>Ga0307979_1003766_pt1 | contig 10077 bp, 6 predicted proteins | sample OrgLakmetage1058_FD_201833 | JGI IMG/M metagenome (GOLD analysis project Ga0307979, IMG submission 201833) | Saline water microbial communities from Organic Lake, Antarctica - #1058 | ecosystem: Environmental > Aquatic > Non-marine Saline and Alkaline > Saline | place: Antarctica: Organic Lake... | reverse complement strand
TTGTGTCTACCGCAAACGGCTTTATGGTGGATATATTCGGAACGTTTTTAAACCCGCTGGAACAGGAACTGCAGTCTGCATCGTCCTACACCGTGGGCAAATCACACTCCATTGTGAACGGCGACAACTACGAGCGCCGTATAGACGCAGTGAATTTTGCCTTGGACAACGACGACGGCGCGCGCATTCGCCATTACGACGAAGCCGACCTGATTCTGGTGGGCGCATCCCGCAGCGGTAAAACACCCACGTGCCTGTATCTTGCTCTGCAATACGGTGTGAAAGCCGCCAATTACCCGATCACCGAAGAAGACCTGACCGACCAGCAACTGCCAAAAGCACTGCGGCCCCACAAACAGAAAGTGTTTGGTCTGACCATCGAGCCAGAACGGCTGGCCACCATTCGCAACGAACGCAAGCCAAATTCCCGCTACGCGTCTCGCAACCAATGCATGCATGAAATTGAAGAGATAGAGCTGATATATCGCCGCGAGCGCGTGCCATTTTTGAACACCACGGCTTACTCGGTAGAAGAAATATCAACCCGCATTATGGTCTCAACCGGGCTCAAACGAAATCGCTGAACCCGGTTGCTTGTTTGCGACAGCCCGCCTTACAGCTCCTGAATAGCCAGACCCAACTGAGTCACCAGCGCGCGATTGTCGGCGCTGGTGACCACCGCGGTGCTGGCTTTTTCTGGCGCCAGCCAATCTGCAGCCACCCGTTTCAGATCGTCAATCGTGGTGGCAAGAACCCGCTCACGGAAGCGCCCACGCTGCTCGGCGCTGCGGCCAAACAAAGTACTGTGAAACGCGTGGCGCGCGGCGCCGGCCGGTGAGTGGGGTTTGTCCAGCTGGCCGATTACGCCCAGAATAGACTCTTCCAAATCTTGATGGCTGTGATCGGCTTCCACCAACCATTCCAGAGACTTGTCAAAATCCGCCAGGGTATCGGCCAGGCGCGGATCGCGGTAGGAGAAGAACTTGAACGTGCCGTTCACGCTGTCCTGCGCTGCTCCGCCACCATAAGCACCGCCTTTCTCGCGGATGGCACGGTGCAAATAACCGTTACGCAGGAACCCGCCCAGCACCGTCAACGCGGCCGCATCCAGGTGATCAACCGCCACCGTGGGATAGGCCTTAGCGCAGAAGTTCACCTGGGTTGAGGTCAGCCAGGCTTCATGGGTGGTGTAATTCACCGGCTCCATGAGCCACGCGCTGTCTGGCGCAGACTCCGCGTTTTGCCACAGGCCTTTCACATCGTCCAGCATTGGCTGCAGCTGCTCGTCTTCGCCAATCAGCAGGAACTGGCGGCTTTGCTTGCCAACCTTCTGATGCAGATCCGCCAGCTTTTGGCAGAACGCCTTCAGCTCAGCCGGCTCTTTCAGGGATTTATCCAATGATTTGGTGCGACGAATGGCTTCCAGCCCGCCCAGGCGAAAACTCAACCAGGCGCCCGGGCTCATGCCCTGAGCCGCAGCGCTCATGGCCAACGCGTGGCCACTGCCGGTCACCGCTTGCTCGCGACGGGCGCGAATCTGGGCAATAATTTCCGCAATGCGACCGGTTTCATCAAAACGGGCGTTGCTGTAAACGTCTTTCAGCAAATGCGCCAACGCATCACTGTTGCGCGCCAGAGCCTTGCCGCTGAACACCAGGTAACCGGACATATCCTGCACGTCGTCAATTTTGCCCTTGCTGACAAAACTGGCCGAAATGCCACCGGTCTCTGCGGAGATGCGGTCCTGCATCTGCAGGTAATCCAGCTCACCACAGCCCACTTCTGAAATCAGCGTGGTGTAATAAGGCATCAGCGCCAGCTCTTCTTCATCCAACGGCGGCAGCGGCAATACCACTTGTTGATACACCAATCCGTTGGTACCGCGGGCATAGACCGTGGCCGACAGGTCGCCATCAAAACGACCTTCTGGCTCTGGCATCTGCAGGGGCACATCGGTCAAATCCACCTTCGGCAGAATGGAATCGTCGTCTTTGCGGGTTTGGCGTTCTTCCAGGGCCTGGGCGCGCTCAACGATCTGTGCGGCTTCTTCGTCGCTCAGCTTGGCTTTGCGCTGTGCCAGAGCCGCACGGATAGACTCGGTGCGCAGGCCTTCCAGCTTGTCGTCCGGGCGCAGGGTCAAGGTGACCCGGTGAGGATTGTCCAGCAGCTTGCGACGAATCAGGTTTGGCACAAACTGCGGGTCTTGAATTTTCTCCCGCAGACGAGCCAGAACCGGCTCCAGATCCAACAGATCGACCGGGTCACCGCCGTGCACCATTGGTGAAATAGCGGACATAATCAACTGCAAACCGTAGGGGAAACCATCGCCGGAAATTTCGCGCTGGTGCAACTCCAACTGGTGCAAAATCGCTTCCAATCGTTCACTGCTAACGCCGTCTTCAACAACCTTGTTCAAGGTGTCTTCAATCAGCTGCTCAAGCGCTTGTTGCTGCTCAGGCTCGCTGCCTTCTATGCCGCACACGAAGGTCATTTCCCGGTTGGAATCTTCCAGCCCGCACAAAGGCGACGGCGCCTGGCCCAGCTCGGTGGTTTCCAAAGCGCGCATCAGCGGTGACGCGCTGTTGTCCAGTAGCACCGACGACAACAACTGGCCTTCCAGGTTTTCTTCCAGGTCAAAACTGCGGCCTAACAGCCAGCCCATCACAATGTGGGTTTTGGCCTGGGTTGGTTCACCTTCGTTCACCGCATAAGCCTGCTCTACCCGCAGCGGCGCAAACATCCGTTTTTCATCATAAACCGGCAGTTTTACATCCAGCTTGTCAAAGCGCTTGAGCACCAGCTCTTCAAAGCGCTCTTGGTGCTCAACGGCCGGAATATTGCCGTAGGTCGCAAAAATCGCGTTGCTGGGGTGGTAATGGTGCTTGTAGAACGCCAACAGGTCGTCATAGGACAAATCGGTAATGTGATCCGGCTCGCCACCGCTGTTGTAGTGGTAGGTGGTGGTGGGAAACAAATGGCTGGACAAGCTCTGCCACAGTTGAGACGTGGCCGAGCTCATAGCGCCCTTCATCTCATTGTAAACCACGCCGCGATAAACCAGGTCGCTGGTCGGATCTTCCGGCTTATCGAACTCCAGGCGGTGGCCTTCCTGAGCAAAATCCAGTTTGTCCAGCTTGGAAAAAAACACCGAATCCAGATACACGTCTAGCAAGTTGTCGAAATCCTTGCGGTTCATGCTGGCAAACGGGTACGCGGTCCAGTCGCTGCTGGTGAACGCATTCATAAAGGTGTTCAGCGAACGGCGAATCATCATAAAGAACGGATCGCGTACCGGATAACGTTCGCTGCCGCACAGTGCGGTGTGCTCCAGAATATGAGCCACACCGGATGAGTCCATCGGAAACGTTCGCAAAGCCACAAAGAACACGTTTTCGTCGTTATCTGCGGCCATGTGCAAGTGGCGCGCGCCGGTCTTTATATGGCGGTATTCTTCAACATCCAGATTCAGGGTGCCGATGTGGTGGGAACGAATTTTTTCAAACGCCGGATGCATTGCGTTGTCAGATGTTACAGCCATTCAAACTGTCCTGTTGTTGATTCGATAGATGACTCGAGAAACGAATCGAGAGTTAAACCAAGAGTGAACTAATTATGGATTGCGCGGTAAAATCGTTACACGCTGGCACTGCTGCAAGGTGATACGCTATAAACAGATACGATGTAACAAGCGCAAAGGTACAGCGTAACACGGGTTATCCGTTATCATGCAGCACACCCGGTGCAACAAGGTTATTACTATCACTATGAGCCCAATAGAAAATACCTCCGGCAACCTCGCAGACTCACAAGGACCAAAACCGTCCCCGGCGTTGAGCACTCGCCAGGCACCTGGCGACCCGGTTCCGGCCCGTGAAGTCGCCGCTTACTGGGATGAACGCAGGCGCTACCTGAAAAGCATCCGCAAAACGCCGGCTGTGCGCCATCATTACTGGCGAGCCATGGCGGTTTATCTGTTGCGGCACGCAGTGTGGTCATTCGGATTTTTTCCGGTGTTTTTTGCCTTCTGGATTCCGCTGGTGCTGGCCCAATTTAATCCGGTTGTGCTGGCCAATGATGCGATTGCGCTGTTGCAGGACTTCAGTGGCGGCAATCCGGAGCTTCAGGCCAACACCCTCAGCACCCTGTTGATCGCCTGGGCGTCTGTCGGCGGTTTCTTTTTGATCTTTGATTTTGTGCTGTCGCCGTTCCGCTCGCCCTATGAATACGAAGCCGACGTATACATGCACGCTTGGGAGCATCAATACAGCACAACCGACGCGTTTCTCAGCACGTCGCCCACTACATCATCAAGCACACTTTTCAGTAGCACTGGATCGAATAGCTCATTATCTAAAACACCCTCTAACACTGCGGAAGTCCCATGAATCACCTGTTTGTAGACAACCTCACCGTCATCGACTTCGCCTACCTGGACGCAACCCGCGGCCTGGTGGGTGAGAGCTGGATTGCCGACATTGTTCTGGGCGGCGAGCTGGACGAACAGGGCATGGTGTTCGATTTCTCACACGTCAAACGAGCGATCAAACAGGTAATCGACGCCCAGGTAGACCATCGCTTAGTGGTGCCCAAAGGCCACCCGGGACTGCTGCGGAATGACCAAACACCGCAGCACTTTGTGTGGCCGCTCACCAACGGCGAACAGATCGCCCACACTGGCCCGGATGAAGCCGTGCTTTGGCTGGCCGGCGATACCGTTACCAAAGCGGCTATTGCGACCCTGCTGGAGCACGAACTGAAGGCCGTACTGCCAAACAACGTGATATCCGTAGACGTACACCTGCGCGAAGAAATGCTCGAAGGGCCTTACTACCATTACGTGCACGGCCTTAAGAAACACCTGGGCAACTGCCAGCGCATCGCCCACGGCCATCGCTCGCCCATTTGCATTCACCGCAACGAACAGCGGGAGACAACCCTGGAAGCCCTTTGGGCCAAGCTCTGGAAAGACATCTACGTGGGCACCGAAGAAGACATCAGCCGCCGCTTTGTGGACGACAATGGCGCCGAATACATTTGCTTCGAATACGAGGCCAACCAAGGCAAATTTGCCCTAACCCTGCCCGCAAGCCGCGTATATATGATGAACACAGACACCACGGTGGAACTGATTGCCGCGCACATAGCGGATCAGCTGAAGCAGGAGTTTCCTGAGGATTCGATTCGAGTGAAGGCGTATGAGGGTGTCGGTAAAGGGGCGCTGGCGTCGCGATGAGCCAGAAGGAGACGGATTTCAAATCCGTCTCCTTGACCCTACATTACAGGCACAAAAAAACCACCCGGAGGTGGTTTTTTTGATGGCTTGACGGTGGACTAAACCTGCAAGCCGTATTGGCGTCCCCTAGGGGGTTCGAACCCCTGTTGCCGCCGTGAAAGGGCGGAGTCCTAGGCCGCTAGACGAAGGGGACTAGAAAAAAATTGGTGGAGCCAGACGGGATCGAACCGTCGACCTCAACACTGCCAGTGTTGCGCTCTCCCATCTGAGCTATGGCCCCCAACGGATGCGTATATTAAGGATCGGCCCCTAAGCCGTCAACCCTTTTCTATCGCTTTTTTCAGGCGTGTCGAAAACCGCCGACATTCCTGCCACTCGCGTTTAATTATTAAACAGACAGCGCTTACCGATTGAACAGATTGATTATTCAGCAATCAACGCAGCGTACTCTTTCTCTACCTTTTTGCTTTCCTTCTTCGAAAAACCACCCAAAACCCCCAACCCATGGCGCAAGCGCGCACGGGTCATGTCTGGCCCCAACTGTTCCATAGAGTCCATTACCGACCAGGAATTGGGCGTACCGGCAATCGCCACAAACACCGCAAACATGAAATCACCCATTTTCAGGTTCATCGCCTTGGCCAGGTACTTCACATCGGCAAATATGTTGTCTTTACTCCAATGGCGCTGAGCCTCCAGGCGCCACAATGTAAACTGCAGCACCCGCTTCACCTGCCCTTCTTCCAGTGTGTTGTGGGCGAAGCTCTCTGGCGTCAATGGCAGCATGCCGCTGAACATGAACTGGGCCATCGGTGCCACATCCGAGAACACGTCGGCACGGCCCTTCACAAACGGCACCAAAGCCGCCAAATCGTTCTGGTTGAACCACCACTGATTCATACGCTGCAGAAACTGCTCGTCGCTGAGCTCTTCGCGCAGCCACAGGCCATTCAGCCAGCGCAGTTTCTCAACGTCAAACACCGGGCCACCCAGCGACACTCGCTGAATATCAAAATCACTGATCATCTCGTCCAGAGTGAACTTTTCGCGCTCATCCGGCATCGACCAGCCCATACGGCCGAGGTAATTGGTCACCGCTTCCGGCAAAAAACCCATGCGCTCATAGAAATTGATGCTGGTAGGATTCTTACGTTTGGACAATTTGCTCTTGTCCGGGTTACGCAGCAGCGGCAAATGACACAGCACCGGCATGTCCCAGCCGAAATACTCATAAAGCAGCTTGTGCTTGGGCGCCGAGTTAATCCATTCCTCACCGCGCAGCACGTGGGTGATCTCCATCAGGTGGTCGTCCACCACGTTCGCCAGGTGGTACGTGGGCATACCGTCAGACTTCAATAGAATCTGACAGTCCACTTGGGCCCAGTCGATCTCGATGGTACCGCGCAGCATATCGGCAATTTCGCACACGCCTTCGTCTGGCACCTTCATGCGGATCACATAGGGGTCGCCCGCTTCCCGGCGACGATGCACCTCTTCCGGTGACAACTCCAGATTGCCCTTAATACCCGGATTCAGGCCCGCGGCCTTGCGCTCTTCACGAATCACATCCAGCTCTTCCGGCGTACGAAAGCAATAGAACGCGTGACCGGCGGTGACCAAGTCTTCCGCGTACTGTGCGTACGAATCTTTACGCTCCGATTGGCGGTAAGGGCCGTGAGGGCCGCCCACATCGGGGCCTTCATCCCAGTTCAAACCAAGCCAACGCAGCGCGGTCAGAATTTCCTGTTCGGATTCCGGTGTGCTGCGGGCCTGGTCGGTGTCTTCAATGCGCAGAATAAACTGGCCACCGTGCTGGCGCGCAAAACACAGGTTGAACAAAGCCACGTAAGCGGTGCCAACGTGCGGATCGCCGGTGGGTGACGGAGCAATTCGAGTACGTACTACAGTCATGGGTATTTCCTGAAATAAATTCCCGAGAATAGCGTGATAATAAGAGCCTTACGGGAATAAAAAGTGGCCATTAATCATTAGTTGTTTCCCATTATAACGGCCAAACCGGCAAACCGCATTGTCACCAACGTTTTCGCTTCAGCATGCATTTGCATCGCAACCCGTTGATGAAATATTATAACATTTCTAAAGCAAGCAACGGCTCATCCGCCGCCCACTCTAATAAACCTGAATGGAACACCAAACCATGAGCACCCAACTGCGCCTGCCCCGTGCTGCTTTTATAACCGGCCTGCTAACACTCGCCGCTGCCCTGCCCGCAGTCGCCGACACAAACATAGTCACGTCCATCAAACCGCTGGAACTGCTGGTACGCGCCGTAGCCACCGATGACGTCACCGTTACCAGCCTTGTCGCTCCAGGCGGCAGCCCGCACAATTACACCCTGCGCCCGTCCCAACGCCGCGCCCTGGAACAGGCCGATGCCATCTTCTGGGTAGGGCCGGATATGGAAAGCTTTCTTATCGGTCTGCTGGCCAATGACGAATTCAGCGGCAGAACCCATCAGCTGTCGGGCCAGACGGACAACCACAACGAAGAAGCTCCTCACGCCGACGACAACCAAAGCCGTGAGCATACCGACCATCACGAACACCAAGCTGACGAAGAAAAACACAATGGTCACAGTGACGAGGACGAACACGACAATCACAGCGACAAAGAAGACCACAGCGACCACAGCGACCACAGCGACCACAGCGACCACAGCGACCACAGCGACGAGTATGCCCGGACTGATGATGAACACAATCACGACCACGGCACGGGTGACGACCCACACATTTGGGTAGACCCACAACTCGCCCTTGAAATGGCCCGCGCCATTGCACAAACACTGTCAAAACTGGACAGCACCAACGCCCAGGCCATCCAGCAGAACCTGCAAGCGTTTGAACAACGCGTGAATGCTCGCGAAGCCAGCATCCGCGAGCAACTCGAACCGCTGCAAGACCGGAAACTGTTCTCCTACCACAGCGCCTTCACCCGCTTCGCCGAACACTACGGCCTGCAACTGCAAGGCGTGCTCACACTAAACCCGGCGTTCAGCCCTGGCGCCAAACACATCGCCGAAGTACAAAACCAGCTAAAACAAGCCGGCAGCGCCTGCCTGCTCACCGAACCCCAGTTCAACACCCAATGGTGGAAAGGCATTACAGAGGGCTTAGACATCACCTTCAGCACCTGGGACCCACTGGCCACCGACATACCCGCGACATCCGAGGGCTATGAGCAGTTCCAGCAAAGCATCGCCGATGCCGTGCTGACCTGCCGCTAGGGTACGAGGACGAACCAGGGGACGGATTTCAAATCCGTCCCCGTCTTACAGGACCTGGGGACAGATTTGAAATCTGTCCCCGCTTTGTCAGTCTGTCCCGGCATTACGCTTTATGAGAAACTGCTCCCCCAAAAAGGAGCCTCAGCCATGCCCAACCACAGCCCATCACCCAATCACCACCCCGCCACCCGCATCATTCACAACCGACGCCATCGAGACCAGCAAGGCAGCCCTTACTCGCCGGTATACAACACCACCACCTACCGGTTCGACACCACCGCCGAACAGTTGGCCGTGGTCAAAGGTGAAAACGACGGCAACCTATACACCCGCTGGGGTACCAATCCCACTATTAAAGAGCTGGAACAGGGGCTGGCGCAGCTGGAATCAGCACAGGCCGGATTGGCGTTTGCCTCCGGCATGGCGGCCATTTCCGCCACCGTGTTTGCCCATGGCCGCAACGGCATCGTGTGCGCAGGCGACCTGTACGGCGGCACCCAGGAACTGCTGGTGAATCATTTCGAGCCCCTGGGCATTCCCGTCATCTTCCTGCTGAACCAACAGCTGGATGAGCTGGAACAGCACCTGACCAAACCCGGCATGCTGGTGTACTGCGAAACCCCGGCCAACCCAACCATGGCCATACTAGACATTGCCGACCTGGCCCGCCGTGCTCACGCCAAGGGCGCCTTATTGGCCGTCGACAACACCTTCGCCAGCCCCATCAACCAGCGCCCGCTGGAACTGGGTGCCGACCTGGTCATGCACAGCGCCACAAAATACCTGGCCGGCCACAGTGACTTAACCGCCGGCGCCTTTATGTCCAGCGCAGAACTCGCCAAACCCGTCGCCGCCTGGCGTAAAAGCCTGGGCCAGATACTCGCCCCCGAGAGCGCCGCGCTTCTGTCACGCAGCCTGCGAACCCTGCACGTACGAGTCCGCCAGCACAACGAAAACGCCATGGCCGTCGCCATCGCCATGGAAAAACACCCGAAAGTCAGCCGCGTACTCTACCCCGGCCTGCCAGATTTCCCCGGCCACCAACTCGCCAAACAACAAATGCACGGCTTCGGCGGCATGCTCAGCATTGATGTAGTCGGCGGCGGCAAAGCCGCAGAATGTGTCGAAGACCACCTGCAAGTCTTCCTGCTAGCCACCAGCCTGGGCGGCGTCGAAAGCCTGATCAGCCAACCAATCGCCACCAGCCACTACCGCCTGACACCCGAAGACCGTGCACAAAGGGGAATCAGCGATGGCTTACTGCGATTGTCAGTGGGGCTTGAGGATGCGGGGGGATTTGATTGCGGACCTGGAACAGGCGTTGGACAGCTTGGCGGAGTGACCCTGTTCCCAGGGACGGATTTGAAATCCGTCCCTTTTTTTCGAACACCGGGGACGGATTTCAAATCCGTCCCCTCTAAATTTTATACAGAACTCTCATAAATGTTCGGCGACAATTAGGATGACCGGTCGCATTGACTCATTAATAAACTAACTAACTGAATGCCGTTGACTCACCTAAAATCAAACTAGCGTCTGTAATTTTGGGGTGAGTAATGGAACAGATAATGAGTCTCTCAGCGCGACGAGAAATGTT
>Ga0307979_1003761_pt1 | contig 10086 bp, 7 predicted proteins | sample OrgLakmetage1058_FD_201833 | JGI IMG/M metagenome (GOLD analysis project Ga0307979, IMG submission 201833) | Saline water microbial communities from Organic Lake, Antarctica - #1058 | ecosystem: Environmental > Aquatic > Non-marine Saline and Alkaline > Saline | place: Antarctica: Organic Lake... | reverse complement strand
ACAGTAGGATGTCCGCTCGACACTAAGCCAGCTTGTGCAGCCAACACTAGAGCTTCGCCACTGCCAGCGACTAGCAGAGCCGGCCACAGCGTCCAGGGCACTGCCTCGCGAAGCAAGGCTGACGACGCTAGCGCAGTGATAAGGGGCCCCGCCATGGCCACCATCTGAACGTTCACGGCCGACGTGAACCTGGAGCTTTCAATGTTGGTGCCTGCGCGCAGGGCGGCCATGCACCCAAACAACAGCGCCAAGCGCGTAGCTGGGCGTTGTAAAAGGGACACGCACTCAGCACTCTTTGAGCTGCTGCTGCCTGTGCTGCCGCTGCTGCTACTCGAGCTGCTGTTTCTGCTACTACTGCTCTGAATATTCTTGATGGATGGTGGGGCTTCGTTTCGAAAAGAAAGAGGTTCATTACTGCCGTCTTCTTCGTCGTAGGCCAACTGGCGATCGGGAAAATCAAGCGAAGGCGACGTCTCGGCAGGGTTTTCTCCAGTTTCGATATTTTGCGATGGAAATTCGGTAGGAGCCGCGTGGCCAGATAAGGGGGCGCTGTGGTAAGTGCTAGAAGAAGCCCCTTCGGAGGACTGGTTGCAAGTTGCGAATGCAGTGCTGAGGAGGTTGATGCTAAGAGCGAGGCATTGCCCAATCGCAAGCAGGTTGAGGCCGTCTAGCGGTGGTGTTGGCCTTGTTTGCAGGTAGCGTGAAAGCACAGGGTGCAGCCCCCAGAGCAAGTGCGACAGAGCACTGATTCCCAACTCTAGCTTGGGCACGGTCATAACGCTAGGTTTGTTAAATCTAGGCTACGATGCGCTTTGTAGTGCATACAGACGGCAAGGGAGCTCATTAGCTCATTTCAACGTCTCGTATGTGTTATGTGTTCTGCTCCGTGCTCCATGAGAACTCAGAACGACGCCAAATAAGAACAAAAAGCAAGCGAAGAGGAGGGCGGGTGGAAGTTCGTGGACTTATTCATAAAATTGAGATCGTATTGTCTGATTTTCCACCTTTATCAGCTCCCAGTTAGTCTAGGTGGTTAGGATAGCCGGCTTTCACCCGGTCGACACGGGTTCGAGTCCCGTACTGGGAAATCGTTTTTTCCCAAAGGTGCCCGTATAACGTTTGTCCCGGGGTAATTTTTGCATGTTCCAAGCCACAAAATTGAATTGAATGCCTTGATCCTTCGAGAGAACTCCTCCTCAAACATTGCTTTGCCACAAGTTGTTCTGAAGGTTACATTTTTCTGTTGCTATATGCCACAGTGGTGTTTCTTTGTATTTGGGGAGTATTATTTAAACTAGACTAGACTAGACAAGTCGCCGAAAGGACTATTGAACATGACTGAGACGGGTGCTTTCATATCTGAGCCCTTCCCGAGCGGAGGCTTAGTCAAAAGTAAGTAACAGAGCAGAGTGCTGTAAAGTAGGCGTCTGCTCCTTCTCCAATATTGCTTTACCACAAGTCGCCGAATGGACTATTGAACGTGGCTGAGACGGGTGCTTTCATACCTGAGCTCTTCCCGAGCGGTAGCTTACTCAAAAGTAAGTACCGTAACAGAGCAGGATCCAGTCAAGTAGGCGTCAGTAAGGACCCCTAAGCCAGACCTACAGTTTGTCTCATAGGTTATGTGTAGGCTATTTGACAGTCATAAGCAGTCTCCTCGGATGTGCTGGGCACCTCGGGGTGCTGACAGTGGTCCAGTGGGGCTTTACAGGCATTAACGAAGCCTCGGCGGTGGGCGGTGAGTCCCCTCGCGCGATAAGGCAATCGGCGGTGATTACCTTCGACAGGGCCCTGTTGCCCTGGTAAGAGAGGCACTTCTTTTGTTTTGGCTGGAATATCTTTCTACCAACGGGAGTAGCTCCTGTACATTAGGACTCCGGACATGTGGACTACATACCTTGAGTGAGTTGACACAGGTCCTAAAGGGCCGAATGTTGCGGAATGACCCTATCGAGAACTAGAGAGATAACGGGGATTTGTTGGGAATTTGGCTTTCACGTTTTTAGTTATTTCGCAACACCGGAAGTAGAGGTTCAAAAGACAGCACGAGGCAACTCAAGGAAATCGGCTCAATTCAAACACAGTCTTTTACAAGTACTTCAGCTGATTGAGCACACACATTTAAACGGCCATGGAAGTGGTGACCACGGTCTGATGGGGTTGCCCATATCCTGACAGTCGTGCGCAAAGGAAGAGTTCCCACCTGAACCTGACGAGAAGACAGCAACCATGTAGTCCCTCAGAGACGAGAAACCAACATTATAAAGTAGGAATTTATAAGTCGAACTGGCACGAATACCAATTTTACCGCGCCCAAATGAAGTCGAAGTTGTGATGAGATATTTGTTCTTTGCAAATCCTGTGTCGTTTTGTCATTTTGAAAAGCGAGCATCTCACAAGCTGGCTTTTAAAGATGATAAGCACCAAATGGAGCAATTCTCGGCCATACATCGGAGGAAGCGTATTCTATGAATGTCACTTCGACTCTCCTTCGATATACGAGAGAATTAAGAAAGATTTACTGAACTGTGGAGTTTGAACATTCCTGAACTGGAAAATGGCCTATTCAATTGCTTCTCAACCTTTAACATTTTTGCAGCCGTACCAAGCTCAAAATTACCGCTTATCCCGGGTGATGCTTCTTTCGTATTCAAAACTAGGAGGGCAATGATGATAATGACGAGCGCGAACTTGTGATTCTCGTTTTCTAGAAGCTCCATACTTCACTCCAGGCCTATAAATTATGAAAGATCTATCTAGCAGCAGGTGGAAAATACCCAAGAAAATCCGGGGAGAGGTCGAAGCACGTCGATCTTCTTCGCGACGCAATCGCAGATGCCATGCTAGCCAAGCTCACATACCTAGTTATATCTTTTTGTCATGTGAATTTGAGTAATTGATGTTTTCGTGCTCCTCATAGAGCCAGCGCGATTGTCTTTTCGTGACTTCAAGGCAATCCAAGAGATTCCCATTGTTGTCAATTAGTATAAAGTTGTATTTAGCCGATTGCTTGCAGCTCATGAATACTCCTTCTGCTCGAACAACGACACCATTTGTAGGCACCCGACCCTCGATGCCACCGACCAAAGTCTCCCATGCAGGCCTGCGCCTCAGCTCACCTCATTGCCGCTCGGGCATATGCACTTGGTAATTAATTTCTATACTGATACCTGTCGTGCTACATTCCTTTTTTTTGAATTTTGACTATTCGCCTTCGAATTCCGGCCACTCGGACGTGGAGCCCGTGTTAAAAGTACAAATCAACGACAGCAGACTAAGACAGTTACCTGATTCTCATGGCAAGATTAGTAAGCTAGGTTACTGTTTTTTGATGCTTACCTCTTTATCAACGAGCTTAATGCCATGTGTCATGAACCATAGTAGCCATTATAACAATCTAGTTTTTCGTTGGGTGCCCAAAGATGACATTAGGCCGGGTCCCTACGAAGGCCCCTCAGTACAAAAAGCTTCCGGTTAACTTCAAGGAATGGCTTTCCATAGCAGAGAATAGGTTGGAGTGAGGAGTGTGCAAGCGCACTCGGAGTTCATTCCCCATGATAATTCATTTCGAGGCAAGGGATTTGTGATTGTCTCCCTAACAATTACGGAGCTTCGTGCTGTTTGTTGGTGTTTCTTTGTGATTGGAGAGTAGAAAAAATTCTACTCAAATCGAAGCCAACCTCAAGCATCCAGCAATCAGGATTGCTCTAAAAGACCCGGAGGTCAAATTTTCTGTTGCTGCAGTTGGAAAATACAACGAGCTTAACAAGTCTAAAGTATCACTTTAATCCAAAGAAAGAGAAAGGCAAAATAACTAGAGGTACATGCAGTGCATTGGTGCATCATGCTAACTGCTCCCCTTTATCAATCCGTCAACTCGGCTTGTTGGGGCCTGTATCCCGAAGGTTTCTTTAGCTCCTCCCTTCGCTCGATCATTCGGCTCGGTGCAGAGGTACACGCCGCCACTACGTAGTTCCAGAGTACTAATACTTCACGAGGGATATCAATCTAGCACGTAAAGGAAAGCCGCAATGATGTAGCGGGTGCCCCCTGTAATCGGCATGCCCCCGTGGCTGCAATCGCCTGGAAACGCTACTAGGCCGCCGGGCTCCGGCACCTGAGGTCGTCAAGTAAGCAAGCAAGTGGGATACTTATGGAAATGGGAAAAGCATACAAGTAGCAAAGTGAGCATTCCTTTGCGCCATTCTACTAAAAATGACTCAAGTCCAAATATTCAAAAAAAGAAAGAAAAAGACGCACCAGAGCTTCTCCGAGGCTTTCAAAATAGGTGCCGCCACCCGCAAAGGTAGGCAAAACCACTTCTTCTTCCTCTTCTTCCTCTTCTTCTTCCTTCTCAGTTCCCGCAGCTGCTGCTGAACCTGTAACGGTAGGAAGAATGGTAAAATATAAAGCAGCAGAGAGTCATAAAAGTAGTACTACTTAGCAGCAACAGCAGATGTATCGGTATTACCGGTATCAGAGGCGGTGACTTTGCTTTGAAGTGCTCCAGCTCCAGCAGTAGCAGCATCACTATGACCCCCATTGACGGCGGCGTGCCCGTTGAGCGCAACCGTCAAGCTGATGGTGGACTGGTCCACATGTAATGGCAAGTGCCGCTGCTGGCCCGACGCGCAGTACTTGACCACGAAGGCTAAGTGCGTGTGTGCATTTTGAATAAAAAAGCAAGAGAGTCGTGAAGGTAAGTTGATGTGGTTGCGGTTGCTAAAATTATGAGGATCTATTCTAATTACCTAGGTAGCACAACAGAGCACGAGAAAGCGCGCATACAAATGCATGTGTTTGTGCATGTGCGTTCTTGTGGGCACGTGTATTTCAAAAGAGAGAAGCCTTGAAGAGCAACGTATATTTACCGTCGTTGATGCGAAGCTGCGAGCCGTCTGGTTTGCCCACTACATTCGGGTAGAGTACCCCCAGAAGGGGAAAAATACGGTGCTTGCAGAGGTCGCGGAACCACGGCAAAAGGAGAGGCACTTCGTGGAGTGGCAAGTCAGTGGTCGGCACAGCCTATGAGAGTGCGTGAGAACGTGTGAGAATATGATAGCCGCAATAACGAAGAATAAGTACAACTAAAGTGAACGTACTAGTAATTAGAAAGACCACAAGGAGAGCATCTGAAAACAGACTTACTTAATTCAAACATTTTCGCGGAGTAGAGAAACAAAAAATGCACAAACGAATTCTTGGACTCTTTTACTTCATTCTCTCGCTTCCCTTCCTTACATAATGGCGCTGCGTAGTCCAGCCTCCTCGGCTCAAGGCAAAGTCCTCGGCCGTCGCCACTGCCCAGGCACATTCGGTCAACGACAACAGCCGTGGAACCGCCATGATGAGCCTTGGTTCAGGTTGTCCTTCTTCTTGCGCTCGTTTCCTTTGTTCTTTGGTTTGACTTCCATGATTACCTCCAGACTCCAACGCAACTCCGGAGCTACTTTCTTCACTTGTTGGTGGTGCACCTCCACGCGTTACAAACACCGAGCGAACCAACTCATCTCCTTTCGTCGTTGCTTCTTCTACTTTTGCTTCACTATCCTTGTCATTATCACTTTCCACGTCATCCTCGTTTTCGTCTTCATCTTCTTCGTCGTCATCAACGTCTTCCCAATCATCTCCTCCCTCCGAAGAACCATCCTCATGGCTATCCACGGTGGTGTCATCGTCGTTTGGCGGTGCATTTGTCCGTTGCGCCACCGCTTTTCGCTCCAGGCAGGCAGCTGCTACCGCTGCCACTGGCCAGGTTGATTGCAACAATGGTGAATCAGAAGCGGATGATGATGACTCTTCAGACGACGATGATGGTGGCACAGGCGGCACTGGTGGTTGTGACTGTGACGGCAGCGGTTCTTGTGGTGATGGCGGCTCCGATGATGCTGGCACGCCATTCTGACCCTGACCTCCTTCTACAGGGAAAGAGGTCAGAGATGGAGAGTCGCGGTCTGCAAACACGTCGAGGGCGGTGATTTCGGCGGCAGCCGCTTGAAGCAAAGGGTGCGGCGGTGACGCCACAGCATTAGCGGCTAAAAAGAACGCGTGCGCGCCCACGCGCGAATCGAGCTTTGAGACGAGGGCATCGTTGTTCTTATTGAATGCTTCCACACCTGCAGTACTATGGGTTGTAGCCGCGGCAAAAAGTCCATCGTTTTGAGGTATTGCTTTTTCAGGACTCCAGCGCTCTAGGCGACGCAGGGCCACCTTGAGGGAGGATACATTTTCGAATCAAGACAGAGAGTTTAACGAATTAAAAGCACTTTAAGGAACATAAAAATCCAAAAGGCGAAAAAAAAAACGATGATTAGAAAGAGAAAACAAGGAAAATAGTAAGCAAGCCAAATCAAGACACACGATGATCGAAACAAGCTGGCAATGAACACATGTAAAATCTACGTGAATGCAATTACACAAGCACCCACATCCACCCACCGCAGTAAGGTAAAGAGCGTCGCCGTCTCGTGGTTTCAAGTGCCGCATCCCGGCAAGGGCCACCAAAGCGTCGTCATACCGTTCGTGGTGCATCGCCTGGTTGGCTAAACGGCGCAACAACTCCCACGCAGCGTCCGTGCTTTTGCCGTCAGTGTTACTGATGCTCATGGATTCTATTTGAATGCTATTGACGTCATTGGGAATGCCTGACTTTTGTTCTCCCACTGCTGTCGCTGTTAAATTCGTCTTCTTAGAATTGGCAGCTAAAACTGCAGCGTTATATGCGACTTCACCTACTTCAGCGTCACTGTGACCTTTGTGCAGGCTTTCGACACTTTTCTCGTCCTTTACTTCCGCTGCAACCTCTGCTGCTGCTGCTGTCGCACCGGGCAAAGTTGGCAGAGCAAGATTCTCCCACGTACAACGCACGCAGGCGCAGACAACGTCGCTGACCTCATTACCATGGCTACTTGTCTCCTTGCCTCCTTTCTCCATACTGCCACTGATTGCAGCTCCGAAGCGCCGTTTGAGCTCCCGAGCCCTAGCTTTGCGGCCTCGCGATGCGTTCACATAGCAACGAGAATACGATGACATCACGGCATAATTGCCACTCCTAACGCTGTTGTCGCCGCTACCACTCACATTGCTGTCCTTTCCACTCTTGCCGCCGCTAGATTCAGTGTTCTTAGAACTCCCAACAGAACCGCCCTGATCCACCGGGATCGGTTCCAGAAGTGCTCCGAGAAAAGTAATAGCACTGCTGCCTGTAGAGCTGCTAGGGCGAGTATTGTTCTCAGAGCCGCCAGCAGCAGCAGCATCACAAGGCTCTACTTTGAGGATGTGCGTAGGCAAGCACGAATGAGGCAAGTCCCCCCGAAAGTGGGGCGTCAACGACAATTGCCCATCCATTGACGCAAGCAGACGGGCACGGTCTTCGTCCTGCTTTGTTGCTGTTGCACCGCTTCTACTGCGGCTGCTCCCGCCGCTAATGCCACCACCACTGCTGCCATCACCATCGTTGCTGAGGTGGTTCAAGGGGAAAAGGGCAATTGCTGTCCAGGGCGAGAGCAGCGCGTCGGCTTTCTCTCCCAAGGGGGGATTCCAGCCAACTGGCCACAGGGACACCGCTGTCTTGTTGCTGGCTGCCTCCTTCTTCTTGGGGGCGTCCTCGTCCTCTTCACTGGCTGCTTTTGCCGCTGCGGACGGTGTGTCATCAACACTGTCGTCTTCGCTGTCACCATCATCGTTACTTGATTCGGTTTCCCATCCACCGCCGTCGTCGTCGTCGTCGCCGCCTTCGCCACTATTCTCATTGTTCCCTGCCTCAGCCCCTGATTCCGATTGCATCTGTGCAAGTGCTTTTGCTTCGATTTTGTTCAGCAGAGGAGCCACAGCGCTTTCCACCGCTGCTAATACAGAGGGGGGCGAAAACATCGCCTGGCGAGACATTTGAGATGAAATGGGCCGAAAACAAACGAAAACAACGCGAGAAGACTTGCTTGTAAGAAAACGAAATCATTGAGATAAAAATCAAGGCAAAGAAGAAGAAAGAAAACGTTATTCAGAAGTAGGCATAAACGATAAACATGAAATAATACAAACACAGCCTGAATAGAAAGTAAATAATCGTTTTGAGTAACGTAATACCTGTCGGCAGTAGGCAGCAGCTAAAGACTCCAGTTCAACAGGTACCGCACATTGCTCCACCTTTAAGTTAGAAATACGTGATAGTAAACCAATGAAAGGGTGTGTGTGAGGTAGCAAATGGAGATAAAGTAAGCGAATAAAAGCCACAAGTCATCAAGAAATTAGAAGAAATGGGGAGAGTGATATCGAAGCACGTAACAATAAGTAAAAAAAGATACGTCAGCAGCAGCAGCAGCAGCAGCAGCAGTGGTAGTAGCAGAACAAGAAACCAAGAAAAATTTATCACAATATGTATGAACAAAATAGACGGAGACGGAAAGCTCAAATGTTGAATCATTACGCACCTGTCGCAGCAGAGCACCCCATCGCTTCCCTGCGGAGATGTTGTCAGCACTTTTAGTGGGACTTTTCACACCACCATTTCCCTGTACTGCGCCTAAGGCAACGGCTATCTCCCGAGGTCGAATGCCGTGGGCTTCAAACAAACCAGCCCGCAGTTCGTTGAACGCTTCTCCTTCCCAGCCCTCGTCTTCGTCTTCTTCTTCTTCTTCTTCAGTTTCTGCTTCTTTGTTTTGGTGCTTGTTCTTTTTCGCTTGTTGCTTGCTTTTGCTTTGCTTGCCCTGGCTGCCCTTGCTTTTGCTCCCGGATGGCAGAGAAAAAGACGCACCCGAAGCTGTTGTTTGAGCAGCGTCTCTGCCAGCAGCTAGGCCTCGTGCCACGAGAGCACGTACAGTGCTTGTTGCGGGGCCTATTGCGAAGCTGTGCTCTTCCGGCTGCTCCTGCTCGTGCTCCTGCGATGGCTGCCTCTGCTCGGTTAATGCTGCCGCGAGCAATTGGCCTCCAAGCAACACTTCTTCGCCCAACGACCCTACAATTGCACCAAACAAACACACGTGCACACACACACACGCACACGTAAAGAAAACCACATCCATAGCTGAGAAAATAAAGGAGATCATGCAGCGCAAAAAAACAGCATAATGTTTATCATACAAAGAAGCCAGCAAATTTGTAGAGTCAAAAACTACCACTATTCGATAATCCTACTGTAGCACACCGCAAAGGCGGCGAAAGACGCACAACGGGTGCTCTAAGGAATCGAGTGGCCCAACGCACAACAATTGGTGGCCGCTCTTCGCAAACCTAAGGACCAGAAGAGATACAGGTAGGACTTGGTCAAGCGCGGATTCGCACTCTAGACTTCTCAGCCTATATGCATGAAGAAGTTGAACTGCTCGCAACCTACGCAGGATGAATATTTAATTCTCTGAGAACTCGAGAGCGTACTTCTTTTCACAGTCGATGGAGCAAAAGACTTCACCACAGCCTCCAGAGCACGCGACGCCGCTGTAGCTCGTCAAAGGTTTCGTGGAGCTGCCACTCGTCGCGTCTCCAAGAACAGGCAGGGTCGGCACCGAGTCGTGTCGACCTTCCAGCAAGTCAATGGGTGTGCACAAACCAGCTTCCAAGCTCAGTTCACGGGCAGCGGCATCGGACGAGGCGGCGCCTGCACAGCAAGCGCAGCGATGCGACGAAAAGCGGCATTCTCCGCGCGCTGCCAAGACAAGGGCTGGCAGAGCTGTTTGAGCCATGTATTATTGCTACTGCGCACTCAGCAAGTAAGTCTAGCTAGCTGTCGGTCGAAGAGTAGTGCGAAAAGTGGAAGCGTAATCCTTAAATCTTCTTGAAGATATATCTGTGCTTGGGTCTTAGGGGCGGCAACAGACTGTGGAAAATTTATAAGATACTTGATGAGGCTGCACTAGATTGAAACGAAACTGTCGCGGCGCTTCTTATAAAATCAAAGCACTGAATAGCAACTTTTCGGTACTGACTTCAGCTCCCTAGAGTGGCTAGAGAGTGTCGAAGTTAGTCTAGGTAGCTAGCTAGCTAGCTAGCTAGTAGGGGGGGGGAATTCCCGACTCCAGGAGATGGCCTTGGGAATTCCCGAGATTCCCGGGAATTCCCATAGATTCCCATAGATTCCCATAGATTCCCATA
>Ga0307979_1003760_pt1 | contig 10088 bp, 9 predicted proteins | sample OrgLakmetage1058_FD_201833 | JGI IMG/M metagenome (GOLD analysis project Ga0307979, IMG submission 201833) | Saline water microbial communities from Organic Lake, Antarctica - #1058 | ecosystem: Environmental > Aquatic > Non-marine Saline and Alkaline > Saline | place: Antarctica: Organic Lake... | reverse complement strand
TCACCTGCATCAAGCACTGCACTTCCAGCTACTGAATGGAGCACAGGCCGCGAGGCGGCTCATATGGCTTACCGCCAACATTGAGAGTAGTTTTGTCGCAGGCATCAAAGACAACTTGAAGCTGGTTTGGAACTAAGCCGCAACCTTCGTCCAACTCAATAGTTTGCACGACCACGCGCACGCCTGGGAAGTTTTGTGCGCCGCTACCGCCTTGTCCTGTAACTGTTACTTCCATGCCAGCCTCCGCATAAGGGGTCGCGGCTGATGCTGGCGTTTGCCCTTTCACGACTTGGGCTTCTTTGGCAAGGGGAGCAACATTCTCCTTAGTAGCGGCAGCATCGCCAGCGGTTGACGCTAGCGCCGCTTGCTGAGCTTCTAGGATGGCCACAAGCGCATCCACGGCCCAGGTGTGCTCCGCGTAAAAGCCGCACATGCGAGATCCCCGGAGGTCGAGCACCACGGGCACCACTGCCCCTGCAGCAGCAGCAGTGCTCGTGGCACTACTTGTGCTGCCTTCAGTAACCAAAGGGTTTGGCTGCGGAGTATTAGATGCGCTCTCCTTGTCAATAGCCGCGGTTGTTGAATCCGGCGTCTTGACCTGCGGCGTGAACATTCGGAGGACCTCCAAAAGTGCAAGAGCTCCGTGAGCCATCGAATCCTTACCAGCCTTCAGTGTGACGGGCGTTGCTGACTTCATCGTTGAAGCATCAGCTGCCGCTACTGTTGCCCTCGCTGTTTCGAGGGATGCCGCTACTTGTGCGAGGTTTAATCCTCCAAAATCAGGCAAACGTGCAGCTGCAGCAGCTAGCGCTAGAGTGTGCGTGCCTGCCGCAACGTCGTTGTCATTGAGGTTCAGAGAGGTTAATTGGCCGTTGGAGACCTGAGCCTGGAGGTAGCCTGCACCGCGCGCTTCCACGGCACTCTGGCACAGTCCTAGCGCACGAAGGTTTGGTGCACTTGGAGACTGAGTTGGGCTCTTTCGCAACATGTAGGCGAGCCATTCGACACCATCGTCGCCGATTTGGTTCCCTTTCAGATTCAGAGATTCGAGGGCGCATGTTCGGGTCGGGAGCAATGTAGCTGGATCGTACGACTCCGCTTCAAACTCGGGAGCTGTCGCAATAAGGAGAGTGGCACAAGGAGAAACACGGTAAATAGAATACACACATTTGAAAAATCCATTTCCTACAATTTGAACTCTACCACAACAATTTTCTATGGAGACACGCACTTTTTACACCGACAAGGCCTTTCACGAGCGCTTCGATGGCGTCTGCGTTGAGATCGTTCCACGCCAAATCGAGTGATAAGATGCGGTGAGCATGCGCCCCCAGGGCTTCAACACCACGCGCTGCGAAAATGTATGCCCCAGTCTCGGGATTTACTTCTCGGCCGATACTGATAGGTTTCATACATTATAGGTACAGACGTAATCATCAATGACAATCAAGTATCAGGGCAATTGTATGCACCAAAACTGGATCACGAAGACGCCCGGAAAATTCAATCAGGAAGGCACGCTCCGAACGGTTACAAGAGTATTGAGTAAACTATCCCCTCTGACGAGGCTTATCCCTCGTCTCAGTTTGTATTGCATAGATGTCTAGATATTACCTGCATGATGAGAGGTTGAGTGTTTTGATTATGCCCTCAGAGTCTTTTGCCGCGTCCTCGGCCAACCAGTCGTTCGCTAATTGAATCGTTCCATCAATGCCGAACTCTTGATTTTTGGACAAGTCAAGAGATTGTGGTAAGGCCTTATTGGCCGAGACATGAGCACTCAAAGCTGACGCCACAGCAGGAAAGGGGGAGCCTTGGCCGTGGAGACTTAAGGTTGCCATAATTTGAAGCCGAATCGAAAAACTCTAGTCGCCAATCGGTTGGCTTGCCAGCTAAAGTTACTGAAGCCTACTGAAGCAAGGCTACTTACTATCTGTAGCTGCAGCGTAGTATGTAGCGCAAACTCGAACAAGTGAAACGGTTGCGGTTAGGTTCAAAATCTCCAAAAACCGCTTGTGATTTTTTTTCAACCCCCAAGAGAGGAATTGAGTAGGTAATATTTACTGCGGTAATTGAAGAATTTGCATTTTCGATGGCAGGTTTATTGGTTTGACAAGAATGACAAGAGTAGGTAGAAGGTTCTTCTCAACAAGAACCACGGAAAAGCATCTGTCGTCATCGATTACAGGACATCAAATCGATGACTGCGCATCCCGTGGGTCGATCACGAACAACATCAGCGAAGCTACAATATTCGGAACCGCTGCGACCAACGCCCGCCGGGAATTTTCAATAGCTTTTGCCCTTCTTGCGTCAGGGAAAAACGCAGGCAAACCCTTCGTCGTCGAGCCCTATTCTTAGTGCCTATTCGTCCAGGCTTCCACTTGCCATGATAAAAGTCAGAAGCCAACTGGCGATCTTTTGTGATTCGCCAGATTCATCTGGAAGGCCAGAGTGTTTCTCTGGTGGTCAACACCTGCACCCGACCTCTTCGCTGGAAAGCGTCACTGACTCTGAGGTAAATGCATTGCGCTTCTTTGAGCGGCCTACATCGCCCTCATTTTAATCCCACTTTCCAATTTCCCCCTTTCTTTTCTCACCTTTGATTTGTTGCTCGGTGGTTGGACATCCCATACATAGGCTTCATCGATCGAGGACCTCGATATGACGATGAGTCAATGCAAGCGTAAACGAGTGTTATCCCATGCAGTGTTTCCGGAGGCTTCTCAATACGGTGAGCTCTTTTTGATTTGTTCATATGAAGGGAAGTGTCGACGACGCTTGAAACCGCCTCTCTTTGTATCGCCCGCCATACGTAGTCCTGATATTTTCCCTTACTTTCTTGCCTGCACGCGCTTTCTCAACTTGACACCCCATGTGCTCTCTTTGAATCTCTGTGCACTAATTGCAGGCGCTCCTATGGATGCACGGCGGACTGCCGCTCCGAAGCTGCCAGCGAGTGGCCCTTTCAACGGCATGTCGACTTCGCCGCCGACCCCCCCAACTTTCCCCATCTTCGCCTTCCCACCGAGCGGCGTAGCGTTGCATCGCCACGTAGCCACCGAGCAACCCGCAGCGATCTCGCCAGCTTCCCCCCTCTCGCCGGGTGGCACCTCCGTAGGTCCGGCAGCGCTCGCTGCTCTGGCAACCGTCAGCCGACCCGTGCCATCTGCACCCAGCCGAGCAGCCACTGCAGGGAAAGCGGCCACCACAACGACCTCCACTGCTTCTGCTGCCGTTGACGACACCTTCGAATGGCTCGACGCTATTTTACCGGCGGGCCCTCTCAGTCAATCGACCACGCCCTTCCCGCCTCCATTTCCTGCCCCGTTCCCAACGCCTGCCACTCCTTCCACGTGTGGAGCGTCAGCCACAAGAGTATCTTGGTCCGCGCATTCCATTCACAGCGCCGCGGCGATGCCCTCTGCGCGGCCTGAACCTCAATCCTCCACGGCGGAAACTTTAACACTTCAGCAGTCGCGACCGCTTCGATCCCACCAGCAGCAACAGCAGCAGAGGCGGCTGCCGAGGTTCCAGCAGTTTCCACAAGCACATGCTGGAAAGTCATCAACGCCTGTCTCGACAAACACTCCGTACTTCACCCCAGTCTTGCAGTCAGGACTCACAAGTGATATGCATCTTGCGTCAGTAGCACCGCCTGCTCCTTATGCGGGCGCTACAAGAGATCTCTCAGCTGGAGCCGGCGCTCCGAACACGACTGAGGACAACACATCACCTGACACGCCGTACTACACTCCTGAAACCGCCGCATCGCACTCCAATGCTTTTGACATGTGCGGTGTCATGTCTGATGATGACAACGATGACGACGGCGACGGATGGGGTTGGTTTGTTATAGGGTAACAATGGATGCTTCTTGATCAATGGATCATGGATCATGGATCATGGATCCAGTTTTGAAGCTGTGGTTGCCTTGCGGTTCGCACTTGCCTAACACCTAACACATACAGGTTTTCCAGAAACAACTTCGCACTTATTCAGAATCCACTAGGGAAATGGAGTCGCAATTTCGGGACGTCTATATCCATTGAGAAGAAATACATCAGAAGGTCATAGTTCAAATCGTCCAAATGGCACATGGGCCCTTTCTTCTTTTCTAGTTTCCAGGCCATCTTTCTTCTATTTTATATGGCCGAATTATTCAAGAATCCTTGCTACACTTGTACTGCTTCTTCTACTAGCCACTTCCAAGTTTTAACGCTATCATCTAGGGTCCATCTCAAGAGGGTATTCCTTATTTACTTAACGGGGCTCTGGAGTGACATAGAAGTAACAATTCTTAAGATTTATTCGGGCAATTGGCATCCAGAGCCACCATACCATACACCTCCGGCAACTCGTTGAAAATGGAGAGGGCCCTTCTTAATTGCTGCTTTTGCTCCTTGAGACTTCAATCCTTATGTGCCTCATGAATATGCCTATGGATGTGGCTTTACATGATCAGTAATGTGGTGGTGGCGGCGGCCACTGCGATCTTGTAGGCAAAGGATAGCTATTGCCCGTAGGCGGCTCTGACCTATAAACGGGCGGCTGTGCTGCTCTTCTTTCGCTTTGGGTGGAGATATCCGCTGCGAGTCGGTGGTGAGAGGACTCGAGAGCTCGCACCTGTAGCCATAGCCATGATGGAGAACACATGAGAGACAAAAGATAAGACGAAATAGAAGTGAAAGGCAGAAAAGAAGATGCATTTGATCGAAATCAAGACTGCATCAAATCAGCTGCCTCCTAGCACTCTTACTCGTGAACAAGCTTATAATTACTGTACTTACTCGATTCTCGACGAGGTATAGCTGATCCACAATTCGTCTTTCCAAGCCGCCGCAAGCTTCTGCGAGCGCATCGCCCAGCTCAGCGCGTAATGCTTTTGATTGAGATGGGGGTCGTTTGAGAGACATGAAAGCGAAGGAGGATGGGACAGAGACAACAGGGTAGAGAGGAGATGAGGAGGTGCACATGCAGTGATTATAATTTCGTGGGTACATTCATTGAAAAAAAATCCTTCATTTTTTCTATCCGTAGCTTAACCCGTACATCAATCTGATTCGACAACTCTGCTCTGATTCTTTCTCTCTCCTTCCTACCGCCAGCAACTCGCTCAGCAGCTCGCCTTGCTACTCGCGCTTCGACCTCACTTTCCATGAAAGCGCTTGCACCACCGTCACCATTGCCACCACCACTAAAAGCTTGAGCTTTCTGGAGTGCATCTACTTGGGCTCGCAGCGCCGCGACAGCTTCTTCGGCGCGCACAGCACGAGCCTCTGCGGTGGCAGCAGCGGTGGTGGAAGCGGCTGTTGAGGTGTGCTCACCTCGCCCACCACCGTTGCCGCGGCCGCCAGTGCTGTTGTAGTGGCTGGCTCGATCGCTAGCGCGGCCTTTGCCTTTGCCTCCTTTGCTACTGCTAAGGCTAGCTTGCATGTTGGAATGGTTCGTTTGCGGCCACGCTTGGCTGCTCGTGTAGATAGGTTCTGCTGAGTGCTGCTGCTGCTGCTGCTGCTGCTGCTGCTGCTGCCTTTGGTGTCTTTCCTGCGCTACCTGCAATTGCTGCTGCTGTGCTTGCTGTTGTTGTGCGTGCAATAACCGAAGCTGAGCCTGCTGTTGCTGCTCTTGTTCGGTTGCTTTGCGTTGGCGCTCGAGTGCATTGGCCTCTTCAGCAGCAGCTGCAGCCTCTCGATCGGCCCATGCCCCGGCTGCTTTGGCGATCTCTTTATACAAAGAGTTGCAAGAGACGTGTAATAATAAAAGGCACACACAGAGACAAATGAAAAGTTTATGTGATTTAATTCGAAAATGTGCGCTGCTCTTGTGGTGACGCCTTCGAGGGACTAAGAAAAAAGAAACTTGAGAGAGGATCGGCGTGAAAAGGGCAATTTTACACCTAAATACAATTCACCTGCTTTGAAAGGAAGCAGTTGTTTCGCGTCACACTTCAGCTCTCGAATCAAAGCACGGCTCAGGGCTCGGTCCACGCTGCCTGCTTGTGCTAGCTCCACATCGCCCAATCCTTTTGCATCGTTGCTGCTGTTGATCCCCACCAGCACCGACAAAGTGCTCACAACTTGCTTACGAGTGGGGCCTGGTTTAGTCACTAGCTGGTCGTGCTTGAGCTGGAGGAGGCGCAACAAATCGCTAAGCAAGAGAAGCCTCTGCTCGGCAAAGCTGCCTGGAGTTAGGAACTGAGACACAGAGAGTGGAGGCATGTACGAAAGCTCGTTGCGGGCGAGCCGAAACCTGCACGGAGCACAGTGGCAAAATGAGAGATTGGCACACAGAATATGACAATTTGAGAGCAGCCAATATTTATGTGAATCCATTCAGTTCTTCGCACAGTTCTTCCACGAAGCGTTGATCGGTGGCAGAAAGCAGTGGTTGCCCTGAACTGGCCAGCAAAAATGCCGAAAGGGGTGCACTGGCGCCCAGCGCACACGTATGCAGCAGCTGAAGAGCCGGCACAGGATTGCTGCCACCGTCTAAACTAGCAACGGCCTCCGCACTCTACCGTATTGGCAAAGAGAAAGCAATAAAGAGAAGTCAGCAAGCTAACCATAGCTCTATTCTAGTGTCTGTTCATACCATGATGAAGGAACTCTTGTTCTTTAGAAGCGCTAAGTAGCTCAATTGCCATAGCGTTGCTTGCTGTTGCATGCCATAACACAGCCTAGTCTATGACTTACCGAATGGCCCTCGGGCAAGTGAGACTTGAATGGGTCTCTGCTGAGCACGCTTGACAGCTTCCCGAGTGCATTCTGAACATCGCCAGTTGGCCTTGAGGCCTCTGGCATAATTGCACTGAGACGGCAATATGTGAGAAGGTTTTAACTGCCTTGTACTTGTACGAGAACCCAACAAGGCTCTATTTTGGACTGTTGAATGCTACCTACGAGGCTAGGATAGATTGCCTCGATCACCGACACAATTTGAGTTCAAGGTCACCAGAAACATGAACGGCGAGTGGTCGAAGAAGGGAGTTGTGGCAATAGCTATTTCAATCCACATTTTATTAAGGCTCTACTGTAGCTACTACAGTAGTAGCTGTATCTAATAGCTAGCTGTAGCTAGCTGGCTGCGAGCTGGCTTTTAAGCTACAGAGACTGTCGAGAGCTAGCTTGCTGCTACCTTGAGAACCTGAAAATCTGTCTATTACTTCTGCTGTTCAGCACAAGAGACAAAGCTAAAGAGCCAAAGAGCGGGAGCCCCCAAAAACACTACAGTACGAAGAAGGCAAAAGCGTCGAGTTTAGTTGTTGGTCACGTCGCATCGTCGGCGGTCGTCGGCAGTCGGCAGTCGTGCAGGTTCGTCGTCGGCTGCCGGCGTCCTCGTTTTGGTAGATAAGTAGCATTTGATTCTGTCAGTTGCCTCACGCCACCGACCACCGACGTCTAGCGTTCAGGACGATTGGCAGCAGCTCACTCAAGTGCTAGCTTGCAATGTTTGTAGATTCAGTTTTCAAATAGCACAACTTTGAGCTTATCCTTTCAATTTTTAGTAACTCCTTGGTTGAGTGCAAGGGCCGAAGTGGTTGTTCTTGCCAACTAGAGCTTGTCTCTTATAAAAACTCAAAAGCTCACATGTCTGAGTCCTCAACTAGTACCACCTCCGTAGATGGCTCCATGATGTGGGCTGGTGAGCTCGCACACCCTGCCCTAAATTTGAGCGGTGTAGGGGCATGTTCGGTGCACTTGAGCGCGGCTGGCATTGATGCTATGCTAAGCCTCGGTCGAGATGCTATCCGCCCCGGAGCTTCTGCTATCCCGGTAGCCGTAACGCTGCTGAGGTCAGGCAGCTGGGGTGGAGCATGGGACGATGCAAGCGAGTGGTTTGTGAGGCCGCCGCCATCAAAGCCAGAGCTCAAGTGGCTTTCTTTGGACTGGGTGTTTTCGACCACCTTTGGGAGCGAGCGGACCCTGCGGTGCTTGCTGCGCGTGAAGCCTCAAAACGATGGAAGTCTTTTGCTCGACATAATGCTTCCGGCCGACCCTAGTGCTGCAGTGGAGCGCCCAAGCCCACCACCGTCGAATTCCAAGAAAGACATGGCGGGCCTGCGGGCGAGCGGGCGGGTGCTGTCACTGGAGCGCTGCCCGATGTCCATCCGCAAGCGCTCAGAAGTGCGCCTCGGCACCTCCATCCAGCGCGCCGTGGCGGGTTTGTTGCGCCAAGCCACTAAGGTGATCGAAGCAGCTGCCGGGCCAGAAGCGGCAGCGCAATCGAGGGGGTCGCGTGACGGCAGCGACGACGACGACGATGGAAACGCGTTCGCAGATAGGCTCGGAAGTGGGGGTTCAAATGGAAGCGTGTCAGTAGGACGAGCGCCAGACGCTCTCGTGTTTCGGCTGTGGCATTTGCGCTTGGAGCGCACATGCAGCGAGCACGGGCAAGACGCGTTTTGGAGCGTGCACCGCGCGCGTTGTGGCCTAGCCGAGCTGGCGAAGGACTGGCCGTTGTTGACCGGCGACTTCAAGCCAGAAGCTCGTCACATGAGCTGGCTCCGCGACTTGCAAGAGGTACTATAGAGGGGCGCAACTGTTGCATGTGGTGGATGTGTGAATGTTATCATGCTGGAATTTGATCAGATGAGTGTCACGGTGCGACGGATGCAAGATTCAAATTGCGAGCGGATATGTAACCACACGCCTTTAAATTTGTTGTCGCCGAACTTCTCCGCATGCCTCGTGTTAGGCGGACGAGGATCGCTTCGGTGAAGACTTCGTTGGCGACGCTCTCGATGCGCTGATGGAGCGCGCCCATGACCTCGGGTTCATCACTGCTTTTGTGGACGGCGACAGCTTGCCTCCTGCGGTGCGTGAAAGGCTGACTCTCTCGTCGCGTGTGTTTGATATCGAGGGGCTTATGCAAGAACCAAGTTATGCGCCAATGGCGCACATATTTTTTGCATAAAAAAAGACAACTGTTGACTCTCATACTTCTTCGTTGTTGTTCCATGCATCTCCCAGGTGGCCGACCACTCGCCCATTGTCGTGTACTCTCTCGCCGTGGGGATGCAGTACGTCCCCAGCCTTCGGCTGTCTAGGCTGAAACAGCAACAGGTTGATGCCCTTGCACACGCTAAGAGCGGTGCTGCTTTAAATGGTGAGGTGAATGAAACAGTGCAGCCTGCCGGCTTACAGAATGCATTTGATAGTACCGTGGCTCTCAAGAGAAACGACGGGATTGAGGCCCATGTGCAGGCTGCTTACGGCAACGGCCTCTCGCGAGGGCGCGACGGGCGGCTCCAAGCACTCGCGCTCCAGAAACGCTGCCACAAGTTGCGCTCCAAAGCGCAGTCCTCCCGCAAGAAGGCAGCACTGGCAGCAGCAGTGGAGGAGCCAGCGGACGATAGTCGTGTTGGAAAGACAAGTAATAGCAGCAGCAGCAGCAGTGGTAGTAGTAGTCGAAGCGCAGTAGTGTCTACGGCTGCAGGACACTTGTCAGATGCTGAAGTTAAGGCGATGCGCGCAGCGAGGTGCTTCATCGTAGAACGGCGGCAACACTGGCAAGCACAAGACGAATTAGCGATTACGTCTTTGATTCAACCCGAAAGTGTTGAGACGGATGTTGCTGCTAGAGCAGTGAAAAGTCAAGCCACAAAAGCACCTTTGAAAGTGTTACCTAAAGGACGTAAGCTCGGCTCTAGCTACCCGAATGATGATCCTGCAGTCACGCCTACAGTGGTAGAGCACAGAAAAGGAAGTGTTGGCAGTGCCAAGCGTGGTGGTAGTAGTATTACAAATAGTGGCGGCAGTGATAGCTTTGTGGAGGTGTTGAGACGGCAGCGGCTGAACCACGTGTTGCGCCTTCATGTGGCCAGCCGGAAAAGCTTCGATTCGACGCCGGCTCGATTGGCTGATGCAGATGCAGAAATAGATGGAATCACAACTTCCGTATGGGTGTCAAACGCGCGATTACGGCGCTTCTATCAGAGTTTACCACCTTCCGGAGCACGCAGGTACAGTAGTACTCGCGACAACAAGGTAGCGCATCCAGATGCAGTTATGGTGGGAGCATCCGCCTCGGGTGATTCTTCACTTTCGCCGCTCGAAGAGGAGTTGCTCGCTGAGCTTCGCGCTGTCTCG
>Ga0307979_1003758_pt1 | contig 10092 bp, 13 predicted proteins | sample OrgLakmetage1058_FD_201833 | JGI IMG/M metagenome (GOLD analysis project Ga0307979, IMG submission 201833) | Saline water microbial communities from Organic Lake, Antarctica - #1058 | ecosystem: Environmental > Aquatic > Non-marine Saline and Alkaline > Saline | place: Antarctica: Organic Lake... | reverse complement strand
ACGACGAAGTTTCTGCAGTAGCAGCGGTGGTGACCGTGGGGGGTGGTGTGTCAATAACGCTGAACATGTCGTTGGCATCGTCGTCGGAGTCGAGCAGAGTGCTCCCGTCGCAGCCTTCCCAGTGCGCGAGCGAGTCGTACATGTACGGCAGCTTGTCGCTGTACGGGCTCGTTGCTTTGTACCTGTGGTGGGATAGGGTACGAGGAAGAGTAGAAAAGAAGACAACGAGAACAAGACGAGAAAATAGTTAAAGCACCATCACAGGATAGGAAGGAGGAAGGTAATGAGGACGATAAAACGGGTTGAGTGTAAGCAAGCAAGCAACAAGAGAGGAATTGTTCGTGCACAGAAACTTTGCGCACTGAAGGAGAAGAAAAAAAGAAGAACATGATGTAAGGCAACATTGACTCCATCAAAACGCACGACCTTTTTCCTCGCTTCAAAGCAATACTGTTCTCCAGACAAGCCCCTCCTTACATGTCGGCGTTGGTCAAGAGGGTGCCGCCTTGCGCCGCGAACAAGTGCCGAAACGGCAGCAAGTCGTCCTCCTTGTGGCCCGGGCAAGTTTCGCGGCTGCATTTCGGCATCCCCACCGTGTCTGCCAATCAGGAGGAAACAAAAAAGAATGAATGAAAACAGAAGTGCGACGCAACCATGGGAGAGTTAGACGAAGAGACAAAATGATACCGTCCAGTATATCTACTACCAGCCGAAGAGGTGATCAAAGAGAAAATGTGCACATTTGCACACGAAGAAATCGACTGCTGCTCTCTCCCTTCTTTCTCCACATTAAACTATCAAGTCTCCACGGTCATCATCATCATCTTGCAACTCTTACCGGTGACTGCATCCCAGTCGCAGACCAGGCCCGTGTCTGAAGGCACGTCCGCTGTGTGCTGGTAGCCCCAGGTCTGATGTAGTGTAATATTAGAATGAGAATCACAACGATATCAAGAGAGACGGGCGAGTCATCGAAAGGTGAAAAGGAGCGCGATTAGCATGAAGATGAGAGAAGTTACTTCAAACAAGGACTACGCCAGCGCGTGTGCGCAATAGTCCAATCTCCAGTTTCCAAACATGGAATAGATTAACTTGAACAAAAAAGGAGCAACTTTTTAAAAGACTCGCAAGTCTCCTAAAGTGAATGAATAATCATCATAAAAGTACCTCGTCGAGTGAGATGGCGCCCTTCTGGTTTAAAATGCGCAAATACATGACGAATCGCTCCGCGTTGCCGTGCAACGGCCAAAAAAGCGGGTCTTGCGGCGCCGAAGAAGTGAACTGAAGAGATTAAGCAGGAAAGAGCGTAGGGAGCAAGAAAAAAACAAAACAATGATTAGGAGCTGCACCGATATCAAAAAAAGAACACACGAGAATGAATACGCAAGCCGCGTCGAAAACGAAAAGACACACCGAGATAAACGCGCTTGTCAAAAATAAACCCAACACACGACTTCACACCACTTATATTATTGTCCTTAGTCGTTAATTCTTTTTTTAATAAACGATACCATTTCGCCAGCAGAGCCAACGTGGCACAGCTCGTTGAACAGCGACAACCAATCCAAGGAGTAGCCGTCGCCTTCGCCGTATGCTTTGAAGTACTCGTTCCATTCGTCTTCGGATTGCGAGAGCGAAAAAATGCCGGCGCCTCTAAGCAGTTCCAAAGCCTGTGTGCATGCGTGAGCAACACACAACACAGAATTGTTAACGCAGAGGATCATGAATCGAGTTGGGTGGGTACTGAGAATATACAGGGAGAGTAGCGAGGAGAACCGTTAAGACAATTCCCGAGTTATAAAGAACTTTGGTAACTGCGAAATACAGAATTAATGAGACATCGGAAAGAATAAGGAGAAGAACGAAGATAGACAACTCGACCACGTGAGTTGCGTGCATGCTCTTGATTGCTTATATGTGCTTTTACCGATTGGTTCGTCATTCCTATTTCGCCAGGCGCCGCGTAAGAGACCGGGCACGACGGCATGCACTCTTCGTGCGGCTGCAAGGAAGGCAAAAGAAGAATATAATAGAATAGAAGAAGAGCATGAGTAGGAAGCAAGGCAGAAAGTTCAGGGCACGAAAAAACACATCAGAAAAAAGAATACCCCAAACACAATAATACACTTGAAAGTTGGCACTTTTTCAAGTTCTTTTGGGAAACGACGCAAAAAAACTTTTTTGAAACGACTCAAAAAAGAAGCTAGCTTTGAACGAAGGAATCGGTACTTCTTGCTCGATATCTTTTCACTGCTCTGTTAATTCGTTTACCGTGTCGGCCGAGCAAGACTCGGGGGTTCGCACGTAGCCGAGGCGCCACAGCCATTTGGACAAGAGCAAGAACTTGTCGTCGAACGCGCCGGTTTTGCCGAGAGCCGACCATTGCGGGTTGTTGTCCCAGTGCCCACCGACCTGATGTAATATGATATGAAAAGAGAGTGAAAATGGGATGTATAGACGAGAAAATGGGAAGGGGTGAGCAGATGAAGAGAGGAGGAAAGGTCAGTAGTTTCAACGCAAAAATAAAACATGGCAATGCGAACGTTTTCGCGGGAGATTGTGGAGCTATTCTTCGAAGAATCTAAACACACATGCACACGCGCATACGCACACACAACTACAGGTGTCTGTGAATTCGTTTCTCTTCATGTTTTCATTTTGATAATTGCCTTTACCATGAGGTGCACAGGGCCGTGCAGTTGGCCGTTTACGCGGTACAAAGTTTGCGGCAGCGACTGCAGCTCCAGCACCGTCTGAAGGTGTGCGTATACGATATGGCAGAGCAGGTACACAAACACAGACAAACACACAAAGAGAGGTGCACGAACAGTGGTCACGAATGAGCACACAATCAGAAAGTGGCACCACATCCAGACGCGCCACTCAAGCAAACAATAGATCGAGATTAGACTTGTGTCTGTGCTTCGAAACAAACAAAAAGAAAAAAAATCGACCTCACCAATAATTCCCAACGAGATCAAATCGCACCGAAATCGTCAACGAACGCATGAAACACAAACGATTAGTCACGTCATTAGTCCTATACCTTGAATGCCGAGCACGTTGGAAAGCCCGAGAAGCCGTCCCCAAACCCGTAAAAAGTTCGGTTGCTGCGCATCAAATACGGCACGGGGTTGGTGTTCCAGGGCGAGCGCAACAGCCCGTACGGGTTGATGATGTCGCTGAAGGCTCCCGCGTCGGTCATCACCTGGCAAAGGAAGCACACCCAAAAAGTTAAAGAAAAGAAAAAGAAACAATACTTGGGGGCGTCAAATATTTTTTTTAAGGAAAAAGGTTGCTTTTACATAATGCGCACGCCTGCGCACGTCTGCGTCAGCGCTAGGGCACTTGTGTGTGCCTACAGTATGCCTTCCGCTTAGCCTCAACAAGAAATGCTCAAATGGTTCTTTGCTGTGTGAATTGGTGGGCGTCGCGTTGATTAGCTCTTTTTCTTTTTTTTTCTAGATCTAAGAATCATTCAAGTACACTCACCGGGGCACCGAATCGATAGTTTGTGTTTTTGGTGTTTTTTTATTGCCCTGGCATGTACACACACTCACCTGGGTGTACGCAAAGCGTCCGGTGTCTACCACATGGTCGGCGTTGTTCGGAGAGTTGGTGCCGAACCACTGGTCCCCAAACACGGGGGAGTTGTACCACGCAATGTCGCTGCCTCCTTCGCGGGTGTAGTCCCAGTAGTGCCTACAGAGAGAGGAAGGATGATGGTGTGGAAGGGAAGAAAGAATTAGGTGTACAAGACGAGGAGGAGAGACCGCAAGCATGAGAGTAAAGTATAAGACATCGGTAGAAACCGGAATTCAGAAAGCGAGAAAGCAAAAAAGGCGCAGCTACTCCGATAACCCCTCTTGTCATTCTCTCACTCTTTTTCTCTCACATAATCTGTATTTTCATGATGCATGAACGACATACATCGACCATTCCAAACACCCGTACTCCACTCTGTCAAAAACTTACGCGGCAGTCTTGGGGTTGATCATCCGCAAGCTTTGCTCCATGGTCCAGGTCACCCCAATGTGGTGGTTCAAAATACCCGCGTCGTCGTGCCAGTGGTCGCACACTTTGTCCGCGCCCCCATACAAGTGCTCGCGCACCTAGAGAACAATGGTACACGCATGTGCATAGGAAAATAGATGTCATGGTTGAGAAGGGCCATTACAGAAAAGAAAGACTGTACAAAAAGAAAGTAGCTGACAAGGGAAGAAAAGATAACCGCAACATAGACGTACGCAAAAAGAAAGCATGGAACAAATCTCCAAGGACAGGGAAGGCGTCGCTCTTTCTTGTGCCAGTTTTCTGCGTACCAGGAACGAAATCGACTTGTAGGTAGATCCGTACAGGGCTTCGCCCTCGTCTTGGCCCAGAGTGTAAAACTGGTGCAGCGCGTCGAAGTACGCTTCCCGGTCGTCGTCTTCGAGGTCCCGCAATTCGTAGCGGATGATTTTCGCCACCACGGTGAAAGTGTGGGTGGCCGCTTTGGACCCGTCGAGAGCGAGTTCGTGGGCGTAAACCTAATACAGGGTGGGGGGCAGTGCAATCACACAACGACTGATGAGTCGAAAAAAAAGAAGGGGCTAGGGAAGAAAGATGCACGAACACTGTTATCGGTCACACAGAAATAGTCGATCTTTGTATGAGTAATGAGAAACATAAACAAAATAAAACGAGGACGGGCACTCATGCAAGAGCATCGATGAATATCCGTTCCTCTTATGCCTCCGAAGACATCAAACCATTCTTCATTTGATTTCTGTACAAGCACACGCATACCTTGTGCGCGCCCGGTTCGGTGAAGGTGAAGTCGGTCGACGTCACTGCTTTGCCACCGTTGAGGGTTTGCATGTCGCCGGACTCGGGGCTCGATTCCACTTCCCACACCACTGGCTTCGCATTCGACTTCTTCTTGCTGCTCAATTGGCGGTGGCTGGCAGGGTGCTTGCTCAAAGTGTTGTAGCCGTGGTCCTGGGTGAGGGCCAGAGTGGTGGGCTTGTGCACTTGCACTAATATGCCGAGCTCTCCGTCGGCTAAGCATTGGATGAAAGCATGGAAAAAAAAGAAGAAAAAAAGGGGGGGGGAAGCAATCATGAACGGAGGAATTTGGCTGACGTTTACCGGACAGTGGGTGAACAAGAAAGAGAACGGGATTGGTATACGAGCTGCTCAACAAAGATAAACGGCCGGCCATTGCGCACACGCGAGAAATTTCTAGTCAGAAGCGCGCAACGTCCTGAAAACGAGGCATTCTAGAACCTCTCAGATCTTCCTTTGAGGTTAAGCAAAGTGTACAACGTCGCGAAGTAAAGACAGCAGCAAATGAGTCGAGCACGTACGCACCTAGAGCAAAGCCACGCTTGCGCTCGTAGGCATTGGATGCGTGCAGAGAAGACTGCGATTCCGAGAGCAGTTCGGCGTGCGACGATGCATGGTAACGCTGGGACCCTGCAACCGCTGTTGGTCCGAGCCAAAAGTGGCAGCACACGCGACAGGGAAGTGGCATCACATGAAACGAAATTGAAGGGTGAAGAGTGGGACGGATTAAGGAGTGAGCGAGAGTGCAATTCTGAGTAAAGTAACGATCGAACAGCTTAGAAACAACCAGCGATAGCTTGGTGCTGAGCGCTAGGGGCTCTGCCCCCCTGCTCTTCTAGCCAGGTTGTCTACCCCCCCGTCACTCCTTGAAACGGCTGTAGTCAAACGCCCTCTACTGCCACTTCCCGTTTCCAACGATAAATAAGCTTAGACTCTGCCTAGTTAGTGTGCCTTCATCGGGATGCCTATTTTAGCTCATCGCAAAGGACGCACCGGCCAGCGCGCAGAAGGACAGCACGGCTGCGACTTTTCGCCCCGAGTGGCGAGGTGCGTCGGGCACTTCAATTGGCTCATCGAGGGCTTCATCGTCATCAAAGATGTCATCGTTCCCGTAGGTGGTGGTGTCGTTGAGTTTCACCGCAGCGTATTCGTGCCCATAAGAGGGCATGGCCATATGGGCGGTGCCTATATCAAGAAGCCCACGCGCGCCTCGAGCAGTCGAGCAGGTGCAAGTTCGTTCCTTCAAAAAGAGCCGTTAAATCAACAGTATTGCAGTGCGTATTACATTAGCACATGCAGACGAGAAAAATGAAGTGAAACATGCATGAATAGCATGATACTACAGAAATGAATGAAGACTGAGCTAGCTGACGATGACATGAAGAAGATGGCGGCAATACGCGATGATTAAACTACAGCATGATACTCGGATCTCTCCCTGGTTGAAAGCTAGTGTCGTATTGGAATGACGTGTTGTTTGTAATACGTTCACGCTGTCAAGCTCCATTCTCTGCGTTGTTCATTGGCGGTTGAATGATAGCGCAGCCAGCTAGCCGGCGGCGCCCGAAGCGGCCACGTGGAGGCGTGAGCTCATTTTTAGGCTACGTGGAATATTTCTACGGTATTTGAGTAGGCAGTGCTTTATTCAATGTTCGTGAGACCCTAGTTAGATAAACACAAACTTGCCGAGCTTTCTTTAGTTAGTAGGTAAACAATATATTCCCAACCTAGCTAGCCAGAAGCAGCCTTCATGTTGAGTATAAGTATTCACTTTCTCACTTTTATTTCGTCGCTTGGCCAGGCCTCATGGTGGTGGGCATCACGATTTTTGCGATAAAGAAAGGGCTAGCTTGGCGACAGCTTCACCTCGCGTCCTCTTCGAGACATGCGCCGACGCCTGAGGTTTGTTAATTGCTCTTCGCTCACTTTACTTCGTCCGTATGTTCGAGCCAGTCTTTTTAAAATGCTTTCATGCTCACATGCTTAGAATGCCCATGCTTGTGCTCTCACGCCTTGTTGGTGCATGCTTTCTACTCTCAGGAAGATTTCTTTGAAAGCATTGATGCCATTGACATCAGCCGCGATCCACGAGGTAGCAGTATCCCCAACAGTGGCAAAATAGGAGAAAAAGCAGATGACGGCGGTTTTGGAGGTGGCAAAGAAGAAGAAGGTGAAAGCGCCTACGGCTCCAAAGAAACCGAACGATTGTTAGACCAAGCTCGGCGCCAAATGGTGGAGAAAGGCCAGTCCAACCTCTTGCAGGTTCTCTCAAATGCCTCCCAATATATTAAGATGCAACCATTTTCTCCGACATTTCTCAATATTTGACATTTAAAAGTAAAAAGAATGCACTCCTTTGCTCAAATCTTGGTTCGTCTCCTCTGATTTCTTTTCAAATAGTCCTCGCTACTCTAACCTTGGTTTTAGGTGCTGGATACTGCGCGCGCACAGCTCGAAGCAGAAGAGCAAATCAAACTGTTTGAAAAGAAAAGGTCATGTGCATGCATCTTGATCATTTCATAGCGTCGCCTCATTGTTCTATGCGTTGTTGTTGTTGCAGAGACGAAAAGTATGCAGCGAAGGAGAAGCAGAACGCTCTCAACCTCGAAACTGTAAGCTTGTTTTTCCTTCCTAGTTTTTCTGCCCTGAAAGTGATTTTGCCCTGCAATGGCATGTATTTCTCTCTATGTTTATATTTGCATCGTACACATTATATTTAGTGCACAAGTTCCTACTTTGAGTATAAAACATGGTCCACCCCTCTACGATGCCCTTAAACAGATAGAACTGATTCGCCTCCACGAAGAAGAAGAAAGAAAACGCAACACCTTGAGCTCTTCATCGTCGTCCTCGTCGAATGCAAATACTGGCGGCAGCGGAAGTTCAGCTACGAAAGTCGTTCGAAATTCTTTGCCGGCGCGCAAACAGAACTTAGAAACAGGAAAAGGCGGAGGACGAAACGAAGGTGAGAATCGAAATTCTTCGCCCTTGCAAGAACAATCCACAACGGGAGTCGATGCTGCTTCGGGCCGAAATGAAGGGTTTACCAGGTCAAGCACTGGCCACGAAAGTTCAGCCACCGTCCGAGAAATGTACTTCCCAAAAAGTGGAGATGACAACGAGGCACCTCAAGAACCGGAGCGTGAGAAGCCGCCAGCTTTGATTGGCGTAGGAGGCGTTCCTGTGATGGATTTTGATTGGGTGAGCACGACGAAGAAGGAGCCTTCTCCATCGCTGCTACCTCGACTGCGAGGCACAGCAGTGGCACGCGAGGAAGAGGATGGCGTAAGAGGAAGACATCTGGGAGAAGCCGGAGCAAAACAAGAAGGCGGAGCTTCAAAGGAAGGAGAAGGAAAGAAGACAAGGAAATACATTGTTGATGACGATAATGATCGAACCCAGGACGATATTACAAGCAGTAGTAGCAACAGTGGCAGTGGCAGTAGCAGTAGTAGCAGCAGCAGCAGCAGCAGCAGTGTGAGTACTGGCTCCGCAGCAGTGTTTACCAGAGAAAGTAGAAGAGATACGCGCCGAGGAGAAGCTGCAATTGCGCTTGCTAGTGAAGAAGGTCGAGACATGCCCGCTGCTAGCACCACCACAGCCACAGTTGGTGACAATGCTGACAGGGATCGAGACGGCGATAGATACGGCAGCGTTGTCAGCAGTGGCGTTGATAGTAGTAGCAGCCACAGCAGCACTAGTGGCAGTACCACCACCAAGATCAGCGGCGCTGGCAGCAATCGCAACGAAGAAGCCAAAGACCCGAGCGATGACGTGGCGGCACCCTTTGCGGCATCGCCCGCGGCCGTGGCGGCGGTAGGTGTGGGTGTGTGCGCAACTTTGCAGCTTTGAGAAGACGTCTTTCCTTTTGACACGCAGGCTTTTTCATTCCTTGTTCCTTCCTAGCCTTTTCCTGCATCCTTCATTTATCGTTCCTTCGTCGTTCCTCTTGTTTGTTCATTCCTACATGTACCTTCGAAGGTCCGAGAAGCTGAGCGCCGAAACCGAGCCCTGGAACGAAGCTCCATGGAGCGCCGAGAAGCCCAGGCACGAGAAGCGAGAGAGCGAGCGGCGAACGCGGCGAACGAAGAAAAAGAGCGCCACCGAGCAGGTAGTATGCTAGCCACCACACTTGGAGATGCGCGTGGGGTGCTGTCCTGTCCAGATGCAGGCAGTTTACGACGAATATCACATCTCTACTCTTGTATGCTTTAAATTACTTTCAATTCTTTCGCAAGACCTTCAATTAAGAGTTTCCTATTGATCTCGTCTTTTAGCTTGTCTTGAGTCATCTTCATCTCGGTGCCTCTTATTCTACTTGCTTCTCGCTTCGCTGCATTCTCAATTGTTCTTACCTATGCGTGTTTGACCATCTCAGAAAAAGGCATCGACGATGACTTCAATCAACGCCCTTTTGACTTTGAGGCCGCTCTGGCCCCCGCGCGGGAGGTGCGTGTAAACTTCGCCCACGACACCGGTGCTCACCAGGCCTGGCGCGACGCGGGCACCCCCGAAGACGATTTACAGGTGTGCGTGGGTTTACGCGATGGAAAATACCGAATGATTTTGTTGGTTTGGTTGGTTTTATAAAAAATGACACTTTGACCTCTTCCGGTCTTGTAACTTCATCTTTTGTTTTTCTTACTACTTTCTTTCCCGCAAATATCCCGTTGACCACCGTTATATTCTTCATCACCGCTCCCTCTCTCTCTCTCTTTCTTTGTATCTCTCCTGAAGGTGACGTCTCGCCTCGACGGCGAACGCTACCCTGCCGACGATCCCCGCATGCCCAGGTTCGCGGGCTCGTCGCCCAAGCCGTTACATGTGCGCCGGGCCGAAGCAATGGAGGTGTATATATTAGAGAAGGAGGCGGCGCAGGCTGCAGGTCTGCCGATCCCGACGGCACCGGCTACTGAAGCTGGCACCGTCGCAGGCACCTTAAGCAACCCTTCGTTTGACCAGTAATGAAAACCTGGCGATGTTGCATTGAAAAGGCCTTGGGAAACGAATATCTCCGTTAATATTTCCATGTTGGCACGTTGGCATGAATGGATTCCCTTTGCATTTGCTTGCTTTAGACGGTTTTCCCGCTTCTTATGTCCAGCGACATACCATACAAGGGCCAACACGGCCACCTTTTGCACTCTTCGGGGTATACGCAGTCGACTTGCTCTCAAGGTGGAGGGCCTTGCGAGGGTTTCGAAAAACGCTGGAGGACGACCACGACTAGCGTCCGTGGCGTTTGATGGAAGATATATGGGTTTA
>Ga0307979_1003756_pt1 | contig 10094 bp, 8 predicted proteins | sample OrgLakmetage1058_FD_201833 | JGI IMG/M metagenome (GOLD analysis project Ga0307979, IMG submission 201833) | Saline water microbial communities from Organic Lake, Antarctica - #1058 | ecosystem: Environmental > Aquatic > Non-marine Saline and Alkaline > Saline | place: Antarctica: Organic Lake... | reverse complement strand
CTTATTGATTTAGATCAGATCCCCAATCGCAAAGAAGCATCACCAAAGAGCGAAGAGCAAGGAGCTGTTTCTGACTGGGCTGAGGCTGGGTGTCTATATTGAGAATCTTTATTGCAAGATTACGTGGAATATGCATAAAGGCGTGAGTTATGAATCTAAACTGCTTCTCCCCAGTAAATTCCAGCGTCGCATGCTATTTATCTGAAAAATAATGAATGCTCTATCAATGGTCATCGGCGAGTCTTCTTCAATGGAGGACCAGACGCCAGCTTTTTCAGAGAAGACAATGTATCCGACGATAATTTCGCAACTCGACCAATACCTGCTGTTTGATCTTCATCTCGACCTGGATCTCCATGAGCAAAAAGGTAAATGCTGACAGTCGCTTTGTCGATTGCTGCCGCCACTTTGTTTCCCTTGGCTTGACTAAGGGACTCTTGTCCAGAATGGGCTCTACGATGGTTCCTTGGCTTCTTGACTACAGCATCTTGAAGATCATCGGCTTGTGAAGATTGGGAACTACACTTTGTTTCTTTGCTGCTCTCTTTACCATCACTTCGACCCAAACTTTTCTGCGTTTCTATTTTTTTCGTGCGCAAGTCCCCCCCCTGAACATCATTGTCTTTGATAGCTGGAATGTTCGTTGGTCTTCCAGCGATTGCCGCTTGTAAATCATACTTATGAGCTGCCATCAATTCGCTATCGAACAAACCCAAGTCCAGGAGTTTGCCACCTATGCGAATTCGAGCCCGCCACTTTTGAGCTGAGACATCAAAATGGACCCCTCTGAATACTGAGGAACCCTTCTTTCGAACTGTAGGCGAAGTGCATTCTTTGTTTACCGTGGAAGAGCTAGTGATATTGTCTTCAATAATTTCATTTCGTAGCTTTGAGGTTGCTGCAGCAGCTGAATCCAATGGAGTAGAATTCTGGCATACCTTCGTTGCAAATTCATCAGATTTAAAATCTGTCTTCTCAAAGGTAGCAAGTTTGGTAACTTCATCCATTTGCCGCTGCGTGCCTGCCCCTGAGGACTCAGTAGGTAAATGTTCGTGATAAGGTTTAAAGCTCATTAGATCAAGCTCTTCCGCGCCCGCTACTCCGATTCCTGATCCCTGTTGTTTTTCTTGATCCTTCGACCAGTCTGCAAGTCGACGGATAATTCGGCCCTGAGTAGTCAATCCCTTCATAATTGCACGGCATATTTGCGAGGGATACACCTGTCAAACAAGAAAAAATGGGTTCTCATGTTACCACAGGTACAGTACTCCATATAATGAGCTTGCATAAAAAGTACAGATAATTTGTTCTAGTACATTAAGAAATGAGGCTGCTTCAGCCTGGCTGCTGCATATTCGCTCGACTTCTTCGTTGAGGATCAAAACCACTGCATACTTGTTCTGGCCTCGTGCTGTGGTGTCCGTAGCAGATGGTGATTTTGACTGTAATTGTCCGCTACCATAAAGTGAAGGGCTTTGGTTTTCAGTACTCGATTTCGGCGAAGCGAACAAGTTGGGGCTGCTGACTTCGGATGGCTGCGAAGTCTGAACTTCTCCGCTAAATTCTTCTTTACTTGCACAAGTTATTACATTCATTGACGTTTCGTCTGCCCTTCTTTTTGCACCAAGGTCTGAGACAACCTGCTGAGTAAACAAAGAAGAAACGATGTGTAAAGATGACGACATCTGAGCTTACAAGAACAGGTTGTTAATCAAGAGCATGGCCGTAATAAAGAGTGCTGATCAAAATTCACCGGCTGCGGTGTAAAAGTAGATGGGAATGATGACGTTGATGAAGATGACGAGGACACGTGCTCTCCCTCCCCAACGTAACAAATCAAGGATTCAGTCGTGGCTCGCAGCGCAGGTGCAGGGTCAACGGTGGAAGAATCGTTGAAAATATTCAACGATTTTCCAAGAGGTAAAGCTGCCTCATTGTATCTGCGCGCAGCCTCATCTTCGTCTCGAAAATAACCCAGATGTACAATCTTAGAGTCCACAGTTATCTGAACGAGCCATTTGCGATCGCGACTACACCAAGACACTCCTTTGTACTTCGAGGATCTTGGACGAGTACTCCGTAATCTAATCGCGCCACTTTCGTCTGATTTCTTAGTGGCCAAGGCAGCGTCATTAGCAACACCACCGAGACTATCGTGATGCATTTGCTGAGACTGATCGGCCCGTTCTGCTACGACGTCCACTCCAGGTAGAGATGGCGAGGGCGCTATTTCGCCCACTGATTCTGATATCATTATGCTGCACCCTCCAAAATTAAAATATGTCGGTGCTTCTCTTTATGCAACTCTATCTGCACGGGAACAATGAAGCTCCTATTTCAAGTGGCGCAAAGCAACACCACACACCCCACCAGCAGCAGCCATCTGACGTGATTTGTGAAACGAAATACATGAAAATGTGTGCAGTGCTTGCTGTAGAGCAGTACACAAAAAACATGTATTTGTGATCTTCCCTGTAGAGTATGCGATTTTTTTCGCGCCTCCCCCGAGGGGAGGACTGAAAAATATTGCACTAGTATAGTATAAAAAGAAAAAAGAGGGAAAAACCACACTCAGTAAATCCGAGAGAAAACTGTGCTGCAACTAGGACTGGTGTTAGTAGCTATACAGGGGAAGGGCGCCATTTAGGCGGCATCATAGGAATCCCGTGGCCCGGCTCAGAAGCCGGGCTCGGAGTTCATGTTGCTATCATGCGCAGTTTCTTCGTCGTGTGCGCTACGATAGTTGCTGCGGTTGGAGCAGCCGCGGGGTGCGTTGGGGGTGCCTACCAGGCATCGGCGGTCGAGTAGGAGACGTGCCCATCCCCGTTGGCTCCCAGGCCCCAAGATACGATTTTTTTGAAACGTGACAACGCGACTCATCGCCCTTGGCGCTAATATAACAGCGCACTTTCATTTCGCTTTTGGTGCGTTCCATTTGAGCGAGTTCAAAGAAGAATCCAAACCCGCCCTATAGCAAGTTAATGTTCGTGCTCCGCGGCCGTTCTCTCACTTGCAAATCAAATCTATACTTAATACTAGAGCTGCTGGACTGCGATTAAGCAGACGCCAAACCAACTGAGCCAAGTGCAGTCCAACCAAACGATGATCCCGGTCCTTGGGTATTCATTAATTCGATCGCCCGACCAATTTTAGGCCTCGCACAACTGAATTACACAGTTGTACTGCAGCCAAGGCATTATGCAATTGGCTGAGTGCGCCCCTGTACTGGGTTGTTTTGACGACGCCGGGAATCGAACCCAGAGCCTTTCATTGTTTTGTTGGACTGCGATTAAGCAGACGCCAAACCAACTGCGCCAAGTGCGCACTTGTTCTTCTAGCCCCAGGCCCCACAGGCTCACGGGACTTCAGGAATTCAGGGCTGGACCGTACTATTACGCGCAGTGTGTTGTTGTTCTGTGTTCTGTGGCAGGAAGCTTGGTCTTCTAGTGTAGTTAATACTTTTTAAAATACCATCACTTCCATGGCCACTCGGGCATGTGTGCCAAATTAGTTTCTTAGGTCTAGTTTGCGCTGCTTTGTATTTCTTCTCTACCTGCTGGTCTTCTAATTCCGGACCTTCGGGGCCTGTCTCAAAAAAATACAAAGAAACGGAGGCCAGCTGTATAGATCGCCGCATATTCGAACTCGAATTCGAACTCATACCAAATGACACAGAAATCATTGCTCATGGAAGAAGTAAAGTGCAGGCGCATATGCGATTCGAGCGAGTAGATGCCCATATTCCTCTAAATCGGAAACCTCACACTCATAGAAGCATTTGAGACCGGCAGCTGGAAGGCATCCATTTGCCGTCGCGTTGTCGTTTTCGCGTTGAGAATTTTGATTTTTTTTATAAGGGTTTGGGCGGCGTGATGCGCATTGCGCTAGGGATATAAGCCAGTGCTGTTTCCTTTTTCCTAGTCGTTATTGTAACCCTCGAAGGGCCCTCGAAATGCACCCCTATGGACCTGAGTCAAGGCCAAAACAGACACTAGGAGACAGTCTCCCCAAGAGGAGAAAGGGCGAATGAACTAAAAAAAAACTATCCGTCACACTAGCACACAACCACTTAAGGCAAGGAATGAATTTCTAGCCGCGTTGTCGTTCGATTTTCGCAATGTGCTCACGGGTCATTGCCACCACCGCCTCGACTTCGGCAACGGTGTGCCACTCGAGCATAAACTTGTTGGTGCGCGGACAGCCACACATAAAGTCGCAGCACCTAGGGCAAGACACAGCCTGCTCGCTACAGTTGCAACACACTGCCGACAAGAAGCATGTGTGCTGACAGGTGTGGCACATGCGCTGGTCGTCGTAGTTCGCGAGCTCTTCTGGGATTTCGGATGCCATTCGGCCTTCATTTGGCAGCTGCGCGACTTTGGAGACGTCCTGCACACCTGTGCTGTAGAGCAACTTGCGGAAATAGTCTTCGTCCGCTTGCAGCACTTCCAACTCCCGCAAGAGCATCTTGCAGCTCTCCAGTGATAGCTCCGGGAGATGGTAAGTAAGCGTAAAAAGAAGACGGTCGAACGAAAACACTTCGCGCTTGCCTTTGAGTCGATAATCTACCACCGAGACGCTTCCATGTTGAATCCAGTCAGCCGTAGCGAAGTTGACCGCTTCGGCGCAGTTGAACCCATAGCTGAACCCTGCATGATAAGCTTGAGGAAAGGTAACGATGAATTGGCCGGCTTCTTGCCGTGTCTTGTACACGGGCACGTTATTGCTCAGAAGCGTCGATGGTGAAATTTGAGTGGTGATGTGATGCTCTGAAATGTAGCAGTAAGCAGTTGAAAGGAAAGTTGAATCTGAAGTCAGGATTGAAAAGCCTATAATCCATACTAAGCTACAATATCTGATGCAGATAAATGCTCTGACCTAAATCTGGGCATTCTTTTAGCCGCAACTTCATGATCTTTTCCATGACAGACTTGAACGCCTTCGCCTTGGCACCAGGGATGCCATACCACTGTTTGCCATCGCCAGAGTGCATATAGTTGATGGACGCGAGGTAAATATCTTCGCGGTGCCAGCAAAACGACGAGTACATCATGCCCAAGTACAGCCAAGGCTTGTTGATGCCGTCGATCGAGTGCGATACGCAGCGGATGGCCGAACCAGGCCAGGTCGAGATGTTGTTGAGGTTCCAGCCACACGTGCGGTAGTACTCAGGTGATCCAAAGGGTGCGCTAGTATCGCCCAAAGGTGGGTCTGATGGCTGTTTAGAGAATAAAACAGCTTTGGTTGAAGCATTAGAGACGGGCAGTCCTGATATACAAGATGGATGTTCTTACCAGCCGCCGGGGAAATCCTGACCAGTACTCAGACGTCGATAAATCGTTGCCATATTCAACCTAGAGATACAACAGAAGCCAAAAATAAGTCTTCAATGTAACGAAAGAAGAGTCTAATCTTGCCAAGCGACTCCCATGTTGTTAGTGCTCGTTTACTAGTGTTACCTGCACTGCTTCACCCGAAACTCCCTTGATGAGTTTCCAGTAGTCACTCTCCAAGTCTCGGTAAGTAACTTTGGAGGGGTCTTCATGGTGTTCTGCAATCCACTTAGCTCGAAAATCGTCGGCCATCTTCTCATACTGTCGCACATTATAGAATTGGCCATCCCCCATCGCCCGCCCTTCCTGCATCAAGCTCATTCGTTGAAGCTTCGTCGCAAACTTTTTCTTCGAGTCAAAATCAACTTGATTAGGGTTCTCCCAGCCTTCAGGCGGCACAATGCGGCAGATACCGAACCGTATCGCCCTTGGCATGATGGAAGAGATATACTTGATTGGGCAAGCAAATTCCTCGATGGTAGGGTAGAAGACCGGGCACTCTTCGATTTGCACGTCCACATTCACGTTCTCGGTGCGCGAATTATCGATAGCTTGGTGCAGAATTTTCATGTCCTCAACATCAAGGTCGTGGTCCTTTGGAGGTTGCCGACGCCGACGCTTCGTTCGCCCCGCTTGATCTTCAGTGTTCCCCACAGGACTGCCATTTGCTTCGTCGGCACCTCGGTCAGGTGCCTTGGTTGTCGGGGATATGGGGGGCTGCTGCAGAATAGGCGGCTGCTGGGGCCCTTTCGGCAACAGATCGCTGGTCATAACATTGGCCATGGTTGCGTCTACCATCAACAGACGGCCAGGATATTATTCAATTTCAGTTTTGGGTTCGAGAGGCGTGTGGTGTCTTAAAAAAGTATTTTGGCCAAAACACCAATTTGTGTGGCTCATGTGCGGCAACAACTCTCATCGAGTGCAATGCAGTCAAAGTGTGCCGACAGTGAACCTCAGGCTCTATCATTTCATAATGCAAAAAGTAGAAGGACATGGAAAGAAAGCGTCTTCGCCGGTGCATGACACACACTCAGAGACTGTCTGCCCACTGTCCATCTCTGGCCGCTGGCCGCACTCTCTACTACACTGCACACAGGAAAAATCGTGCCGACACCGAATGTGGAGAGGATTTTTTTCGAATGTGTGGAGCTAAGGGTGACATACTGGGCTCATGACTCGCATCGCATCAAACTGCATGCACGCACGTGTTTCTTTGAAGGGGAGGGGTAAAGGGGCAGCAGCATGGCACTTACTCTAGAAGTCAGCCGAGACCTGCTGACAAATCACACAGGTCGGTTTTTGTTCCCTACTCTACTCTACCGTAAAAATACAAGCTGAAATCAGCGAGATTTCGATGGATCTACGAGTTCGTGAGTTCCACGATTCCACCTTCTGCGCGAAGTAAGCTCAACTCAAGCCTCAACTACAATGACTTTGCTGTCATTTCAATTTTTATTCTCGTGCCGAGTGCATTCTTTTGCGATGTACCTTTTTTAAATACTGTAGACTCAAAGATGTCGCTGAGTTCCCAAACTTTGACGCACTCGCCACGAGTTGCACTCAAGGTGTTCAAACCTTGCGAGCATATCCTAGCAAGTTATTCTCATGACTTAAACTGACTTCGGTCTACTTACACTGTTTACGAAGGTCTCTGATGAGCTTCGAAAGGTTGTATTTCGTTATCAATTTCATGAAGTAAAACGAAGAAGCAATAGATAGTGACGCTTTGACGGTTTGACGGCGATCTCACTGTGTGTTTTATGCGAAACGTGACACATGAGATAAAGCAAGCTAGGATGCACGCTTGGTATATGCTTGAATTGAAGGCCGCCGCCGCGGGCAACAGTTTCTGCGGGCATACTACTACTACTGTGGATTTAGTATTTGCAATAATGATATTTTCGAAAGAATAGTTGACAGCGAACACTGCAACCATGAGCTAGTATATGTGAATTTGATTTCGCAATCCTTTACTCTTACAAGTGTTTTTTGCGGCTTATTGATAGATTGGTCGATCTGTTGTTTCATTGTTTGGCCTGATTTCGAGTTTTAATCTACTGTAATTTCTAAACAGGGCCTTTCTTATTTCTTGAGATTCTCAGCTAGAAGTGGCAACAAGAAACGTTTCCACTCTCGGTGTGCTAGATATATCCTATGCTTCACACCTGAAAAGCCAAGAATTGCTTCTTTCATACTTCTATTCATCGTTTGACAGCTCTGCCAATGAAGTGATGTGGATTTACACTGCTTTTGTGCATTGTTTGGGCGCAAATTCTATCGAAAAACTGATTCCTATTGCAGGTTTTTACATTGTAGTAGTGGACATAACGCGCGTGATTTTCGAGGCAACCTTTTTCCTCCCAAGTCTCTGGGGGAATGCATGGGAAGGATTTGGAGTAGCAGCACGATTGAGATACCTTACAGAATTCTGATTTGATCGTTAATATTTAATATTTAGAACCCAACTCAAGGTGTTAATGTAATTTACGATATAAGGAGGCCATGCGACCGAATTCGCGTTATCCCTTTTTGTCTTTTGCTTGTGCGATGGCATTCGAATTTTTTATCCCGACTGGAAATAAAACAAACAGACCATAGTTGCGCTGATGCAACAAGAGGGGACTGCACTTGTATACTATTCGAAGGAATTAAGCGGGCTTCCATCTGGTTGGTTTCAAAAATAGTCCCCCGGTTTTTAAGGGAGCTAATTGCTGACCCATATCAAAACATAGTACTGCATGCTGTTCTAATCCCAAGGCAGTATATCACTGTCTACTGGGCAGCTGCATACGTGAACTCTTGTGCGTGGCGGATACCTGTCGAAACCTGGCCCTAGAGTAAATCAAATGGCTTGATAAGGCAACTAAGGCATTCAAAAAGGCTTTGGTTGCTCGCATTTCAAAGCAACTTCTGGGCCAAATTTTGATCCAGAAAAGAACACATCTAATTACATCAAAATCTGTTTGTATTAATCAATACAATTGACTTTTCGGTCGAACTGTAAGGAAAAGATTTCGCCGGCTGCCGCGACTGACCCTCATCGATTCATCTAAAAAAGTAACTTCCACGAAGCCCTTCGGCCTCGGTAGCGGCAATGTCAGTTGAATGGGCGGCCCACGGCTGAATGGCCATCTACGCGGCGGGTTGAGTTCAAACGACGATTCTTCAAAAATTACTTCGAGTGTGGTGTCACTAATGGGCTGAGCTGAGCCTGTCACCGTAATGCACCCGCTCGGCCCACTATCGCTGCTGCCCGCCACTGCACCGAACTCGACCACGTTGAATACTTTTCTACGAGAAACATCTATATTTTGAAAGCTCCTTGCGCTAGTCTCGGGATTGGTAGGTTGTAAGCTATCGTTGTTGTCTCCTGCGTTACTAGTGCTCCCACTGCCACGAGCCGCGCCAGCAAGCCACGACCAGCGGGCATTCTTGTACAAAGTCTCGTATACACCATCACTCAGAGCCTGCATCGCAGCAAATGCTCCAGTTGCGTCACTGCCTTGATTAGCTTTCAAGGCTCGGTCGGTGGGGTATGTAGCAATGAGACTCCATGGCCCGTCTAGCAGGAGCTGAGCCGCTGCGCTCGTTGGCTTCGGCGTCGGATTGCGCTCTTCTAGCAAGCAAATGAGGTCAACGACCTGAGCAGTCTCTCGAGGGTCGCGGGCCGCCCGGCTAACGCCTCGCAGAATAGACGCTTTCAGCTCCGAAGTGGAGAGCTGCTTCGCAGCAGAAGCAACGACGTCTAAACTATTTCCAGTCTCTGTGGAACTAGTCTGCAATGGAGGAAGATAACGTTCTGTAGTGCGAGGAGCTAGCAGCCACCGTGACGGTATAAATCCAGTGTTGATCCCTATCAAACTCAGAAATGTGACCGCAACTAAGCGCGCCATTCTCATAGTTCAGGTGTAACGCTTTCAGGTGTTGCTTGGGACATGATTGGGGCAAGCGGCAACTAGCCGGGCAGCCAGGCAAGAAGCAAGCAGCAAGCGAAGATCTTAGATATTTGACTCGTTGGGATGACGCGACGACGACGATGACGTTATGACGAGATGACGAGATGACTTGATTCTTGATTCTTGACTAATCAAGAGATCAATATCAAGAGTCGATGATTTTCAAAAATGCCTGGCGGTAGTGGTAGCATTAGCAATTGCTAAGAGCTTGTAAGCGTCTCATGAGTCCTCAGTGAGCACTATTCGGTATTAATGGAGGGCTCAAGTTCTAGGAGGCGAGAAGCTCGGGCGCGGCGTCAACGATGCTCTGCCTGTGACACAGGAGGGAACCTGCACCCTTGCCGGGGTTGCGGCTTAGCTTTCCATGCTGAAATGGCATGCTCGGGACGCCGCGCTTCTCGCCACACTAGCGGCAGCGGGAACAGCGAGCTCGCCCCAGGTGCGGCGCTCTTGTGTGCAGCGTGTTCGAATACTCAGTGCCCGGGCTGCCATTCACGGGTGGGCAGTAGCAGCAGCGTTAGTGGCAGCTCCTCTGGCCTTGAGGCATTTGCAACTGGGTGCCATGCTGCTTCGGGCGGCTGCGGACGTGTCTTTCATACAGCATGCCTAGCTACTACTTTAAATTTGCCAGGAAGTACAGAAGCTGCAGACACCTGGCGCTGCGAGGATTGCTCTTCTCCTCCTCCTCCTCCTCCTCCTCCTGATGCTGCGATGGATTCGGGAAGCGATGGAAACGGAAGCGCCGAGAACGTGGCGCCAGCGGAGCGGAGGACGTCTCGAAGCAGTGGACGGAAGGAAAATC
>Ga0307979_1003754_pt1 | contig 10101 bp, 5 predicted proteins | sample OrgLakmetage1058_FD_201833 | JGI IMG/M metagenome (GOLD analysis project Ga0307979, IMG submission 201833) | Saline water microbial communities from Organic Lake, Antarctica - #1058 | ecosystem: Environmental > Aquatic > Non-marine Saline and Alkaline > Saline | place: Antarctica: Organic Lake... | reverse complement strand
TGAGTAATACTTGCACTTAGAGGTGATATAAAACCTCTAGTCATCTAGATCATAAGGGCATCTTCGGCACTCGCCGTGGATGCCCTTACTGGTTTACCCTAAGTGAGTTATAAAATCATCAATGGTGAGATGAAGGTGTTCATTGAACCTGGGCCTAGGCCTAAGTAGATCTGTAAACCTACACTCTCGAGAACCTAACAGCGGTTCAACCAAAAGAAAAATACACTCGAAGGGATTCGAACCCCTGGCCTCCTGATTCGTAGTCAGGCGCTCTATCCAGCTGAGCTACGAGTGCGTTCCGCCATGGGCGGACGGGGACAAAAGCATTTCGAAGCCTATTCTGTCAAGGAATTCAGTTGTCTTTTTGGTAAAATTATAAGCGACTGTCTAAGTTGAAGCATTGACCCGATGTCATGGTCATTTGTTGTTCCAAGAAATAAATAAACTCAGCGACTCGATCAGGAGTGTTAAATTCTGCTAAAGCGTGTCTCGTTCGAATATCTAACCGTTGATTGTGCGACAATGAATCAGTCATAGTTGTCTCGAGAAACCCAGGCATCAAACAATTCACCCTCACACCTGCAGAACCGGCTTCGGCAGCCAATTCCTTTGTAAGACCAATCAAAGCAGCCTTAGCGGTGGAGTAGGCAGCTTGTCCGACATTTGGATGCTCTGCTGAATAGCTTGAGATGAAAACCACGTGACCTTCGCCTTTTGCCATCATTTCCCGTAACGCGCAGAGAGCGGGTATCCTTGCGGCTTGAAAATTCACCTCAAAAACGTCATCCCAATTTTCCTCGCTCATCTGTGCAACCAGCTTATCCCGGACGATTCCAGCAGCGCAGACGAGGAGATTACAATCATGCCTCGAGAGATATTTGGACACTTTTTCTCGATCCATCAAATCAAGATCCGAGCTCCCAAGAGCTGAAACGCGCCAACCAGCCACGGTGAAGCGTTGTGCAATGGCCCTGCCCAATCCTCCAGTTCCGCCGGTAATAATCACGTGCTTCAAGGGCTGAATCTTCAATAAGAATAAGCTGTGAATAAAGCACCAAAAACTTGTGATAACCTGTGCGTAGCAATTACGCATCTCTAAGACATCGGCACTTATGCTTTACGAACCCTCCTTGCTGAGCAAGTTATCATTCCCGTGGAACCTAATTGATTACAGTGGGGAACAGATCATTTCCGGACTTATGAACATGCTTATGATGAAGATCTTATAAGGTCAAAAAATAACATAATCATAAAGAGCCTGTGTACAAGGCTTCAGCGAATATGTCTTCCGGCATCTTATTGAGGCTTGGAAACCTAGCCTTAACTGCCATCTTCTGGCGAAGCCTATCACACATGCATCCAGCTATCAAACACACCCTATCACTGTTGGTCGTTTTCGTAATTTTCTTCTTTTTGGTTTTCGCGGTTCGGAAATGGCAAATAGGTGGTGACTGGTCGAAACTGATTTCTTCGTTTGCTGAAACGAAAGAGGTGGGAGAGCCGGAAGCATTCACCCCAACCACTGTAGCAGCGCTTGATCTGGATGATGTCGAGATTCTCTCTCGCCTTAATGATGAATATGCACGTTTGACCAACGCTGTAATCCCATCAGTCGTGAGTATTGATACCGCAGGTATTAAAACAGAGCAGCTCATTGATATGAGGGGACGCCCTAGGATCCGAAGTTACCCAACACAGGGGCAAGGATCGGGAGTGATTGTCAGTAAGGAGGGACACGTCATCACCAACCATCATGTGATCGCGGGCCAACAGAAAATCCGTATCACTATGAACAATGGCGATGTCTACGGAGCTACCATGATTGGTGAAGATCCTTTATTGGATATTGCTGTAATTAAAATCGACTCGGATAAAAAATTCATACCACTGAAACTTGGTGATTCGTCAGAGGTTGAGGTTGGGCAACTTGTGTTTGCGATAGGCAATCCTTTTGGCCTCGGAGAAGCTGTAACTCAGGGGATTATTTCTGCGAAAGAGCGGTCATTATCTGATTACCAAAGAGACCTTTTCCAAACTGATGCTGCGATCAACCCTGGCAACTCGGGTGGACCTTTAGTCAACCTTCGAGGAGAAATTATAGGCATTAACGTTGCGATCTTCAGCGTGGATAAAGAGAACCCGAGTTTTCAGGGTGTGAGCTTTTCCATTCCCTCGAACGCAGTTAATGAATCACTCGGCCAGATCATTGCGAGAGGCAGGCCGATACGCGGTTTCCTCGGCGTGAGTATGCGTGATCTGGATACCACTGTTCGAACAGAACTTGGCTATTCCGGCTCAAATGGTTCTGCAGTGTATATCGTTAATCCCGGATCTCCCGCTGAGCAAGCAGGCCTCCAACCTGGTGATATAGTTCTTAGTTACAGCGGCACGATTATCGATAATACCCGTCAACTCATCGATTTGGTGCAGCGGTCTCCCATCGGACAAGAAGTCACCATGAAGATTTGGCGGGAAAATGTGAAAATAACAGTTCGTGCGACTATCACAGAAGGGAAAACCATTCGAAAATTGGATCCGCCAGTTATCGATGAGGTTTCAGAGGCGAATTTGGGAATTCTAGAGACTGTCGGTATTAGGGTTAGAAACCTGTCCGGGATAGAAAAACGTCGTGGTTTTGGCGGAGTAGTTGTAACCGACGTTTCTCCAACCGGTCTTGCGACCAATATCATCGAATCTGGAGATTTGATTATTGCACTAAATCACGCTCAGATTACTAACAGCAACGAGTTTTATCTGCGCCTAGCAGCTTCAGTTCCGGTCCAGAAAACGAATATTCACCTCATCCGTGCAGGTCAGCCTCTGCGTGTCAGTATTCCCACTCTCTAATTTGAGCAAATTATGAAAAATAAAACCGCGTACCTTTTTCTTTTCATCGCTCTTCTACTCGCGGCTTCTGCCGTAGTGCTGCTCATACTGAAACCTGGTAATGAAAATACCAATATCCAGGCGACCACTGAGACTGAGACTGAACAAACGCTTGAGATTGACCAACCCGAGCCGATCGAAAATCTTAACCGACCAAATGATCTGGGCGAACCTAAGGTCGATTTCACCGACTCGGAACTCGGGCTTTCGACCACTCAGCCAGAAGAACTGATCAGCCGCATTGCAGCCGCATTGGAGAAAGGCGACATGGAAGCGGTCTCCAAAATCGTTGGTAAAGATGCATTTGATTCTGATGATTTCGCTCAGCTTAGTAAACTTGTGGAAGCTAAGAATTTTCAACTTTCAGGAAAAGACGCGCTCAGGGAAGTAGGAGAAATCAAATTGAATCAGCGCAGTCGGTGGGCACTTGAATTAGATCTCAACGATACCGGCGAGAAACGCATCTACTTTGATTTGGAACGCGACGGGAATAAGTGGCGAGTCGATAAAGTCATCCTTCCCTCCACGGATGTTAATTCGTCATTTCAAGCAGTGCAGAACGACCCACTCGGAATAGCCGATGCGTTTCTCCAAGCTATCTTGCAGCAAGACTTCGAAACTGCTCGCCAATACGTCGATAAAGTCGTGGTTTCCGAGGCGAAAATTGCTGGCCTCTGCATTCTTTTTGAAGAAGGTGAATACAAGTTGCGCTCCTCCAAGCCACTTAGAGCCATGTTCACCCGTGAGGACCGCGTTGGCTACCTCGCTAACGTAATGACACAAGATGGTAGCAAGAGCGCCCAGTTCTCTCTGAACCTCAGTAAAGCACCCTCAGATGGCCAATGGCGTGTGTATGAGGTCAACCTTGACCAACTACTCGCTGATTACGCGAACCGAGTTGCCGGAGGCGATACCTATTACTCGCCCTTAGTCAAAAACCCATCTGGCGGTGAAACGTTAGCACTCTACTTCGAATTTGACGAAGATTCGATGAGTCCGCGCACACGCCGTCAGTTAGAAATCGTCGCGTCGATGCTCAAAACTGATCCAGCAAAGAAGATCACTCTCAGTGGGCATACCGATGCACTTGGAACCAAATCGTACAACAATGAGCTTTCAGCAAACCGTGCTGATGTGGTTGCCGAATTTCTAAATGAAGCTGGGGTTTCTGCTGAACAAATCATAACGATTGCAAAAGGAGCTTCACAACCGCGGCGCCCGAACCTCACCGAATCCGGAGAGGACAATCCTCAAGGTCGGCGTGCCAACCGCCGGACGGAGATCTATTTGGACTTTTAATCTAGCAGGATTTGATCACTCGGAAGGAATCTCGTTAAGAGTGTAAAAAGCTTCCTTGTGCCAGAGAAAATCACCCCCAGCCGATTTCACTGCATCAGCTTTGAGGTGATGCAGATGGCCGCGCACCAAGCCATCAATGGTCAGTCGGACAGACTTGTTATCCTCTGAGACTTCCGCTTTCTGGATGGTAGGAGTTGCCTTGTCGACCTCCGGACTGCCGTAATCACTCTGGTAAATATAGGTCCATGCTTCCATGATATAAGAAGAAGGATCACCAGCGGTTTTGGGATCAACGGCAGCTGTGAAAGTTAGCGTGAAGCCGTCTGGTTCAGCTTCCATGGTACGGATTTCAAAGGGGATTTTGCCGTTCCATTTCACACGCTCAAAGGTGAAAGGCTTCGTCCCTCGTGAGGCCCACCCACGGTTTGATCCACCGGCGAACATCACGCCCTTCTCCTGATCGAGTTTTACTGGAATGAGCCCGGCTTCAAAGCCTTCGAGGAAATGAAAAACGGCTCCTTGATAAAGGCCGTTTACTTTCTCAAGAAACACACGTTGAACCTGGGAATGCGTTTGCTCGCCAATGTAAACCTGATCTTCCCACGGTCCGAATTTTCCACCTGAAAGGTCTGGCTCAATACCTGTTGGCGATTGGCCCATTCTAGCATGAGGTATAATCACTGCTGGCGGGATGAAACTCGGGTGCTTGAGACGCTCAGCTAAGATGCGCGATCCGGATTCGGGTTCTGGAGGAGCAGGGAGATCAGCGAGTTTGTGGTATTTATTTCCCACAGGGCTGCCTTGGAAAGATCCGGGTTTCAGCCATTTAAGCGATGAAGAACCGTTCCAAGTGCCTTGGTTATCGGTGTAAAAAACATCACCCTCGGCATTGAAGCCGATGCCGCCGGGAGAACGGATGCCCGAGCAAGTTGGGACCATTTTACCATCGGGCGTAATGCGGAGAGCCCAACCACGCCAGTCAGATTTGGCATTGAATGAACCGGTTAGACAGAGGGTTACCCAGACATCGCCGTTCTTGTCTGGATCGGTCCCAAAGGCGTATTCGTGGTAGTCGCCATTGATTCCCCAGTCCGAGTTGATCGTCTCAAACATATCCGCAATGCCGTCCCCATCCATGTCCTCAATCCTTGAGAGCTCCGGGCGTTGGGTCAGGAAAAACGAGCCGTCTCTGTAATACATGCCAATCGGCTCGTGCAGGCCGTGTGCGAACTTCTCCCAAGTCACCTTGGAAAGGTCGTCACCGTAAGCACCGCTGCAGATCCAGAGATCACCGCGCCGTGTTGCGACTGCGACCTTGTCATCCGGCATCAGGGCTATGGATGAAATTTCCATGATCTGGCCCTCGGGAAGCGGAATAATTTCGTGTTCGTAAAAGTCTGATTGCTGCTGAGCGAAACTCGGTAAGATGAGTAGTGCGGATAAAATGAAAGTGCGCATAAGCCGTTTGGGAAAGTGTTGAAGAAGTGTTGGAGAATTTTTTATTTGAGGCGGTAGCTGATAGTAACAGGCTTGCCGGGTGTGAGTGTGATACTCTCCAAGCCCGTGACGTCGGCGTTCCCTGTCGGTAAATCCATAGCGGAATCCGTACCGGTGAGCTCCAGGGTGCGGAGTAGGATTCCAGTTTCACCCGGCGACCATTTATCTCTGAGAACGGCATCACCGATTTCTGTAATGAAAGTCGGATTCCCGGACGTGTCTAATGAGTAAGCTTTAAATCTCGCTCCTTCAGGAAGAAACGATTCTTTCGTCAGGCCAATCACATTTTCACCTGCGGGCGGCTGGTTTCCCTGACCGCGCGCTGTCCAATGGCGCCCTGCGTCGATGAATTCACCAGCCCACACCAGCTCAGGAGCAATATGGTCAGCGGAGTAAACGAGATTCAAGCCACCGGGGAATCCGAAACCGATAGCGCGCGATGTAGTGCCTTCAATGAAATTCCGGTAAATCACGGTTCTCTCTGCAGTTGGAGCGAGCATGATGGTTGGCCAGCCTTGGAGCGATTTCGCGGTGTCTTCGGATACCCACTGATATTGGTTTTCACCTTTCAGTTTCCAGCCGAGCAGAAGGCCCTGTTCTCCTTCTCCTTGGAAGTATTCAACTCGAAAGGCATTGGCGCCCTTCTTTAGTTTGGTCTTCTGTTTGATCTCCCGCTTTTTGATCATTGCTCCTATGCTATTCAATTCTGCGATGGTCTTCCCGTTTACGATCAATCGTGCGCCATCGTCAGCATTCAGGATGAATTCATATTCGCCATCCTCCGGAGCCATGAAATCCGCTTCCCATACCACACCAAAATGCTCCTTCAGGGCCGCCACGGAAGGGCGGAGAAGTCCGTCGTGCTCCTCCTCAACATTCTCCGCCTGTATTCTATTAAAATCTGGAATTTTGTCCCATTGACCTTTGTAAGTTCTGGAGAGCAAATTTTTGAGAGCAGTTTCTTTTATCGGAAGCGGATAACGTTCCAGAAGCTCGGGAGCGGTCCAAGGCGCTTTCCGGTCCGCGTATTCGGCACGCACGGTGCGGACGATATCACGGCGGACGGTTTCTCCCTGATTCCCCCACGCATTGTGAACATAGTTCAGAATAGCCGCAATTTGATCATCGCCTAAAACCTGTCCTTGGGGCGGCATGGCTAAGTTATAGGCTTTTCCTTTCACTTCGATGGGACCGATGAGGCCGTTGATAACAATGGCTACCGAACGCTTTGGTTCTCCCTCGACCCAAGAGCTTCCAGCGAGTGGTGGGAACGCTCCATCATTTGCTCCTTTGCCATCGGTTCCGTGGCAGGCTGAGCAGTAGAGCGTATAAAGCTGCTCTCCATCCTGCGCGCGAAGCGATGTCGCGAGAATAGGAAGAGCTAGGAAAAGTAGAAGCTGGGGCATGGACATGGTTCTTGAAGATACGTTTAAAGTACAGTCTGTTGTTTCATAAACAAGAATGAACCTCCAATAAATTTCCGGAATTGATTCAGTATACCCAAGTCGAAGCCTCTGCGCCACATAGCCGCATTCGTATGTTGAAACGGCTTAGGATGAATTTATCTGAACTCCTATGCGTCGGCGGACTTTGCCTGCCTACGGACAAGCACATAGAAAAACGGCGTAAATAACACCCCGAAGAACGTAACGGCGATCATTCCAAAGAACACCACGGTTCCGAGCGCCTGCCGCATTTCCGCTCCCGGACCGGACGCAATTACCAGCGGAATCACGCCTAGAATGAAAGCCATGGAAGTCATCATGATCGGTCGCAGACGCAGGGAAGCAGCTTCCGCAGCAGCCTCGAAACGGCTCTTACCCTCGTCTTCCAGTTGTCGGGCGAATTCGACGATCAGGATGGCGTTCTTGGATGCCAGTGCGATAAGCACGATCAGGCCCACCTGTGAAAGAATGTTATTATCCATTCCACGGATGTAGACACCCCAAATGGCACCTGCAAGACAGAGGGGGACTGTCAGCACGACCGCTAGCGGCAGGCCCCAACTCTCGTATTGGGCGGTCAGTAAAAGGAAAACGAAGAGGACGGCGATGAGGAAAATGATAGCGGCAGAGCCGGAGTTCTCGGTTTCTTGGTAAGCAATCTCCGTCCATTCGTAGCTAATACCCGGCGGGAGGACCTCGGCAGCGAGCTGTTCCATTTTTGCAATCGCCTCACCAGTGCTGACGCCCGGCGCACCTGCTCCAATCAGATCAGCGGCGGAATAGAGGTTGTGCCGCACTACGCGATCGGGCCCTGTGGCCTGACGCAGGTTCATCACCGATCCCAACGGCACCATCTCGCCGGAGTTGTTGCGTGTTTTGAGTTGCGAGATGTCCTCAAAATTATCGCGGAACGAACTGTCTGCCTGAGCAGTGACTCGGTAAGTACGCCCATAGAGGTTGAGCTCGTTGACGAAGGCAGAGCCGAGATAGATCTCCAGCGTCGAGAAAAGATTCTGCAATGGCACTCCAAGCATCAGCGCCTTTTCGCGGTCGATATCCGCGTAGAATTGCGGGCCAGATGAGGTGAAGGGCGTGAACGCCCGCCCGATATCCGGATCCGCATTTGCCGCTCCGGCAAGAGCCCAAGTCGCGTTCTCCAGTGCTTCGTAACCGAGGCCCGCACGGTCTTGGACTTCCATTTTAAAGCCACCACCAGTTCCCAAGCCGCGCACAGTTGGCGGAGGAATCACGATGCCGAAGGCATCCACTTTCTGGATCGCCTTGGTGAGCCTGTCATACATCACCTGCCCGGACTCCCGTTCATCGAAAGGTTTGAAAACCGGGAAGATCACGATCGAGTTTGTGGCGTTCGAAAAGGTCGCACCATTGAACCCGGCAAAGCTCACCACGTCCTCAACTCCCTCAACATCCGAAACCAGCTTGATGAGTTTTTGCAGAGTTTCATCCGTACGCTCTAGCGAAGCACCCGTCGGCAGTTGCGCCGCGACAATCGCGTAGCCTTGATCCTGTGGTGGAATGAAACCACCGGGAACTTTCTTGAAGCCAAGACCAGCGATCGCGATCAGTCCGCCATAAAGCAAGAGCATGATCACACCAGCTCGCAGGCTGCGTCGGATCAAAGCAGTGTAGCCGCGGTTGGTCGCCTCAAAAGCGCGGTTGAATAGACTGAAAAACCAGCCGAGCAGGAAATTGATCCCGCGTGAGAGTGTATCTTGTTTCTCAGATTTTTTCCGCAAGAGCAGCACACCGAGCGCCGGACTCAAGGTTAGCGATACCAGGCTGGAGATGATGGTAGAGGTCGCGATGGTGAGCGCGAACTGACGGTAGAACTGACCGGTGATTCCCGCCAGAAACGCCGTCGGTATAAACACCGCAAGCAGCACCAAGGTCGTCGCGAAAATAGCACCACTGACCTCTTTCATCGAGCGCCGGGATGCCTCTCTCGGCGAATGTCCTTCTTCCAAGTTTCGCTCGATATTCTCCACCACCACGATGGCGTCATCGACCACGATGCCGATTGCGAGAACCAGCCCGAACAACGTCAGGTTATTGATCGAGTAGCCAAAGGCCTGCATCACCGCGAAGGTGCCGATCAGCGAAACGGGAATCGCCAATACCGGTATCAGCGCAGCGCGCCATGATTGCAGGAAAATGATCATCACCAGCACCACGAGGAGCACAGCCTCCAACAAGGTGAAAAGCACCGCCTCGATGGATTTATCAATGAACTGGGTGGGATCGTAGACAATCGCGTAGTCCAGCCCGTCTGGGAAATCAGTTTCCAAATCTTTCATCGCCTCGCGAATCGCGGCAGAGGTTTCCAATGCGTTGGAGCCGGGACGTTGGAAGATTGGCAGGGCCAAGGTCCTGCTGTCGTTCAGGTAGGCATTGACGTTGTAGTCCAGCGCCCCGAGCTCCACGCGCGCAACATCGGCAAGCCTCACCAAGCGCCCTTCATCACCAGTTTTTACCACGACTTTTTCGAACTCTCCTTTTTCACTCAGGCGTCCCTGCGCGGTTACGTTGATCTGGAACGAGACTTTGTCCTCAAGCGGCTCTTGCCCGATAGTTCCGGCGGCGATCTGCACGTTCTGCGCGCGCAAAGCCTCTACCACGTCGCTTGCGGAGAGCCGGTAAAAGGCCATGCGCTCCGGGTCCATCCAAACACGCATCGAGTATTCGCGTGCACCAAAGAGCCGGACATCGCCAACGCCCTCGATGCGCCGCAGTCTTTCACGAACTTGCAACAAGGCGTAGTTGGAGATGTAGCCGATGTCGAAAGTTTCATCTTTGGAAAACATTTGCACGACCAACAACAGATCGGGCGAGGATTTTTTGACGCTCACACCAATGCGCCGCACGGGTTCGGGCAAGCGCGATTCTGCGATGGCTACGCGGTTCTGAACCAGGACCTGTGCCTTATCCAGATCAGTGCCGAGTTTGAAACTCACTG
>Ga0307979_1003753_pt1 | contig 10104 bp, 13 predicted proteins | sample OrgLakmetage1058_FD_201833 | JGI IMG/M metagenome (GOLD analysis project Ga0307979, IMG submission 201833) | Saline water microbial communities from Organic Lake, Antarctica - #1058 | ecosystem: Environmental > Aquatic > Non-marine Saline and Alkaline > Saline | place: Antarctica: Organic Lake... | reverse complement strand
CTGCGTTCTCTTTTGATGGCTTCCTTTATGGTATTATTCAACGCTTCTGTGTTTAGGTGTACCATTCCTTCGATTCCGACGGCGATGGCAAGATTGGTGCCACTGAAATTGCTGCTCTTGCCCATCCCGTTACTTCGGTTCGCCGCCGCCTCGAGGTACAATTACCTACGAGTAGTACATGTGATGCCAAGTAAATAGAGGCACCCTTCCCATTTTGTATTAGTCTAGGAGAAATTAAAATGAGATGTTTGCTTGATTCGAAATCCAGATTGTGAATCATTTTTCAACTATGGAAAGACTAGTGCCTTGGCTTTGAAATGGTGTTCGAAGTCGGGGCCTTCCTATTATCGAATCCCATGCTTCCGAAACGCTCAGTGTCTATTTTGTTTACATGATGCAGATGGAGCTGGCAAAGGAGCAACTCCCAACCCAAGTAGCTGCTGCCGCTGAGCCCTCACCTGCTATGCTCGCTGCCCCTGAACCTGCCGTAGCTGCCGCGGCTCCTGCAACTGCAGCTGGAGCCGCACCAGCTGTTCCTGCAGCAGTGGCTGCGGCTCCAGCAGTAGCGGCTCCCGCTGCTGCGGCTCCCTCCGTGCTGTCAACTATCGAAAGCGCAGCGGCAACGTCATCGTCGGCTGCAAGCACAGAGAGCAAGCTGGCCAATCTCTTCAACTTGGTGGAAAAGATTGTCTTGGTGCATGGGATTTTCGACGCGGACTCGGATGGCGTCGTGAGCGCAGGCGACCTCATCAAAATCGCTAAGGGTCCCGCTGCTGCTGCTCCTGCTGCTCCGGCTCCTGCTGCTCCGGCTCCTGCTGCTGCCGTCTAAATGAAGGATCAATGAAATCAATGGGTCTGCCCTGTTTTGTGCCTATGTGCGCTCTTAGAAGCTAATTCTTTTATTGCCCATATAACATATAAACTTATTCTTCGAATTGCGAAAAGATCACGGCTTCTATCTCTATCTAGGTGTAGTAAGCTTAGCTCATTTTGCTCATTGCCAAGCTCCTATCCCTACTTGTTTGCGAGAATTAATGGATTTATTTACGGATACGGCGGAGTCGACTAGGCCACATCCAACCAAGAAGCGTAAGAACCGAGAACTGAAACCGGGTTACGGGTTACTTCGGCGCTATTCCAATTCCAAGTGGCATGCCATTGCTTCGGTGCTATTCGAGGTGCACTTAATGGCCTTACGTAGGACAATAGCTGCTACTAGTACTTCAAGCTTCAAGGAGCCCTCCGGGACTGCAGAGTTATTGGGTTATATTTTTCTTGCCATTTTTGGCTTCGAACCAGGCTTCTTTGGGCAGCCGACAGTCAGTTACTTCGCACAAGTGTTTCAGCCCGCGCGATGCACGCAATCCCTTCGAGGTGGTTACATTGATTATTGCTGTTTCGGCGACAACCACAGCATTCGGTGATTGGCTCTCCCAGAAAGGCGCACTCTCCAGCAGCAATTTTCCAGCATCGGCGTTTGATTGTCTTCCTGTACTTTGATTGGCCTGTAAAGCGCTACACAACTCGGGTGCCAGTACCTTGGCAGCATTCAAAGCCAGTGGCAAAGTTGACCCTTTCTTCTTATTCTTAATGCTGCCGTTGCTGCTGGTGCCATCACCACCTCCTTTGTCGAGTAGCGCCTTATCGTCGCAGGACAGAAGTGAGGGAAACAAGTTGAGGCCGCTCACAGCTTCTACAGTGGTCAAAGGCACCGCAAACTGGGACAAGGGAGTCAACGGATCTATCGATTGGTTCGGCAACACGAACGCAGCAGCGGCTGTTGCAACCTTGTGCGAGTCCACTACCACAATCACCTTCGTAAACGCACACGCAAGGGCGAGCAAAGAAGGGGGGGAATCTTTGTATAAGAAATTACTGCTCGAGTCTCATGTGAGCAAGGTGATCGCAGCACTAGCGGCAGTGGCGGTAGCTTAATTTGACATTTTTTTTTTACCTTGAAGAAATGAGTGGGTACTGCGAGCCATTGAGGTGGGCTGCCAAGGGCACGGTGACGATACTCCCACTGGTAAGGAGGAGAATGATGTGCCTTCGATGTCTTGACCAATGTGGGCACATAGAGGGGGCCCGTGCACACATACACGCTTCTTCCTTCTTCCTTGCTCTTGTTCGGCAAATCGCGCACGAATTTCTCAAGTCTCGCCCAGTAGCCACTATAAGAGATAGAACAACACTCAGAATATAGTGGCGCGTAAAAATTGAGGCACTGTTGATAATCACGGTGCAAATATTTCAAGCATTGAGGAGGAAGAAAAGCGTAGTGCAAACTCACCGGTTGAAGCCTTTGCCTACTTGTGGGCTCACGTTGGACAATCGAAACGAGTCGCTCATCCCTTCGTCGCTTATCATGTCAGCAGCTGGTGCCAAATGCCCTCGGTCCAAACCACTCCCCTTGTAGTGCGCTGGCCTCGACCGGTGGTGCACTAGCAACGAATCGTCCTCACGAAAGGTGTGGCCCTCGCGTGACACCGCGACTGCAGCTGAGGAAGTGGTAGAAGCTTCACTGCTGCTGTTGTTCCTGTGACTAATTTTATCCTTTGCATGCAGCTGTTCCACAACCCATCGCGGATTGCGTGTTGAAGTGTCAAACTCACTGACGAAGGACTCGGAAACACGACGATAGGATTGTGATGGCGCTTCGCCTCCTAGGACGCGAGCTGCTGAGCTATCGTCGAGTATCAAAGACGAGGAAGGAGTTGTCTTCGAGAAACTTAGTCTTTCAGGTAGGAGGTCGTGTTCAGCGAGAAAGACTCCGCACGTTATACCACCCACGCTGCCTACGGCAAAGGCTACCGCAGCACTCCCGCCACCATGACGATCCGAGGAAGGATTTGACTTTGAACTACGGCGACTTTTGAGGCGAGGCGGTGCTGCAACGAGGCGTCGCAAGGACTTCGTAAGAATCCCTGATAATAAACTATTGAGAGACTGCATGACTTCAGATACTGGCAACTTTCTATCAATCTTAGTTCAAATTGTCTCCACTATAATAGCTCCAAGCAGGTTTGAATTTGAAGAGGTTCTGGTTTGAGCTACGTGAATTGGTTGATATTGTCCAAGCCCACCAGCACGAAGCTATTTTGTTAAAAAATAATAACATAGAGAGCTCAATTGACGCGATGAAGGCGTGTACGCGACCTTGCTACTCAAAGTTCTTATCTCGCAACATAATGGCATTATGGCCGACATGATTTTGGCCTCGTAGAGATTGCGAGATGAGGCTTGCTTGAGATTGTTTGAAGTGTACTATATTCGTGTATAACGAGAGCCGTTGTTCTGCAAATGCAGCAAAATGCCGCGAAGCTCGGAAGTTACTGCGCACATTCTGCCGGCTGCTGGCGCATTCCCTTTCTTCGTGCTTCCCGTGTGATAAACTTAGAGATTGCGTATATTGATCCGAATATATGGTATAGTCGAGGATGTTGCGTAACCGAAGGCTGATTTCAGTAAGTAGGACGTAAGTATGAACGAGGTTGCGAAGCCCAAGAAAGAGCAAAAGATGCCAGCGCTGAAGAAATCCGGACCGCAAGGCACATACAAGTATTTGGTGTGCCCTGGAAACAATAGCCGTTTGCTTCTGGGTATATTTCGAGCCCGGCCGTGGTGGCAAACAACTAAGGAGGATCCCGATTTCGTCTGGGAGATGTACCGGAACCCCAAGCGATATGCGGCGTCGGACACCACCGGCAAAGTTCAGGCAGACTGGTAAGCTACTCGACGTATATCATAATGTGAATTGGAGAACTAGCTATGTTTATTTGACTTGTTTCTGTCCACTTACTTTGCTACAAGCATTTGATATTGTCGGGCGCCATCTTTGAAAGGTGTGCATTGAACCATTTCGAGCGCGATTCCTGCCTCGTTACCAAGCACGGCCTTTACTGGAGCTTGCGCGCACACTTCGATCACCTCAGCCTGCCTCTCCCTGAGTGGCTGCCTGAGACGTACCACGTGACTCCTCCAGAGGCCGATGCAGACGTTGCTGCTTCATCCTCAGGCGATCCTACTGGCAGCAGCAACAGTCCAGAAGGCCCGCAGGTGGAGTGGTCACGCTGGCTGGCTGCTTTTCACCGCGAAGCAGAAGCAGTGGCCATTGAACCACAGGGATGTATCTTTAATAGTGGTGGAGCAGCAGCTTTGTGGGGCGATGGCGACAAGGAAGGAGGTGCAGAAGGTGCACCGACGAAGGAGGAAAACCCCGAGAAGCTGCCGCCGATTGGCCGAGCCCACGGCGCCACTCCAGATTGTGTGGCTTCCCCGCCCATAGCTGCGCAGTATCGCCGCAAGAAGAAGAAAACAAGGGAAGCTGCGGATTCTGTCACCAACGTGTGGATTGCGAAGCCTGCGGCACTGAGCAACCGAGGCTCGGGCATCAAAGTCATCTCCAGCATCGACCAGGTCACACTCGAATGCAGTGCTTGTATTTGACGTGATGAAATTTGATTGCCATAACTTTCTTTGAAATTAAGGCATATTTTGTGACCTGCCCATGGTTATCTTCCTCTCATTTCTGTGCATCTTCTAGGTGGAAGCACTGCTGAAGTCCAGTAAAACTTCCGGGAAAGGGCGCAACCGGGCTGGCTACATCGTTCAAAAGTACATCGAACGGCCGCTGCTGGTGGGTTTGGTCAATTGATTAATTACTTCCACAACCACTGTTCGTTATTTCTTTTGAAATCGTGCGATACGAGCATGTGCTTGACGTCAGACAAGAAAGGATAGAAGTTATGAACACCCTGAGGACAGTGCCACAAGAAGGAAGTTACATCACTTAGGACTTGATTTAATGTCTATACCCATTTCGAACCAGGTCGACGGTCGGAAGTTCGACATTCGCGTCTTTGTGCTGTTGGTGGCGCACCCTCGCACCGGCCAGTTGCAGAGCTGGTTTTACGAGGAAGGTTACTTGCGCACCTCGAGCGCTTCCTATTCGCTGAGCGCGAAAAGCCTGAAGAACGCCTTGGTGCATCTGACCAACGACGGCATTCAGAACCAGGACACCACTGCCAACGGCTACGGGAAGTACGAGGAAGGCAACAAGTTGAGCTATGCGCAGTTTCAAGCTTACCTCGACGCTCTGCACCCTGATGGGTCGAAACAGGGGTGGGTGCGTGGGGCCATGGTCGACGACATGCAAACAGCACTCAAGGAAATGGTAAGCGCGGGCTGCCCAATCAGCGATAGTGACAGTGGCACTGGTGGTGGTGGTTTGAATCCCAAGAAGCGTCGCAATTGCTTTGAGTTACTCGGCTGTGACTTCATGGTCGATGACCAATACCAGCTCAAACTCATCGAGGTATGTGTTGAAGGCCTTTGAATCAGAACATAAACATCAGGATGAAAAGCACGAAAGGGAGGGGTTGAGATCGGAAGATTAGCAAGCAATGTGGCATCTTCCTTGCATATTTCAGCTCCTTTGTCCTATTTAACTCATCTCCTCTTTCCTTTGCCTCCTTTGTATGTCCGTATTTAGGCCAACAGCAACCCTTGCCTCGAGTTTTCGTCAGCTCATTTGGAAGAGTTTTTGCCTCGTTTACTCGAAGACACTTTTCAGCTCTCCGTAGATGTGCTCTTCCCGCCCCCTAGACAGCCTCAAACTAAGACCGCTCAGGCTGCCTTGAGTTTACTCGTCGAAGCCCGCAAGCACAACCGCTTCTTGCCCCTGTACAACGAGGCTGCTGTGCCACTTGGTAGTGCCTCCTTGCCAGCTAGCAGTGGTAGGAAGAGTCTCAGCAGCAACAGTAGGGAAAGCAGGAAAAGTAGCAGTGAAGGCAGCAGCAGGAATAGGAAGAGCAGCAGGAGCAAAGACAAGACCAATAGTAGTAGCAGCAGGAAAAGCAACAGCGGGAGCAGTAGCAACCGTAGCAGCCAGAGCAACACCCCTGTAATAGCAACGAAAGTGGCGGCAGGCACTGGCACAAGAGCGGCAGAGAAACCAGCCAAGGAAATTCCTGTTATTGCTTCACATGTAACAACAACACAAGACAATGCTCGGTCTTTACTTGACGGCGACAACAGCAGTGCAGCTCCTCGACATCATAACTCTTCAGCAGACGATGCTCGCAGGACGAACGCGCCTCGGTTCACAACAAAGAGCAAGCAACACGAATCAAATACCAACAAAGGCAGCCAATTAAATGACTCGAGAGAAAGTATGCGAAATGCGACACCTACTTCCATTGAGATGCCTGCTGTTGACCTCGAGATTGATTTTGATGACATCTGATTGTGTTCATAAATGTACTCGGATTTGAAATGGAATTCCTTGCTACTACTGCAAACTGCATATGAGCATATGGGAGCTAGAAGATAAATTATTATTCGAAATCTACTTGAGGTAGTGCGATACACAGGGCAAGTTATTGATATCAAACTCGATCGATTTCTTATCACCGTTTGAGTTGCAGAAAGTGGGAATTTACGTGGCTAATGGCCCGAGTACCTAACCACCACCACGCCTACACTCACCTGGACTCGCGAACAGCATAAAGCCTAGTCGAGTCGAGTCGAGTCTAGTCTAGTCTACCGTAGTCTACTTAATACTCCCCTAATACAAAGAAAAACCACTGTTGCATATAGCAACAGAGAAATGTAACCTTCAGAACAAGTCTGACTGGGCTGAGTGTCCTTTTGCGTAATGCAATTGTAATCATTTACTCTCGAGGTGTCCTTCAGACACCAGATATCAGGAGGTTTGGGAATGGAGTGAGTCAGCTCTCTCCACTTCGACCTGTCCTTGACAATGGCGGTCCACTCATCGAAATCCTTCGAAATGCCCTTACTTTTGAGCGCGTTCTCCAACGTGCTGCCCCAAGTCATCTGTGGACAACCAATCGGTCGAGAATGCGATACCCAGCCAGTCAGTAACTGCCGTGGCGCCCGGCTCATGGGCATACGGGCGACGTGGCCTGATTAGCCACTTGGGTTTAGTTTGTACTGCTTTGCTTTTCTTCTCTACCTGTTAGCCTTCTAATTCCGGCCCTTCGGGGCCTGTCTCATAACTGGTGCGCCCTGTGATTGGCGACTGGGCATGGACTCTCGCTTTCATTGAAGCGATTTCTTAACTATGGGTGGCAACTCCATGTCTTAGTCCATGTCTTCTCGTATAGTTTCGCCCATCGGCCAAGACGTGAGAGGGCTTCTGCGCAACGCACGCGCGTACACTTCTGCCCGCAGCATTTGCTTCTGTGTTATTTGGGTTTGTATTAATTCAAGTTCGAGTTATGCTTTCTGCTCTCTGATTATTGCTAATTATATGTTAGTTAGCTCTTTCTTGTGATCATTTGACGTGATATACCACCGAGCTCTCAGATGTCGTGGGCTGATTTAGAGAAAAAATAGCAAAAGAGAGAGCGCTCTGGTGGAGATGAAAAAGAAAGCATTAATAGCGCTCTGGTGTGAGCACTACTTAAAGTTAATCGCGCATTGAATCCTCGAATCAGGATGCTTATCTGAATTTCTAGCAGCGAAAATATCCTCCTTACTTTTCTTGTGTCCCCCGAAGTAAGGGCCTGGCTTTGGGAACTGTCTAAGCAGGGCGCCGTTTAGTTGTAAGCACAGGCCCCGAAGTACCGGACTTCTGGAGATTTTCGCAAAAAGAGGGCCAATATAAGAAGCACCGCACTGGCCCGGACGCAGTTTGGGGTGGCTTTGATGCTGGACTCGTAATTCCTGTCAATCACATGAGGCTGCTTCGTCAAGTTCATTTCTCTGGTGGTTGCGCCCGCAGCCGCCGCAGGACGCATTTGGAGTCCCGGGTCTTAGTCCACTTTCCGGAGCCCCTCCCTGATGAGGGTGTTGGATTAAGTAACAGCCGACGAGGATGCCGCGCAGATGGGAAGCAACTGCTTCAAGGCTCGGACGCATCTGTCCACACAACTTCTTACTCTGGCTGATGGACGTTCATGCATATGTGTTAAGCTCATGTGGTGAGCGATGGTTTCGGTAGCACGTCTACTGGAATATATAGTATGCATCGAAGCCTCAAGTTCACCTGTAATTGTTTTTTTTGTGGGCTCTAATCCACGCGTAATGCCTCACAAAACGAAAATTGGCCCAGTAATCCAAGCTTACTCCTCTGCGCCCCACAGTAAGCCCCACCCCTGTCTATTCTACAGATACGGAGCTTATTACTTAAGGAATCACGTGAGACTGACAAAGCATACTGGTGGCTTCAACCGACGTGCCAAACGTCTTCACAATCCTTGGAAGGCCTTGAAAGAAGGCTTAGGCCGTTTAAAATTCCTCATCAATGCTACTGACCTCGCGCTATAGCTCGTCTACTCTGTGACATACTCCCCTCCCCATCGACGAAGAAATACCCCTAAAGATCATAAAGGCAGATATGCTTAATATTCAGAACAAGTTTGACTAGGCTGCGTGTCTTCCATTATAAAGCAACGTCAATATATGTGCTATGAAGGTGTCCTTCATTTGGATTTGTATTACTCGGTACTTCAAGTATGAGTTTGGCCATTACGGAGGCCTGTGCCAAAGCGCCCTTCGCCCCCCGTGTCTCCTCTCAGGAACTACGCACACCAAGTACGCTATTCATAAATCCCGACCCAGATACTCAGTCCGGTCAGAAGTGGTTGATTCCAACCAAACAACAAAAGGCACTCCTGTTCTGTAAGTTGCGAAGCACTGTGTCCTCTCAGGGAGGCTGGGAATAACACTAATCTGGACATGCAGCAGCAGTTTCGCGCATCTTCTAGAGACAAATTTAAGTGAAAAGTGACTTCTAGTTGCTTGTGTTCGATGTAAGCGACCACGTAAATCACGCAGCGGGTAAGAAGAAAAAAGGAAAATAAAAAACGAGCCCGGGATCGAACCTGGGCCTACCGCTTGATAGATGACTATCCCAACCAAAAAACGAGGAGGGGCGCACAATAGGCGGAAAAGTACACTATTTAAAGACTCATTCATAATACAGTACTTCCGTCCAGTCGACTCTTATTCACGCAACGTCGGTCGTGTAGCACGAGCACACGAGCGAGCGGAGGAGCGGAGCATACCTTATACACTATGTGCAATGCCTCCTTCCTTCTATGCTTATCTGTCTTGCAATATGGCCAACGTTTCATAGATTCACATTTGACATGCTAATAAGAATAGTAGACGACTAGTTTACATACTTGTTTCACCCATACCTTGACAATCGGTTAGAGAAAGCTTTGATCACTAGCTACAGTAGTAGGAATTTCATAGGAAGTAGCAGTAGGTGAAAGATATTTTACCACCTTCTTAGATCGTCAAATAGATTCCACATCTGAGCTTGAAGATTACAGCTCGATGCAACTTTCTTCTCTCCTTGTGCTCACGATACTTCATAGCGCGCCAGTGGGCGGTATAGAGCGGGGAGGACCCTGTTCATCGGCCGACATTGACGCCGCTGCGAGGCAGCTCTTGCAACACATGGTTTCATCCGTAACGGCTCGTTTGCAATCCTCGGAAAGTCCAGAGGCTTCACCTAAGACAAGCCAGTTAGTAGACGGTGTAGATCCTGTGGAAAATTGGGCAGACACTCTCCGAGAGATGCACTCCAAGCTCGCCGCGGCAGGCTTTGATTTTCAGTCTCAGCCACATCAGAAGTTAGCAAACAACGCTGTCAGTACGAACAATGAAGCGAGAACGGCGAACAATTTACATCGTGCAACTTCCTCTCAAAAAGATTCTGAATTCTTACCAGCGAAAGTGGATACACTGCCAACGGCAACCAGCGTTAGCAACGATGACATAGCGATCGCGGAGGCACATACGGTCGATGGTGTCAAGCAAGCTATGCGAGAAGAGTGGGCTAAGGCAACACCTTTCTTCCTACGTGCGACAGAAGCAAACCCTTTCAAGGTGCCTGCTTTTTGATTTATTTGTTTTTACTGTTTCGATTATTTTCGTATACTCTTCCTCTCGATTACCTCGTTGTGATAAAGCCCTCAGCGCGTTGGGTTCTCGTTGTCATCACACAGGCAGAGCTTTGGCTGAATTTGGGCCTTGCTCAGGTGAAACTCCAGCGCTACAAGGCAGCAAAAAATTCGTTTACTCGTGGCCTTGAAGTTGATCCCCACAATGCGCTGCTTCGACGTCACC
>Ga0307979_1003749_pt1 | contig 10109 bp, 13 predicted proteins | sample OrgLakmetage1058_FD_201833 | JGI IMG/M metagenome (GOLD analysis project Ga0307979, IMG submission 201833) | Saline water microbial communities from Organic Lake, Antarctica - #1058 | ecosystem: Environmental > Aquatic > Non-marine Saline and Alkaline > Saline | place: Antarctica: Organic Lake... | reverse complement strand
CTGGCTTTCGGCTTTTCTAAAAAAATATGAGCCATTCTATTCCATCATGTGATAATTCTAGGTGGGTTGCCTGCATTCAGCAGCACTGCGGGTGGTGCGGACAGCAGCTGAGAAAGACCGCAGCAGTAGCAGCAGCATTGCCTCTTCCTCTCGTGACTCAGGTGCCTCTGCTAGCACCAGCAGTGACAGTGGCAGTGGCATTTTCGCACTCGAACCAGCTGTGGTGGCAGAATCAAGCTTGCGAAGCCTCAATTACCAGTCCGGGATTGTCTTACTGGAAGAAATGTTGCTCGTGCGTCGCGGGGACCTCAAAATGGGAGTCGCAGCAAAAACAGCTATCGCCAAAACAGGTAAAACGGCACCTGGAGTTGCTGGTGGTGGTGGTGGTGCTGATACTACCATGACTGCAGCTGACTCACGTGCATACGACGAGGCGAACAGCGACAGTTGGCTGCAGTTGTCGCGACTGTATGCGGCGCTCGGCGAAAAGGATGTCCTAGTGGGCATCAGTCTACGGGCAGCCCAAAATGAGGTACATTTTATTAGAGTAAGGCACTCATCCTGTATGCCAAGGGGTATCCTTGAATTTTTTAGACAGCGAGTGTATCGTACGATTAGACTTCATTGCGGAGGTTTGCATGTTTGTATTGCAAGTGTGTGATGAAGTGCCCACTTCAAATGTATATATTAGGGCACCCACGAAGCTCTACGCCTGGAGCTGGCGGGCCAATACTCCAACGCCATTGGGTGCTACAACAAGTTGATCGAGCGGCAGTGGCTGTTGCTCCGAAAACAGAAAGGAGGCGGCGGCGGTGGTGGTGGAGATAGTGATGAAGAGCACGAGATGCAAGAAGACGAGGTAATATGAATGCGTTTCTTGTGTTTGTCACAGCAAAATCATGTTAACTGTTTGAATCTTTGATTTTGCCGCGATGGTTGACTTCACAATTAGTCACAATTACACGACAAAAAACTTGTGATATACAGGCGGACACGTCACCAGAAGGAGGAGGTGGCCTTTCGTTCGAGCTTGCTTCGTCTGCCGAACACGCCACTTGGTTGCAACGGTCACTCGAGTGCTGCAAGCAATTAGGCCAATGGGAAGACGTAAGGAATGCGACCGTGTTCAGCATCGCCAAGGAACAAGACCCGAATACTCTATGGCAAGACGCTCGGACCCGGGATTGGGCGATCCCATGCTATTTGGACGCTTTGCTGCAAGTGCCGCAGTTTCATGGCGAGCTTCGGTCGTTTATGGATGCGGCCCTCAAGGTTGGATTGATGCTTGGTTTTGGGGTGACTATTGGCTGAATCATTTTTATGTGGGGTTGCTTCTTTTCTCTCATGTTCGTACTGTGTCACTTTTTATTTCATTTGCTCAAAGTCTTACACCCTTTTATGTTTTTTTCTCTCATTATGTCTGCATTCGTACATTATATTAGGACGCCTCGAAGCGGGCGTGGTTGGAGCACCACCTGGCACCAGAATTGGCCTTGACCGCGGCTTTGCAGCAAGATTGGGCGCGGGTGGAGCACTGCGCTACGGTGGGGTTCAAACATTTCCAAGCGTCGTGGACCAGTCTGCATCCGTGCGCTTATGCGGCGAGGCGCCTGGTGCTGCGGAACATTCAGGTGAATAAGCCCTATTTATTAGAGGAAGTCATTTTTTGAAATTGTTAGCAACATAATCTAAAAATTGAATCAACTGATGCCTTTGAGAGGTAGTTTGTTCTTAATTAATTTACGCTTTGGTTGCTTTTGCTTTACCTCGTTCACAGCGACTAGCCGAGTTGGATGATCTCGCCAAGTCCGCTCTCAGTACGAGCTCCTTGCTGCTGCAATCGAAGCACAAACAGGGCAGCAGCGTAATGTTAGCTGGTGAAGGAGCGCTTAATAGTAGTTTCATGAGTACTCCAGATGAAGGGGTGACCAGCACGGTGGAAGGCCTTCTGAATGCGTGGCAATATCAGCGCCCAGATGCGTCCGACCCGCCAGAGGTAATGCATATGTACTACATGAAGTAGTCAGACTATGGTCACTTCGTTTTTCTTTTTCTAGAAATCATTTTTAACGACAATGGCCTTCCTCTGGTTCATGTCGTCACGCACAGGGATCTAATTATTGCCCTCGTTTATTGTCATGTTTATTGTGCGTGTGTGTGTTCTTCTAACCCCTCTACCGTAGGTGTGGACGGACTTACTCAACGACCGGCGACTCGGCTTGAGCTTTTTGGTGCAGCAGCTCGACCGCAAAAATGCCTCTTTGTCATCTTTGTCGCCTTCATCTTCCACTCAAGCTCAACAGCAACAGCATTCTGGTCACGATGATAGCTTGACCTCAGTGGAGGCCTCGTTGTCAGCTCCATCCTCAACCTCAACCTCCTCCCTGTACAGCGCTCACTTGCAGCCTCATCTCAACGCCCATCTCGCTGACTTCGGGTTTATGTCGGCGCAAGCGGCCGTGCAGCACGGCAACAAAAGCATCGCCAAGCTGCACGTTGCGGCGTCCACCGAGCTCCTGAGAGCGCCTACGCCGAGCTCCAAAGAGGTACTCGATCAAAGATGCATTTGTGCTCTGTTTGGTTACATTCCATTTTATTCCATGCAGTGTTCATTCGGCGGTCGATTATTCGCGTTTATTTATATATTTTTTTTCTGTTTTTCATCTCTACCATTTTCCTCTCCTGAGTCTGAATTCTTTCGGCTTGTATTCTTTTCTGGTGCACCTGTGTATTTTTCTCTTTCCAACGCGTACTGCTGCTGCAAGTTGTCTCTCCAATTGAATCGCGTAAAAGCAGTGAGCGCTTTCAACCGTTATGTGTTGCTCGGGAGCTCGGACGATCCAGCGTCGGCTTGGAGCAACCTAGCTGACAACCCAAAGGAGCACAAGAAAGCACTTGCCAACATTCACAAGACCACGGTAACGACTGAAGATAGTCCAGTTCTTCGTCTCGTTTCATTCGGTGCTTCTTTCTGCCCCTTCTTCTTTTCCTTCAAAATATGATCCTATTGCAGACCTTCTTTTTTACTTACGACAGATCCCTGTATTATCATGTTTCTGTTTGAACAGTCATTTCCATATATAATTCTCAGTCTGCTTTATCAACACTTTGTTGGTCAGGGAGTCATAAACGAGGCATTATCAGCAATGGCAGACACCGATGAAGGAATGAATGACGATCACGATGATGATCCTTCGCCTACTGGTGTTGCTGGAGAAGCCACGAATGAAAAGTTGGCCGCAGTGTCAGAGTTGCGTTTCTTGAATGGCCAATGGGCAGAGCTAGAATTGGACCTTTTAACATACGGGACTTCCAATCAAGAAACAAGTACTGCTGCTGCAACTGAAGGAACATCCGAAGCAGCAGCAAATGCAGGAAAGACGGCGTTAGAATTGTACCAAGAATGCGCTGCTAATGAAGAAGAGCATCTTTACTCCACCAAGAAGAACACAGGCAACAGCAATGGGCGAGGCAGTCGAGATCCTTACCTGGCGCTCGCCTCCCTCTGTGACAAGCTTTTGAGCCAATGGGAAGCCTGCAACCACAGCAGCAGTTCATCAAAGCGGCGTGCATCGCTCGACAACCACCATCATGAGGATGATAGTAGCGGTGGTCCTTTCTTGTTTGACCCGACCGTGAGCGCTACGGAAGTGGCGTGCATGGTAGTGACTCACACCTTCAATGCTCTACGCATGGGCCAATCGACAGGAGAAGCCATGGCGGCGATTCCGAGGTGTGTGTGTGATTTTAAAGAATCTTTGGCGTCCCTCGTTTCTTCCCTTCTGCGCATCGTCACAAGTTTTACGGCGAATGCATCAAAAGTTGTCGACGCAAACTATTTGTTCTGAGCTTGTTAAGGTTTATCTCAATCTCTGTTTTTATGCTCTATTTTTGAACACTACAGGGTGCTGAACGTGCTCAAGAAGTACCCGGGCGCCTCCAGCGTGTTTCGTGAGGCAACTGCCACAGTGCCGACTTGGCCATTCTTGAGATGGACCTCCCAACTCATGGCGGTACGAGGGCTTCAATTGTTCGTTATCAGTCTTATGCCAAACAATTTTCTTCAATACGCTTCATTTCAAAAATAAAAATACTCACCTGTACCACCATAAACCTTTTATTTTCTACATGGTCTAGGTGCTGGACTCGGAATCGGAAGGCAACGCCGTGATTCCGCTGCTCGAGAGAATGGCGTCGGACTTCCCGCATGCGCTGCGCTATCCCTGGCGCATCTCGCAAGAAGCCCTGTTCAGCGAGAATAAAGGAGAGGACAGTGAAACCAGCGCAGAAGCCTCTTCCTCATTATCCTCCTCATCCTCTTCATCAGCAATAGCAACTCGCAAAGCTCGGGTGGCAGCCACCCGCGTGCGTACGGCCACTTTGAACTTGAAGCTGCACCACCCCACTACGGATGCCTTTGTGGAGGCATTGCACGGCCTGCAGGTGGGTGGTTAGGCATATCGCATCAGAAAAGTTGAGGTTTCCGTATTGGGCGTGGACAATGAATTGCTGCTCTTTTTGGCATATTTTTAAAGACCTTTTATTAATCATTTGCGTCTGACTTGTTCGAGTTTATTGTTTCTATTCTACGTGTTTGTGTGTGGTCGCACTCACCTCGTCTCAGCATCCGGAGCTTTGGCTGAAAGACGCTCTTCGAGCGATTTCCATCGTGTTTCGGAACAAGGCCCTGTCTTCGCCCGAAAGGCAGGCACAAGCACGGTCTTTGTACCAACGCACCTACCATCGAGTCATTGAATGCGGCGAGAAAGGGCATCCTCTGACAGGGCATCGCAATGGTGTGGGTTCCTATAACCGTGAGTTCGCTGGCAAATGGAAGCGTGTGCTTGAGAGTGCGTGTGGGCGCGAGGGCCAAAAGTTAACGAGCATGAAGGCGCTGGAAGGCGTGCATCGCGAATTGAGCGTGGCGATTGCCAAGATTTCAGCAGGGAAACAGCCTCTTTCGCTGTACAGGTATTGTAGAGAATGAAAGATAGAGAGCAATGATGGAGATTTTAGAGGTAGTGAATGATGATTTGTGTGGATGGTGTCCTGTTATTTTTAGAAACCCACACTACATTGACGAATCACTTCTTTACAGCCTTGTACTTTTTCGTATCTTCTAGCTCGCAGCCCATTTCCTAATGCTTTTTTTTCTTCTGAATTTCTTTGCTCTAATATAGCCGTTGGTTCGCCGATTTCGACGGCGCTTCCACCGGCAGCAAACGCGACGATTTGTTGGAAATTCCAGGCCTGTATTGGTGGCCGCATCAGAAACCGGAACCTCAGCAGCACGCGCGCCTGGCCTCTTGCGACAGCGAAGTGCTTACCATGGGCAGCATTCGAAAACCGAAGCGACTGAAGCTGCTGGGCGATGACGAGAAGGAACACATGCTGCTGGTGCGCCATGTTGTGAATGCTTGCGAATTATCTTCGATGTTCATGGCATGCCAGTAATCATTGCTATCAATGCATTTGCAATTCATTCACGATTTTTTGTTTATGTTTGTGCTTCACCCTTTATCGAACTTCTGCCTTCCGAACAATAATGGTGCAGGTGAAAGGAGGCGAAGACCTCCGAAACGACGAACGGATCGAGCAGCTGCTCACTCTCATGAACAGCATCTTGAGCAACGACGGCGCTGCCTCGGGCGCGGGTCTGAGGCTGAGGACTTACAGTGTTGTGCCCATGACCACCGAAGTAAGAATCAAAGAAAGAAACAGTTAGAAACGTAATCGATCAATTTTCTTGTCAACAGCCTATCACCTCTCTTGTGTGGATATTTTTCAAGAATGCGTTCTTGAAGTCAAGGCTATCTCTTCCTCATTGTCAAATACCTCCATAGCACTAAATTGGCATCCTTGCTCTATCCTGTTGTATGCTTCCTGTAGGTTGGCGTAATCGAATGGGTGAAGCACACCAGCCCTGTAAAAGCAGTTCTCGTGGAGTCCCTGTCCACCGACTCGGTGTTTCGAGCTCAGAATGCAGCCGCTCTGTCTTCCTCATCGTCGTCTACAGGGAGTAAAGCAGCCGCAGCCGCCGCCGCGGGGCCAGTGGAAATCACCAATCAGAACACGTTTGCCGCCTGTGCGGAGTACATGAAAATCACCAAGGGGAAACTGGCAAAAGAAGACTTTCACGAGGTTTGTCTTTCAACAGAATTTTGTTTGGTGGTGGTACCATGTTGCCTTTTTCATTCACTATTTGGTTTGTTCTACTATCCTAGTTCGAACAAAATTTACTTTAATTCAAATTTGTCTGATTACTGTACTCCTATCCTACTGCCGCTTGTACATACCATTATTGATGCTGCCACCACTTGCTACTGTGCAGATGTACCGCAATTTGCCGGCCTCCAAATGCGTGCCCCTGTACGAGTCTGCGGTCTCAATGGTGCCCTGGGATGCTCTGAGGAGGCGCATTGTGGCGCTAGCGCCCGAACCAGAGCTGTTCTTGACTTTTCGAAACGAGTTTGCTAGGTATCCTTGGTCTTGATTATTTTCGAAAGTTCCCTTGTTTGACGCCTCTTCTTGTGTGCATTCCTCTTTTTTCTTTTCAAAGTCTGCACAAATGTGGTTCTTCACTTAGTTTGTATTACTATGTTCATTATTTAGAGTTCGCTCATCAAAATTGAGTTCGTCTTGTAAGTGCACTCATAACGCTCATAACGTGCTTCACTTGTGGTAGGTCTCTGGCCGTCTTTAGCATCGCCGGCTACGTGCTCGGCATAGGCGATCGCCACTTAGACAACTTCCTTGTCGACACCCACAGCGGGCAGATCGTGCCGATCGATTTTGGAATGGCGTTTGGCATGGGGGCGTCGATGTTGCCGGTGCCGGAGCTGATCCCCTTTCGGTTGACCCCTCAATTCCAAGCGTTGTTGAAGCCTCTGGACTCGTTCGGGCTGCTGCAGCACCATGCCACGCTCGCGATGGAAGCTTTTCAGCGACAGGTAGTTGTTTTATTCATGGTGTAATTTTACCTGATCCTAATTGATGGATTTTTTGTTTAAATTTCCCCTCCACTGAATTTCAATTCGTTCCACATGGTTCAATGTACGTCGGTTTGTTCACGTCATCTAACTTCGTTGTTTTTACTTTTTTCTCTCTTCTTTCTCATTTTATTTTTCCTCAGGCGTCGCCCTTAGTCCGCACCATGGACATTTTCTTGCGTGACCCCATCGTGGATTGGGTCGAGTCATGTGCCAGGAAACGCCCTTCTTCGGGTGACGACGACGATGAGGACGACGACGACGAAATGGAGGGCGTCGCTGGCAGGAAGAACAGCAGTACAAAACCCGTGTGGGAGCCCACGAGGCGGATTCGAAACGCGCGCCGGAAACTGAGTGGGGCCAACCCGGTTGACGTGCTTCTCGACGACTTGAAGCAAAACCCTACGGTGACCGCTCTCAAGTCTCTGCCGGCGCTCGAGGCCATGCTGAGGGGGCAAGACGCGAGCAGTGGCAGCAGCAGCCGAGGTAGCAGTACTGGCGGTGGTGGAAGGAGTGTGAAGGCGCCTGCACGCGCGACCAACGCTAGGCTGCAAGAAGCCACACAATCGGCTGCTGACCAAGTGGCTTGCTTGGTGGACATGGCTGTAGACCCGAACCTCCTCGGGCGCCAGTGGATTGGCCTGGCTTCGTGGATGTGAGGCAATAGTGAAATGGGGTTGGGTTATTGACATGGCCTGGTGTGAACCGTGATGAGGATGTAAACATAGAAGGGCCTTTGAAAATTTCTGCGAAGCACGTATTTCCACTTAGCTACTATACATCATGCACGTGTCAAGGCGATTCTTTGGCCAAATCTCTTCCCGATATACGCATGTAGGCAAACTTTGAATTGTTTTCTATATTCATTATTATTAAATGAGTGGCCACCTAGCATCTTAGGAATTGGTAGACTCGCATAACGGATTACCGTGATCTCAGAAACAAAATACACCGCAAAAATTCACGTGCAGCGACACCACATACCATTTTTCTTTATGAAATTTAAAAAAAATTGTTACTGAAGCGAATCTCGGTCGTGGTCACTTCATCCAAGCTTCCACTAATTCAAACTTGTTTTGAAACTTGGTGAATGCCTAATAATATTTGCATCAGTGACTCGACTTCACTTCTCGTGTGGTTCGACTTGTCAAGAGGGGGACTGGGCTTGCTGGTGCAAACCTCACGTAAAGAGGTCGTTGGCGGAGGAGCTGTATTTCTTGCCCTGTAATACTGGGTAATATTCGCAATGAATTCCACCTTTTGCAAGGAAGCTGTTTCCACTCGTTGCAGGCTTGTGCACACGCCATCCGCGCCGTGGTGTGAAGCATTGTACGATGCACATCTTGCTCGGTTATAACGGTCGTAGAACGGAAACGAACAGGCAGAGCTCTTCCACTCGCGCCTATATGGTTCAACCGTGTGAGCCTCAAGAAATTCGTCAAGTTGCATAGTTGGTCCCGTGTACTTCATCATATCAATAGTTTCACTCTTTGTGCGATGATTATCACCGTGTGCTTGTTCAAGTTTCATATCAGTTATTCCTGGAATCAGTTCTGGCAGAAACTTGACTTTATGCGCGCCCAAGCATTCATACCTAGAATGTTAAAAAAATGCTTCGTTAGGTGAGCACCAATTACAGCGCTTGCTCACAGCGTCTCATTTTACTCAAACTTACCAGCTTGCCGAAAGCACATAGCGTGGAATGCATGAGAATGACTCAGCCGAGACTGAACTCATGATGAAGATCATGTCGCCTGTATTAGAGTTGCCATTGTTGTGATAAACATAGTGATCCACGTCGTAAGATGAAAGCTGCATGACTCTATGAAGGTTTGTATCGGGGCGGCAGATAACAACGCGTTCATAGCGCCAGCCGCGCTTATGTTCATGCTTGTGCCTGTGTTGACGTAAAAAATTAAAAATAATCAAAGTAAAGATGACATAAAAGTAGACAAGCAGCAGGAAAGTCAGAGTCTAGTCTTTTGATTTAGTTTCTCACATCATTTCGAGGGAAAGATATATCGACATGTATTGCGATAGGGAGAAGACTTTTACTTCGCAGATTCTTTTTGAGCTTCCGGACTCGCTCAGCTTATTCACGTAGTCCGATGCTTTTTCAAAATGTGGAATCCAGTGACTTTGGTTCTCGAAACGGCTTGCAAATGGCCTGTATAAACGTAACAACTCTGTTTGCAATGCTACAGTCGGCGCCCAAGAAAACAAAAATACGTCCACTTGACCATTGTTCGGCAGTATCAAGTTACGCTCGTACTGGCGCGCCAGTGGGCCAACAGCCACGAATTCAAAGTCGCCTCCCCGGGAATAAAGCCCGTCAACTGAGTGGGCTTGTACAGTGGCATACGACACGCTCCCATATATAGCTATCGCGATTGGGTTCGCGCCAGTGTTCGTCCAGGGTGGAACAGGACTCCAACCCTTATTTAGCACATGGGGCTCTTCGCATTTAAGTAGCGTTTGATTGAGGCGTTTATAAGGAAGTTGCTCCACACCGAGCAATTTTCGTGGAGTAATGCTACAAGAAGCAAGTACGACAAGATAGTGTAACAATAGAGACTTCATAAGTGGTGAGTCTAAAACTCTAAATAATTGATTGCATAAGTCTAGAAAGGGCAAAAGCAATTAGAAGCGTCGAAGTAAATTGTCCTAAGGCTGGCACTACTAGCAGGCGACACCCTCTTCCTTGAAGCGGAAACGGGGGATAAAGGCTAGCATCAATGTGCAGAGACTATCTACTCCTCACAACCCCGAACTATTCATAAAGAAAGCTGTGCGTTGATGGAGAGCAAGGCCTCCGAGCACTAACTTATCACAAAAATGAGTCGTGGTCGCTGTAGTACTGCAGTGCAGTGAAGAGTTCCGAACAGGAGTTCAGGAGAAGAGATCGAAAAAAAGCAAAGAATATTGGAATGATATGTAATTTTTCATGATATCCACCAATCAACGCGCATATTTATAGCCTCTTCTCTACTACATAATACTACGCCCCTAACGGGGTGGCTGCGCCAAAATTCTGAGAATTCGTGTGGGCTGCGGCCAGTGATGGTTTTTAACCCAAGAATTGGGAGATCCAGGTTTTTATAGTCTTTTTGGGGGGTAATT
>Ga0307979_1003747_pt1 | contig 10111 bp, 10 predicted proteins | sample OrgLakmetage1058_FD_201833 | JGI IMG/M metagenome (GOLD analysis project Ga0307979, IMG submission 201833) | Saline water microbial communities from Organic Lake, Antarctica - #1058 | ecosystem: Environmental > Aquatic > Non-marine Saline and Alkaline > Saline | place: Antarctica: Organic Lake... | reverse complement strand
TTTATGGGTACTCATGTCGCCGTCAAGATGGGCTGGGGCGATGACGCGATGACTAGCAGGGTGCACTTATCACTTGGACGTGTTTCAATACTTCAGTGCGGTTGTACTATAGGAAAGAATAGACCCAATCTTCTGCTCTAGCTAGGCATGTTTACTTTATTGCTACTCTTAGGCTACAGATGTACTCTTAACTCTGTACTGTAACTACTGGAGCACTTAAGAACTTTAGAATGTAGAAAACAGAGAAGACATCTCTATTGTCGTATTCAGTGTATTTGACTGACGTATTTTGGAACACCAAACTTCCTTCTTTTCATTCAGAGCTGCATGCAAGCAAAAGCTTCAAGCTTCAAGAACAACAAGAAGCAAGTCCGAGTTCCGAGTAGTTTGCATCATCATCAACATCACCACCATCATCGGGTAGCGGCTGAAGCCTTTACCTGCTGGGGCCACCGATAAATTTGGAGAGCTAGACTGGCTTCATGTCCTGGTCGACATCGTCTTTGCTAGTGCTCCCAATGTTGATCGGACAGCGCGCAGCATTCGCCCTAAGGCCGTCGTTGCTGGCGATTGGGCAGCGCCCTAGAGCTGCTCAACGCGTCTTGAGCTTGGGGCTTACACCGACTAGAGCGGCACCCGGGATTCGACTGTTCAGCGACATGGGTAGTGGCGGTAGCAGTGGAAGTGAAAATGTCGTAGACAAAGAAGCAGCAGCTGTTGCGCGTGAGGCCCGAAAGGAGGCGAAGGCCGCGGAAAAGGCTGCGAAGGCTGCGGAAAAGGCAGCAAAGGCTGCTGCCCTTGAGGCCGCCTTAGCTGCTGAAGCTGCTGCCGACGCCGTGCCCATCTCGCACCTTGCACTAGATGATCCCGACGTGCCAGCATTCGGCGACTATGCTACAGTGATGAGCCAGGGCAAAAGTGGCCGCGAATTCGTGTCGGTGAGTGACTTGAAAGTAGCTTCCGACCCCGAGGCGACTGTCTGGGTACGCGGCCGCGTGGCCACCGTGCGCGCGAAAGGCTCGTCGTGCTTCATGGTGCTGCGGCAAGGCACTTTCGAAACGGTGCAAGTGGTGCTGTTCAAGGAAAAGGGCAGCGAGTCGTCGAAGCGCATGCTGAAGTGGCTCGGCAGCCTCTCGCCCGAATCCGTGGTGGACATCGAAGCGGTGCGTGGAAATGACGACAGAGGCATTTTTTTAATCGCCGGTCATGATTTCTTGATGCTATCATTGTATTGGTTGTGTACCAACTAGTATTCTGTATGAATGTGCTTTTGGTGTGGCATTCAGCATTGCAGAGGAGTATGTTCAATGCTTTCAACTTTTCTTTCCTCGAGCCTCTTGTTCCTTTAGCAAGTTCTCTTTTTAGAAGACACGGCAATAGAAAATCTGCCTCATCGATAAGCATTCGACCTTGTTTCGTTCATCTAGGCCCCTTTGGAAGCAGAGCAGGAAGTGAAAGCATGCTCGGTTAGCAACATTGAACTGAGCTTGAAGCGCATCTACGTGGTATGCATTCTGAACATATAAAGGATTGCATCGATCTTTTAGAACTCCTAATCATGTTTCATGACTGCAGTAAGGTGTTCAGCGCGTTTGCATTCCTGTACTGTGTGCCCCCAGAATTTTCATCTCACTTTTTTTTCTCTCTTTTTTTTCTCTTTTTTTTTGTCTCCCTGAACTCCATGTGCAAGGTGAGCCGCGCGGACGTGCTGCCGTTCAGCATCGAAGACGCGTCGCGGACCGAAGAAGAAGTGGAAGCATCGCAGGCCACCGAGCGGCCGTTTCCTCGGCTGGGCCAAGAGCTCCGCTTGAACAACCGATGGGTCGACCTTCGGGTGCCCGCCAACCACGCCATCATGAAAATCCAGTCCGCGGTGTGCCAGCTGTTCCGCGAGGCGCTCTACAAGGAAGGGTTCACGGAAATTCACTCCCCGAAGCTCATTGCGGGCGAGTGTGAAGGTGGGTCCGGGGTGTTTCGCACCGATTACTTCGGGTCTCCTGCGTGCCTCGCGCAGTCGCCGCAGCTCTACAAGCAAATGGCGGTGTCGGCGGACCTGGAGAAAGTCTTCGAAGTGGGGCCCGTGTTCCGGGCCGAAAACTCCAACACCCGGCGCCACTTGTGCGAGTTCACGGGCCTGGACGTGGAAATGGCGATCCACGAGCACTACGACGAAGTGCTGGCAGTGTGCCACCGCACGTTCAAGCACATGTTCGAAGGGCTGGAGCAGCGGTGGCCCCAGGAGCTGGCGGCGGTGCGGGAGCAGTTTGCGTCGGCGCCCGTGCGCTTCACCGAGGAGCCCTGCATCGTGCACTGGCCCGACGGGATTGCGATGCTGCGGGAAGCGGGCGTGACGGAAGACGAATTGGGCGACTTTGACGACCTCAGCGGCGCGCAGGTGCGTTGTAAACAGAAAGAATAGCTGTATACATTGTCCTCTAGGTTGCGCTTTTTCCCATATTTTGCCCCCCCTTGTTTTCTCATTTCGTTTCGAATTTTTTTTTTTTTACTTCGAGACTTGCGTTCTGCTTTACCTATTTATGTCGTAATTTGCATTATTCTTTCAATAATTTTCCCCTTACTTTCCTAAATTGATCAGGAGCTGCTTTTGGGAGAGTTGGTGGCAAAGAAGTTTGGCGCTGACTTTTTCATCATGGACCAGTACCCCGCCAACATTCGCCCTTTTTACACCATGCCCTTTGCCGACGACCCACGGTATGAACAGTGGACCGTATTAGAGCGTAGGGTCGTTTGATGTATTTGCATCTCGCATTGAAGTATTGTTTTTGAAGGTAATTTGACTTCTTTCCTTCTTCTTTTTAATCATTGGTTCTCAGGTACAGCAACTCGTACGACATGTTCATCCGGGGCCAAGAAATTTGCAGCGGGGCGCAGCGGGTGCACGACCCTCACCTGCTCAAGGAGCAGCTAGAGCTGAAAGGGGTGGACCCGGAGCCGTTGGCCGCGTACATCGACAGCTTCGGCCACGGGTGTAGTCCGCACGCGGGCGCGGGCATTGGCCTGGAGCGGGTGGTGTTCTTGTACCTCGGCCTCGACAACGTGCGGAAAGCGTCGATGTTTCCTCGGGACCCCGGCCGTTGCTCGCCTTAAGGACGGAGAATGAGAAGGAGATGGCGGTTTCATTTTTATAATGATCGTCGTTGGATTTCAGCTAGTGAACTGCAGATGAGACGCCTGAGAATCGTAAGATTGGGCGCATGTGCTTGATTTGGATGGACAGGGGCAGGGGCAGGTGGGCTAGGTCCCGAGGCCCCGGAAATGGTGCAAATTTATAAGTTATAATCACTCAAGAGACGAAGACGAAGAGACCTGTGACCTGAAAATTTTCCTTTTCACGTCCCTTTTGTACTTATCTTGACCACTTGTTGCTATTGCTTTTTCCTTTGGCCATGTAATTACTTTGATGCAATACCATAACGAAAAAGATAAGTCATGAAAGCCACAAAGTTGTCATAACTTCAATAGATTTGTGGTGGTCAAGGTCAAGATAATACGCCGCTGATAACAGAAGCTTTTCCACTCCACCAATTTGATGGCATAGTTTCACTCAGGCTTTCTCAGTTGGGTGTCTAGTCGAGCAACCGTGCTGCAGCTTAATCGCTCATAGAACTGGCACCTTCCTTGGCCACGTTTACTAAACTTTTCTTGGGCTGGATGCGCAACTTCTTCTTGCTGATCTTCACAACTCGAACAGGTTTGTTTCGCTTTTGTTTGAGCTTGATGCCTCCTTCCATCCTCTTGACCTCATTCTTGGCAGCTTTAGCTTCTTTCTTTTGGCGGTCTTCGGATTCTTTCGCGATCAAGCGTTTATGTAATTCTGGAGTGCGCAAGAAACACGTCGCGAGTCTTGTGATAAAAATTGAAGTCATTAGCTCAAAAAAAGTTTCAAATTTTCTGAAAGATAAGCCAATGCAGTAGAAGCTCCGAAAGCTAGGCCTAGCTCAAGTTTTATTCCACAATCGTGTCAACTCTTTCGCTAGGAACGGTCGGCCATGTACTCCTACGACACTCGAAATGCAACCGCGCTCGATGTGTTCAAGAGTAACATTCAATTTGGCCCAACAAACGTACCGAAAATCTTATCAAAATGTTATGTATTCAGCATACCTCTCTTGTGTTCTCTATTATTCTTCTTGGCCATGCTGCGAAGAAGCTGCGATGCGAGGGAGAAGTTGCTTCTCGAAATTACTTCAAGCTTCAGGCTAGGCTTCCATCAATCCAACAACGACAACGAAAACAACAACTTCTTTCTTCGTCGAGCGATCACCTTTAATGCTCTAATATGACAAGCTCACAGGCTCAGAAGACGCCCAAACTCCACGTGAAAATGAATTCGTGCTTCGTGCAAGGTAGGGTATCTACAAAACCTTGCTTCGTGCTTCGTGCTGTACAGGATACGGACGAGCACACGTAGGGCATCACTTCAACTCGCGTTCACAATGAAGCTTTGCCTGCTGAGTACCCTACTTGCTGTGCCAGTGGCAGCATTTATTCCCAGTTTCACTCGCATGGCTCCAACACGCGCTTCTCCACTTTCAGCCGGCGAGGTTCGTAACCTAGCATTATTTTGATAGTAATCACCACTCAATTTTTTGTTGGAGATTTTTTATTTATTAAAAAGAGTGAACTTGCTAGGTAACGAAATCTAGTAACGAAATCTACATCAGCTTGCTACTATATGACCACACGTATTCCTCTTTTTAATTGCTCGAATCACAGGGCACGCCGACTGTTGGGATCCAATTTTATGATGGTCGATTTGAGTCTACAGTGCCGAACATTCGGGTAAGATACCAGTCTTTTTTCTCTTTGCTAGGCTACCCACCTGAGCTAACATACACAAATCCTTTTCTTGCGTGCTATGCTATGCAGCTAACGCGGGCTCGCGATGGCACCAACGGAATTGCGTACTTCAACTTCGACCGGCCGTCCATGTTTGACCCCAAGGAAACGGTGGAAGAAACGATTCAGGACGCCATCACGTCGATGCGGCTCGTCGACGAGGAAGGTGAAATCAGAACCACCGACGTGTCGGCGTCTTTTGTAAACGGCCAACCTGTTAGCCTGCAAGTGACGCATGTAATGCCAACCGCCGAATCGTGGGAACGGTTTATTCGGTTCATGGACCGGTACGCAGCAGCTTCGGAGCTGGGCTTCGACGGCGGTGCCACGCCTGCCCAGAAAAGCAGCGACCCGAACCCTCCCAGATCGCAAGCTGTATAAGAAATATCGTTGGGTGAAGGGGATATTCAAATTGCATGCTCGTATTCAGAGTCGTGTCTTGTTCTGCTTGAGGCATGTGTTTCAGCGTCAGGCACGTGGAAAAGATGCAGCGAAGTGAGGCACCTAGCAGCATGTAGTACGGCACAACGGCACCTCGTCATCAAACGAGTTTCCACTGAGGTTACGCACATTGTGATTATTTTACGATTTGAATTCAAATGGAAGTAGGTGCCTTTCTCTGTCTTGCGCGAGAACGATTTAGGCGTGCTGAATGTAGCAATCCATCATTTGATATCTATCATTACAGATTACAGCAATTGGAATAGTAATTTCCGTATTATAAAAATTGGCGATATCTGCTATAATAGCCCAGTAGTAGCCCCGCTTACGCCCATCCCACCACCTACTACGGCTGCCAGGAGGGAGAGGGCTTAGAACTATCCATGATGACATAATTTTTAACCTTGTGCTGCCCGGGTTCATACCTTAGCGCTTTGTGACTTTGAGTGCTTTTGCTTTGTAACCGTAACCCTTTAGCCGCAACCCCACTCCACAGTTTTCAGATGAAATCCCATTTAGGTATAGTCAGTAATCGATTCTCTTAATTAAATCGGTATATCTCTTTATGGGCCTTTTATTGAGACCCCCCATTTGGCATAGCGGTATACGGTATATGCCCAAGCCCAAGTCGTTATTTTAGCCACAATTCGTGATGTGTCATCACATAATGATATGATGTTCTTGCCACTTGCCAAACCGATTAAAATGTAGATTTGCCAGCAGATTTGTGAGAGTTTTTTATTGCTCAATTGATACTGCAGTTCAAATATATCCAATTCTATCAAGTTGACAAAAGACAAAATTATCAGGAGTGCTACGCCTAATTTGAATACTTTAAGCTTGATTCTTTATCTCTAAAACATATCGTTCCCACTAAGGGCTATCCGCTGATATATTTGTTGTCGCCTGTGGCAGTGCCGGCACGAGCAAAAACTTCTTGTCTGCAACTGAACGATGCAGCCGAATCCGTGCAATGGCCCCAAGTTCTTTTACCGGAGATGCTTGCTTCTTGGAACCTTGCTTTGTAGCTTGGAATTGGCCACAAGTGCCTTCAGATCGATTTCTGTAGATATGCCTTTGATTTGAATCTAGTCGTTTCAACATATTTGTCGTATCGGCAATTGAAGTTCGTCCTCTGATATCCCAACCTCCAGTTGATCCTAGATTAGAGATCGGGTACCTTCGAACAGAACTTTGTCCCGAGGTAGATGGAGCTGGCACTGCCTTTTCAGAAGATCTTTGGTATGGTGATTGTAACTCTGCGTTATCTGCCTGAAATAATGACCTCAAGGCATTTGCATCCTGCTTTTTTCTCGATTCGTGCTGTTGCAATTGCCAACTTCGCTGTTTTTTAAAGTCTTGTCTTCTTCTTTGATCTTGCACTGCCAACATATCTTGCAGTAATAGAAATGTCTTCTGCCCATGACTCCCCGAGCAATTGCGGACGACTTCGTCAAGAGCAATGCGATAACATTTCACAAGCGAGGCAGCCGTCACCTCCCACTTGGAGGAAGTATCAACCAAGGCACTACTTTTCTTTCCTGCCAATCGACGAAGCAAAACTTCGCTGCCAATCATGCCACCGTATTCAAGCGAAGCTAATGCAATCTTCCCTTTCGGGTGCATAACTATGGCTCTTCCTTGCCTGATTATCAACAGTTCACTAATCGGCTCCCCTGGTGCAGTGATTGCTTCGCCTCGAATGAAGTCAACTTCAGACATTTTATACTGGCAGAATGAGAATAATATGTGAGTAACACTATCATAAAATGATAAGCTCTACTGACAAACGCACCGCAAGATTGGTGATAGTGGACGAAATCCAGTTTTTAAAAACACAAGCAGAAGACAAAACTTCGATTTTGTCACGAATATTGAGCACACGAAGATGCTCCTTCCGCAGGAAGTCGCGATATTGAGTAGGATTAACGACAAGCATAGATGTCTTCTCTACAGCAACAGCAGCGCAAGCACGGTGAACATTTCCGATACCAAGTAAACTTAGCTCGCCAAGACCAATGCCACTTTTCAAGGTTGCTACTTCATCACCAAGAGTACCTGGAGTGAGTAGCTCACGCGTTTCAACAATTGTTTCCGTAGACATGAGTCTATATTTCTTATGCACTTCTTTAGATTCAGCCTTGTCCTGGAATTGATATAGTGCGAGCGATCCACTTAGAACGCAGTAGTATGCATCTGGTAAGTCTCCTTGAAAGAAAAGTGGTTCGCCCACATTTAATTCTTTGAGTGCAACGTATTGAAGCATCCCCGTGACTGCGGATGTGTTTATCTGAACCAGAACGATGATATTTTAAACGCACAATCTTGAAGTTAAGCGCATATTATTAGCATCTAGCAAGGACTCACCGATCGGAAGGCAATCGTCAATTTGGCCCACTTCTGAAGCACTTCTATGCTTTCAAGCGGTCGTTTCCCTGGCTCATGTTTACGTAGAACATTTTCTGCATCAATGGTGCGACGGCCAAAAGCTGATATACGCCTCCGATCTGCCTCAAAATTGTCCCACTTCCTCCAATGTTCCCATGAGCTCCTCACGCATAATTTTAAATATGAAATCCAACGCATCACCATGCGAGAGAATACAGATCTTTCTTCATTCGTCATGTGTAGCAGGGTCATCTTCATCTTCAGGCATCAACGGAAGTCGAAATAAGCTGCAACGAAAAAGAACGCCGCAAAACTGATAACTTTAATTAGTTTCTTAGGTTTGTTTTCGATAGCACTTTCTAGTGGAGACTACTCAGTGCTAACAACAACAAAAGTGTATGTGTGTACGTACGTACTAAAAAGCAGGCGATGACAGTGAATCGGGTGGTGCTGGACATTCACAGTGCATACTACAACAAAGTCCATGATTCGCACGGAGAACCTTTCGGAAACATGTGTGTGCTTCTACAGCTACTAGACATTTCGAGCATATAGTTGTTTTTTTTGCAATGATACATTCCTTGATTCAGTCAGCTCTTTTAAGGCCATGTAGAGCGACAGTTGACATTTATTATAAGTTTCATGTTAAGCAAGCACCAAAATGTAAATTTGAGATGGCGGGTACTAGTATGGTAAATGATATCACATATAATACCATATCCAGTACCATAGGTTTATTGGGGTTTGATGGGATTTAATTAGTGGTGTGTTAGTTGGTATGGGTTGATAAGCCGCCACCACAAAATTTGGCTCAAGAAATATTCTACGAAGGTCTCTTTGGGAAAAAAACTTACAAATGGTCGCGCTCTTTTGGAATAGTCGAGGCAAATATGGTGAAAGGGAGCATCCCGAGCTCAGTGTAAAAAAACTTGTTGTCAATTTGAACGTTTATGTAATATTCCAGTACTAACTAGTTGAGATCGTTTCAAAATACATTTTGATGATGAGGGCATTATGAATGAGAATTGTTATAGAAGCTTGTTAAGGAGAGTAAATTACATTGGCTCGTTCAGTAGTTAGTGCGTCCTGTTTTTCTAAACGGGTTGTCGGTTGTCGGTTGTCAATCTGTCTACTTGCAGCTCTGTTTTCGTGTTGCCCAATCTTGCCAGAGAGCCAGAGAGTAGTTGTCAACGAAAAGCACGAAGCACGAAGCTATATATATTTAGCATCTTGCTCCGTATTGTCATCGCATCAAGCATCCAGCTGCTCAGCGCAGATTCCCTACTGCCGACACTTTATACAACTATCCTACTAACTATGATGCTGCGCCTTACTTCGTTCGCGAAGGTTGTTGGTGTAGCTAAAATGCTTGTGTCCTACGAAGTTATAATAATAAAACTAAAAAATCTTGTGCATGCTTCTCTCTCCTTAGCAGGCACGGAAGCAGCTCCTGATGTCAAGACTAGGTGTGTTCGCACGTGCATGCGAAATTGTTAGTTTCCTGTTGTCCTTAGCATTCTTGCACGCCTTTTTTTTTCAGGCTTCAGCACTACTGGCGGCGGACGCACGCCATCAATTCACTTTCTTGGGAAATCTGGCTGGGCAGCACAACGCGCTGGAGGTGTAGCGGCTACGCAGCCTGCGGCAGTGTTGAACAATTTTGCTAATGAATCTTCAGCAGCCTCGAATGCAATTGTCAATCGAGCTCCCATTGTGGCCCACTCGCCTAACGCCATTGAATCGTGGGAAGTGCCGGCTCGCTTTCGACGCATGGAGGTTACAGTGGACGAGATCGACGCGGTGGTCTTGGGCGGAGCAGATCATATGTGGGCATAGAGATCAAGCCTGTAGGTAGGCAGCAAGGTGTTCCAAAGATAAGGGAGCAATAGCTGCTTTGGCTGAGAAAGTGTTCTGGTGCTGCGGTGTTCAATCAGCCTTAGCGACACAGCGCTCCTTGTGGTTGGCCTTCCAATGATTCCGCTGGCACTCTCTGTTGCGGTACATACCACGGGGAAGCAGCGAGAGCAGGCAAAAGCTAAATCGCATTGCCGGCGCCTTCGAGAATGGGGCAAATATAAAACACTCCCTCTTAAGGGTCCTCTTTGCCATACTCATCAGCAATTGGCTAATAGCTGGGCCCTTCTCTCTGTTATAGTCTACAGTAAATGATTGCAATTGCATTATGCAAAAAGACACCCAGCCCAGTCAGACCTGTTCTGAAGGTTACATTTTTCTGTTGCTATTTGCCACAGTGGTGTTTCTTTGTATTTTTGGGGAGTATTAACTCTAGACTAGACTAGACTAGTCTACTTTGCACCTCTCCTCACCAATTTCAATAGACATGACGAAAATAGAGGTATTGGAAATCGTCTGAATCACTGGTTTTTAAAGAAGAAAAGGCAGGCTTTCAGGAGCTTCTTCC
>Ga0307979_1003746_pt1 | contig 10113 bp, 8 predicted proteins | sample OrgLakmetage1058_FD_201833 | JGI IMG/M metagenome (GOLD analysis project Ga0307979, IMG submission 201833) | Saline water microbial communities from Organic Lake, Antarctica - #1058 | ecosystem: Environmental > Aquatic > Non-marine Saline and Alkaline > Saline | place: Antarctica: Organic Lake... | reverse complement strand
GACGCATCGCGTGATTGTTGAAACGTCCTCTCACGCTCGAGCTCCTTCGAGCGCTGCTGGCTGCCCGACAGCACTGCCATCATTTCCTCAGCCTCGCGCTCCATCTGACGCTGTAGCGTCTTCAACCTAATGGCCTCAGCTTTTTTCTTTAGTTGATGCTCGTCTTCCGACTCAGCATTTTTTGCTGGAGATGGTGATTTTCTATATCTGTTTGGAGATCCACTCTTTTTTCTTTCTCCTTGCTTTGTTTTCGCCACTACCTGAAACTTATCGGGCGTTAAAGTCGTTTTGTCCCTTGAGCGTTCCTCTAGCTCAGATCGGTCAAGGCTATCAGCAGCCCAGGCATTGCTCCAATCCATGCAGCTGAAGCAGCTCAAAAGCCAAACAGATTCCCGAGCTGGCACCAAGATGAATAACAGACTTCTCTTCTAGCTAGTTTGCTGCCATGGTCATGTTTCACGCTTCTCATCCACCAGTTACTTCATTTCAGTCATCACTCAAGAACTCAAGAATCAAGAACAACGAAAAGACACCGAGTTACCACTTGGGGGAGGCGTTTAGGTGTGTGGGTGGGTGGATCGGATGGAAGTCACGTGCGGAGATACGGAGACACCAAGACGCACACAGAGACCGAGACCCCGCTGGAGAGACGGAGAGGCGAGCTATTACGAAGGCTACGCAGCCAACCCGATTTTAAGACAGTCCAATTTGTGGTGCGTGATTAGGAGTCTCGTAAATTATCTTTCGCGAGTAGGTTCTCGCTTCTTTCATTTTTAGTTTTTCTCCTTGGAAGACTATAAACTTCGCTAGTTCATACATAGGTACTTCGGAGCTCTTTGACGTTCAAAGAATAACCTCATATTCGAGGTCTAGCATGGACCAATTTTCGAGGAGGCTCGAGGACGTAATCAACAGTGAAGACGGAGACCTCGTTACTGCCAACCTGTGCGACATCACTGGCGGCAATGTGACGGCTGTAGCTTCGTCGTGGCGTAGCGGTGTTGTGGCAATTGCCCGGGGTGCCGAGCTATCGATTCACGATTCAAATGCTCTGGAGGATGCAGCGCGTGTCGCCTTTAACGATAGCGGCAGCGCGGGGGGCGGTAGCGCGCACATGCAATCACCAGCGGCGCGCCTAACGTGGGCAACGGTGTCGGCGAGGGATAGCGTTCCGGCACTAGCTACGGTGCAGCTGCCTTCGTCTTGCACCGCTCTCGCATTAGACCAGGAGCTTGGGTGCCTCGCCGTAGGGTGCGCCGATGGACAGGTGCTCGTGGTGCGGCACGTGACTCATGTTATTCGTAACGGTGATGCAGCTTTGGCACCCATCAATGGAGAGGGCGCAAACCCTGGTAGCGAAAGTGAAATGCTTCTGGCTTGGGCTGGGGGCGTATTGTTGCACACTCCTGGAGGCCGCAGCAGCAGCAGCTGCGGGTTCTTCGACTGGGACGGCTACCTGCTGGCGCGTTTAGATGCTGAACCTGGACAAGTAGCGGTGACTGCTGTGGCGGGCTCGCCCCTCTCGTCGCCTACCCGCGCCTTATTTGCGATTGGCCGTGCCGACGGCAGTGCAGAAGTGGCCTGTTACACAACAAGCAACGACGGTGGCAGTACTTCTACAGGGGGCTCGGTGGAAATCGTGGCCACGGGCGAGCTGAACTTGCCGGGCGAGAGTGGCAGCGGTTCCGTTGAAGCATTGACATGGGTGTCGTCGACCGGTCTAGCAGCAGTGCGGCGAGAGGGCGTTGGCAATAATGCCGTACTGCAGCTCATTCCTGTTGGGTTCACGAATTCCTCCTCTCCAGGCAGCAGCGGCGGTGGCGGATCCTTGAGCGTAGGCGGCGACGACGGCTTTGATCCAGAAGGATGCCCAACGTGGCACCTCCTCGGTGACGTGGCGCCACCTTCGGAGGGCAACGGCGGCAGCCAAGGCGTGCAGCGTGTCAGCCTCGCCACCGTAGGGCCGCTTGTGGTGTGCGCGCCAGGCTTGTCCGCCCCCAACACCCCTTGCGCAAGCGCGTACAAGGTGGCGGATGGCATCGAGAACGACGACGACGACGACGCGCCGCGGCTGCGCGAGTGCGGCGAGTGGCTCGAGTTGCCCCCAAGCTTAGGGGAGGGCGGCGCCGTGTCCGTGGCGTTCGGCCTTCAAAGCAGTGTTGCCCTGGACGCGCGGGAACCGTTTCGTTTGGGCGAAGGCGAGCCGACGGCTTCCGTGTCGGTGTTTTGCGCCCTGCGCGACGGCACTTTGGCGGTCGGTGGAGTGCTCTGCGCGGGCTCGCTTGACCCGGGCCAGGGTACTTGCGCGCCTTTTCAGCCTGAAGTGCCGACTCTTCCAGGTACGCGAAAATGAGATTTTTGCGTGTGCGCCTGCTTGCTTCTTGTCTCGCATATGTGTGTGTGTGTGCGTGTATACGTGTGTGCAAACACGCTGTTCTTACTCTTCTAATTGTGTGTTTTTGCCAGCTTTGATTTTTTTTTCTCATTGATTTCTTGATTCCTTGTTTTCTTGTGTACTTGAATTGCCTCCGGCGCAGCGGGTGACGTGCACTCCGGTCCCGTGCCTGAAGTTCGGCCTGCGCCGTCTGACGCGCCTCCGCGGCTCGTCCGTACCGAAGCCGTGCAGCACATTTCGAGCGCAGCCGAAGAGAACGCCCCATCGGTGACGCCTGCATTTGGCGGGTTCAATGCCATGGTGGGCTTGGGGCAAGCCCAAGATGCTGCCGCCATGTCGAAGCAACAGTTGTCCGCCACGGCTCTGGAAGCCCAAATATCAGAGCTAGTGTTGGCCGGCGCATCGACTGGAACGAAGAATGGTCTCCCGGCGAAACTTGAAGAGTGCGTTTACAGTACATCAATTTCTTCTCTTTGCGCTTGCTTTCTGAATGTTTTTTTCTTCTTTCCCTTGGCCATGTAATCCTTGTAATATCAGCTTTTAACATGGAACAGGTTCCGGCAACTTCCTCTGAGCGAACGCATCAAAAGCCTTCAAGAGCTTCTCGCAAAATCAAAGAAAAAATACGGAGCGAAGCTGCCAGAAGCTTCGAAGACCAGCAACAATTTGGCGGCTTTCAGCTTTGGCGGCAATGACGCAACAGAAGCGAAAACGAGTGCTCCGGCAGATTTTGGTCAGGCCACGGCATCGGGCAAACACGCTAACACTTGGCCTGCGCCGCCCGATCGTACTGGCTCCCCCGAAGAATCAGAAGGCGACGGGGACGGGGAACCTACGTGGGATGAACTTGAAAGGCAAATCATGGAACTGGTGGATGAATTCGAGCCTGAACGAGCGCACCTTTGGCAGCAATTGTTGGATGACGTTTACGACGAGTGCGACGAAGAAGAAGGGTTGATTCAACTCCATGAGCTGATTGCTGAATTGCGATCTATGCACGGCCTTCCGCCATGTCCAGTCACTAAACCTCGGCCCAGTAACGTGGGCTTGTCCAAGCAAGCTCAAGGCGGCAATTTGGAGGTCTCCGATCTCTTGGAAACCATTCAAACTGTTGTCTCGCAGGTTCCGGCTGTGAAGTCCGCTCAAGTGCAACAACGGCTCGCGCAAGTGCAGCCAGCCGTGAAGCAAGCGCTGCAGTCGGGCAATGCGGCCCACGAATTGAAGAGAATCTTGGCGGTGGTCACAGACCTGCGCGACAAAGTGTTGGCTGCAGTGGCGCAGAGGTCGAAGTCCAGTGGGGGCAACAGCAAAAGTGGAGCCTCGCCACAACTCGCAGCCACGCCATCCTCGCCCTCGACGTTGCCGTTAGCCCAGAAGCCTGCGCTGCCACCACCCCCTGCCCCTAGTCTGAAGTTGGACCTGCCCGACTACCCACAATTCGCCGACAGTTATCGCCAATATCGTGCGGCCACCGATGCTTTTCAAGCGGCTTCTGCTGCTTCGCCAACCCCTGCGGCACCGGGGCCGCAGCCTTCAGACCCTGCGGCAGACCTAGGAGCACACGTAGCAGACCTTCAAAAAGCCGCAGCCGATGCAGCTCACGAAGGCGAAGGGCTGCAGGACAACCTTTACGCAATTGCCGGCGGGCAGGTTAAGATGCGTGTTTGATTTTACTACTGTTACGATGCCTGATATATGTGTTTGCAAACCTGTTGCAGCACATACTGACTATTCAACCCGCGAATCAATACTAATCTGTCACTTCCTTCTTTTAAATCTATTTTTGCCATGCATCAAATCGTTACCGTATGCTTTTTTCCCCTTCACCTCTCCATTGTCTTTCGTTGCTTGTCCCTTGGGTCGGTGTTATTGCATGTATAGGCCGACGCGCGGCGGGCAGCCCGCGAAGCGTGGCGGCTGCACGAGCACAAGGGCGCGCTTGAGGGCGCGCAGCTGGGAGTGCCTTTGGACGACCAACGCCGCGCTGAACGGTAAGGTTTCTTTTGGAGGTCAAATTGCACGTTTACAGGCATTCATGTGGACTTAAACCGCATCGCATGTCCTTATCTAGCTTCAGGCTATTTGCTAGCGAGGACTGTTGTCGACTTATGCTCATTTTACCTCGACCTCAGTCTCTCGCGATTCCATTTGTTGCTCCTGTACCTTTTTCTGACCAACATTACCTGTTCGGATGTATTATGATATTCTCGTCGCAGGGATGCTTTGCTGACTGCGCAAGTCCAACTAGAGCACGCCTTCAAAGACCTGTCCCTACGCCTGGGGGTCGCCAACGGTGAAGGCGAATTTGCGAGCAGGCATATTGCTTCTATGGGCTATGGCGGTCTCATGGGTGGCGGCAGGCTTCGCAGTAGCCTCGGCAGTCCTGGCGGCTGGTCTGCTGCTCCCCGTAGAAGTAGTACAGCAGCAGCAGCAGCAGCAGCGAGGAGCGGAAGCCGAAGTTCATCGGGCGCCAATGGGCCCCCAAAACGGTGGACTCGGCGCGAAGTGGGGCAGTTGCTTCAAGTCGTGGCGGAACAGCGGAGCGCCGCCGACCAAGCCAAGCAATATGTGGCTACTCTCGAGGCAGAACTGAACCAATTGGTGAGCGGCCACCCTTCTTCTTCTTCTTCTTCGCTTAGCGCAGGCAACGATTGTGGTGGCGCTGCTGGCAGAGGTGGCGGTGGGGGCGGTGAGATGCCTTCGCCATCCCTGTATCGGCAGGGAGTGCAGCTGCCGGGTCCCTCGAGCAGCTCGAAAGCAAGAGCCATGGCTGGAAGCAGCAGCTCATATCAGGGGCGCGCTAGCCTGGAGAAGCTGGCGCGGGAGCGGTCCCGGCGGGCTGCCTTGGCGCTGGCCGCGCGCACTTGGAGCGAGCCCACCGTGCAGTGGATCGGAGACCGGAAGCGCAACAGCAGCTCCACGCACGCGACGAACACGGACACGGAAGCTGCACGAGCCTTGCTGAGCCCCCGGATGGAACGAGAAACAGCGCTGCCGCCGATGCTGCCCCGGCCCAGCAGCCCGCCCGTCGCACCCCAACCTGCTGCGCCCCCACCAAAACCACCGGCACCCCCACCAGCGGGGGCGCCTACAACTGCGGGAACAACTGCGAGCCAATCACCAAGCAAGGCTCCGGGAGCGGACGCCAACGCAAAACCCGGTCTGGGGGCACTCCAGCCTGCAGCAGGCTTGATTAACCAGAAGAGCAGCGGCTTAGACCTTGGTGGGTTTGCGTCGCTCCAGAAGCCAACTCCTTCGGCCTCGAAAGATGGTGGCGCCAATACTACTCCTCCCGAAGCAACCGCTGGCACAGACGCCACCTCATTCGCCGCGCCGAAATCGGACAAGGGCCCAGATGTTGCGTCAGCTTTTGCTGGCTTCGCTGGAATTGGCGCCAAGTTAGCTTCTGCCGCTGCAGCAGCTGCAGGCCAGGAGGGCGCTCCAGCACCAGCGGCAGCCTTCGGGAAATTCGCGCCTGCTTCCGCTGCTGCCGCGGCTTCGAGTAGTGGGGCTCCTACTACAGGGGGAATTCAACCAGCTCCGTTGGGGAAAACAGCAGCAGCAAGAGTTTCAGCACCTCCTCCCGGCACCACGGTCGAGGAGCTCGAAGGCCAAATCACGGCACTGGTGCTGAAGCACGCTCCTGAGAACAAGGCCAAGTTGAACAGTTTCTTCAACAAAGCTAGAGTGAAATACCCAACCGACTTCGTGGCGGGCCTCACGGAATTGTACATCAAAACGCGCAACAAGTACGAACCTCCACCACAACCTCCTTCGAGTGACGCTGATGGCAGTGATACCCAAGATGACAGCGCACTCGGACTGGTAGCTCCTCCGGCTGCTCCTACTGCGGCTGGAGATGTGGGTACAGCTGCTGCGCCACTCACCCCTGCAAAGGCTTTCGAGACAGTGAACAATGCAGCAACCGCGGCGGCGGCAGCAGCTCCTGGTGGCACTGCATTGGCTGGCTTTGGAGCAGGCCCAGCTACGGGTGGAGCGTCTAGCAGCACTGGCTTCAGCGGCGGCGGTTTCAACGGATTCAAAGCGTCTCCGTCGACGGCTGCCACGGCTTCTGGGTTCAATGCGCCGGCGGCGACGACTACGGAGACTCCTGCAGCCAAGGGTGGTGGCTTTGGTAAGTGGACTTTTGGAATGCTCACTTGCAAAGACACTAGGCGATCTCGCGTTTGTATCGGACACGACGTTTGTTTGAATTCAGTAATGAGCGACTTGACGTTGCTGTGTAGTCGGTCTGCTTGAAATATTACATTCGAGTTGTGAAAAGACTGGACGTTTTTTTTTAAATATATATCAGAGATTAATATCCATCTCTTTCATTTTCTTTCCTTGTTGGAATGGTGTATGCTCGTTTTCTCACTTTTTTCTCTTTCGTGCAGGTGCATTCAACACCCCTACTGCAGGTGCTGCTCCAGCACCTTTGGGCGCTCCTCCTGATGCCTCTTCATCCCCTGCGCAGCCTTCTTTCGGCAGCCCGGGATTCGGCACTGCTACGAATGCGCCTGCTGGAGTAGGGCAGCCGTCGCAGCCACCATCCACCTTCGGCAGTCCTGGCTTCGGAGGGGCACCGTCTCAGCAGCCGCCAAAACCCGCATTCGGGAGCACGGGATTCGGTGCTCCAGGTCCTGGTGGAGCACAGCAGTCTGCATTTGGCAGCCCTGGGTTCGGCGGTGCAGCGACGGCTAGAGGAGCCCAACAACAACAACAACAACAACCGGGGTTCGGCACCAGCCCTGGAGCAGGAGCGGCAGCAGGCAGCAACGACCCCATGGCAATCATGGCCGAAGTCCGCAACATTGTGCAGCAGCACAACCCGGCCAACCTTTCGAAAATGGCCGGCTTCTTTCAAAAGTGCGTGTGTGCATACCGGCGTGTAGAATATGGATGTTCTGCTTGTTAGTTGGGAACCTCTAGTTGGTAAAGCCATGTTAGCCTGTTTCATTTTTCCTGCGTAATTAGAGTGTTTTTCCTGAGTTGATTTCTTTGGAGCCTGCGTGGAAACCACACTTGCGCGTTCGTGCGTCTAGAATACTGCCCTTTTTCACCTCTTGACGCATCAAACACCTGCTCATGCACCACAGGGCGAACCAAGATCCCGCCGGGCCGCTCGTGGGCTTCCGGAAGCTGCTGGCACAAGTGAAGCATAAGTACGGCGCAGGCGGGGCTGCACCAGGTGCTCCTCCGCAAGCCAACGCTTCGCCAGGAGGCTTCGGCGCTCCACCATTGGCGGCTGCTGCTGCGGCGCCAGGCTCTAGCTTTGGGTCTGTTGGCTTTGGCTCGGCACCGCCCTCTCCGGGGGGAACCGCCTTTGGGGGGTTCGGAGCAGCACCCACGGCTACTGGTGGATTTGGGGCTGCGCCCTCGACACCTACGAGTGGCTTTGGTGCAGCAGCAGCTGGAGCTCCTGCAGCTGGCGGTGGCTTTGGAGCCTCTTTTGGCTCGCCAGGAGGCTTTGGAGCTGCGCCTGCGCCCGCGGCTACCGGCGGGTTCGGGGCTGCGGCTGGCGCACCAGCGGGTGGGTTTGGGGCAACCGGGTTTGGAGCAACACCTGCTGCCACGGCTGGTGGCTTCGGAGCTGCGCCTTCTGCTGGCGGTGGATTTGGGGCCCCACCAGGAGCAGGTGGCGCGCCTTCGGGTGGGTTTGGAACCACTGGGTTTGGTGCAGGGGCAACGACAGCGCCTGTTGGAGGTGCTGGCGGGTTTGTCAGCCCTGGTTTTGGGGGCGCTGCTGCGCCAACGGCAAGTGGGTTTGGCCAGACGGGTTTTGGGGCTTCTGCCGCTGCTGGGGCCGGGGGCTTCGGGAAGCCAGCTTTTGGGTCTTCACCAGGCGGATCTTTCGGGCAGTACCGCTAGGTGTGTAAGTCGAAGGGAATTCCCGATTCATGAGTTTCTTGGTGCTCTTTATCTGATTCCAGCTGCCTAATGCCAACAAGAACAACGTTGGTAAAAAACCGCTTGTACTTCTGGAGTCCTGGAGTGCACGGCACAAAAAGAACTTTACACCTTCGTCTTTCATACTTAGTACATGTGGCATGTGGCATCTGTCCTCCTTATCGATAATTAGTAATTAGAAGAGCGCAATTTACAATGGGCGGACTCGAACCAAAACTAAGCAGTACGCAGGGCCCTTGCGCTCGTGAGTTACTTCCCGGGCTGAGACTAAGCCCGGGGCTGGTGTGCCTTTAGCCTCCAGCTGTTCACGTTCACAGTTCACCACCATTCAGCATTCAGCCGCCTTCAATTTGGGTACGTATTTGGACTTATTAAATCCACGAAATATGTACTGTACGTACTGTACAGACGACTTATTATTACGGTTACACGCCTCCGTTTGTTTCATTTGCAACATCAATTCAAATTCGAGCTCAGTCCATAGTCCATAGCTGTATCACGGCGCAGTTTAGAAGCCTCGCGAAGCAAGGGTAACGCGTAGAGGAATAAGGATGCGGTCATCTCCACGCATTGCTAATCGCCCGCCTCCAGCACCTGCGAACAGTAGCCGAGTGCTGCACCCCGAGCACGCAGCAGCGCTGGCGGCACGATCGAAGTTGCCATCGAGAAGCAGCAGCGGTGGAGGCCGCGTAGCCTCTGATACCCACAGCAATACTCAGGGAAGCGCTGGTCCAACTGCCAGTTTTCAGGCTGTAGCTCCTGCACTTGAGCTATTTTCTCCCGCAGGTAAAGACCCAACTACGAGGTGTGCCGTTCGGGGTAGCGTGAAGAAAGTTTACGTTCGGAGCGTGAAAGGTTTCGCGTTTTCACTTGATGGCGACAGTGGGGCGCCACTAGGCAGCGGTGTGGCAAAAACAGGCGGAGGTGCTGGTGGAGTAGCACGGCTGCAGCTGCCACGCGATGCTGCAAAAGGGCTAGGCTTAGTGCAGAGGTTTCTGGCTTTGCAGCTAGAGCTGCCCCCAAGTTGCGGAGAAGGGAGTGCCCTGTCAGTAGAGCTCGCAGTGACAGACAGCAAAAAAGTAAGCTTGCACTTGCCTAACGAGATGTATAGATGTATAGGACACGATTTGTGGTTGATGATGGTGGTTGTGGTGCTCGTGAAACAATTGTGGCGGATTTGTAATAAGTACTACTTACAAATAGTTGTGGAGTCTCCTAGCTACTTGCATTTGTATACATCTAATTTCCTTTCTCTTTGCATTATGTGACGCTTGAAGGTTAGCTCTGAATTGCAGCGATTCGCTCTCTCTTTTGTGTGCGTCTTCGCATGTGCAGGTGCGGCGGCGGCTCTTGCTCTCAACCGCCTTTCGGGACCTCACTACCACTCCTTTGCACGCACAACTGCCTCTCAGCCGTGCACTTTCAGCCGCTGCGCAGTCGGCTGCCCGGATGGACCAAGAGGACCAAGGCCATGCCAGTACTGTTGCTGCCTCTGCTTCACAGGGAGAAGCCCGGTGGTGGACCCTCTTGTTGGACTTGCCTTCTCTGGCGAGTGCGGCGTTTCCGGGTGTCCCCGGGGGCGCCTTTCGAAAACTCGAGTCCATTGGCCTCGGCCCTTCCTGCAAGCTTCGCAAAGTCTTTACGCTTCGGTCGCCACCGCCTGGAGTTGTTGTATCGCCAATTATTGAATCTGGCAGTGAAACAACGCCAGACGATGAGATAGAAGGTGGCGTGTCGACTCCAGTGCCTACTTCGCTGGATTTTCCGGAAGGGGTTACTCCTCTGCCGCACATCCTCCTGGTTGGCGC
>Ga0307979_1003745_pt1 | contig 10114 bp, 11 predicted proteins | sample OrgLakmetage1058_FD_201833 | JGI IMG/M metagenome (GOLD analysis project Ga0307979, IMG submission 201833) | Saline water microbial communities from Organic Lake, Antarctica - #1058 | ecosystem: Environmental > Aquatic > Non-marine Saline and Alkaline > Saline | place: Antarctica: Organic Lake... | reverse complement strand
GTGATGAAGAGGTGAATATTGCACGACGGGTCGTAAACGACCGGCGATACTCTAAACACCTTAACTCACTAAGTTTGAGATCCCGGTTGCACTCGAAGCGTTTATAGCTTCGAAGGAGGTGCTGGTATGGAGTCTGGGACCTTTGAATGATGTCGTTTCTGATGTCGAGTCGAGTGGGGTCAATAAAAATAAGTATTACTTATATATGCAAATTTTTGTGGCCAAATAAGTAATTTAATAGGTAAATAAGTAACAGATTTTTCCAAATTTTCCGAAAAATGGTACTTTTATAAACCGGAATTCTAAAAATGGTACTTTCTCGCCCTAATATACGGTATATACCACCGTATTTACCATTTACCGTATTTACTTAATTATTTACTTATTTGGGTCAAAACTGTTACTTATTTTTACGAACCCTAGCTAGATCCTATCCAAAAGCAAGATACGCAGAGAAAGCTGAACTCTCCGTAATGCGTGCATGTCTACTAATGCTAGGCTTGAATGTACCTTCCTGCCGATGAGTATTGTCTAAATACGAAGTCAGAGATCTGTGAATAATCTCATGAAAGGCATTACTCGGTGTCGTGCACTAGTTATACATTTCGGCTTTGCAGTGCAAGTCGCCACGTCGACTCGTGGAGGGCCGGAACATGCGATAACATCAGACCAGCCGACGGCGTTAAGAGCCAGCAAAGATGGCTCTATTGTTCTGCCTATATTTATCAAGCTTCACAAGGTACATAATAGCCTTTACTGCGGTCTCTCGAGGCTACTCTAGCTTATCGTAGACTAAGCTGGTTAAGACGCCCAGTTCCCTCATCTATAGCCCCCCACTCCTGTTGTTGCCATCACCAGCCTTAGGACACGTGCCGTGCCACTTATCTCTGGCTCTTATCCACTACGCTGAAAATGATTACTTGAGAAATCGTTTCCAACCACATTCGTGCGTGCGTGTTACTCTAGGTTGCAAGTTCCACGGTTGCGTCACTGTTGAACTGCGTGGCTGCTCAAAATCCTGAGCTCTACGGGGGCATGCTAGACGCATGGGCTACATGTAGTGTCAAGCACTCTCCTTGGAGCCACCAAAACATCAACGAGCTTGAGGTCAACACTAACTCTGCTTTTAAAACACACCAACGAATCAAAATGGTGTCGGTTTCCTATATATTTATCTTTCACTCATCCGTTCATTTTTATTCCATGTTGTGAGACATGCGTTTGTTAGAGTTCGAATGTACTTCTTTTGGCTGTTCAATTTGCCTATTGTTTCTCATTGAATGAAAATTGCAATTGTTTTTACAGTTGTACGGGCTCAAGTTTTTCACGCACTGCGGCCTCGGTCCCAGCTACCACACGCAGAAAGTGAAGCTTGTGACGATCTTTCGACAACCCGCCGACCGATACGTGAGCGCGCTCCGATACTTTGACCAGGTCTGACCCATGATAATAAGAAAAAAAAATGAAAAGAGATTTATCCTTCTTTGAAGTATCTTGTTGTGGAATTGTCTGGCTTAATTCGATCGTTTCACCTTACATGCTGGCTTTTGATCATTAATCCTCTGTTTCCAGATTCGCAAGCGGAAAGTAGAAGTGCGCAATTTCATGCTCCACAGCGAAAGTCTATCGATGGACGCCGTGCACAACCTCACTTACGACATTTTTAGCCCCAGCCCTAACGTGCACCCAGAGGTTTTAGGCTCAAATATCTCACTCTCTTTCCCTCTTCCCCTCGTTGTATCAAAAAAACAAAAACTGAACGAATACTACGAAACTATAAGAATTGCAGTTATATTCGTGTATTACGTTTATAATGTAAGCCTCCATCTCTCATACTTTGTGGTGTATATTCACTGTCCGATAAGGTGCGGCTGCACGAATACGTCGAAGTCTTTGCTCATCTCGCGGACTTGAGCAAACAGAAGCTCCCGTACCCGCGCTCTACCGCTCAGGCAAGCTTTCTTCCCAGTCGCAACATTCACCCTTCCTGCGCGCATGCATAACATTTTATGTATCTTACGTTGAAATTGAATACCGCTCGAAGTGCGCTTAAACCCAGCAGGTACGTGCGATTGCTCGTAGCCTTCGCTTTCTTTTATCGTCTTTTGTGACCCCACGCTCTTACTTTCATCGACTTCTATTTTTATATCAGGTGAAGGCACAGCGCGAACTTCTTCGCCACGGCCTCAGCCATCACATTAAAAATGCAACCACAGCAGCTGCCTCGCCCACACCCATTGTCAAAGCACTGACAACTGCGGGTGCTCCAGGAGCCAATAGAGATGATACCAACAGCAACAGCAGTAGTAGTCGTACCCGGTATCTCCTGGGTAAACGCACCAAGAGAAAAAGCATCGCACAAGCTGCGAAGATCAACGATGATAGCACCAGAAGCAGTGGTAGCAGTAGTAGCAGTAGTAGTAGCAGCAGTGGCAGTAGTAGCGGCAGCAGTAGCAGCGACAGCAGCAGTACTAGTACAGAAGGGGCTCAGGAAGCAGTAGAAAAGGAGGCTGCCGTAGAAAGAGTGGCAAAAAGTCGTGCAAGAGCACGGGAGAGCATTGATAGCAGCACCAGTACCAGCACCATTGATGCTGAGAATGAAGGCAAAAGCAATGATGGTGTTGAATCTCAGGACAAAAGGAAAGCGCAAGTAAAGAAGAAAGTGCCTCACTCGCATCAAGAGAAGGTAGACGCGGACGCGGAAACGGTGAGCACATTAATATGCACATTGAACGTGCTTATGATAACCTGAGGAGAGTTAAAGAAAGGCTTCACAGGGAGAAAAGGCGCTCGGAGAAAGTGTGTACTGTAATTGCTCGAATTGACAACAGCTCGCTAGGGTTACGTGTTAGTGCATTCGATCAGCTCGCTATTGCTTCAACTCTTTAAAGAAACACACACACCTTTCAGCCCCTTTTCGGTCTTCTTTGTTGTAGTTTCGTGTTTCTTCTTTTCTCAATCGATTTCTCGCGCATCCCAGGCCTATGAGGACGGAGTCCGGCCACCTCGTTACAGTCCGCTGATTTTACCGTCGCAAGAAATGATTGATAACGTACTGTGCCGTTACTGGAGCTCCTTTCTTTTCTTCCAAATTGCTTGTTCACCTGATTCTCTTAGTTTTTGCTGCCTTCAGTAGTTCTTGCTTTCTTTCGTGGTATCAAGTTCTATACACAAGCTGAGGTCTATTGCTTTCTAAGGCTTTTCTTTTCTACGCCGCCATCACTTCTCTCTTGCTTTTCATTCGATATTCAACCAGGCGAAAGCGGCTCTTTCGGCCCACTTTCTGGTTGGCCTCACAGAAGACGTTCCCGGGTACGAGATACGTGCGAGGGGCAAATGAATGGAAAGAAACAAAAACAAAAACACAAAAAATCTAAGTGCTTTTGAAAGTAAAGCTCTCATTAGGCGTTACTTCGTTTCAATTTGCGCATTCTCGATTGTACTCGTGGTACATTTATGCACGACTCATCTTTTTGTGGTCGCCGTACTCACATTAGGTTTGTAGCCCTCTTAACCCTCGAGCTCAAATGGCCGCCAAATGCCGTTTGTTTGCCGTATCCGTGCCAACTGAAACACGGCAGCGGCGCGTACAACTGCTCGACTGCGAGTAAGTTTGTTTCTTGCTTTTGATCTAATTTTTAGCGGGTCTATGGCACGTAAACATGTGTGTGTTTCAGCGTGTGCGTTATTTGAAATGCTTCTTGTCGATGGTTGCATACCAGTAATGGTGTTCCCTAGGCAAGCTTCAAAAACATCTATATTGCTTGAAAGCATTTTCTGATCATCAGACTCTTTATTTCGAGTCTTACTGTTCCGGCCTGCGTGCATCTACCTCTCTAACTCTTCTGTTCGTGCTCTTGTTTTTCCACTCTTTTTGTTTCATGCTTCAGGTCAGCACATCAGCGCGCTCCACCCTCGCGTGCGAAGCGAAATTGACCGACTCGTAGCTCCTGATTTGCAAGTGTACCACCACGCCGCAAGACTATTTGAGCAACAGGTATGTTTATTTATTTCTTCTTCTTTTTAGGTCTGGTTCTTTTTTATGATGAACTCATTTTGATTCCTAAAACGATTGCCGACGAATTTCATTTCGTCCCCTTTCTACTTTTCGCTGCCATTATATTTAAAATTGTATATATGCCGTTGTACGCGTAGTGCGATCCCATTTTGTTTTCAAGCATGCCCTCGAACCTACTTCACTTCTCTTGTTGCAGAGTGCGGCGCACGGTGCTGCATTTGAAAAACAAAAAGCACTCCTTACGAGCAGTGAATACGAAAACGCCTGTGCACTGAAACGCCCTTCGCAGCAAAAAGAATGCAAAAAAATGCGCTGAAGATAATGCGTGATTGCTCAAGAATTTAGGCATATATATCATAACAGGGCACTAGGTCTGCTTCACATTTTCTCTGGGACTAAAAACTGATTTTGAGTCTTTGCATTGAAAATAGAGCAAGCCTGGAGTTGGGTAAAGTGCTTAAAATACAAAACAATTTTAGATATCTTACAAAGTACCTCATCCCTATTGCTCTTTGGTGTTAATGCTCGGGCTCATTTCCCAAGGCACCTAATGCGGGGTGCATTATACCAGAAAAAGAAACGAGGTTAGTAAAAAAAAAAAAAACCACTTCTCTTTCTTCAAATTTCTCCGTTGACTCATGTCCATTGTTAACGCACTTGAATCTTGAATTGGTCTTCATGGGCAATTGTGACATATACGGCGAACGGTAAAGCGCAAACCAGGTACTTTTAGTTGATGGCGCCCCCTTGCAAGACCCTCGAAATCAAACGAATTCTATCTAGGAATTATGCGAAAACTGGACGTGTTTTGATCTAATCTAATGTACTCGTGACGGGGCGAGTATAATCATGAACCGTCTTTCTTTTCTTTCTACTTTGCTTGTTATCAAAATGCTCGCTTGCATTAGTGCAGCTTTGCGCTAAGTTTCACATAAGCCCCACCTTGGTTCATTAATTGAGCGTGAGTGCCTTGCTCCACAACCTCGCCATGGTCCATCACCACGATCTTGTCGGCATTGCGAATTGTTGTCAGCCGATGAGCAATCACCAACGTCGTGCGCTTCTGGTCCTTGCTCGAGATCAAATCATCCAGGGCCGCCTGTACGATGCGCTCGCTCTCGTTGTCTAGGGCACTCGTGGCTTCATCTAGGAGCAGAATAGCTGTTTTTTTTATGATGGCGCGAGCGATGGCAACTCGTTGCTTCTGACCACCGGAGAGTTTATCACCGCCAGCACCAACCTCTGTATCGTAGCCCTTCTCGAATTCTTCGATGAAAGCGTGCGCATTCGCCATTTTTGAAGCAGCAATTACATCTTCGCGTGTTGAATCTGTTTTACCGAGAGCAATGTTGTCGTGAACAGACCCGCTAAACAGAACTGGCTCTTGAGAGACAAGAGCTATATTTTGTCGCAGCCACTCAACGCTCATGTCTTTGAAATCCTTGCCATCAAGAAGCACGCGACCACCGTCAGGATCGTAAAACCGCTCGATCAACTGCACAGCTGTGCTCTTGCCGCTGCCACTACTACCCACGAGAGCCACCGTAGTCCCGCCTTCAACAATCAAGTTAAAGTTCTTGTAGATTTGGTTCTCGAGGCGTGAAGGGTAAGTAAACTGAATGTTCTCAAATACCAATTGGCCTCTTACTTTTTGTTTACTGCCGTTTGAACTGGTGTCATTGTTAGTAATGTCTATGGCTGGTTTCCGGTCCAGCAATGCAAACACTTTCCTTCCTGCTACTTTTGCTTTTGTCATATCGGTGGCATCCGTGGACGCAGCACCAAAGTACGTTGCCAACATGAACATACACAAAATTGGTATTTGTAACCTCTCCATTGGTGTAGTATCGCCAACAATAATCGTATCTTTGGATCCTTCAATTCGGCCATTGATAAGTTCACGATTACCAAACCAATCTGGAGATACAAAATAAAAAAGAAAGATGCAATGTGAATAATCATGCATAAATCATTTAAATTCTAAAGTGGGACCACATCTGAATTGCCTGAACTAAGCACCGGGAGACTTACAAATGAAACCGAACCCGAGAAAGATGCTCAATTGCGAAAATGCACGAGCAGAGCCACTGAAGGCTGCTTTTATTTTAGCACCCTTTTGGTAGGTGTACATCGCGTCCCGAAAGCGAACAAGCATCGTCTCCTCGAGGGTAAAAGAGGCCACAGTGCGCACGCTGCTAACAACTTCGATCATTATTGTCGATGCCTTCGAGCCCATACTTTCGTCTTCGCCAGAATCGCCCATGAGCACAGCGTACTCCACGACCATTCCAAGCATCATGAAAGGCAGAACGAGAAGAAAGACCGCACCAACAACGGGTGCACCCAAGCCAAATGAAAACCCCAAAGCAAAAATCACAGCAAACATGAACCCAACGAAGCGCCCCAATTCTTCTCCAGTTACCGCTGGAACCATGGCAACTTCCTCACTCAGCAAAGAACACAGCTCGCCCGAAGAAGTCACGTCATAGTAGCCAATATCTTGACTGATGGTGGCACGATAGAGAGCTCTTCGCAGTTTTTTGTGATGCGAGCTGCAATCGTTCCGAATCCGTATGATTTTGCCATTTCAGAAATTTCAATTACGAAAGCACAACCGACCATAATCAAGCACCATGTTGCCCCTTCACCTTCAAGGGAAGCAGGATCTGTCATATAGATCATGCGGATTACCTTAGCAAATACAACTCCAATAAAAGGGTTGACAAATCCAGATCCAACGGCGCCCATAATGCCAATGAGTAAATACCGGTAATCATCACTTTCGTACAAAGCCCAAACACGTTTCAATACAGCCTTGTTTTCTGAAGCTTCCGCCTTCTTTTGTGATTTTGCAACCTCGTCTTCGTCTTTCTTATTTCCTTCGGAGGGCTCATTCGCTTCGTCAACAGTAAGCACCTTAGGCAAACCCATTTCAGCATCATTATCAGAGAAGCTACTTGGAGCTACGACAGAGTTATCTGCTGATACTGTGGAAGATGATACAAGTGACCCTTGGACTCCCTCAGCCGCTTCAACTAGAGCAACATAAGCGCCGTTCAAAAGCATCAACTCCAAATGCGTGCCTTGCTCCAGAACCTCACCATGGTCCATTACCACGATCTTGTCGGCATTGCGAATTGTCGTCAGCCGATGAGCAATCACCAACGTCGTGCGCTTCTGGTCCTTGCTCGAGATCAAATCATCCAGGGCCGCCTGTACGATGCGCTCGCTCTCGTTGTCTAGAGCACTCGTGGCTTCATCTAGGAGCAAAATAGCTGGGTTCTTAATGATGGCACGAGCGATGGCAACTCGTTGCTTCTGACCACCAGATAATTTGCCGCCGCCGCCGCCCACTTCAGTATCGTAGCCCTTCTCGAATTCTTCGATGAAAGCGTGCGCATTAGCCATTTTGGAAGCAGCAATTACTTCTTCACGCGTAGCGTTATTCTTGCCACGAGCAATATTGTCAAAAATAGAACCACTGAATAAGACCGGTTCCTGGCTAACTAATCCCACTTTCTGCCTTAGCCATGAAAGACTCAAGTCTTTGACATCCTTACCGTCAAGAAGCATCCGTCCACCGTCAGGATCGTAAAACCGCTCGATTAACTGTACGGCTGTGCTTTTGCCGCTTCCACTGCTACCCACGAGAGCCACAGTTGTGCCGCTTTCGACAGTGAGATTAAATTTCTTGTATATTGGAGTTTCTAAGCGAGAAGGGTACGCAAACCTGACATTCTCGAATACAATTTGTCCTGCGCAATGCAGTGGTTCGTGCCCCTTTTTTTGGATATCGATTTGAGGGATACGATCAACAGTTTGTTTTATTTCTGTGGCAGCCGCACGAGCTGCTGCAATAGCTTTGATCATTGGCCCCGTAGCTCCAAGTGACTGGGCCGCCTACTGAATCACGAACATGGTGATGAACCCTGAAGAATCAACCGTAAAATTGTCCTCCGTGCGAATTCGTTTTGCGGTCTTGAACGCGACATACAAAAGAGTGAGGCCAGTTTGAAGGAAGGCAGTGGCCAATAGGAGCCCGTTTGCGAATCCGATTTTCTTAGCCCGATCTTCGCCCGCGATCTTAGCATCCTCGAGGTGAGAGTCGTACTCCGCTGTCAACGAAGCAGGACAAGGAGAGGTTACTTAAAAGTTTTGGTGCACTGATAGTGGCTCAAATGATGGTGAAGTATCAATGTACTTCTTTAGACTCTCACATGACTTTGAGCCTTCGCACTGCAACGATGCAACAGTCCGCATGTTGTAAATAGTCTCCAGGGCCACGCCGCCTGCTTTGGAATACGCCGCCGTCAACTTCGCCGCCGTCTCGCTCGTTATTTTGGTCAGGAAATAAAGCCCCGCCGTGCAGGGGGGAGCCGTTGCGCAAGCCACGAGCGCCACGTCCCAACTGTAGTAGAACCCCACGACGACCCCACCAATGAATTGAGCAAAAAACATGGCGCCTTCACCAAGCTTCGCGCTGACCCCTTCTTCGATTTCACGCGCCTGATGCACGCATGTGCAAATATATGTATACAGTACACAAGTCGACAGCAAGTAACACGAGTAAAAACTCAATTCGACTTGCTGCATTGGTCTAGAAATCGATGCAGTCATTAGGCATAGATTGGCCAGCCCAAGCTTATCATACCTTTTCAGCGATTCTAGTTGGCATTTCTTTTGGGTCATTCTTGTCAAACCAAGCTATGTCTTGACGCATGACTGCCTTGAGATACTGCTTTCGCCAGTACTGAAACATCCCATGAGCACACAAGCATTAAGCGAAACGCATTGAATATTGACCAGAGCACATAAATCTTGCATGAGCTTACCGCTCCCTGACGGTAGCCAGTAATTTTGAAAAGCGACGTATAAATCCAAGCGCAGGCTCCAGCTATGACCCCAATCATGACAAACAAGATAAAGTTTTCTTCGTTTTTCTTGAGTTGGTCAGTTTTGGACAAATCGCCATCCTCACCCGCTGAGATGTCCATTGCGCTAGTAAATTCATCGCAAGCAGCTCAAGTGAATGCAAGAATATAAGAAAGCGGCTGTCTACTGTCTACTCACTACAGATGTACTATAAACAATACTGAAAAGTTGATTACAACTAGACGCACCCTTTCCACGCAACCATCAAGTGAATCTGAAGCAAGAATAATAGACACAATCGAAGATTGAAATTGTTAGTAGGTGAAGACGCGGTGGAAAATGTACGTGTAGTACCTGAGCATAGCCAGTGACGAACGAAGCGCAAACTGCAACGAAAATGCATACCCAGTCCAATGCATTCGCAAACCGAAACAGCTCTAGAAATGACACGAGTTCAGTTTTGGCGGAGACTTGACTTTCCAATTCGGGAACAATGTTTGCTCTGGCAATCCGCTCAGATCTTTCAGCCTGTGTCTCCACAACTAGCCTGGGCTGCACACAACAAAAACATACGCGAGTTGCCAGGCAATAAGAGCAATCAGTGCGGTGGTTTAGGATGACTCTGAAGCTGAAGTGGGTAAAAAGGCTCAAAACTTTAAAAAGCGACAACATATTGCCATCAAAATTGCAATCAAAGACGAGTCTTTCAAAAGCAAACCATCCGTCGATAATTAACATACCATGTTTGGATGTTCCTAATTAAGGTATTTTCCAAAGATTGAGTAGGCTGTTGAACCAGCAAGATAACCCTGGCAGCGCTGATTACGTGTGTTAAAGATATAGCTACTGATGAAGCTAGAAGGTATCGATGTCTTTGGGCAGCTAACGAAAGTGTAGAAACGTTTAATAAAATGGCCTCTCGAATCTCAGTGCTTCTGGTACGTAGTATCAGAGTGCCTGAAGAATAAGTTCTCAGCTGATGCCACAGCGTTGCGTATCGACACGATGCGTCATTAGGTACGTTTAGCGAGCTAAACACTCGTCCCCATTAAACGTGGCCTTGCATTGGCACCGCTATGGCTAGCACTCAACACGTCGTTGTGTCCGGCGGGGAAGCCTCCATGAGATTAGACTGACTGAGTAGACGACTGAGGATGATAAAAGATCGCGACGACGATGATGGTAAAGATTCCGACAACAGAGGGGGGGGGGGGGGGTGATTCA
>Ga0307979_1003741_pt1 | contig 10120 bp, 13 predicted proteins | sample OrgLakmetage1058_FD_201833 | JGI IMG/M metagenome (GOLD analysis project Ga0307979, IMG submission 201833) | Saline water microbial communities from Organic Lake, Antarctica - #1058 | ecosystem: Environmental > Aquatic > Non-marine Saline and Alkaline > Saline | place: Antarctica: Organic Lake... | reverse complement strand
CCCGAAGAGTGCAGGTTCCGCGCTAGTGATCGGCAAGATCGTGCTGACAATGCTTGTAGCTGCTGCCAAAATAAATCAATCCTCCATTGTGCCTGCCTTTGATCAAACGAGAGTCCCACGGATAATCCAAGTACCAAGCGGTGCTGCAAATTCATAACGGAAGGGTTCATCATCTGTCGGTGGCCCGAAGTTCCTAGGAATCCGTTCCCTCAATTTGGCCAATGCCCCTCTCCCTCCTGAATCATTCCGCACTTGCTTTGTTTGCGCAACGCACGCGCATTCCCACTTCTGCCCGCAGCATTGGCTTCTGTGCCATTTGGGTTTGTATTAGTTCGAGTTCGAGTTCTGTTGTCTTTGAGACCTAGACGCAAAGTTTCACGAAGGATATGCAGTAAACCGAATTATTTTAACTGACGAATGAAAGGCAAATACTCGGCGCAATATTTAATGTGCTCTGACTACTAAGTTACCCTTTGCCACTTGACCCGTGTCGTGAGAGGTGAGAGGCCATTAGACGTTACTAGTTAGACATCGGCGAAGTGTTTTTGTGATTTCCTTGTAGTCTGGCAGGCGCGATCTTTTCGCTTTGCGTAATTGTGTCCTTCGATTCCAATGGCATTGCGCCTTAAACGAGTGCGCACGACATATGTAAATATCCTTCTTTGATTATCTTTTATCGATTTGCGTTCTCGAAATGCGTGCCTCATCTCGCCTTAGTGCTTAGTGTGGTGCTGAGTTCAGCTTGCAGGACACACCACAGACTTGAAAGCGTGCTGTGTCTTCAATGGACCTTGTGAACTGGGTTTGAATTGCAAGGCTTCTCTCTTTCATGTTCAGCTTGTTACACGCGCAGCCAGCCTCCCGGAGTGCCACCACCGAGCGCTGTCCTCAACGCACTCGTCAGCTCTTCCACCTGACCGCACGAGTACTTGAGCGGAGAGAGATGAGATTAGATTATACGCCCTAACTGCAAAGAAATACCAACAAATAGCAAAAAATCTACGTATGTTGATGAATCGGAAAGAACTAGCCTGGCTGAGCTGAACGTGGAGTACACTTAGAGTGCGGCTTTAGGAATGCATGTACTTGAGAGCAAGTGCATGAAAAGACCAATTGAAATCCTCAATCGCCTTTCCCTGCTGCGTGTACATGTATACATAGTTGTGGCTTCGTAGCACAAAGAAAATTCCCCGTGCAATAAATCTTCCTACATCGAACCTGCAGGTCGCCTGCTGCTTGCAACTTCGCCATGCGAAACGCCAAATACGCTTCGGCTTCGCTTCGTTCGTGGGCGACAACGCTCGCTAAGTGCCGCGCAAACGCGACATCCATCGCCCGCTCGCGCTCCTATTCGAAGCAAAATTAGGACAAAAATAAAACATGCCAGGGTTGAAATTTTGGAAAAGCATTATTTTCTCTCTACATACTCCTATCCTCCTCTAAATTTCTTGCCTATAAATGCTCACACCTTCAAATGCTGCTCTGCTTCTGCTCGAGCTATTCCCACTGCACGCTCCTTTTCGGCCGCTGCCTCACTACGCAACCTCTGTGGATCAAGGAATGAAAATGAGTTTAGAAGCAGGAATTGCGGTATTCAACTTCTATTGCTTTTCACGCTTCTACGTGGAAAGTAAACGAAAATTTACTACGAACACCTACGTATGAAGAGCTTGATCGCGCATGCGAACGAACTTTTAAATCTAATGGAATATACCGACCGATTCAAGCGCAGCAAGTTCCTGTTGGTGCTGTAATTCGATGTCGGCTGTTTTCTGGCGCTCCTCAGCTCGCAACGCCTCATTCTCTGCTGCCTTGTGCGCCATCTAGTTAAACCCACGCGCCGAATCATTCAAGACAATAAAACAGCAGCACTTGATCGTTAGTCTTGAAATAGTGTATGCTGTTGTGAAAGGTGCGCGTCCACGAATTCTACCTCTGTATAGCAAACCCGTAGAAAATGCCGAGCCCCTCTTCCCTCGGTAGGCCCTTCTACCTGACTTGAAGGACCCACTAAAAAAGACCTACGAAATCGAAAATCATAACAATCCGCTAACTCACCGCCGCTTTGTGCTCTTTGCGTTGATTGGCCAGAGCGCGCTCTAAATCTTGCTGAGCTTCTGCGGTGTCAGCACGGCGCTGAGCAGCCAGCGACGCGTCTGAGAGATCTGCTGCCTTGGCGTCCTCTTCTTGCACTACTCGTCGGGTGTCCTCTTGCCATGCTTTCTCCTGCGCATGTGCAAATGTAAAATTCAAATGCCGTCAGTCATGTACTCAACGTATGGACACCTATTTTCCCAGGCCGACAAAAATAGCACAGTCCTACCAATTGCCTCAATTTTTGGTCCGGCAGGCCGCCAATCATCCAAAATGGATCCAAGGGCATGGTGTGTCGGTACTTTTTGGGCATGTTGAAAAAAGCAAGAAGTCTGGTTGTCAGGCAATAGTGACCAGGGTAGCTGCAGCGACGGAGATAGGAGCTTCCAACGCGCTAGATGACGAGCTCTTGCGCAATACTTATATACAGTAAAGTGTCTACAGTCTACAGCTGGATAGATGGGACCGCTTAGGCCGCAGCTAGCTACTTACAGTAGCTAGCTAGCCGTTAAAACTAGGGCTCCGGGAAAAAGCAAGTCAAAGCTCGAAAAAAGGCAAACACCGCACTTTTTACGTAAATGTTTTTACAGGGAGGAAAAGCACTTGACCGTTGGGATATTCACTTGTCCGTTGGGCTAAATATTTGTCCGTTGGGGCTAGAAATTTTTCCGCTGGCTTGCCATCTTGCCGCCTTTTTTTCCCAGGGATCTCCAAATAAGAGCTCGACTTTTTTTCCGGAGGCCTAGTTGAAACCGTTTCATTTTTTTTCAGGTCAATTTTTTTTTTCGCGCCTCCCCCAAGGGGAGGACTGGTGTTACAGATAGTAGCTATACAGGGGGAGGGTGCCATTTAGGCGGCTTTTTTTTCCCGTCGAGTCATGAAAAAAGTAGTTCTTTGGCGTTCTGCTCTTTACGGACTTTGAGTATAACTGAATTATGAGCACCCCCCTCCTATTTCAATTCTTTAATCGAGTTCGGACTATAATAAGTGATAAACCCGAATTATGCAGATACGCGCTGGAGCAGTACAGTGGTCTGTTTCAGGAGAGCTTGCAATGCACCACAAACCCATCCACAAACGGCAGTGCGCAGTGCGATCTAGCCTTCGTCCCCAATACCGAAGTGGCAACTGGGCTCTAATATCCAGCGGCCCTTCTAAACTCACACTGCGATGATGGCGCTACGAGGCATATCCCTGCAGCTCATGGGTGTTGGTTTGTGTGCACTCTTCGAAGAGGAAAAGGAGCAAAAGGTTTAGACCTGTAGCAGGCCCTGCTTACTTGGCCACTGCCGTCTTAACTACTGCTACGAGCAGTTTCACAAGACCGTTGGCCTTGGCAAACATCGAGGGGTTGTACCTAAATAGAAAAAGGGAATGCAGCAGAATGGGGAATGGAACAATGAAGCACGAGAAGAAGGTGGAGTCGAAAAGAGGAAGGTACAACACAATGAAGATCAAAAGAGTCGAAAATAAATTGCTGCACATACACACGCGCGCGCGAATGCACATCACTCGAAAAGCCACAGAAACGCATCCCACTACTGTTATAGCGTGCTTACGTCATCTGAATGAGGCCCTGCGCGAAGTCGGTGCCATAGCCCTTGGAGGGGTAAGCGAGCGGCGGCGGAATCGAATTCCGAATGGGGCCAAACCGGTCTTCGCAGCAGCTGAATTAAAGAGAAACGGCGAAGTAGCATAAAAATAGCAATGGAAAGATGGAAGGATGTGTGAGAGAGAAAGGCACACACAACAGAACAATGAAAACAGCGCGCAAGCGTTGTGCCTCAACCAAGGCACACACACGCATCATCATTTTGGAGGATGTGAAAATGTTTCGCCAAACCACCATCAGACCTCAACACGCGCAGCAAGTGCTCTAATACTCTAATATATATATGCCTTAGTTACCTGCGGATCATGGTGAGGCCCCGGAGGCCCTCTGGCCCCGCAAAACGGTCGAACCCGCTCTTTTTGGCGCCCCCGAAAGGGAGGGACTGCGACATGTAGGTGCAGCCCTGAGTGAATAGTCGCGTAAACGCTAGAGAGGTATGAGTATTGATGTCGACAATTGATGGATGGTAGGGATGTTCTTGACATTTCGCGAGGAGGCACAGAAAGAGACAAAGCGTCGAACGGTAACAATTGAAGTTGAAAAAAAGGGAAAGGAGTGGAGAAGCAAGAAGAAACAACACCCTGCTTTACTACAACAACCACCCACCCAATCATCCTCACACACACCATCAACCAATCAATGCATATTCCATCATCCCACATGTGCCACATGTGCCACATTCCCACATGTAACACCTCGAGGTCGTTGACGCTGCTCATGCCCGCATTCAGCTGGTCGGCCACTGCTTTTGCCCGCTTGGCGCTCTTGGCGAACGCGCACGAGGACAGCGCAAAGTCGCAGTTGTTGGCCATGCGAATCGCTTCCTGGTCGCTGTTGCCTTTCACCTGTTCGGTTCATTGGGGTTTGAGTTTTGCATAGGTTTGGGCAATTTGGTTGGATTGGTTTTGGTGTTTTTTGTGTGGTTCTTAGAGGTGGTAAGTGTCACGGCGTGTGTGTGTGTGGTTGTCGCGTGTGTGAATGCAAATATGTTTGAGCACGTGTATGTACTTGTAATCGCATGGAATATTCGCTATGGCAGCTCCATTCACATTCAAATTCCCTCCACCTCATCCCACCACCATCACACAACTCTTCCTGCAAAAATTACCTTGAAGATACACATGATGGGGCCGAAAATCTCTTCTTGGGCGATGTTGGCGCTTTCCGGCACGTCAGCGAGCACCGTTGGGGGGTAGAAAGAGCCCGAGGCCAGGGGAGAAGGCGCTTCAGGAATGAAGCCACCGCTGAGCAAAGAGGCGCCCTTTGCGACCTGCCGTTTCGTTGTTTGTTTGGTTGTGTTCATAGAACGTAGACGCACCCAAGGATACGCCCACACACATTAGAAAGGAAGGTCATGAAAGTGGCGCAGTTTTTACGATGGAGTTGACTGTGAGGAGGCATATGAGCAACGACATATCTTGCTACATCTCTCAACTGCACACTCACACAATGGTGTCGTCTCGTGTCTTATTTCTATTCTGTTCTATGCTATCCTATGTATTTCTATCCTATGTATTTCTATTCTAGTATCTAGAACAGTACCGCGTCGTCGACCAAGGCTTGGAAGTGCAGGAGTTGCTTGGGGCCCATGGGAATTGAGCCGCAGTCGGTTTGGGCGTCGTGCAGTGGGGGGCCCTGCTTCATGCCCTTCACCACTTTCACCACCTTAGGAGAGGAGGTAGACAAAAAGGGGGGAAAAGGGAGAGGGAGAAGTGGAAGAAAGACGAGAGAAGTGATATTTCGAGACACAAAATTCAAGGAGAGTATAGCATCACAGGAGGCACAAAATATCAAGAAGCATTGTTCTGAAGTTGAATTTTAACTGCGTATTTTTGTGTCTATTTCTAGCTGCTCCTGCTGCTGCGCTTCCTTACTTTCGCTTACGTCAGCGTACTCATATCATGTACTACGTAGGTTACCTTGTCGCAGAATTCTTGGAAGCACCCTTCGTAGACGAAGAACCGCTCCGGCCCGGCGCAGTTTTGGCCCATGTTTTGCCACACGCCCCGGCACGCGGTCTGCACGATGCCATCGACATCAGCGTCTTCGCAGACCTTTTGGATTGATTGGTGGGTTGCGAGGAGGAGGGGGAGCACGCGAGGAGAAAAGGAGAAGAACGTGAAGGCAGTCGCTTGAATCGTTCGACATTTCTGGCTGTGATGCTACTCTAGGACACGCAACCGTCAAAACCTTCATTATCGGCACTCTTCCCTAATGCAATATGAGTCTCTCACCACGAACGGGTCCTTACCTACTATTTCGAGCACTACAGGGGTGAGGTTATTTGTCTCTAATACAAACACAATACAATAAGCATCTCTCACCACGAAGGGGTCTTTGCCCCCCAGCTCCAGCACTACAGGGGTGAGGTTGGCAGCGGCCGCCTTCATCACATGCACGCCCACTCCAGGAGACCCCACAAAGATCAGCTTGTCAATCGCGGAGGTCACGAGCGCATTTCCCGTCTCGCCGTAGCCCACCTTTTGTTGGTTGGGTGTTGTGTTTGGGAGTTTATCAGAGAGGAAGAGTGGAAGGATTAGCCAGAAACAGGACAGATGAATAAAGCAAAAGGCAAATGCATGATGTAAGAACTTCTTAGTGAAGTATGCACTCTTTTCTCATGACATCTCGTACCACAAACTGGCACAAATTTGGCGGCGCTCCAGCTGCTTCGAGGCAAGCGTTGATCATGCGAGAATAATACGCGACAGACCACGAGGCGTACTCCGAGACCTAATTATTGAATGGTCGATTGTGAGTAATATTGATTGATGGTGTTTGCAAATGTGATGGTAGTTGGTTGTGCTTGATGGTGAACGCGTTTAATTTTTGCAATTGATTGCGATGGCGGGTGTGTGACATTAAAAAAGATGCAGCCCGGTAATGAGTGTGTGATGACGACATTTGGACAAAAAAAACGTGAGGACTGAGCATCACATCGAATGGAAACAGGGCCGCAGATGCTCGTCCACACAAGGAACAGAAGTGACACAATGGGCGCTGTACACATCCATCCACACTTACACCCACCCACCCATTCATTTAATCACCTTGAGGACCAGCGCATTGCCCGTCATGAGCGTGGCGATCAGCGGGTTGAAGACGTTGTGCAGGGGGTAGTTCCAGGGCACAATCGCGCCAATCACGCCGAGGGGCACGAACTTCACATGCACCTGTAGAATAGAAAGAAATCGAATAGAATAGAATAGAAATGAGAATAAATCGAAATAGAAATGAGTCAAGAAGATAGCTGAAAGCAGATCACAGATATACAGTTCCTGTATACGTGAATAAAGAAAGTGTATGTACGTAGGCATCATTAAACAAACGCACGTAATTGTCGATTTGATTATTTCATCACGAAAGAACAAGAGAGGAGTAGAAGCGCGACATCCTAAGAACTTGCGTGTACCTTTTTCATGACCATGAGTGCGCCTACGTCCCGTGGTTCGTCTTTGAGGTACTTTTCCCCGTTCGCGATGGTCCACTTGAGCTTCTCGCAGGTGGTCAGCACTTCGCCGATCATCGCGTCCACTTGGGTCTTGCCGCTGTCGCGCACCGAGACCTGAAGAGAAGGATGTGTTTTAAGAAATATCAATACATGTGGGGAGATAATGTGATGAAAAACATGAGTAAGATAAGGAAAGGGAGAAAAAGAGAAAACGATAGATCACAATATGCAGACGGAATTGGCAAATCCATAAAGTCTATAAACAAAATATCGCTACCGCGCTACTCCACTACATCTTCGCAAAATTAGTTATTCGAGTGTTCTCCCCCTTTCTTTGTTACCTGCGCCATTTGTGCTTGGTTTTCGAGGACGAACTTGAGGATAGTCCTGAGCGCGTGGCGGCGCGTCTCAAACGAACTTTGATTCCAAGCATCCGATGCCACGCGAGCCTTCGCCACTACAGCGTTCACCTAGTAGTGTTAGCGTACAAGTGCATATTATATTGGTGTTCATTGCATTTGCGTGCGCTTGCACTTCTCGTTCCAAGAAGAAAACCATCCAACAAGACAATCAACGAAAGCAAACTGAAGATAACGTTCAAAGAATACACAAACCACCAGCGACAGCATCAACAGAAGCGATGAATCAACTATTCCTGAACACTACACACATCCCAGGACACCCTAACACTAACCTCACTTCTTCTTGTATTCTTTCTACTTTTCTTTTCTTCTCTTTCCCTCCATACCTCATCTTTGCTCATGGCCTGGAGCGGTGGACCGAGCTCGTTCATCGTGCTGGGGTCCCACTGGAACACCTGGCCTTTGGGGTCTTGAAGCTTAGAAGGGTCAAACTTCTTGTACCCGCTCAGCACCGGCTCCGACTCTTCCTTGGTTACTTCGATCTACATGTTGTAAAAACAAAAGTCAGAACAAAACAAGCAGCAGCAACTTGAGATAAGTGCAATGTATATTTTTCAGAGCACCAATGCTGTAGAGATAGGACGGGTGTTACGAAAAGAGCCAGGGAAGTGTGCGATTGAGGACAGGTACTTGACACGAGAGAAAGAAGGGCAGTGGACTAGCAGAGAAAAAATAATGCAGCTGCATAATCATGCTACTAATCACCGACACCTTTACGGAAGGAATCCTTTTTGCCAAGAACATGGCGTACACGAGTGCCCACACCAGACGCAGGGCCATGATCGCGAGCTTGGCCATGTAGTACAGGGTGAAAAAGACGGCGCCCCAGATCACCCATGGCGTGAGAGCCCCTTTGCCCTGATGTTCATCGAAAAAAGATATGCATGACACATGCGACAAGAACACGCACAATAATGGCACACAGATGGGAATAGCATTAGATCAACAACCTAAACGGTAAGCATGTTGCACAAAACACACAATTCCCGAGATACAAAGACTCTTCTAGAATGGAACTCAGAGAGCAATGAACTGCCGCGCGCAAGCAAACTCTTCACGTCCAACTCTGAGCCTTCTTTTAGCCAGAGCGAATTCTACCACGTGTGGGCGAAACCATTATAAGAGGCCTTGAAGTCATTGCTCAGACCACGTGTTTAATGATTTTCTCTTTTGCCCACGCGTGCACTTGTAATTATGAATAAGCTAGGCAAAAATTCACGCTATAACATCAAGGAAGAGGCTATGTTAGGCGGCATATGAACTTACCAGAACGTCAGATACCCTCTCCACGCAATGAATCATTTCGCCCAAGGCCTGACAGCGACGAGAAATGGGAATTGTGAGGCCTACTGCATACATGCAGTGGGATGCCGGATACCATCGTTGGAGACACTTTCATTCACACATGCACACCCGTTGCATGAAGTAGTGCGAAAATAATAATGAAACATAGCTTAGAGACAATCCTACCAACTGATCGGCGCTGAACCCTTGGCCCTCTTTCATGCCGTATGCTCGGGCAGGCATTTTTCTTGTTTTGTAAATTTGTGAAGTGAAAAAAGTGAACGACGTGTCTGTCGTGTCCTCGCATGATGACACGAGAAGACGTCGGCCGGCAGCAGGCAGCGAGATGTTGACGACGGAAGTGAGACGTGAAACAATTTTTATCCATCATACTATGTTAGAGCATTATCAGCGTCCTCCTCTCTCTCTGCTTCTCACAGCTCACAATCAGCTCAACAACTTCATCTCGAAGCTCCTCATCAGGGCGTGGCGTATACATTACAGTATACATACAGGAAGTACAGCTACAGCCCCTCTGAGACAGTAGGACGCCACGACATCCCGTTGTTGTCTGTGGCCACTGCTACAGTTTCGCCGCGTTGATTTGTATAGTCTCGAACGGCGACTCGGGATAGCATATTTACCTGCGCCTTCGTAGCGTAGAAATTATTGTACTGGATATCTATATTATAATAAATTTACCAGCTTACGGAGCGAATGCGCGGAATCTGGCTCCTGAAGTGGACGATATAGCTATCTAGATAAATAGCAATCTCCTCTTTTAAATTTTTATTGTCCATTTGGTAGCGAGTAGAGCCATAAAATGATCGGCTCAGACGATGAAGACGACCACCAAGACCACGGCAGCATGCGGCCTGACCCAACACTGAGCGCTCCAGCTGAGGAAGCTGCCGCCACCTTTGACTTACTAGTCGAAGAAATTCCACGTGGCGCTGCGCCGGGCACCCGCCCTGTGCGCACTCCACTCGTGCAGCTCAAGTTGACAACACCACCGCCGTCTCCTGACGACCGTTGCGTCTTGCCGCAGCCTTTCCAAGCGCTTACCTTGAGGATGATCATGGCGCCGTCGCCGGCCGGGCCGCAACACCCGCCGGGGCTAGTGCAAGACTTCGACAAGAAAGTGGACAAAATCCGCCAGCTGAGCTCGTTTGAGTGCCGCGTTGTGGGCGGCCCTTCTCAAGCCCACAAACTCGCTGGGTGAGTGGTCAGCAGGCTGAGCAAGTCACTCACCATGTG
>Ga0307979_1003736_pt1 | contig 10133 bp, 12 predicted proteins | sample OrgLakmetage1058_FD_201833 | JGI IMG/M metagenome (GOLD analysis project Ga0307979, IMG submission 201833) | Saline water microbial communities from Organic Lake, Antarctica - #1058 | ecosystem: Environmental > Aquatic > Non-marine Saline and Alkaline > Saline | place: Antarctica: Organic Lake... | reverse complement strand
ATAAAAAAATTGTATTGTAAATGCATGATGCCATATACTCCCTCTTTTACTTGCACCTCTTGTGAAACGTTATGGCCCCAACACAGGGGGCAGCTCGCTTTAAGGAGATGGACCGAATTAGCGCCATGGTGAAGCAGCTTGAAGAAACAGAGAAATTGGCGGCGAAAATGAGAATGGACATGAGCAACTCAACGAAATGATGCCTGCGCGCCATGCAATAAGGAGCGCCGCACCACTTTACGGCACCCTGTGTTAAATGAATATTCATTTCACCTATGAGGCAATTAGTTATGCCAGCCCCTAGAGACATAACACAGTTTGTTTTTTCTCGAAGGCCCCGGGTTTAATAAGAAAGTCGTTGTACAATAGGCATAGGCATTGGCCGTAGTGGCCGTATTTGGAAGTGGGGTAAAACACTTTCATAAGTGCTATCCCTAGTTCTTTAAGCAAGGCGGATTCCTGGCTAGGTCTGTTTTTTTATTTATTAGAATTTAAACCCCCCATTGCCATAGCCAGCCGCAGTCCATTTATTTCCCTGAGTTATCAGTATCGGAGTGAGAAAGAATATCGTATTTGCTTCGATGCCAGTCTTAATTGACCCGAGATGCAGGGTTCACAAGGACAAATAACCCGGGTCTTTATTGCCCTTTCTTCGTTTAGTTACCTTTTTTCCTCATTTCAAAAGCGCTCTCTGCTCTCTGCTTTCTTCAGTTGTTATTTAAGCAGTTGAAATGTCGATGGACAAGATTTTGATGTCTTCGAGGGGCTTGTCCAGGTGGTTGCATTTCGACTGCTCCATGGATTGGACCACGTCCATCCCTTTGGTCACGCGGCCAAAGACCTGAAAGGCAGCGAAAGAGAAAAAAAAGAGATGAGAACGTGAATATGAAAGCGCATGTGCAAGATGATACTACACTGCAGCATGTATTTATTCATTCATACAGTCATGCATTCATTCTCGAAGGCGTTACCGTGTGCTTGTTGTCGAGCCAGGGGCAGGGCACGGTGGTGATGAAAAACTGCGACCCGTTGGTATTGGGCCCGGCATTGGCCATGCTGAGCGTAAAAGGGCGGTCGTGGCGCAAGTTGCGGTGGAGCTCGTCTTCGAATTCGCCTCCCCAAATCGACTCGCCGCCCGTCCCATCGCCCAAAGGGTCTCCCATTTGCACCATGAAGCTCGGAATCACCCGGTGCACGATGGTGCCGTCGTAGTAGCCGTTGCGGGAGTGCACCTGGGTGTGGGTGAATTGGTCCATTAAAATGCGCGAGTCAGTGGGCGAAAGGGTGTTTCATTCAAGAAAGAAGTTCGATACAAGTGAAACTAGGGAGAACCCAGGTAACATCTCCCCCTCTCTCTCTCTGATTCTTTATCTTAGATACCGTGAAGTTTTCCACGGTTTTGGGGCAGAAATTGCCAAAAAGCTTGAGGTGCACGTCGCCCAGAGAAGTGCGCAAGATCGCATCTTTGCCCAGGACCGTGGACTGCTGCACAGCTTGCGACAACATCTGCAAAGCAACAACATGCGAAATAAAATACTATAAACCCCCCGGGATGAATAGAAAATATTTTCAAAGGAACGAAAAAAAACAATGAACCATCGAGCGAAGCAACGAAACGCTCTCGATCTTCATCTCAAACCCTCAATCTAGTTGTAGAAAATTTGAATGCCCACCCAACACCAACACCTACACACCTCGGCCGTGGGCTTCTCGTTGAGCACGTCGCGGCCCGCGGCCAAGTCGTCGGACGCCTCCTCGGGGGGTGGCTCCCGGGCGCTGAACAAGTAGAAGCGGTGGCGCTTGAACGCCGTGGCCACCAAAATCGGGTCTGCTTTCACGCTGTCGTCGTCCATTTCGGCCCTGGACTTGGGCTTGTCGCCCATCCGGGACTGGAGCATTTGCGACCCCACTTTGGGGGTGCCCTGGTACAGCGCCAAGCTCAAGAACCGCTCCTGGTTTTCGGACCGCCCCAGCACCCGCACCACGCTGTTGGTCTCCAAGTTGATCACCTGAATTGGAAGAGAGAGAGAAAGGAAGGGCACACAAATAAATTACCATTTCGAAATAATGACAATACGGCTTTGTTAGTAGAGCGAGGAGGAAGGATTCAGCAGGAAGGCAATAGATTTTTTTAAAGCACCTTGATGCCCGTCAGAGTGGTGTACGCTACGAAGTGGCCGGACTCGTCGAACACGGGATTTGCACAGCCCAGTCCTTCGGCAAAGCTGGTGGCGGCGGACGTGTTCAGCGGTTCGCTGCTAGGGGGCATCGGGCCGTCCTCGTCGCCGGCCGCTGGCGGTGGAGCTCGCGGCGCTCGGAGCGCGGAGGCCGCAGCCGAGGCCAGGCCTTCGAGTTCGCGCTCTCGGGCTGCACGCTGCGTGTGATACGAGCAGGAGGAGAAGGCCGCAGAACACAAATATTTTTTTTTAATAAGTGACGAATGCAGGTGTGGAGAGTTGAGTATTGAGGAAATCGCGAGAAGAGTAAATACAATGCGGATGGAGCTCAATCGAATTTAAGGGCGGCGAAGGGTCAACGATAAAAGCGAATCACTGCAAACACAGCTTCATAAAAGAGAGGGAGACTCAGCGCACCTGGCCGAAGTCAATGGGGTCGAGTTTCAGCGTGCCGTGGGCTCGCGCGTCCTCCACCACCGCGAGAGACTCGTCGTAGACTCGCTTCAGTTTCCCCGTGCTGAAGTCGAAGACCCGTACCTATGTATGTTGTGCGTTGCAGGATGGGACCCGGAAACGCAAACGAGGTGTGTTTTCAATAAGACGAATGAATGGAAGAACGAAAAAGAGGTGTCTAAATGAAGACGGTTTTGAACCGAAGACTTAATATCATTTCGAACAGAAGAACTCGTCCTGCAAGAATTCATTTGAAGATAAGAAGTATGTTCAACCGCCACCCCCACTCTGACCCACCTGCTTGTCGGTGGCCGTGACACAGAAGCGGTTGCCCCCTACAGCCAGGCCGCAGGGCATGGCACCGGCCTTGGCGAGGGCAAAGAGGTCGGTGTCGAGCTTGAAGCGCCAATTCACACCTTCCGCTGGGCCCACCTTGGTGTTCAGATGATAAAAGATAAAATGTGAATATAAATATGGGAAGAAGATCAGAGGCGACTTGCACTGATTCGAAGTATAATTATTGCAAAGATGAGATATGCGCTATGGTGGCTTGCGTGCACATTGAGCTTAAATCTGAGAATGCGTCCACACTACACAAAAGGTGTGTTTTTTTTGTCAAGGAAAGGGACACCAACAAACCTTGTGAGGGTCTTCGTCTTCGCCACAGTGGCCGCGCCAGTACTCAATCACCCCTTTCGCATCACCGCTCACCACTACACCCGACTTTTCCACGTGCGCCAGCACGAGCACCGGATGCCGGTGAAGAGACACTTCGTACAGTGGCACGCTGACCGTCTTGCCGCCAGCGCTTCCAGCTGCTGCAGCTCCAGCTCCGCCAGCTGCTCCTGCATCGGCGTGGGGGTTGGACAGCACAATGCTGCTGCGCGCGTCGGTCGCGTAGACGCGGACCAAGCCCGAGTCTCGGCAAGCAATGGCGACGCGCCCCACTGGAGACCCTCGCTTGTGGCAGAAGCACGCCGCTGTGGGCTCGTAGTCCAACCGAAGCATCGCCGACAGGTCGAAGGAAGCGACCTGAACAGCACAGGCGCAGGCAGGCAAGCATACATCGAAAATCAAGATCGATAATTGGGAAAGAATGAGCTGGATAAAGACGCGTGAAGAATATAGAAAAAGCTGGAACCATGCGAATGCAGGCGAAGACGGAATAGAGAGAGAGCGAGAGAAGGAGAAAGGAAATATAAAAACGAGGAGCTTACGTCGAAAAACTTCACAGCCTTGTCGCTGCCCGTCGTGCACACTCGCAAGCCGTCACCAGAGCACACGAGCGCGTTGATGCGCCCTAAATGTGCGCGAAACTGCTTCACGAACTCCACCAGCTCCACCATTTTCTTCCAAAACTTCACGAACCTACGAGAGCAATACGCAATTGGCATATGCAGCGTGAAGCAATCTGTGTTTATTTGGTAAACCAAACTCAGCTTCTAGCTAGTTCTCTAATGCGCAAGTACTAGCGAGCAGTCTGGAGGAGCAGGGAGCGCAAAGAACTTAACGACTGGAATAGGACATACGCGCGCGCTTACCCGTCAGCAGAAGCGGTTACAACAAAATCGGTGCCGGGCGTGACAAGCACATGCGTAACGAGGTCCCGGTGCATGTAGCTCTTTTCGTACATCTCTGCTGCTGGAAGTTTGTCGAGAAAAGCCTTCGAGGCAAGAGCACACAAGCGAGCCCAAGCAAAGGTTAGGGTTCTGTCTCTCTCACGAACGTCACTCAATAAGAAACGAATGTTTAAGTAGCACCATTCCAACCAAGTTTAACCGGCTGGAAGTGGGGAAGAGAAAGTCACTCAGGCATACCTTCTCGTGGATAAGGCGCTTTTTCTTGCGCTTGAGCCCAGCCTCCTTGACTTCTTCACCTTCAGGCATAGGCATAGGCCCGTCGTCGTCTGATCCATCGGAGTCTTCTTGAACTGGTGCCTCGGGGCGCTTAGTTGACATTGTGGGAAAAATAAACTAGAACTTCTTTCCTGGCGGGTACAGTTTGATGTCTGAGGGTATAGGCGGAGCAACCACAAGTAGTCTAGCTAGCTTAGATGCCGAGGAAACTAAGTACAGAAGCTACTGGGAACTGGGACATGCGCGATGTGCGCTACGCTGCCAGCGAAATCGATGAAAAGCAACCCAGACCGTGTACTAATTTAATACAGTACTGTACTTAATTTCAGGTTCGAATTCGAGTTTAAAAAAACAGTAAAAAAAAAAAATACAGTTAACAGTAAAGTGGTGCTCGTGTGCAGAAGCCTAAGCGGCAATGGACACGGGTATAGAAGTTTCTATAAATTAGATCAAGTAGATAAAAGACAATAGAGCGCCGGAAAACCTAGCCGGGATTCACCCCGAGTAACCCATACTGAGCCCCCGAAGGGAGACCGGTCCAGTCGGACTCGGACTGGGTTTAAAAAAAAATTAATTAGGGTGCCATCTAGTTGGCGCCAGCTGAGGCGACTGAGCCGGGTTTATGGCTCTTATCGATCAGTCCACGTTCACTTTGCGTCGTAAGACAGTGGTCACTGCAGCCACAGCTGAGTTTCCCGCGGCAGACGCCCCGCCGCTGGGCTGCACGAGCTCACTCAAGTCGCCCATGCCGCCAATGGTGGACGCGCGCACGAAGGACTGCCCCGCTGTGCCCACGCCAAGGAACAGGGTGAGCATGGCGGCGAGCGCGACTCCCTGGCACAGCAGCGTCGCGGCGGTCACGCACAAGTGCTGCCGCGTCATGGGCAGCCAAGGCGTGACCCCCAGCACGACCACGGGAAAGGACAGCAGCCACGCGGCGCCCAAGGCAGCAAAGCGCAGCAAGAGCTCCGACGACCCAGCGCCGGCTTCGGTGCCCCCGAGGGAGTCCCCACCCCCGAAACCTAGGCTCCGAAACCGCGCTTGCCTCGCGCCCCACGCCAGCGCTCCCGCCGCACACACCCGCAGCACCACGTGCACCTTGCCTGGCCAGTGGTCGTGGTCGTGGAAAGTGCTGAAGTCTTCTTCGTAGCGGCGCGACACCAGCTCCAAGCCCAACTGCAGCGGCACCACAACGGCAAAAGTAGCCCACACCGGCGCGAGGCGACGCGCGGAGCCATCGAGCAGAGTCCAGCCACACCCCACGGCCACCACGAGGACCATAACTACGGCTTCCGACAAGCACGCCGCCAAGTCGCTCGCAAAGTCCAGGGGCAGCCGTCCGTGCCGCCACCGGAACCCCAAGCCGTCCGCGTTGTACGCGGCCAAGTGCACGCATTCCAAGGTCGATGCCGTGGCCTGCAGCGTGAGCGCCACCGCCGCGGCGAGGGCTGAGGCGTGCACCTGCCCAAACCGCTTGTGCTGCGACGCTAGCCCTCGAAAGCTCCAAACCAGCGCAGCCCACATCCCTAGTGCTGCGAGGCCGTGCACCCACACTAGCCCGCGCTCGTGTGCCTGCAGGAAAGCACCATTCGAAAAAGAAGTCATATGCCAGGCAAGTCCAACAACAGTTGAAGAGATGGAGAGAGGAATTTACAGCTCATGAAACCCACCGGGAGCTCAGATCCAGAGTTAAGCAAGTGCAGCTTGTAGTCGAGGCTAGGCGGGTTCGCGTTGTAAAACTCGAGCGAACAGTCGCTGAGGACAAAGAAAAAGTAGTGGGTCCGTTCTCGAAGAATAAAGGAATCTTCAAATCCCACCTGGGCGTTATTGGATAAAGGCCAGGTAGCAAATTCGATCATTGATTGTGATAAACGAGAAACTGCTAACAGTGTTTATTGCGGTGCAATGAAAGCATGCTATCTACAACATGTTGAGTACACATGCCACTAGAATGGTTTATGCGATTTAAAAGAGTAATATTCGTACCTCAAAGCGCTTATCGTTCTCAGAGCTCGGCTGAAAATCCTTGAGCTTGTACTGCTGTGTGGCCACTTTCATTCGGTCGGAGCACAAGCTACCGCTTTTCATTAGTTTGGTGTATTCTTCCCAGGCCTCATCGCTGTAAACAGCCACCATGAGATTATGAGGGTGACCGTCGTGCGCATAGCTGGATCCATGCCCCCCAAACTGCATACTAACGCGTGCATCATCGCCGGAGTTGTAACTAAATTTGGACACGAAGTGCTCGCACTCCAAGCTCGTGAGCGAGAATGTGCCCTGTTCTACTTTAGCACGGGCAACACTACTCAAAAGAACTACATAAGTTATGCTACGAATCATTTTAGAATCTGCTCTCTTTGCCACGTTTGTTTTTATCTATCGTGTCACCGGGTTTAGAGCCAGCATATCATTGTTTGATTGTTTGAGTTCGAGGATTCGAAGACGACTGACGACGACTGATGACGAGTAGGCGAGGAGTCAGAGATGAGGAAGCATATTATATTAGGATTGCACGGAACTGGCAGTGGCAGACTCAGTAGCTCTTCCTCATAAAATGGCGGATAGTTTGATTGCTTTTAGACTGGGCTAGCCTGACGAGCATCTGTTCTGATTTGTCTATGAAAGATTGTGTAGTTTCCTCAAACATAGACGTATTGTCATATTCGCCCTGCCTCGGATCTCAGAACCATCAAGCTTGAAGAACTCGACGAGTTTAGTGTTTGAGAACAGGGAGACCTTAACTCGATAAGCATCTTCCTATGGAGGAAGATAAGTATGTAGTGTTGGCAGGCGACGACGAGTCACCTCCCCACAAAATTAAGGAGCCTCTTAATTCTATGTGCGATGAAATTCAAGCGCTATGGACACGCACAAACCACAACGTGAAGTTCATTTTAGTCATAGTCGCCTTTGCGGGCTTGTCCGAGTCGCTGACTTTTGGCAGTGCGCTGGCGTCATACCTCTACATGGCTACCGGTGCGTCAGTCTGTCATTCCTAGATTTTTGTGTAATAGTTTGATCTTACGCGTATAGAGAGTTTCAGTGAAGACAATGCTTCGGCTTGTAGCTCTGACATGCATTTCATGCGCACGCCTGCAGGCGATTCGAATGTGAGCGTGGGCTATTTAGAGTCTGCTCTAGGACTCTCCAAGCTTCTGACTGCTCTTCCAATGGGTGACCTTGCTGGTAAGTGTTTTTTAATTAGAAACACACGAGGAATCGCAATAGAGAACGGGGCAAAGCTAATATTGAAGAATCGTCTAGATTGCTGTTGTTTGCATGAAGGGTTGAGAGAAGCTAACTTTTTTTAAAGCAATGCTTCTTCGCATTCTACTATCTTACCTTATTAGACCGCTACGGCCGCGAGCCCATTGGCAAAGTTGGCAGCTTTGCCTATGTGGTAGCTACGGCTATGACGGCGTACGCTATCGCCGCTCGCGCAACCTCATCGCTCACAGCTGGGAGTGAAGCCAACGGCGACGGAGATGGAGACGGCGCCGACGATGCCACTACCCTAGGGCTGTGGTGCGCCGCGCTCTGCTTGTGGGGCTTTGGGAAGGGTGTGGTGGACGGTCCTGTGCTAGCCCTTTTTGCAGACTCAGTTCCTACAGGAGACCGTTCCACTTTTTACTACTATTTGTTCCTAGCGTTTTGGTTTGGAGCACTCGCGGGCCCGCTAGTGGGGGTTTTGTTGTTCCTGTCGCAGTCGAATTCGTGGACGTTTCCCGAGCTCGCGTCGGTGATCCTGGTGGGCTGCGGGTTCAAAGTAGTGAATGCGGTGCTGCTGTGCTTCCTGAAGGACTCGGAAGCGCTAGGAGCTGAAGCGGACCACATTAGGGCATCTGCGTCGACACCAGAGGCCACCACCATTCCTGAAGATGGTGGAAGCAGCAGCAGTAGTAGTAGTGACGCGCATTCGCCCAACGCCTCTTTGTTAGCGAAAGGTGGTGAAGATGGGTCGGAAAAAGCAGCAGTAGAGTCAGAGACAAAGGTCACCATAGACGAGAGAGAATCAAGCAACAAAGGAGATAGCAATGAGAGCGGTGGAGAAGAAGTCGATAGCGACGATATTAATGCATTTGACCTCCGCATTCCTCGGCTCGTATTTGCAGCAAGCTTAATATCGCAGCTCGGCAGTGGCATGACGGTGAGAATACGAATTACCACACAAACATACAACACGCTTCTTTTTCTTTCTAGTAGCTCTACCTGCGCCTTCTCTACTAATTGCTTCATCTACTCTCAGAGGTTTGCTCACCTGAGTCCGAATTTGTTCTCGTGTAGGATGTGTTTGTTCGATCTTCCCCTCGGCGATTATGCGTGTGTGCATCAATCCTCGCAGGTCAAATACTTCCCCCTGTTTTTCATGGTGGACTGTGGCTTCAGCCCCGCGGGGGTGCAAGGGGTGTATCTATTAGTGCCGGTTGCCATGCTCTTTGGCGGGTCTTTGGGCGAAAAACTCGCCAAGCAATACGGCCGGGTTCCCACCACAGCTGCTTTTAAAGCTGGAGGCGCCCTGTCCCTAGCTCTCTTTTGCTTCCTGCAGGTGTTGTGTGACTTCAGATTCTTTAGTCTTCGTTTTTTCTTCTTCTTCTTCAATCCCTATTCCTTTTCTTCATGTCTCTATTCGTTTGGCTAAAGTAATGGGTTCGTAACCAAAGCAACCCTAATATTCGCATACTCCATCTTCACACTTTCGAGCTACAAATCTGTGGTCTACTTTCTGCTATGTGCATTATTCTCTTCTCATTTATTTTCCTATTTGTCATATTTCACAGCGTTTTGTCAAAGACTCTAATGGCGACACGCGCACACCCTGGGTTCTTGCGTTGTTCCTGGTGCCCCCCTTTTTGCTGTCGACCGCGCTCACTGACGCGACTTTTCCGCTGGAAGAGTCTCTACTGATGGACCATGTACCGGCCAGCCAACGTGGCCGCTGGAAGTCCCTGGAGTCGGTAATAATGAGCACAGTTATGATAATGCCACGTTCTGATTGGTTGATTGATTGGAGGGCCAGGATATAATTGGGTGTAATGTTAGGGGGGGAGGATGGTAGTGTTTTCATTCTTGTTCATGAGGCCCTAGGGTCCTCGTCATCCTCAAAGCATGTACAATTTCGCCTGCTCTGGACTCTTGACAAAAAAAATCTTTTCTTGTATTGTATTGAATTACTCAAAAAGGTCACGGCATTTGGTTGGTGTGGCTCCGCCGTCATGGGTGGTTGGTTGGTGGACCAATACGATTACGGCGCCACCTTCTTCGCGACCGCACTCGTGCAAGCGTGCGCCGTGCTCGTGTGGTTAAGCCTAGCCCCGCTCGTCAGCAACAAAGAACTCCGAGCCGCTATGCCTGCTCCCCTTCCTACTTCGGACCTTCCTGCGTCGGTGCCTGAAAGCGCCAAGGACAGCAGCGACGAAGTTCAGAGTCCGCTTTACCAGCCGACAACCGAGGCAAGGAAGCCAATGGACACCATGGCAATAGCAGAACGCTTTTCTGAATAGGTGGCAGATTTTTCGTCTTCTTTTTTTTTATCTTGCTGGTTTACATCCTAAATAGTCAGTGTTATCCTGGAGGATTTTCAGTACAAGAAATAATAGAAATGCATGGCCCTCGAGAGGGGAAATATGGGACTTACGGGGCTACCGTT
>Ga0307979_1003735_pt1 | contig 10134 bp, 12 predicted proteins | sample OrgLakmetage1058_FD_201833 | JGI IMG/M metagenome (GOLD analysis project Ga0307979, IMG submission 201833) | Saline water microbial communities from Organic Lake, Antarctica - #1058 | ecosystem: Environmental > Aquatic > Non-marine Saline and Alkaline > Saline | place: Antarctica: Organic Lake... | reverse complement strand
CCACAGTAGTTTAACGTAGCTTAACTCAGCCCCGGCTCCTGGAAAAAAGTGAAGCGCAGCAGCACGTAGCAGAGGAACACCTCTGATCGCATTGGCTTCGCCTTCTTTAGTAGTTAAAGTACAGGAAGTCGATTCAAGTGCACTGGGGCAACGACAGCATTCGCATGCACCTCCAAGAAAGCATTCGCCTCAGTGTCGTTTGGATTATTCTGAGTTTGAAGATCAGTTCTGGCCTTACAGGAGCCGAAGTGGACACAGCTGACGCGCTCCATTCCAATGTCTCCTGGTGCCAAACTGACTCGATTCCATTTTTTTATCCCCAAGTGCCAAGAAACACACATCAAGAAGACTTCTGTAGCACAGGCCTGAAAAATCCAGCCCAAAAGAGAAATGGTTCCTATGATGTTCCTATGCCAATGCCAACGCCGATGGCTCTTGATACCAACACCAAGAATCCAGCCCAAAAGAGAAATGGTTCCTATGATGTTCCTATGCCAATGCCAACGCCGATGGCTAGTGGCCACCAATCACCAAAAGAGGATCAAAGTGTCCAAGGATGTAACGGAGCACCCGATATGCTGCTTCCACGCGTTCGGGACCTGGATTCTGCATAAAGCGCGCTAGATCGTTGACAACAAAGGATAAACCAGGATTCGTTCATAAATATTATGCAAGATCACCAAGGCACATGGCATGTTCGAAAGTGTCTTCTTCTGATTGTTTTTCGGTAGCTGGAACAAGTTTAGCACCCCCAGCATGAGCGGGCGTGCACTCTGGTTGAGAGTCCCACATTTCGTACTCATCCATGAGCTTACGCGCAAAAGTGTTCTGCGTGAGCTCCACAGTATGCTTATCCCAATTTCTTTCAATTTCCAGTCCACAAAAAGTAGTCGCTTCTTCGTCGCCGCCAGTCACCAAAAACTCATATCTTAGATGTCGCATGAACTCATCCCGAATGTCGAGTAAGAAGACGGCGAAGAGTACATCATCGACGTGTATACATCCAATGAGCCGATGTCCGTTCCACTCCCACTCGAAGGCATTCCGGTCGTGAACGAGAAGGGTAGCGCCAATCTTCTCGGAATCTAAGAGATAGCGCATCAAATACTGTTGCCAGCAGCGAGGAATAGAAGTGAAGGATCGATAGGCCATGCTTTCACAATTTATATTCATACCTTTTGTTCTACGTCCACATGCCACATGGGATTTCTGACATCTGTGTTTTCGTTCGGCAGATGTGCCGCCCCAGCCAGACTCCTCACCTGGCGTTGTCTGAAACAGAGGCAGGATTGCCTTCATCTTCATCTGTTTATCATCAGGTTTGAATTAAATTTAAATGCTATAACTTTTAGCTTTTCGGTTTTAGAACTCGAACTAATACAAACCCAAATGGCACAGAAGCCAATGCTGCGGGCAGAAGTGTACGCGCGTGCGTTGCGCGCAAGTCAAAATCGCGAAGACATAGTGAGTAGAGGGCAGGAAGAATAATACTTCCACTCCCCTCTAAAGTGGAAACTGTTAGCTGTTCGCCTTTATACTTTATACAGTCCTCATTTTTCATGGGTTCAGAGGTGTTATGTTCCACAATCCCCTCCTTCAACGAACTTCCTTTTCACATCCACGTCCTTGCCCTTGATTTGGTGCACTGCTCGTCCAACGGCGCTGCTCTTCCTCTGGATCTACAGGGAAATACCATGCTGGTCGTTCCGTCGTGGGGCTGAGGCGATAGTCTAAGAACAGTTCATCGCCGTCTCCAATGACGCGGGTGGCAAGGAGAGCAACAGAGGGCATCGCGACCCCAAGGGTGGCCGGATAAGTGCCCTTGAGCAAGGATGGGGCCGAATCATAGACATTCGGCACGTACGGTAAGAGCTCCGGTGGAAAGCTAAGGTTGCTCCCAAAGTGCCCTGATGGGAAGTCGACAGCGACTGCCATCACATTGGCCTGCTCCCCACGCGGGGGGTGATTGCAGTATTGACCCACACCCAAGGGCGAAGGAGGCGCAATTTTAGGGCCGCGGTGGCGTAAACGATGGTGTGTCTCGAGGCGGGCTTGATTCGCGGTCGCCCCCAGCGGCGGCGGGCTCGCTCCTCTTGCATCAATAACGGCACCATCGTAACGCGCGAAGAGATGAAAATCGTCATCGGGATAAAGAGCTTCCAGTGCACCTTCAGAGCGCAACAAATGCCCGGGCAAATATACAATGCCAGGATAAAGCCCGAGCACCGTCCCAGGCGCCGCACTGCCGCTGCACACAGCTCCGTAGCCAGCACCAGGCATGATCGAAGGAGCGCGACGCACCGAGAAGCCAAGCTGCCTTTGTAAGTCTTGAAGCATAAGCGGTTCAAAGAGTCCAGCGTCATGGGGCTGTTCAGTTTGAAGCACCTGTTGACAATTGAAGCGAAGGCTTAGTCATCCTACGAGAAAACTGCTTTGATTGAAACCAAGCTGCAAAGAATGATCACCCGTAAATCATCTGGGTTGGCCCTCTCGCTCTGCCGTCGCCGCCGTGCTGCCACAGCTCCGTCACTTGAAAGCTCTCGAACGGCCGAAAGCATTCCGATGAGCTGGCTTATAAGGTTGGCCTGCAAAAGGGACCTCTGTTTGTCTAGTGACAGACTTTCAAGCTGCTCATCGCATACATTCGTGCAGAGGGATAGTGCTAAAGACAAAAGGCAAGCAGCAGTGCAAGGATACAGTTTAGACAAGAGAGCTCTAATCAAGGCTTATGATGTGTTTGTAAACTATGCTGTACCTTTCACAATGTCGATTGACTCTTGAAGGTCTCTCCCTTTCAATTTTCGCAGCCCAAGTTTGCTCGTAAGCCACGGCACGAACATTCCTCTACTTCTCTTCTGGTTTGAAGCAAGTTAGACTGCTATACTGTATACTATGCACTCCAAACTAGACTTCTAAGAGCCTGGTGGTTGCTATCTGCAAGCACTGAAAAAAAAGAATAGTCGAGGTGCCGTAGTTTCAATCCTTCTATAGTCTAAGCTGACTTTATACACAGACGATTCTGAACTTGGTTGCCGCCTCGTTGCTGAGTCTACAGAAGCTCGCCAAGGACATACATATTATTTTGTCTAGCTAGTAGCTGCAGCAACTACTGCTCCTATAGAAGCAACCTCAACACAGAAAGAACTCTGTAGTAGTACAGTGTAAGTGAGACTAGCTGAGCCTTACTTCAGATTATCAAAGCACACTATGTGAAGCTGCACAAGGCTCTACTAGCTAGAGCCAGAAAAGATGTTTGGCATCAGCATATGTACTTACTTACTTATACTTACTTACATTACAGTACTTCTATAACTCTTAAGTTACGTCGTACAGTACTACTAAGTACACTACAGTACTGTAGTCTAGCTGTCTAGCTACGGTAGTCTACAGAGCATACGTAGAAGGAAGTATTTTTAAAATTAATTTTACATTATCTGATCTCTAAGGTTACAGTAGTCTTGAATAGAATGGCTGTTTTTAGAGCATTTGTAATACGAGCCTGGTAGTGCAGGCTTTTCATTCTGCGAACGGTGTGCACTTTTACGCCTTCTACTAGTACTAGTTTCAACTGCACTTTGCGCTCAGAAGTCGGCTGTCCGCTTTCAGACAGGACCAGAGGGGAATCAATCAAGTGAGTCAATTTTGATGGAAGCAAACAGCAAGGAGGCAGGCGAAAGCCCTCCAAGGTCAATTAGCTATTAGACTCATACATGCATCAGCCACTTAATTTAATTACCCTAAGGTATCCGTTCTGGTTGAGGTATGAAAACGATTTTTACCGCTTCATAGTTGTTTTCTGAGCGTTGCTTGATTGCGTCTTGAGCAGAATGGCGTCTCACCGCCGCCCGCATCCTTACGCAGCGTGGCCCCAGCACTCGCCGCGGCCTTGGGAAGATGCGGCTCCCGAAACTGGGCCCTGCAAGGGAGCTTCAATCCAGATTCGGAGCGACCCCTCGATGCTGCCTTTTGGCGCTCGAGAGAAACGTGTCGAGTTGCCGCATGAGCCATCACGCGTTTGCGATGCTGGAGTGATGCTTGGCTCCATGGAGACCGCAGCAGGGACCACGAAGAAGAAGCGAGATGCACTGAAGAAAAAAATCACATGGGGAGAGAAAGTTCTGAAGGAGCTCGAGGCATTCTTACCCAAGATCAAGCCCCTCCGAGAACTTTACAGCGGCCAGAAGTTTGTCACCATACAATTGAAAGGGGAGCAATGCTTTTGCGCTGGTATCTTGCCCACCAACTCGGCCCTCTTCAGCACTGCCGTGAATTTTGCTGCGGGTTACATGCTCCGAAGTCTCGTTAGCGTGCTTCCCGGGTTATCGGCGCACTCGGGCGAGGCTCGTGACCCTTTCAATTACGGGCCTGTTCAGGGCCCGATTGCCTCCGTGGTGCTCTTTTTTTGGGGGGTGCTCGCATGTATTTTCGTTCGCAATCGGTAAGCTAGCGGACACGAGAGTGGCACAGGCCAAGGATCCAATTGTATATCATGCCTCACTTTCAATGCCTTGCGTGTGCTGCTAGTTTTGGCGCGAGTCGGCTTTTCCACGGAGCTCTCTTTGTGGTGTCGCTTTTCCTTTCTGTTGTAAGCGAGCCAGGCATGCAGGTAAACGACAGCGCCTGTTGAAATTCACCTTACATTTTTTGCTTCCTCGCTGTGCTTCTTGTGTTGATGACACCCTAAATCTCCCTTCTTTCTGGTACAATAATTACTCGCGCCACTCGTGTGTGGCGTACCCACCCTCACCGTGCCAACTCCACCTTTTTCTTCGCAGTCTTCCGCCCTCCCGTGGCTCCTCGGCCAATGCTTGGGCTCTTACATAGCGCTCAGCCTAGGGGAAAAGGCAGTGCCCGCGCCGCCACCCAAGGTATACACTCGTTGTCCACCTCCTATGGTTACCCTTGTCTGTGGTTGCTACTGGCATATTAGGTATGGTCTTTGACAACCTGCCACCAGTTGACCATCATGAGATGCACCACCTTGGTGCTTCATTCCTTCGCCATAGGCCTTGGTGCAAGGTGAACAGCCACAAGCGTGGGAGTCGGAGCGGTGGCTGGCGGCGATTTGGTCCGCGCAGCTCGACGATGGCTGGGTTCGAATGCCGCCACTGGCCGAGGACAAGCTCGAAGCTGCTCACATGAACCATGCCGCTCAAGTCACTCTCGAGGTGAGCTGCCTCTCGCTTATCCCCATCATTCCTCCTTTGAAATCGAAGCATGTGTGCACATTTTTAGGCGGGCGAATTTGGCGAGCACCAGTATGTGGTTGACCTCCTCAATGGCGTGGCCAAGTGCACCGCCAAGCCCTTCAACCAGCGGCTCGTGCGTCGCATGCCTGTCAAGCACTGACCCATGACCTCTGGGGCAAAAGTCGATCTCCCGAGGGGAATTGATGGAGTGAATGTAACTGGATTTCAGCCGCAAAGCAATTGATGGGTGGTGCTGGTTGAGGAAGAAAGCTGAAAGCGTCAAAATCGAACTACCTAGAAGTACATCGACTCATCAGTGTCATCAACTGCACAAATGTCTCTTTCGGACGGCGCATCGTTCGATGTTATTCGTTATTCTTTTTTTGTGCTGTCTTTTGATTTTTGACGAGGCTTAAGCCGCAAGCGCATGAGATGGGGTTGGAGTGGAAATGGATTTCAATGGTTCAAACAGAAACGGGTAAGGACCTATTTCTGCTATATTTTATATTTCATACTTCGTGTGGGCTGGGTGTCGCTGTGCGCTGTGTCGCCAGGTATACTCCCAAATTGTATAAGGACATCAGCAAATAGCAGGAAGCTTCGTGTTGATGTCAGTATTGATGTATCCACCAGAACAAAATTGAATGGGCAGTGTTAACAATTAACAAGACAAGACCCGATGTCAGAGATCTGGCATTTGCCAAGGACCGATATGCACAGTGGCGCGAGACCTCAAATTTCCGCCTCATCCTTCCTTTCTTGCGCGGTAAAGCGAATGGTCTCGACTTCGGAACCAATAGTCACTGGAACGGGCTCAGGAGGGCGGTTATCTTCCCCTAATCCCACTTTTTTCTTCTTGGGCGGTTTGTAAGGATCGAAGGGCGCCGCTTCGAGATGGTGCGGAATAACATCCGTAGCTTTACGCTTCCAGCACAGACAGCAAGACGACACCACCGAAAGAACCTGCAGTAGTTACGCAAACAGAAAACAGATAAATAATTTTAACATTACAATCGATACGTCGACTGAGAGAGGGGCCAACCTGAAAAAATGTGAAGAGGAAGACAACTCCTCCTTGAATGCCGAGACTTCGGTTCATGCTCGCTTCCAAATTCGAAGCACAGCCCTTGGTGCCCGCAGTCGGATCTGCACCAAGAAAGCGAAGTGGTGGTGAGTAGCCGAGTTCGATGATTATTCTTAATTTCACAGCACGCTGGTACTTACCCGAATCTTTGCAAGCTCCGAGGGGCATCTCATATTTACAGCCTCCAATCACGAGCACGCTCGCGTCTGGATTGACTGCCTGGCTACATGTATACGAGTTACGGCCGCTCGTTGGGTACCTGCACAAAGAGTTCGAGGACGAGGTTAAACAAAAAAGCATTTGAATGGCCCACTCAATAAAACAGCAGATAGCACGCTCCACTACCATAAAGTTTGCGGGCCGCATGTTTGTCGAAAGTCTTGAAAGTCTTGCGACACTCCTTCAAGCAAGCGGTCCGAGGGCGGCGACCTTTCGTCCGGTGTACACGATAACGGCGCCGCGAAGCCGCAACAATCACCCGTGTTTTGCAAATCCTCGAGCTTACTGTTATAGTCGCTTGCATCCTGAGCGAGGTCATAGTTGGCTGCCCAAACCAAATGCATTCCAGAGTAGCGATCGCTATTCAAATAGTCTGCACATGATTCTGCATCATCAGGCTGCAGGCGAAGGCAATTTTCTCGATACGCGGGTGCGTATATGTCCTCCGAGAGCGCAAGCACATCGGAGGATATAGTGTATTGTATGCTAAAGAGGGTGGTCTCGACGAAAGTATGCAGGAGTAAAAGAAAGGTATTGTGTTGCACACTGCCGCGCGCACCGATGTACTGAGACAATGGAACGGCTCCTCCGACCTGTGTCAAGAGACCAAGGTGAGCAGGCTGATGGCGTCACTTGAGGCAACGGAAAGAATGCAAGACTCACCATGAGCAGACCAGCACCATGAGACACAATCGTTGAGCCGTACGCCCTCTCGAGGTCCTTGTCAGCGACAAAGAGACCTCCGATGGTCATCAGGGTGCAAAACAATGTAAATTTGAGGAATAGTGAAAATTGAAATATGAGCTGAAGGTTTCTCCTACTGCACATCTTGGTCTCGTCCAATAATGATCTACTATCTTCGTCGGCTCATTGTCGTGTGAATTCTCTCCCAGATCGTTCTTGTCGCAGATGCTAGCTAGCACGATAATCGATGAGCGAGACGCTTTGTCTACTGATGCGCGATGAACTGAACCCACTCCATTGGTTTCTTGATTTCTTGACGACAATGGGAATGCATGCTATGCTCTATAGACACAAGTTTTTGAGTCGTTCTTGTTTTATGTAGGCCGTTCGATTCTAGTAAGTACACGATTTCCATAACCCTACTGGCTAGAAGATGGCTTAGCGGTTGGCAGCTGGCAGCTTTTACATCTATAGCACTTCAGCTGTCAAAGAGTATCACCTCTCAGTAATCCGAAGCCTCTAAGAGCAGTCTTATGCTACTCAAGCAAGAAAGTAGACCATGAGATCGTGCTTACTTACTGCGGTAAGAAGATGAGCAACTGGCGGTTAGCGGTTAGCGGTTATGTTATGTACAGTAGCTACCTGCTATCTGCTATCTATATCTAATCTGCATCTGTAGGCAGGCTGGCTAAAACAGTAAAATGAACAATAAAATGGTCCCCTGTATATTCAACTCATACTGTACATAACTCATCGTCTCATCGTGCCATCCATCTTCCAACGAAACGACTACACAGTAAGTACAACACAGTACGTAATTAATTAGTACTTCTGTGCCGTGCGTGTGACCGGCAACTATTAGACAATGACAAAACTTAAATAAGCTTGTACACATTGAGATTCGATTCTTTACCCCGTGGCATTTCATAAAGTTCTTTCTGTCATTGATCTTCTTCCGCTTGTAAGCCTCAACACTCGTTTGGAAGATACATACTCGTGGCCTTGGTTGTTTTCTAATCAAGGACTTGTTTGTCCTGAGAGGCTGTGCACGCCGTTAACACATTCAAAAATATCAAGGCCACCATTTGAGGTTGTGCTGAGGTGTACGCTCATAAAATACACACCCGCAGGTCGTGGTGTTGCTTAGCATGGGCAACAGCTGTGTAACGAAAAACGGACGAACGGTGACGAACAATGCTAACTGCCAGGACCCAGCTAACGCAGAATTTCGTATCTGGTACATTGCTTTAATCAATGTTTTCCTGTGGTTACTGTGGCGCTTTCTGAGTTCAGAAGAGCTTGGAAATGGAAAGACGAAGATTTTCGTATCCTTAGTTGGCACACTAGTGTGTTGGTTAATGGTTAGCCTAGCATAACATTTTGGGCTGCGCAGCCCCTGTTAACGCACACATGCAATGACACCGTAATCGTCATACTGTAAATAATTCTGATAGTCACTTCGTCGCGACTAATGTATCCCAAAAGCTTCCATTGCTACAAGTTGAAGCATTGCGTTAATTTGTTGCCGCCTCTGATCTGCGTGCCATACAGACGAAAGCACGACGTAACGCCAGCACGAAGTATGGAAAGTGAAACGAAATTTCGAGCCATATAACTATCTTGACCCAGATTTCACGAGATACATAAAGCGTTTTGTACTTTCCTTGATCGTTCTCTCCCTGGGGTTTGGCAGGGGCGAAGTGGTTTTTGAACAAAAAGATATCTGTATATCTGTATATTGTCATGGCGTTAGTTCAAATTTAATTTTCAACTTTCTGACCCCCCGAGTCCGAGTTGGAATGGCGCGGCTTGCCCAGGATACTGAACAATGGCGTGCTCTCTTCAATGCAGAAACGGACGCAGAAACGACTAAATCTAGTAACAGGGATAGCTACTGAAGTGCTGCTATAACAGTCCAAGTCGACACTAGGACTAGCTAGGGCACTAGGCACTAACGAACACAGTGGTGGTGGAGTAGAATTAAGAATAGTCTAGTCTAGTTAATACTCTCCCAAAAACAAAGAAAGGCAAGTTCGCAGCAGTCACAGAAGCACATAGAGAATGCACTTGAGCTGCACATGCGCTAGCAAATTCGCTCCAGAAAGCCAATCAAGGCTCCTTAAGCCCGTAATCCAGTAAGATAGATAGCTCCTTCTTGTTTATTGTTTAATGTTTAAGTTTGAACACAAGCAAACAAGCAAGGGCGCGCACGAAAGGGCGCGGGGCAAGGAAACTAATCGGTAGACAGCTGATGCGCCAGGGACCTCCGCTTCTCCTCTGGTGTCAATCTGGTGTCACTCTGGTGTCGCACCGAGGTGGCCGCAGCTGCGGTTTTCCATAACACACCCCAGACGAGCTTAAATCCATTTAGCGCTATTTGCCATTAAATAAATTTAATCGAGTCTAAATTAGCACTAAATTAGCACTAAATTTAAGCCCCTAAATTAGCTCTATATTTAAGCCACTAAATTAGCACTAAGTTAGCACTAAAGTAGCGCTAATTTCAAGCCCCTAAATGGGCTTTAAATTAGCACTAAATTTAGGCCTCGAAATAGGCACTACTAAATTAGCACTAAGTTTAGCCGAGAAGAATTTAACTTATGTGAGCCACTTGAAAGAGGGGGGGGGGGGGCTTAAATTTAACGCTAAATTTAACGTTATTAAATATAGCACTAAATTTAAGCCCCTAAATTAGCACTAAATTAGCATTAAATTTAAGCCCCTAAATTAGCACTAAATTAGTACAGAATTAGCACCAAATTCTAGCCCTTCAATTAGAATCAAGTTAGTTTACTTTTAAGCCCCCAGGGCTTCCTGGGCCGGCCGCGTCTTGTCATGCACGGTGGGCATCAGGGGAGGGAACGGATTCCTAGGAACTTCGGGCCACCGACAGATGATGAACCCTTCCGTTATGAATTTGCAGCACCGCTTGGTACTTGAATTATCCGTGGGACTCTC
>Ga0307979_1003734_pt1 | contig 10135 bp, 6 predicted proteins | sample OrgLakmetage1058_FD_201833 | JGI IMG/M metagenome (GOLD analysis project Ga0307979, IMG submission 201833) | Saline water microbial communities from Organic Lake, Antarctica - #1058 | ecosystem: Environmental > Aquatic > Non-marine Saline and Alkaline > Saline | place: Antarctica: Organic Lake... | reverse complement strand
TTCATGTTCAAATTCACTTGAAATACTGAAAATTTTCTTCTTTGGGGTCCCGGTAATCAGAAAAACAATCAGTACAAATCGGCTCCAAATCGATTTCCGCAATTTTATTAGTGAAATCCGCGGTTTTCAAAACAGCAGCTCGGTTCCATTTTGGGTTCGTTTCTAGTTCGTTAATTCCATGGAACCGAACTATTCTTTCGTTGCGGGTTCGTTAATTCGGCTGGAAACGAACTTTTCTTTCAGTTCGGTTCGTTAGTGTAGCAAAACCGAACTTCCCTTTCGGTTCCGTTCAACTCCTATTCACTAACGAAAGACCGGCACTGTGTATGTACGGCACAGAACCTGACAACTGACAACTGGCGACTGACGACCGATAGGCGCAGATCGATCAAGACTGAGGGACCGGACTGATGCGAGGGACTGACTGACTGTGAGGGAAAATGTCGATGAGCTAAACACAGGAGGACCTTTGCTCTTAATCACCTCTAAACTCTTAAGCATGCAGATGTTGTTGCGAGAAATGTCCATATAAATAACCCGTAATTTTACGTCAAATCGTTGGGGATTTCCATCAATATTTATGTGATACTATATTAGGGATTTTCTGCAACAGATGTTTAGTAGTACGTAGTACGTAGGGTACACACGGTAGACAAAACCGCAGTGTGTGCAGAACTCACCTGGCGGCAGAACTGCTGAGCCAAAAGCCAAGGAACCAAGCACACACTGTAGCTGTATTACTGGCTAGAACCAACTCGTGGACAAGCTGAACTCTTCAGAGCGTATGAGCTTTTCTTTGCCACATTACTTCCACTGCTAGTAGCTATGAAGAGAACGCCATTGCGTTAAAAGTGTTCGAGGGCGAAAAAGTAGTTCGTCTAGGCCACTTGAGCCAAAACATTTCTATTTCATTCAGCATTTAGATAGATGGAAGTCTAGCTAGACCCTGATTGCTCATATTACCTTTGCTTGTCCTGTTTCTGGTACTCAATTGAAGTTGGTATTTTGGAGATGTTTCAAAGTCCAGTGGCACTAGGGCCACATGTGGCAGCGGCGCTCGGTGAGCTCACCAATTTCTCAGTAGCTGAACCCGACGAGGAAACATTCCAGAGCACAGCTATAATGGCTGCTGCAAAGGCAGCTGAAGCTCGAACCTTTTTACGATTTGCGCAAGAGAATCAAGCTGATTCAGCTGGTTCTGATGTTGATGCAACTGACCGTGAAGCCGATGCATTAGCCTCTGCGGACTGCTTAGGCAATCTTTACGACGCAGCAGCACAGATTGGTGGATCCTCCAACGCGCAGCAAGAGAACAGTGAAGAACTTGAAATGGAATACCTCGGTATCGTACATGAGTCCATGGTAATGAGTGAGTCAATTTCGAACGCTAGCACTGTGTTTGAAGGTGCTAGCATTTTCAAGCAGCTTTTAGCCCTCAACCTTAATTTTGGGGCTGGCAATGACGTAAACCAAATCAATTGCTACCCTAGTGTCCTTCGATTCCGAGCTTCCCTTCATTTGGCCATCGCTGAGCATGCTAAGCAGCTGCGATCCAAATTCCAAGAGCGCCTAGCTTCGCTCATCCTTCGCATGCATTGGCCCCGGACCGACGGTTCGACCTATGTGTTCTTGTCCGACCCTGACAGCCCCGAGGCCGTTGAGTTCGAACGCACTTGTTTTCACCTTGCGAAGCTGCAGTCTCAGTGCCGTGCCCAGGACCAAGCCAAGCTTCAAAGCTTGTGGGTTGTTGACATCCTGCTAGCTCCCGTAGTTGAGCGTTTCGCATTTCACTTTTGCCGCGGTGCCCTTGCTGAAGAAAAGGCGTCAACGCCGCTGCAGACCACTGTCAAGCCCAAGTGGCACACCGACTTCCTCCTGCGTTGCGCCCGATCGGCGAGAATCTTCCTCGTTGAGACTATTCAACCGATCCTCGCCAAGAGTGGACTAACCGACTGTGCCGCTTTTGGCTTCTTCTTGCGTGGTCTTGTATCGTTGGCTCGTGAAAAGCTTGCAGCGTACTTTGCTGACGAAGTTTACGGCATGAATGACGATGCGGTGATTTGCCAAGTCATCGATGAAACGCTTCTCTTCGAGCAGGCCCTCCACGAGGAGTTCAGCTACTTTGCTTTTAGCGCTTCTTGCCCATTCGCTCACTGGCCACGGGCGATTGACCTTGTCGCGCATTACGCTTTCCCTCGTTGGGTTCACATTGACGCGCAAGCTGCCGAGGCCAAGTTCCTCGAGATTTCAAAAGCCGTAAATGCGTGGGACATATGCCCTTGGAGCCAGCGCGAGGGCAATGCGAAAGCTAGAATGCCGACGCTTCGCCCAATACGATTTGCGGCGTCTTTCATATCGATGCTTCACGCAATCACTGAGCGCTTCCGCCTTTTGACGTCCCGGAACCAGCAGCGCTACATCGTCGATGCTATCCAGAAGCCGCTCCTCGTTGAATTTCGCGAAGCACTGCACCGTGAACGCTTATCGCTCAAGGGGGGCTTCACTCAGGCGAACTGCGTAACTTTGTGCCGCATACTCGAGTCTCTGCAGTGCTTGTGCGTGGCACTTCAAGACCTCTCGGGTGACCTCGTGTATACAGAAATGCAGTCATCGGATTTGAGCCATTATGCGGAGCACGAGTTGACTTCTCTTGAGGCCGGCCCCGCAGTTGCCACAGCCGTGGAGACCGTGAGCTGCAAGAGCACCGTGCATGCTGCGGAGGCGAAGATGTGGGGTCACCTGGGGCCGGTCGAGCGTGACACTCAAACCATGTACCATTCCATGCTGGTCGACGTGTCAAGGAACATTGAGGTCAAGTTTGAGCACTTCACCCGAGGTTATGCGCCTTGGCTGGTGGGCTCGACAAGCACTTCGGACGAGGCCATTGATGACGTGTCCCCTCATTTTCGCTTCGTAGTGGGCTGGATGCGAGGCTTTCTGGGCACAGCGCTGTGTTCCGTTGGGCAAACCACGTACAACTCGTTGGGCAGAGCAGCCTCCAGAACTCTCAATGCGTGCGCCATTGCTCTCGTTCATAAATTAGATGCAGTGTCCCACAAGATGGGCGCTCAATTGCACACGGACTTCATTTTCATGATGAATGCGCTTGTCAACGATTCAGACTTCAGCTCGCCTATTGAAACGTACTTCAGTGGTCTCACTGAGGTGTCGCGGCTTCTTTCCTTGTCGAGCAAGCAGCTTCAGTCCCTTCTTGAGAGCTCAGCGCAACTCTTAGGGCACGGAAGTTGCCCTAACAACCGCCTCGACCAACAATCGCATACTCACGTCGAAGCTATGCTGGCAACTCACGGTATACACGAAACGCCACAACACGACGCCATCAGGATTTTATGGAAACGGGCGCGTGTATAGAGCACATCAGGAGCCCAGTATAGCATCGTCGCTCTTGTGCCTTTTGTATTTAGAATATAGAATATAGACTAGTCCCCAAAATCCGAAATCGGAGATCGAAGAACCACACTTCCTTGGCACTCGACATGAATCATAAACCATACACCTCGGACTTGTAGGACAGAAATCATATAGGTATTGATGTGGCCGATTTGGTATACATATATGAGGAAGGGAGATGCCGGTGTGGGGTTTGAAAGCTGCCGCTTAGTAGTCGACAAACTCCTCATGAGCCACTAATCATCAACGACAACACGTCAACGCCGTGACACCGTTTCTAATTCGTTTCTTCGGTCACTAAATTAAAAAATAAGGGCATTAAACAAGAAAGGAAGTAGTTATATGGCCATTCTTGATCCTTGAGCACGTTGCTCGCAGCCGGTGGATATCGGACGTGCCAATGTCTAAATTATATGCCACCACGAGGAGTATGCTATCGCACTGGGAGCGATGCCCCCTGAACACTGGCTTTTACGTCAGCAATTGACACTTCCCGGCGGTGGAAGATCCCTGCCGCAAGTGCTGCTTCGACTCCCGTCTCGTTGAACACGTGTGTGAAGTGCTCGGCTGCTCCAGCTCCACTTGACGCAATGAGCGGAATGGTGATGGCGCTCGCCACTGCACGAATCAAAGGCATCTCATAGCCCGCGCCCTGCCCATCTGCATCAATGCAGTTCAGCATGATCTCGCCCGCTCCCAGCGTCTCACAAGCGCGCGCCAGAGCAATTGCGTCAATGTCGCGCCCTTCGCGGCCCCCCTTAATGGTGGCTTGATACCAGCACAGCGTTTGCCCGCTTGCGCTGGGTGCCGGGGCCGTCACCACCGTGTGCTTGCTTGCGTCAGCTGCTGAATCCACGTACACGCGCCGTGGATCGATTGAAATCACCACCGCTTGGCGACCGTACACATGCGATATTTGCTCAATGGCACTATCTCCCGTCGGCGCTTCGCCAGCAATTAGCTTCTCGGCAGCGTACACGGCGTCAGTCCCTAGCGAAATCTTGTCTGCGCCTGCGCGGAAGTACCTGCACCATTCGCGACAACAAAGAGAGATTAAGAAAAGATCTGAGGAAATGCAGACTCAACTGCGTGGCAGCACTATCAGCCCACCTCGAAGCGACTTCAAGTGCGGTCCATTCGCGGCCTGTGGAGTCGATGTAGCCCCGGATGCCACCGCCCACGGTCAGCGGCACAAAAATGTTTTCTGAAGCTTGCTCAAGCACTTGCAACATTGGTGCATCCTCCAACACCTCTTGCCGGAAGCTGGTGATGTTGAGAAAGACGACCTCGTCAGCCCCTTCCTCGTAGTAGCGCTGTGCGAGCGCAACAGGTTTACCTAAGTTACGAACTGCGCCTTTAGCTCCAACTTCCTCAGAAGGTGTCTCCCGCACATCATACTGCGCACATCAAAAATGAAATCAGCCCAATCGTACAAAAAAAAAGGTCTATGGCGTTTTAAAAAGACGAAAACAAAAAGCGCCAAGAATTAAAACTACTGAAACAAGTGACTCGCCCTAAGAAGCAAGTAATGCGCGTGAGATACACACCTGATCGCCCTTGGTGACCACCAGATCGCCAGCGTCGTTGGATCGCACGTCCAGGCAAGCAAGCACGCGTTTAGCGAGACCCGTGGAGCCCTCAACCGCAATGTAAGTTCGTGGAGCCACGACCGTGGCCTGTATACAACACAGGGTACACAAAAACACCATAACAGGCACCAGGAGCTTGAACACTTGGACTGGTCTTAAAAAAATAAAATTAAGTGCACAGATGGGCAACGGGGTAACCTGTGCGTGCTGGTTCAGGAAACGGCCGAGGAGCTGTAAGCCCACTGCTCCACTCTTCTCAGGGTGAAATTGCGTGGCTACAACATTGCCCTTCTGAACCGACGACACGAAATCGTGACCGCTGTATGAAGTAGTGGTCAAAGTCCAGGCTGCATTGGCTGGCTCCGGCACCACCCGGAAAGAGTGCACGAAGTATACCTTGTCTTCCGTTTGAAGCCCCTCGAGCACACACGACGCATGCTCACCGCTGAACTTGAGCCCATTCCATCCAATATGTGGCACTTTTAAATTGGGCAAGGCATCCGAATCTCGGAAGTGGCGCACAATGCCGGGGATGACACCGAGGCCCTGGGAAGAAGTGCAGGTAGGATTAGTGAAGTATGAGCAAGCAAGAATTGACGATAAATGACGGCCGTGGACATACCGCTACATCAGGAGTTTCTTCAGAGCCCTCAAACAGAGTTTGCATGCCAAGACATATCCCGAAGAAAGGGCGACCCGAGACAATGTAGGCTTTGAGAGCCGATACGAGTCCACGCGACTGTAGTGTCGACATGGCATTGCCAAAGCTTCCCACTCCGGGAAATACCAACACCTGAGCAGCTGCAATACTTTCGGGAGTCGAAATATCTTCAACTTCGAAGCCGAGATGACGAATGGCGTTCCTGTTATGCGAAAAGGTCTAAGCTAGCTAACTATCAGTAGCACTGAAGTTATGCATAGCATCGTACAGATACTGGGCCACACATCATGCACACAATCAAACACAGTCGGTACCGAACGCTGCGGACGTTTCCGGCCCCATAATCCAAGAGCGAAACTGAAAACGGAGGAGCTGCCATAGCTCGATTGCACGTGTCGGAACCTAGATTCCTCGAGGATTCGGGCGAAGGCAAGGATGAACGACTGAACGATGCGCACAACACTTGCTGTCTCTCGGGTAATAAGTAATAAGAAGGGCAAAATTTGCCCTCAACCCTCAACCCTCAGGCTCTAAACGATTTTTAGTACTACAGTACAACAAGGAATTCGATTTCCAACAGGAGAAGTACAAAATTTTGAGCCTCAGTCTCGTAACATGACAACCTCTTAACACCCGGAACTACCTGTACTCACTTGATTCTTCGTTACTAGTACTTCTGTAGTTCTACGAGACGCCAAATTAATTTACGTACACATACGTATGCACGTACTGCCGTACTGACAGCGGCGCGGGGGCGCCGCGTCACGATCAACGAAGGCGTTTTTATGTCTATACCGTTTTCGATTCTCGATACCTTGAAATGGATGCCGTGATGGAGCGTGAAGCCTTTCTGCTTTTGCGGGATTTTTTTTCGTCTGAATTTGGCGAAATTCACGGAATTTCGTTGCGGTACCCTGATTCGACGAAATTCGTTTCTTAGTGCAATTTCGCCATATTTCGGCTTTGTACTCGTTCTGACTTGTTGAGTCAGCAGTTGGCGACGACATCGACAACAGTTCAACAGCGACGATGACAGCGACAATATCAGCGACGAGCAACGAGGCCCAAGCGCAGCCATCTTAGGCTTGTCGCTTGTCAAAAGCGGCGCATTCAGGAATTAGGCCTGTCGAAAGGAAGTGCCTCGAGATGATACTGCGGCGCAGGGGGGCTAGGTATCCGGTGTTGCTACCTTGCCTTCTTTCTGTGCCTTCTATGCCTTTGACCCCCCATTTCGGCTGTATATGGCACCCATTGGCGTTTAGTGGATTTCGGCAAACGAAATTTCGCCAATTCCGCCTCATCAGACGAAATCGAAACGGAATTTCGTATTATATCCCGATGGCCGCCGTAAAAAGCAGCCAAGGCGTGAAGGAAATTTGAATGGAAGTGAAGTAGGGGATGGCATGAAGAAGGTCTAAATGCGCAATGGCATGTGCTGCAAGAAGGAAATCGTTAGAAGGGAAAGTGCAAGTAGTGTCGGAAGGTGTACAGTTTGAGATCGTGTCGAAGTGTAGACACTTTGTTTTACTCGTCACAACTTTTTGACCACCGCCACCAATGTAGCTCTTTATGTCTTACTTCCCAATGGTGCTCTGCGCCCTTGTCTTATCTCTTTGTTGCTCGTCCGCGTTGTTCGTTGATGAATGAGAAAGTACTGTACGTCATCGTGTTACACTCTTTATGCTTTACGTTGTCGACCTCCTGTTTCAAGCAACTGACGCGCTAAATGTTACTGTACACTTCGCACGTCCTTGCGGTATCCTCGTCGTCGCTCAACCTTCAAACCATCAAACCCTCCACTGCGCACATCATGATTGATCTCACCTACTGCTGCACTGCGCTACAGAAACTACTACTGCCGTATCTATAGCAGTACGTAGAAAACGCTATCGCCATGTCATAAGTCACACATGTGAGACGACAGTGTAAGCATGCGAACCTGTGTTAAGCACGTGCTAGCATATGAAGACGTGCCAAAACAAGCACGCAAGGGTCTTTTGTGTTTGTGATGGAACTGACGGACGGACACAATTCAGTGAGAGCAGTTTTGTGATGCCCTGGTGTGGTATAAAAAGAAAAAGGGGAAAACCGAACTCAGCAAATCCAAGAGAAAACTTTGCTGCTATTAGCTAGCTTTATCCCGGTTTAAATGGGGGTTCCGGTGATAACACGATCGCCGGTTTAGCTCGGGGTCGTAAGTCGTAAGTAGTTTCTGTACCGACTTACGTAATACAGGGAGGAATTATCTGCTCAACTCCTTATTCCTCCTCTGCATTTTTTCTTTGATTTGTTTGACGATCTTTTTATCTTCTGCTTTTTCTTGGCTTGAGGAGATCACTTTCGAAAGATTTTTGTTCAACAAGACCAAGAAAAAGGTGCCGAGACTAAAGATGATAACAATGCTCTGAGCTCACGAGAATGCCCGGAATATATTTTGTTACAAAGAATCTTCCAATATTTTGGAAACTCCGTGGCGAATTTCATTTCGATGCGTTGTACTTTGGAAATCGAGTCTATACCATAACATGCATATTCTGAATGCCCCTCTCTTCAACGCAATCAGACATGGTGCGCGCCCTTGTTCTCGCTCTAGTGGCGGCGTCGGCTTCGGCCTTCAGCACTCCTCGCATGGGACTTGAAGGTAATCATTTAACAGCTCGGTATGTTGGCTTTCCAGTCTTTGGGGTGAATGTTGGTTTGGTTGGTACTTCCAAGACTGATTAAAAATTGTTCACGTTTTTGAGAACAATGCCGGCAGCTGTTGAGATAGACTACTCGTTAGTCTATGCAAAGTTATTCAACAAAGTTATCAAGGACTTATTTTGCACTTGTCACGTCTTAGGTATGGCTGGTATCTCGAACGAGGTGGGAAGTGGCTCTGCGGGGAAGCCCTTCACCAACACCGCCGTGTGGGACCCTCTGGGCTTCGGATCGCTTTCAGACACTGTTGAAGGCGAGCACTCAGGTGTGATGCCGCACGCTAAGTGGATGCGTGAGGCTGAGCTCAAGCACGGTCGCGCCGCGATGCTTGCCTTTGTTGGCACTTGTGTCGCAGCCAACGGAGTGCACTTCCCTGGGGAAATGGGCGGCTACTACTATGAGGCCGGCCGGTGGGAAGATGGCCTTGCCTCAGCGCTTTCTACCAATCCTTTCGGCATGGCTCAGCTTCTCCTCAGCATCGCCCTTATTGAGGTTAACCGTTTCTCTTTATGAAGGCGCGCTGTGGCCTTAAGCCGTTAACTTTGTATTCTTTCGGTGTGTTAGGGAACATCGTACAGCGGCGAGTTCTGGTCAGGTGGTGGCGCGCGCGAGGCCGGTGACCTGGGCTTTTACCCTTTTGGCAAGGGCAAGGGTCGCGACATGGACAAGATGAGGCTTTCTGAGCTCAAAAACGGCCGCCTTGCCATGATTGCCATGGCGGCGTTCTTCTCCGAGCACCAGATCGATGGCTCGGTTCCATTCCTTTCGGGCGCCATTTAAGCCTCAAGCCCCAATCCCGGTGACGTGCTGATGAGCCGAGTTACATACGTTAATGAACCAATTCGAGCGCTTGGTGAACAGTTTAGGGCTGTATGTCCACCATTTGGGTTTATTAAAGCCCCTATACTTCCTATTTCTGAATCGAACTGCCGACTTCAAATAGAACATAGAGGCTAATAGAAATAGAAGTAAATAGACAGTATGTCGCGAACATCGGGCGTTAAGGAAGCCACTATCTTTTTCTTACTTAGGGGTCTGGTAAATTTAATATTAAATACCCCCCAAAAAAACAAAGAAAGGCAAGTACGCAGCAGCTACAGATCACGGGAGCACGGAGAGGCGGCCAGAGGCGGAGGCGTAAGCGTAAGCGTATAGCGTATAAAGAAAAACGCGCTAGTGACCAGTGACTAGTGAGCTTAAATCGAAAAGGCGAAAAGAGCTTTAGAGTTGAAAGCCCCATTGAGAGCTTGAGCTTGAGCCGCGATTGCGATTAGTGTTAGTGATTAGGGGTTTGATAGCTGTGGAGCAGTGGAGACAATATTGAATATAATGAATATAAATACGATTTAAAATTGATGAAGAGCCGCGGATGCTCGTGCACCTCCGCTGTGCAGCCGTGCAGCCTCGAAACTCCGGCGGCTTTGCTACTCTACAATATGTTATCAGGAGCTGCACATAATTGCTTCCCAATTCATATGTGCACCACCATTTTGATGACAAATTTCCCATGTAGTTTTACGCTTGGCGTTGCGCTCTTCTCCTTCCTGCCCAGCTGTGTCTCAAACTTGTTCGCGCAGTTCAGCACTATTCCTCCATCCCCTCGTCCCGTCCCGTCGACCCAATTGTAATAACTCAAGGCCCATTGAGTACCCAAATATGGATGGGGTCGATACGCGATACGTCTCCGTCTCGTCCCGTAGAGTGCCGTTGCATGTTTCCGATCCGTTGGACTATAATGGATTCGATCTTCATGTATGCTCAGATGTTCCTCCAT
>Ga0307979_1003730_pt1 | contig 10140 bp, 11 predicted proteins | sample OrgLakmetage1058_FD_201833 | JGI IMG/M metagenome (GOLD analysis project Ga0307979, IMG submission 201833) | Saline water microbial communities from Organic Lake, Antarctica - #1058 | ecosystem: Environmental > Aquatic > Non-marine Saline and Alkaline > Saline | place: Antarctica: Organic Lake... | reverse complement strand
TCACTAGTATGGTATAGTCTATGATGTGTGCTACGCCGATGTAACGTAGCCGCATTCATTCTGTACAGTGACTTAAGCCCATTTGGTAATCCTGCGAGTTAAATTTTTAGTATTTGCAGCTTCGCTAGCTCGATTGAATCGTTTAGAATTAAGCCTTTAGAAAGCCAGAACCAACCGACATAAATGTGGCCTTTGGTGAGCCTCCAGAAAACGAAAAAATTATAAACTTACAAGCTACACGAGCTACCACCACTCGACATTATGCTACGGACTTTATAGAATTTATCGCCTAGCTCGCTCACTACTTTCATCGAATGGCCCTGTGAAAGCCATAATCAACTGAATTTTCTCTGGATGTGTTTACCAGAAGGCTGCTTGCCAAGCCTACCCTAATTTAGATAGCACTTTTACTTTTAGGAAATATTAAGTGAGTATGTCGTTCTGGCTGAGCGTTGCTGCTATTTTGTTAGCTACCTTGGCCACGGCTCAGCGTGCAGGCTATTCTCAAGAGGCGCCTTCAGAGGAAGTAGAGTGGTCGGAATGGATCGAAGACCATGGCGCTGACGACTTGCATTGGGCGAAGCACCGCGCCTGGCCTCGGCTCGCCAACGCATCGTCTAGCTTAAGTCCGCGCCCCCCCGTGTTCCTCCTGGCAGGCATTGCGAGCACGCGGCTGCTGAATTGGCGTGAGAAGACATGCCGCGGCACCAACATCAAAGCAAGGGATATTGTGTGGGTGAACATCGGAAAGTTGCTCGAAACAAAGACATTTGATCCAACTTGCTGGTAAGGTTGGGCTCATATTTTTCTGCATTGGGAACTTGTAGTTTTTTTCTACATGTTCTCCAGAAGTCTTTTGAGCAGAGATACACACAGTATATTGCTTGCTTCCGAGAGTGCGTTGCATCGTGCTACCCTTCATTCAGACTCGGCAATACGCTTTATTGATGACATCTCTTTGTTTGTTGCTATGTCCTTTTCCTGGGGTAGGGTGGAGTGCATGAAAGTGGGTTTTGGTGGTCGGGACCCTCCGGGCCAAGGAGAATGCGTGCTGAGGCCTGACGAAGGTCTGGATGCCGTCTCAGCCATGGCGCCTGGCCTCCTTACTTCTGGCTTGTCTCAGGTTTTAAAATGTGAACTTCCATACAGACGCCCATTTGTTTTCTGAGGATTCTTGTCTTCTTTTGTGGGTTAAAATGCTTTGTTTAAAAGTGCCCAACTTCTTTGACTCCACCCTCTCTACGCCAATCACGCAATCTTTTCGTGGTTTCTCCTTGGCTTTGTGAGCAGGTGTACGCGCCACTGATTCAGCTCTTGATTAGCGAGCTTGGCTATGTCGGCGGATTCGGCAGGTGTAATGTACCTTCGGTCGTTTATCTGAATACTCAATTCCCTCCTCACTTCCGCCATCTCGTACTTTGTGTTGCCCTCACTTGATCTACAGTATTTAGCTTATTTTTCACGCCCTCGTGTATGATTCTCATCTATAATCTCAGCAATTCAACTCCACCCACGCCTGTGCTTGTTCCTTCTATTTATACTTTCTTCGGTGCCATTTCACACCCACACTTTAACAGCCTCCGGAGTTTAGCATACGACTGGCGGCTCTCTCCGCGCCGCCTCGAAGATCGTGACGGCTTCTATTCTGCATGCATGGTAAAGACATGGCACCAAAATCACTCCCACGCAACGACTTCATTGATGGGTAGATGACTTCATTCATTCATCTGTTGAATGTTTACACTTTTTTCCTGTGTGGTGTTTGCTTCTATGTCGCGTGTATACCTTTGTGTCCGATTCGTTTACAGCATAGCTTAGAGCATGCAGTCAAACAGCACAAGCGCCCAGCAATTGTCTTCGCGCACTCTATGGGCAACCTCAACTTCTTGTACTTCTTAAATTGGCTCAAAGCGGTGTGTGCTGTCATCTCCCCCCAACGAACGATCTAGTGTTCATTTCTTTCGGATCGAGCGGAATTATGTCAATACATGCTTTTTAATGGAAATATGGGCGATTTGAGGGAATTTTCGGAATGAACAGCTACTCAAACCCCTTTAAAAAGGGAAGTTGTCGATTGTAATGTATAAGTATTAGCAATTTTTTCTGACATTCGCACACGCACCTACGTATGCATGCACACGTTTATGGCAGGGCCGTTTTCAAGGCCAAGAAGAAGCGTATCAGGACTGGGTGAACACGCACGTGTGGTGCTACGTGGGGTTGTCAGCTCCCCTGCTCGGGGCCAGTGGGGCTCTGCGCACGTCTCTGGACGGCGAAACCTTCGGTTTGCCGATCAGCGAAGCCCAAGCCCGCGAGATGGAGCTGACCTTTGACTCGACGCACTGGCTGAACCCGCGTCCCCTCGGGGGCAGCGCGTCAGTGGCCAAGAACAAGAACAAAAACCACCAAAATACGAGAAAGGAGAAGAAAGAGAATATTGGAAGGGACAATCATGCTTCTTCTCGTCACCAGTCTGATGGTAGGTTTGGATTTGGGAAGAAGCCGCAGACGACTCTTCCTGCAGCATCACCAGCAGATCGTACGCGTGCCAAAAAGCACGCGCAAAGATACGGCGATTGGCCTGCTGAACTGGTGGGGGCAATACTATGAGCACTTCGAGCAGCTTCACACTGTTTGCAGATTTCTTCAAAATCTAGCATGAATTTCAGAAACAAGTTCTTATTTTGGTTGCGTCCAAAGTGCTGACATTTTAACTGTTGTGCACGCCTCATTTTTCAAGACGTGTCCATCTCATAGGTGCGCGTACGACCCGACCCTCGCTCCAATGCGTCGGTGAGCTTCGGAGTGGGTGACGTCGCAAGGGGGGATTTGTTTCAGTGGCTGGCTCAGCAAGAATCGAACAGCAGAAGTCTTAGTAGCAGTAGTGATAGCAGTAGCAGTGGTGATGGCAGCAGCAGAAGTAGTCGTAGTAGTAGTAGTAGCACAAATATGAGCTATAGCAGTGCCGCCCGCAAAGCAGCTGCCTTGTTCGAGGAGTACTGGAATGATCCGTTAGGAGATCCGCTGGCGCTGCCTCCGGAACGACCGCCGGTGCTTATATCTTTGCACCCTTGATATCGCTTTCCTTTCTTACCATGATTTTTTTACCATTACTAGCTTGAAGCTTGAACGATGTATGACATCTCGAACACTGTTCTCCGCCATATACATTGATAATTTTCTTGTCAACAAATTTACAAGCTTATTTCATTCTGTCGCGCACTGATTAGTTGCCTCTCTTTAACATCGGGTCTAAAACATTTTCTACCTCCGCTCTGAATACTATAGATTCGGCACGTCATCATGGCTTACGGAGTTGACGTTCCCACGGACATTGCCTATCGGTACACTACTGCTGAGACCAAGCCATCTTCTGCTACGAGCAATGGGCACAAGAAATCCAACGGTCACAGTAGTAACGGAGGCAGTGCCAAGGACACTGCTGCTAGAAGCAGTGGTAGCAGAAGTAAAAGTGGCAGTATTCATGAGCATGCGTTCAGTGGGAGCAGCCGCTTAGTGTTGGAAGAAACCGTGCAAGAAAGTGCGGGAGGATCGTTGGCTGCTGTGCGCGTGAGAGATGCGCTCACAACAACTCCTCTGCACAGCAACAGCCATAATCACCACGGTGACCTTCACAACGACCACAGCAGCGCGAAAACAAAGCATGAGTCTCAACCCAATGCCAAGGGACTTGTGTTGCGAAATAATGCCGACGAGGTTGATGCAGTCCTTCCCGCGAAAACTGGGTGGTGGCCGCCCTTGCCGTTGCCCCAATTACCTTCCTCTAAACCATCGCCGCAAAAATCACAGCAGCAACCAACTCAAAAGCAGCAGCACAAGCAACACAAACAAAAGCGTGGGGAGCGGAGAGAACTTCGAGGCCCGAGCACGGGGCGACGGAGTGGGCACAGCGGCGACGGCACGGTAAAGATAGAAAAGAGATAATAGTAACCATTTATGTCATTCTTTAGACGATTTTGTTTCCTACCTATCTACCACTTACGTTCTTGGTAATTGAAACATTCAAAGATAAAGTACTTGTAGTGGCACTCAAAAGAATGCTTGCTTTGGCGTTCTCGTCTTTGACATTCATTTAGGTTCCTTACTTGTCCTTGGCATGGGCCCATACTTGGCTGCACGACGATTCAGTCCCCACCGTCAAACTCCAAGCGCGAGGCCCTGTCAAGGGAATTTCACACGACAGCACTAAGGATAGCAGCAAACAAGAAAGCCCTTCTATCAACGACCACAGCAGTGGCTGGACGGCCATTTTTAATCGTGGATTCGTTCTGACTGGAGGTAGCAATAGCAGTGGTAGCAGCAGCAACGACGACAAAAAGAAGAAGAACAAGAAAGGATCAGGGTCCGCGAAAGAGGAAAACACACGCGAAGCGCGCACTCTATGGCGGCGGCAGAGCTCCGGTCCCCCCGTAGGGGGTTCAACAAGCAGAAAAGGAAAAGGAAACAGACGAGGATTGGGTAATGCGTTGGCGGAATCGCTGCAAACCTGCGCGGCTTTGATGCGTTTGCCTGGCGGGAGCTATCAGGAAGGTGCTGATAGTAGTATCAATGGTGAAGACAAAAGCAGTGCTTTCAGTTATGCTTATGGCAGTGGTGGTGGTGGTGGTTATGAAAGCAGATCAAGTTCACAGGGACAGCCAAAGAAGCGTAAGACAACGTTGACGGAGCAGCCAACGACGACCACAGTGCTGGAAATCGCAGGAGCCAGCCATACATCTCTAACATCTGATCCAGGCTCTTTGACGGTAAGAAAAAAAAAAGAAGCAAAAATCCAATTATGTTACTCTATTACTTCCTTCTCCCGCTGCTGCCCTTTTAAGTCTAATTAGTCTCATTTTTCGGCCCTGCTCTTTGTATTTTATGCATGGTCTTATGCGCCGTCTCCTTCTTTTCCCTTTCGCTTTTTTTTCCAACAAGATGGTGTTGGCCCATGTACTCAAACTTATGGACCAAGACTTGTGCCTCACGCCTGTTGCGGGTGAAAGGCCTTTTTCTTCCACCACAAGTGCTGCTACCCCAACCAAATCTAGTGATGACAGGCAACGCGACGAGAGCTCGACCACCGTGCCACCTTCGTCGCCTGGAAGAGAAACTAGTGCCGAAAAAGCAGCAAACGTTGACGGAGGCCAACATAAAAAGGATTCTATAGGTAGCGTAGTTCCTGTGACGACCACAGGAGAAGGAAGAGGGCCTCTAGCCTTGGTGCGTCGGCGACTTCACGGTGCTTTGGTGTGTACTTTGAGGTATTTTTCTCTACCGTGGAGAGCGTTTCATAGAGCGTGGAAGCGTACAGAAGGCAGATTAATGCAGCTGAAACAGAGGCGAGCACAGGAGGAGGCGTGCGCCTGCTTCTCAGACTAGTCGAGTTCTTTCCCTGCTGTTTTTTAATTCCTACAGACTCTGTATGTCCCATGGCGGGTGATGGGTAGTGGTTTAGTTGCTTCAATCATCAATGGCATGGTCAAAGACGAAGACAAAGAGTGGTTATGTATCTCTGGTGCATGGTTTAGATAATATTTCTAGTCTTATTCGTGGGCCATTCGAGAATTCGCGTGTAGATACCAGGTCATCTCGCTTGCTGCATAGTGGCTATTTGCTATTTGTTATCTCAATTAAATGAGGGATACGTATCTCAATTAAATAAGGGATACGAACAAAGAATTCCATCAGGTATGGATATTCATAACTATCCCAAGGAAGATCTCACAGGGATAGCGGGCATGACAAGACGAAGGGGGTGCATTCCTCCTTTTGGTGCCTGAATTGCCTTATCTCTTCTCTCTTAGCTCTTACTATTTCACCACCAGGCCGCCAGGTTGAGATTTCCCAAGCAAGAAGGTTGGGCGAAATCTTCTCTTCAAAGTAGGCGCACCGAACTAGAAGATTAGCGCAATACTTCAGCCGGATAACCAGCTTACGCCACAGTTTCCAAGAAGTTTACCATTGCCTCAAAACCGCCAGCTTGGGTTGGGTCGGCAGCAGACCCACTGCCAAATTCCACCTACCACGCAGAGTCATTCAGAAAGAAAAGTGAATTTATCACGGCGTCGGTATGCATTACGTTTTAGAAATTTAAGATCCCTAACGTTTCTCCTAAACTCCCCTCGCAATTTCCCATCAGAATGTTAGAAATAGACGTAGTAAAAGGTTCCAAATACTTTTCTTTGCGATAGCTCCTGTACGGGTAAGCACAGAAGGAAGAAAGGTGACTATGAACCTAAACGCACCCGGCGGCTGAGATCGCTGAACTTGAATGGCGCGCTACTCGAAGTTGAGGAGCCAAAAAGCTCACTTTTATTGTCGACACTGTTGCCATTGCTGTCGCCAGCGGCTTCCATCGTGCCGTGCGTCTGTGCACAGTAAAACCACCACAAAAGTGAACCACGCAAGGGCAGCAGCAGCAGGAAGAATAACAGCGTGGCACTCGATGGTTTTTACCTTACGCAGAGCATCAATCTCTCGTTCCAGGAGCCCTTGCACGCGATCGCTGCTCTTGGCCGAAGTCGTCAAATCACTCTTGTTGCAGAACACTAGCAACGGAGTAGTTGCATGTAGCTCTTCTGAGGCCAAAATATCGAACAGCAGTGCTGCGGCCTTGAAGACGTAAGGAATAATATGTATGAGGGCGGGGCTGATGATAAAATCAGGTGATAAAGTCGTACGGTTTGGAATTTAGTGTTCCACAAGCATTTTTACTGAGAGTAGAAGAGCATCAACTTACAACCTGGTCTACTTACGGGCATCCAATAAAAAGTACAGCCATAAGTATATATATCGTAAGATGGCTTCAAAGCAATAGGATGTCTAGCACCTGCTTGATAGACTTGGCGCCAGCAGAGGCATCGAGTACAAAAGCTAACCCCTTCGCGCCCTTGAGGTGCTGGAGCAAGCTGAGCCGTAGGCGTTGGTGGCCAGGCACATCCACTACTTGCACCTACAGATAGACATGAAGTGAACGGTTGGCATAACAAGTAGAGAATGGAGGAGTAGTGCGCCCATGAAAGCTACACAGTTTTGTGGGCTAGACTCACCGACTTTCCCGAGGGTAGCTCAACGGCATGGTATGCAGGAGTCATGGACGGCAGTGTGGCTGGCGCTACCCCCGAGGTTAGCTGGTGCAGCATCACCGTCTTGCCTGCACCGCAGCAGCCAACGAGCACCACACCATTCACTTTTTGGGTTGTCGGAGCCGCTAGGAGACTAGCGGCAGAGGCTGAATTACTACTCGACCGGTCTATAGACCCATACAGGAACCAGTAGGCCACCGCGAGCAGCACAGCCGCGATAGCCACTGCGGCCTTTAATTGAAATAACCCGTCGTCAGTAGATTCATCGTCGCCGATGCCAGGTGCCATGTTGTCAAGTGTTGGCACGCTAGGCATGGCCATTTCATCTGTTGCCGACATTTCAAGTTGCAAATCTATACGACCATCACACTAACAGATAGCTAAACTCGTTTACAATGCACAGCAGCAAGACGTTAGGCGCTGGGCACGGCACGGTGTGGCGCTTTAAGCCTATTCGCCGTGGACACGTCGACACAACATCATCGACCAAGTGCATCGACATTCGAGTGTACTCAAGCTGCACTATATTAGAGCATAGAAAATGCCAAGCTCACAACAAGCTCATGTCTCATGTCTCCAACCGTGAGTAGCAAGACCGAAGGCTCAAGGCGAAGATAAGAGAAGGAGAAGAGCTCACGAGCACGCCCGATAACCAGAAGCTTTAGAACACACGTTTTTCCATTGCTAGGGGCAAGTGGCACTGCATGTGAAGGGGTAGCAAATGGCGGCACATTCAGGAGGCTTGGTGCTTTCGCACCATGGGCTCGAAGGAAGCTCTCTACAAGTCGACGGTAGCCCAGAAAAATTGGAATTGATTGTTCTAGCTAACAAGCAAGTGCTGCTGCTTCAATCAGCTTTCAGTGCCATTATTTTACTTAGCTTTGCCTTCTTTGTTGACCTAGATTACTCATATCTTGACCGAAGTTGCTCTTATTGACTCTTTGTTGTTACGTGTTCAGCCTCCGGCAATGGAGACGAAGCTCTTGCTGCAGCAGTGGATGACCTCTCGACGACGATATCAAGGTAAGTTTAGCCGGATTCCTATGTATTCAATGCAGAAGAGTGAACTGATTCGAATTTTTTTTAGCGTCTGTTCCGATTCTCCCTCATATTATTGTCTTCTCTATGAACTCTGGTTTCTGTAGGCGAGGTAGCCTATTAGGTTCCTTGTGGGCAGCGGCGCGACACCCTAGCACCGCCACTGCAGCTGCAGCACCAGGTCGGACTACGCACACACTCTTGCCTGCCGAGTTGCAACACCTCTGTCTTGCGGCGCAGCCTGTTGCACACGTAGCTACCTCTTCTGCAGCCATATATGCGATTGCTGCCGCTGCTGCTGCTGATACCGCTCCTGCCGATGCACTGAATAGTGCAGAAGACAGGGGTTCGTCCCATTCCAAGCGGCGGCATCGCTCGATGAGGCACAGCGGGGCCAGTGGCATAGTCATACCACAGATGGTAGCCTTTGAGCACAAAGATCGTGCGGTGCACGTTGGCTCGGTTCTTTCAGCTCGCAGCAGCGGAAGCAGCAGAGCCAAGAGCAGCCAAAACAGCACCAGCGAAAGCATTAGTATAGGCAATTACAGAAGTAGCGCTAGAGGAGAGGACGTTGCTGTAGGTGTGGTGGGGCGTCTCGTGCTGCCGCCAGCAGACGAGCTCGCGCTGCGCAGCCGTCCGCCGGTCCTGCGGACTTATGCTGTGACGCAACTCACTTGGGCTGACGCGTTCTCGGCTGCTTTCAAGACGCGCCGACTGCTCCTCGTTGTGACCACAGACGGCAGCATAGCCGTCTTTGAGCCTGCGCTATCCTCCAATTGCCTTGCCCTATTCAGTGCGAACAGCTCTGCCGAAAGTAGGTCTGGCAGAGGAAATGATCGGCCAATCGCTGCAATTCGGGTGCTATCGTCGCCACCAGCGGAAGCAAATACCCTTGGGAAAGATACAAGTCTAGGTTGCACCGAAGTACAGGTTGCTGTGCTCTTCTATGATTCAACCTTAGCGCTGTGTTCGCTGAAGGTGCCCACTGGAGCAGAAGCTGCCATGGGTGTTGCCGCAGATGCTCCACAGGTTTCTAATACTGCCACGGGCGAAGCACCTGCACTGAGCCGTAACTTTCTCGTGGCGTCTGCTTGGGAACAACAGCCGCTGCAGCGCTGGCATGACGCCACGACAGCTCTCGATGTGTCTGCAAAAAGCGAGGACAGCTCTAGCAATAGCCTGGTAGCGGTTGCTGGTACAGGGCCGGATGGTGGAGCTTCTACGAGTGTGAGCGTGTGGAAATTGTGCTGCAGCTCCAGCCGTGGTACTGACCGCAGTGGAACTCATTTAACGCTTTTGCAGCATGTGGTCCTGCACCCACAATTGAATCGACGTTTAAGCACACTATCTCCACGAGACGACTTCACAGCCAATGCCGAAGCAAATGAATCTGAGCTCGCAACAAGTGCTTCCGCAGAGATGAAAGAATTGGCAGCGCTCGACCAGTGCTTCATTCCGCCGCCACTCGAGGGTGACTTTGAAGAGACCTTGGCCCGCCGTCGTGGTGCTGCGGACAGCAGCAATGGTGTTGGCGGTGGTTTAGGAGCGTGGCGTTCGACAGCGGTGGCACGGCTCTCGCGCGGGGCAGTGGTCGCGTGCCCACCAATTGGTGCAGCCTGGAGCTCGGCAACACGCCTCGATGCTAACGATGATGGTGGTGATGCTAATAGTGGTGAAGGTGGCCACAGTGCACCTGCTACTGTGGCTGGATCTGCGCTCAGTTTAGCTCTTGTGGATGCTCGTGGGCGCGTGCGACTCTTGCGTTTGACCCCTGAAAGTACCGTGGGTACACAAGCAGCAGCAGCAACAGCCTTAGAATTGGTCCAAGATTTAGCTCCAGGCGATGCGATCGGTGACATTTCTTCAAGCGGCAGCAACAACAGCAGTGCTTTCAGCTCTTCTTCACCTTCGCCAGCGCTTGCACTTGGTTTAGAAGGGCGCCGTTGGGCCGTGGTGTGGTGGTCGGGCGCCACTGGCAGCACACGTAAATACAGCACAAACCAGGGCAACGATA
>Ga0307979_1003729_pt1 | contig 10140 bp, 13 predicted proteins | sample OrgLakmetage1058_FD_201833 | JGI IMG/M metagenome (GOLD analysis project Ga0307979, IMG submission 201833) | Saline water microbial communities from Organic Lake, Antarctica - #1058 | ecosystem: Environmental > Aquatic > Non-marine Saline and Alkaline > Saline | place: Antarctica: Organic Lake... | reverse complement strand
CCTACTGATGATGTGTGATGAGTCCGGTCTTCCGATCTGGAGTCGTCCACTGGAGGACTTGAGGGAGCGTTTTTTTTTTTTGCGCCTCCCCCGAGGGGCTGATCGGTGTTAGTATCTATACAGGGGAAGGGTGCCATTTAGGCGGAATCATATGAATCCCCTGGTCCGGCTTTTTTTCGAAACTTTTGCTCTAATATAGTTGCTGTATGGAGCAAGAGTTTCGGCCTTCCGGCTTTCGGCACTTCATTTCGGCACCCTGGTGAAGATCAAAAGAAAAGGACATGGGCCTAGGAGCCAATGAATTCGTGCGCATTCAGACGGCTATCAGTTATGTTTCCTAGTTCGCTGCGTAGACGCGTGGCAGGTGGCAGGAAAATATTATTGATAGAACCGCATGGCCGCATGGCGCAGGCATGGCAGCTCATCTGTTTGCGCAACGCACGCGCATTCCCACTTCTGCCCGCAGCATTGGCTTCTGTGCCATTTGGGTTTGTATTATCTCGAGTTCGAGTTCAATGCCAAAGCACTGCATATACGCCGAGTTCGAATCAATTGACATTCGTGTGTGGGGATTCGAAGGGTATTTCTATCTGTTTGGTCAGCCAATCATTTGAAAGCGGCCCTCCGGGGCCTGCATTGTAAAGACGAAACCGAAACTTAGTGGTATTTGATTTGGCATGCACTTGCAAAGTACGAGCAAAAATATCAGAATCTTCACGAGCACTCAACAGGAGCTCAGAGCAAACTTCTGGCGATCAAGTAATTGAGGTTCTTTTCGTGGGTGAAACTGATGCGGCTTCAGTACCGTGCCGAGTGACAGGCTACACCTCCAGGTGGCGGCCTCCACTGCGGCGCTCCGAGGATCTCACCTTCCGAAGATTCGACGACGGGCGTGTAGAAGAAAGCACCATGCCCACTGTCCCAATGCTGCCGCCACTGTGGTTTCCCCGTCGATTCTTTCCCGAAGCCCTTCTCTTTCCCAACAACGATCCCACCAAAGGCTGAGCTTGTAGCGGTTGGTCGATGCGAGTTCGTGCGCGAGGTGGCTGATGTGGAAGATACATCGAGTGGAAGCTTCTTGCGAATGCGCTCCTGCTTCTCCTAGGAAACAAAAGAGCATCATGAGTGACTGACAACGAAGTAAAACCACAAAATAACAATCGAAGTTATCATAACATATTCTTGCTTATTAAAAGAGGTGTACACAAAGTACCTGTAAGAAGAATCGTTCACGTGCGTGCATGCGGCTTATGGTCATTTCGCGATACACTCTTTCGGCCTAATAGAAATGAAGTAGAATAAGAGTGGCATCATTGTGATATGGTATTATCAGAAATCTTTACCTTCGATTCTTTAGTAACTGCTTGTTGCAAGAAGCGCAAGGGGCTCGACATTCTTAAGTGAGGTTGCGTCCGGCAAACTCCTGATGAGCAGGATGCTCCTCGCACGGATGATGGCTCTGATGATAAAAGCGGGGAAGACAACGATGAATAATCTGAAAACTGCTCCAATGACTGTACTAACTGCTGCAGCGGCTCTTGAGCAGACAACTGAGGCATAAAATCTCCGCTTGTGCTGTCCACATCGCGTTGACTCAGCGCATCTAATTAGTATGTGGGCTCCGATGGAGACATCAGCTTTGTCGAATCCACTGTTGACGAGGGTCGAGGAGATGCTACAGCTTCTTTTGGAGGAGCGTGAGGCAAAGGTTTGCTTGATTGACGGTCAATTCGGCCTTGAAAACGGCGGACAGCTCGACGACGATTACTAAACGACGACTTCATGCGAGGCACAAAAGGCTCAAGAGCGATATTTGAAGACAGTTTCGCAGGAAAGCCTGATAATTTGATGGCCGTCTCGGGAAGCCTCCCTTTGTATTGTTCACACTTCTCAAAACCAAATGACGGATTTTTAGAAGACTCGCGTTCAGGGTGCTGAAGATAAAATTGGAGAAATAACGAAAGTTGAGTGTGCCAAGTGTAAAGCGAAGATGAAAATGGAAAATAGGTAATGAATTCAATAATTCGATAGCTTGCTTATGTATATCAGATTATTGAAGACAGCACTAAAAGTAAAGCAACTTACTGATTCGTTCCCTTCTCTAGCAGTCCAAAGCGACCGAGCAGTCGTCAGAAACATTAAATGGAAATCTATGTCTCGAGGTCCTCAACTGTGTAGTCCTGTGAGCTCGAATTGGCGGCGAATAATGCCGCGCGATGTTTACCGACGATTGAGCTAAAAACTCATCAGAAATGAAGGCAGGCTTTGTTGAGGCAGGTTTCTCAATCGATGAATCATTCGATGAACTTAACTCATTCCTCATCGAGTGCTCCGTACGTTTTTCCTTGTTGCTCACTATGGCAGCTAACTTGGCTGCAAGCGCACCGTGCCCTAGAACCTCGACTAAACTCCACGGCTCAAATGCCACGGTCTCTTCTTGGCCTACACACGAAGGTGCTCCTGCTTTGTGCTTGACTGATGCGTCTAGCGACGGTAACCCCGGATTAAGTTGCTCAGGTGTAGTGGTGGTAGCAGATAGCGTTTGCCGCGAAGAAACCTCTGGTAATTTCGATGGCTGCGCAATAGGCCAATCCTTGCTTACCGGTACGACATTATGTGATTTGAAAGCTGCCACGTTAGTGTATCTCGCAGCAGCTGCTTCTAGCGCCTCCGTCCACGGTCCATCAGAGGGAAGAGCTTCCTGCTCTGCTACGATTTTTGGCGTCTCTCCTTCGGAAGCTGCAGTAACTACCGCAGCTACGGAAACCTCTTCGTTACTGGAAATAGCAGATGTAACTCCTAGTCCTCTTGTATTCTCAGGTATTGTTTCTGGATTCGCATCATACGGCAATTGTTCAATATGGTGCGCGCAACTTTTGGCTCTTTGATGCACTTCTACAGACCCTGCAACCGTTGCCTTCGGGTTATAGTATCTTGCTCCCACCTTCATCGGCTTTTCTCGAAAATCAAAAGTGGATCCCCCTTCATTCCCTGGGGCTCGACCTAGATTCTCGACGGAAAGGCTCCTGTCAGAGGTGATGCAACTATCTTCGGCAGAATATGGGCTCTCGTCTTCCATAGGTGTTATTGTGCGAGGCGGCTGATGTATTGTAGATGCATTAGCTATTTGATTTTGAGGTGGTGCCTTTTCAGAGGCCGTATCTAAGAGAGTAGCGCCTTTGACTTTCTTCATGATTTCGAAGGGCTACAAGAAGTTGCTTCTGAAGTAGATAATCTTACAGTTTAAGAGGAATAGATAAATCTATCCTTCCTTGCTCAAGTGCTTCAGTCGTCTCTCGCCTCTTCGAATCCTTCCTAGCTGATGAGCTGAAGACATGCCGATGAGCTTAGACGCTAGCTAGCTAGACGACCGACTACAGTAGGCGGCTAACTGATGGACAGCAACACAACAACAACAACTGATACGACTACTACAGTACAGTACTGTGGTACGGTACGTACTGTACAGCACAGAGAGCAGAGATTGCTAAGTGCGTCAGAAGGTACTTCGTGTGCAAGATGTACTGCGAGGGGAAACGGTTGGATCGGCACACAGCGAGCTAGTAGCTAGCGGCTAGCGGCATTTGGCTATCTACGGGAACACGGCGAAGGACGAAAGGATCGAGCCGGGTCTAGTCTAGTCTAGTTAATACTCTCCCAAAAACAAAGAAAGGCAAGTACACAGCAGTCACAGAGGCACATAAAGAATACACTTGAGCTGCAAATGCGCTAGCAAATTCGCTCCAGAAGGCCAATTAAGGCTCCAACTGGCGCCTTTCCTCCGAACAAGTCGGCGGGGCTGAGTGCTCGTTCGTGTGTCACGTCCCAGGTCCACGAGGCAATTCTCTGGGCTATTTTTGCCCCAGCAGGGCATCGTCTCAATGTTTTTCTCAGGCGTCGGGCGCCAGCCGATCTCAGCATCGCCTGTCCTCTTTCTGCCGGGTCGGCACTTCCCAACAAGATTCTCAACGTGCTGTTCGGCGCTTCGGCTCTTCGGGTTTCGGTTCTGCGAACTCATCGCGCCGGGGTCGGTTTGGGCGATGGCTTGAGCCATAAATCTTAGTTTCAGAAAACTAAGGCTCGTCGCCCGGCTCGATCCCGTCGAATTTTTTTTCATTTCACCCTTCGGGAAGGGGGTGACTTCCAAAGGAGCCTTTCCAGCTGACGCTTTTCCCCCAAATACCCATACTTAGTAGTAGGTAGGTAGGTAGGAGTTGGTTCTCTAATGTATTGCGCTACGAATAATCCATCATGTTCCTCGAGCTTCTTCCACTTGGAGTGCTGTTATTGCACAGACGACTGCTGTGAAGTAAAAAATGGCATCTTTTGGAGCTGCAACAACTTTGGCGCGGGCTCGAACTCTTTCTCTCGCCTTGGGAATTGCCACGTAAGTTCATCATCATCGTCCGACTGGATGATAGTTTTTTTATTAGCATGCGTTCATTAGCAATGCAGAGGAGCTTGACTTCACCTCGTGCGACCGGCCTCACGTTGTTCCTTGTAGATTTTGTGGAACAACTTCAGCTCGGCAGCATGTGCGCGTTCCGCAGTTTACGAGCAATCAGCGGCCAAGTACTTTCAATTGCACCGAGCGATGGCAAACGGTGGATGCTGACCACTTCGGATTTGGTTCCGTTGGTTCCGTGGGCAGTGGCCACGAGTTGACTTTCAACATTCGTTTCTTCACCTACGAGTCTTACTGGGGCGGGCCGGGCTCGCCCATTTGGTTTTATGCCGGCAACGAGGTGCTTTTAAAAATATTCTAGCGTATGTGACGCAGTTGAGCAGCCCCTTTTATTAGAGTGCTGCCATAAGCTGTATACATGTGCAAGTAAGTGTAAATTTCCAGCTGACCATCTGTTCTTCATTTACACAGGCAAACGTGGAGACGTACGTAAACGCTACGGGATTGATGTGGGAGCATGCAGAAGCGGCAAGCGCCCTAATCATGTTTGCTGAGCACCGCTTTTACGGTGAAAGTTGGCCGTGCGGAGGAGAAGACGCCGCGATGGCCGATTGCCTCAATTTGCTTACCCACGAGCAGGCGATGGCGGACTACGTGCAGCTCTTAGCAGCGTACAAGGAATCTTTGGGGGCTACAGGAACCAAGGAGAGTCCCGTGATTGCGTTTGGCGGGTCTTACGGGGGAATGCTGGCAGCGTGGATGCGCATGAAATACCCAGTAACGATTGCGGGGGCCATTGCCGCGAGCGCTCCTATCCTAGGCTTCCCTGGCCTTCCTTTCTACGAGCAAAACAACGGCGAAGCTGGGTGCGCATATTCTTTTAAAAATATTCTTTCAATACTGTCCACGCAGGCGTTTCTTGTCTTTGATGTCTTCACCGAGCGTGCTTCACACGTTCTTTTCTGCGGTATTCCTTATGCTATTTAGGGCGAGCTACTGGGATGTTGTCACTTATGACCTGACGCCTGCCGCGGGTTCGAATGAAGCTTGTGCGCCCCTTTTAGCCCAAGGTTTTGAGCTCATTGCATCTCAGTCGGCTGATAGTGAGGGACGGTCGTCCCTTGAGAGTGCCTTTGGCCTCTGCCCGGATACGCTCACGGAAAACGATGCCGACGGCTACCGTCTTCAGGTGACTATATGGGTTCGTGATGCTCTGCTTTGCCCGTCATTTTAGCCCAACTTTCACCAAGTCATATGCTGATTGGCCTCTAGATGCGGGTCTTGCTTGCCTTCGACGACTATGCCATGGGGAACTACCCTTTTGCCTCCAACTACATCAGTGGCACCTCGCCCCTTCCTCCTTTTCCCGCGCGCGCCGCCTGCGATCTCCTCGCGGAAGCAGAGGGCGGCTCAGACAATCAAGTACTCGAGGCCACGGGCGCTGCGGTGAACATGCTCTACAATGCCTCGGGTACTGCAGAATGCTTCAATCTCCCGCCAAAGTCGGATGAAGGAGGCGACGGTGAGATTTATGGCTCACAAGTGTGATCATCTGAGCCAGAGATGTGCCTCTTACTATTGTTTGTTCATAATAATTTGTGCTCTTTCTTCTTGACAGGTATTTGGGACGTGCAATGGTGCACGGAGTACATGTGCCAAGAGACCTACTTCACCCGCCGCCCCCCTGTCGACAGCACCTTGCCCGCAGTCTGGCCTCTGTACAGCTACAACTCCACCTGGGTTGACGAGCACTGCGCGGCGCTGTTGCCGACCTTTGCGCCTCCTCGGCCTCGTTGGATCGCGGAGTCGTACTTCGGCGGCGGTGCCACCCTTGCCCCCATGGCTCTGCCTGACGTCGCCCGCGCCTCGAACATTGTCTTTTCCAATGGCGAATACGATCCGTGGTCCGGTACGTGGTTATAGACCTGGCTTACTTTGCCAACAAGTGTAGTTCCTGAAGTGTGGTCTCAAGTATTGGCTCGACACTGACTTTGCTTCAAATTGATTGTTGTTGGTTGCGCAGCTGCCGGGGTAGTAATGAACGATACGGCACGCGGCCTTGTTAGCGTTCAAGTCTTGCAGGTATGATTCAAGTTTAAGCATTGTGGCAACTCAACTGTTTAACTCGCTCTAAAAATCATTTGCTTGGCATTGATTCAGGGCGCGCACCACTTGGATCTCATGTTTGCGACCCCAGACGACCCCCCTGGTCTTGCAGAAGTACGGCAGCTCGAGATCAAACACGTAAATATATGGGCTGCTGAAGCCCGCGATCGCCTGCTTGAGACGCAGGGTCGACGATGATAAGTTTTTTGGCTGTCTCCACGCTTCTTATAGTCGAATTGGGTATGGCGCTAGCAGTACCCCGTTGAATTATTTGAGAATGCCATATGGCATAAGGCGCTTCAGTCGAGAAAACAATCGAAATCCAGGTACAAAGCTTCGCTGCAATTAAAGGGCATGTCTAGATCTACAATCTATACAAACCATTATTTCCCATTTAGGCCAGGTATACCAAAAACCATTTTATGTCTACCTCCCGTTTTAGAGCCGTCTCGATTAAAAGAGAAGCAAAACGGCCGTCTTGATTATTTCGTACATTAAAACGACCATCTTGATTACTTTGTAATTCTGACGACCGTCTTGTTTTTTCGATGAAAAACAGGGACTGCCTTGAAGTTACCCCGTTTTCGTTAATATTTCTATTGGGCGCTCGCTCTAGCATGCGTTCCTAGTGACCTACTCTCTACCATGGTTGAGCTGATCTGATTTGGGATAATTTAGATTTAGCCATAGCCGCATGCCATTTTCATGTCTCTCTGTATTTCGTACATCCCCTTTTCTTTTTCAAGTCCTACTTGAACACAAACGGCAAACGGCCTGAGAGGTCTACAGCAGGAATATTTAAAGGCTTATGTCTTCTTTTGCTGGCTCTCTTTGCTCGCTGCTCAGAATACGCTCACGCTCATGCAGTAAGGCTGGAAAGAAGGAAGGTGATTATGTTTGTGGCCATGGCACTGAGCAATAAAAAGTTGGCTCTGTGCTAATGCGCGCGCGTGTGTGTGTGATTGATCTGAATTTCGCAGTGTGTTGCGTATTAGTGTGTGAGTGTGAGGTCGAGCAGCAGCAAAGTATCGGATTATTATGGGTGCTGCTATCCATAAACAATATTGTTCTTTCAACCACCAAACCAATTGAGCTATATGCGCACTTTACTGTTGTAACTCGGAGCTCGGAGGAGGAGGAGTTTGCAATTCGCAGTATTCGAAAAGCATTGCTTTTATACAGAGATTTCGCAATTTGGCAAGGCCCGCTTGGCACCTTCTTTGTCTCCTATATGAGAAGCAAATATAGAGGATAATTAGAATGAAGAGACAGCATTCGGAGTGATTATACACACAGAAGTCCAACGATGGTTCAGTGCCGGCATTCAGAAGCGAAGCGATTGTACGATGAGGCAGGAGAGGATCAATAGGTGGAACGTAGAGGAGAATTCGTGGAAGCACCGTCAGCGGACTTCGTCAGCAACTTGCAATTGGCCAGAACGGAAATGTCACCTGCGAGACATTCGGAACATTCCCGGAAGCATCGTTAGCGGACTGTCCGCAAAAGATGGGTGCAGGAAACTTACCAGTGATTCCTTGGCAAAAGCGTACGTTAAAAAACGATAGCGCCTTGCAATTGGCCAGAACGGAAATGTCACCTGTGAATCATTCGGAACATTCGCGGAAGCATCATCAGCGGACTGTGGTCCGCGAAAGAAGGGCGCGGGAAACTTACCAGTGATTTTAGTGCTTGATGCACCAAACACCGATAGCGCCTTGCAATTGGCCAGAACAGATATGTCACCTGCGAATCATTCGGAACATTCGCGGAAGCATCGTTAGCGGACCGTAAAAGATGGGTCCAGGAATGTTCGAATTGTTGTGGCACTCTTATCCTCAAGCGAGCTGATGTTCGACAAATCGATGTGGGTGATGTCCGCAATATCACTCGAGTCATCGGCCAATTCAAAGCGCCCACAGTCACCGAGATTCACAGCGTCCTGGCAGTGCTCGCGGCGGATATTGCTGATGATACGAATAATTTCACCAGCGAAAGTACCTGCCAGAGGCAACCAGAAAATTCGCGGGCCGTAAATGAAGGGTGCAGAAATATTCGAATTGTTGTGGTACTCTTACCCTCAAGCGACCTGATGTTCGACAGGTCGATGTGTGTAATGTCCGCAATATCACTCAAGTCATCGGCCAGCACGAAGCGCCCACAGTCATCGAGTTTCACAGCACCCTTGCCGTGCTCGCGGCGAATGTTGCTGATAATACGAACCATTTCACCAGTGAATGTACCTGCCAGAAGCAATCGGAACATTCGCGGAAGCATCGTTAGCGGACTGGTCCGCAAAAGAACGGTGCGGGAAACTTACCAGTGATTCCTCGGCATAAGCCTACGTCAAATACCGATAGCGCCTTGCAATTGGCCAGTACAGATATATCACCTGCGAGACATTCGGAACATTCACGGAAGCATCGTTAGCGGACTGGTCCGCGAAAGAAGGGCGCGGAAGACTTCTTACCCGATATTTTGGTATCGTAGGCATTAAATTCCGTCAACAACTTACAATTGGCCAAAACACCGATATCACCTGTGAATCATTCGGAACATTCGCGGAAGCATCGTTAGCGGACTGGTCCGCGAAAGAAGGGTGCAAGAATATTCGAATTGTTGTGGCACTCTTACCCTCAAGCGACCTGATGTTCGACAAATCGATGTGTGTAATGTCCGCAATATCACTCAAGTCATCGGCCAGCACAAAGCGCCCACAGTCATCGAGATTCACAGCACCCTGACCGTGCTCGCGGCGAATGTTGCTGATGATACGAACCATTTCACCAGTGAATGTACCTTCCAGAGACAATCGGAACATTCGCGGAAGTATCGTTAGCGGACTGGTCCGTAAAAGATGGGTGCAGGAATATTCGAATTGTTGTGGCACTCTTACCCTCAAGCGAGCTGATGCCTGACAGGTCGATGTGGGTAATGTCCGCAATATCACTCAAGTCATCGGCCAGCACGAAGCGCCCACAGTCATCGAGATTCACAGCACCCTGGCTGTGCTCGCGGCGAATGGTGCTGATGGTACGAACCATTTCACCAGTGAATGTACCTGCCAGAGACAATCGGAACATTCGCGAAATCATCGTTAGCGGACTGGTTTGCAATAGAAGGGTGCAGGAATTGTCTTACCCGAAATTTTAGTGTTCCATGCATCAAACTCTTTCAGCTCCTTGCAATTGGCCAGAACAGAGATGTCACCTGCGAATCATTCGGAACATTCGCGGAAGCATCGTCAGCGGACTGGTTCGCGAAAGAAGGGCGCGGGAAACTTACCAGTGCTTCCAGTTTCTGATGCATCGAACTCCGACAGCGACTCGCAATTAGCCAGAACGGAAATGCCACCTGTGAATCATTCGGAACATTTGCGGGAGCATCGTTAGCGGACTGGTTCGCGAAAGAAGGGCGCGGGAAACTTACCAGTGATTCCAGTTTTTGATGCATCGAATTCCGACAGCGACTCGCAATTGGCCAGAACGGAAATGTCACCTGCGAATCATTCGGAACATTCGCGGAAGCATCGTTAGCGGACTGGTCCGCAAAAGAAGGGCGCGGGAGACGTCTTACCCGAAATGTTGGTTTCCGATGCATATAACTCCGATAGCGACTTGCAATTGGCCAGA
>Ga0307979_1003726_pt1 | contig 10146 bp, 13 predicted proteins | sample OrgLakmetage1058_FD_201833 | JGI IMG/M metagenome (GOLD analysis project Ga0307979, IMG submission 201833) | Saline water microbial communities from Organic Lake, Antarctica - #1058 | ecosystem: Environmental > Aquatic > Non-marine Saline and Alkaline > Saline | place: Antarctica: Organic Lake... | reverse complement strand
ACAAACAAACAAACAAACAAACAAACAAACAAACAAACAAACAAACAAACAAACAAACAAACAAACAAACAAACAAACAAACAAACAAACAAACAAACAAACATACATAAATTGCACGTCTAGGACCAGTATATGAATGATGAGACTATCACAAGGTTCTTCGATGTGCCCAAAAATAGAAGTGGTGAAATGAGCTTCTTACCACACTTGTGATGACCCAATGCGCAGCCGCGAAGATAGCGAAGAGCACGGCAAGCGTAACCAGCAATATAACACCCCAGAGCACTTGACAAGACACCCCATTAGAGGACGAAGACGGGTTATTGCCAAGAGATCGTTCCTCAGATATACCGAGAGCAGCGTCGAATCCAGGTTGACCGAGGTCTAGGATCTCTACCCCCCGACCGGTCACATACGCGTTCAGAAGCACAGAAGCAATGGAGCCAGCGCGGCCTACTTGAAGCAATAATGATGTGACACGCAATGCAACTCCCTGCGCTCTTCTCCAGCTCCAACGGTAAAATACTGAAAGAATGTTCCGCAATTGTAATAGTAGAGGCTGCTGCGGTGACTGAGAGGGGGATGAGTAATGGCCAAAATCAAATGATTGAGCTGTGGCGATAGCTAGCCACACGAGGACGTCACTGAGAAGCAATCCAATGCTTTGCAAAAGTCTTTCCAAGTGCTGCGACCATAATTTCTCCAACAACGATCCCAGCCTTAGCCACTGCACGAGAGCTAAAAGCTCCGGTAAAGATGAAAGTGCATGAGCCGCATATGCTACAGTTGGGCCTATCAAGGTCAAGGCAAACACATATGCCCAGAGCATCTCATGAAAGAACCTAGGTGCAAAACCCATAGCTCTCGCTTGCTCTTGAGTTCGATCAAGTACGGCAACTACCATCGAGCCTGGATTTGAACCCAGGGCTCGACGCAAGGACTGCAGGAAGCGCAGTGCAGCCGCAGCAGAAGTGGTAAAGTCAGTCGAGGCTTCGATCAATAGGGGCAAGCATAACCCAAAGCCCGCAATGGTGATGATGGCGACGGTTGACGCAAACAAAGGTCGCAAGCACGTGAGCAATAAAGCAGCGGAAGCAAAGGCGCGCATCGTCATGACACGCGCGAGGCGATTCAACACCCTGTCAAGCACACAGAGTCATGAGAGAACAAGTGAGACGTTCGATACGTGCAGATTGAGCGTTTTGAAAAGAAAAATACTCAAGAAGGGCATAATTTGAATTGACATGAAGCGACTCGTAGAGCACTAGCAGTACCGGTACAAACGGCCCCGACGGATGGGGTTATCCACTACTTCCAGGTGGCGCTGCCGCAAGATGGTGGTGGTGGGGTTGTGCAAAGACGCCAGGCCCGCGAGCCAGCCCCCACCGCTACATGTAACCTGATATGGCACATACATGTAGCGCACAATTAGCACGGACAATCGGCATTAGAAAACTTCAATTTCATTCAGAGGCGCAAAGAAATACTTTAATGGCAGGACTTCGAATACGAGTATGCAATAAAGTGATTTAAAATCGCACCCATCTCACCCAGAGGCAGAGCGTGACGAGATGAAGCCAGGAATGTTTGCGGTGCACTCCGAACAAGTGCCCTAAAAGGAGGCCCATGGTAGACGACGACGACGACGACGAATGCGCAGCAGTGTGGTAGTCAGCAAAGAGAAGCAACACCCAGCCGCTCACCTGTTGCGTGCACGCACATGAATATGCCAAAGACTGCCATTGTCAATGGTGTGTTTTGGGCGAATTGATAGTATATTAGGGCAAAACGCACCACGCGGAGTTCGCCCGCTGCGAGCAGCCACCGGTTATCCAGCCCTTCCCAGGTAAGGCACGCCTAAGACATACAGAAAAATGAAATGAGGGAAGAATGAGGCCATACTATGATTTACTACGTAGGCGTTATTCAATGAGTGGAGGCTATGAAATAAGAACACACAATACACACCTGATTCCATGGTTTATTGATAAATTTTGACCAAGTCCAATGCTTCGTCGTCGCTTCGACCTGCTCGATTGTTTCTCCAATCTTCGATTCGTTGAAGTTTCTTGCAGGATCCAAAGGACCGATACTGCCAACTCCTACATGTGCTGTTGCCAGCTTTGGTGTGCTTTCATTCGATGTTGTCGACAAGGCTTGAGGCGCAGGCAAAGTGTAAAACGCAGCGCCGAATAGAGAGTGGCTACGCTCCATCTTACTAGGTAATACGGCCTGCGGTAACTTCATTCGTAGCGAGACTTCCACAGTTGTTTCTCCTTCGTCGACCTCCTCTTCATCGTCGTAGGCGCCCTAAGATTAGCAGTAGTATACGCGTGTCAGTAGAATGATACAAGCGCGCAAAAAATAATAAAAATGCATGCACAGTGACAGCACAGTCCGTTCTTTCGTTGACAGTATCGCTTTAGTCAAACCTGAAGAAAGAACACGTCGTACAACGACAGGCTTATGGCACGCAATCCGCGCGGAGGTAAGCGAACGGGCGAGTTGTCTCGGCTGCCGTTGTTCGACCGCCGGTGCAATGCAAGAGCGACCATCCTCTGCACATACTCGTATAAATACGGGTCGGCTGAGGCCTGGAAAAATGACATCGCAAGAGAATGAAGAAGAGAGCAAGATTGAAAGCAAACGTAAGGTCAGGAACAGAAAAGGAAGAGAACTTAAAAAAATGACGGAGCCAAGAAGTCTTGTCTCTCGTTAAATTGCTCCCTATGATGTAACACTGGTCAATGGACCCATAATTGGATCATGCATTAGTTCTCGTTTCCGTACTTGAAAAGCCAAGAAGCTGAACCCGTGTGCGAACACGAGAAGGCCGCAGTACAAACTGTGCTCTAATGTAGACTGCCCCGAAAGTATCAGCTTCACAATAGAGTTGACAATTGGCAAGTGCGAAAGGAAATGGGGCCACCTATGTACAATACACAGCAAAAACACGCAAGCGTTGAGAGGTAAACAATCATTCAAAAACAAGTATTCCGTGCAAAAATTACTGCGATAAGGAAATGTCATTATTATGAGTACAACATGGATCAGAACCAAAGCAGAATTATGAATACATATCCACATGTAATAGTGGTTACCGTCGGAACGCGATCACCGCACTAATATAACACCAAGCGCCCACAAAAATGGAGCTTACGAGCGACCCTTCTTCTTCCTTTTCCTTCTTGTTTTGCTTTGTAGAATGGACATCGTCTCCTTGCTCTTCACGGGGTGGCATTTGAAAAGAGAAAGAAGCATGAGGGCGTTGTGATAGCCCGAGAAAGGCAGCTACTCTTGAAACAAAGCGAGAATGTTGCTGCCACGCTCGTAAAGCTCCAAACTAAAACCCAAAAGAGAAAGAAGAAAAAAGGGCACAGGCTATAGTTATAGACAAAAGAGGCGAAAACAGAGAGAGATAAATTGGGGCAATATTCGTGTCAAGGACTTGTAAAAGGTCAATCATCGTAAGGCTCTATGTAGGTTCAAGCAAGCAGTGTTTTACGAATATAATACCAGGTTGTACAATCGGGGCACGTCTGCCCAGGAGCCAATCACCCAAAACCACGCTGCATTCTTCTCAGAGTCAGGAGGACGAACGAGCAGCGGTTGAGGTTGCATCACCCATGCACCAGCCGCCGCCAGGGCATGCACGAATATGATAGAACCAGCCCATAAAAAGAGGCAACATAGTGGCCACAAGGCACGACCGCAGCGTCGTTTGAAGGAAAGAGAAGGGCCCCATGCTACTTTGAGCAATTCCGATCGTGACGCAACAGGCACCTGGAGTGGCGATGGAGTGGCCGGCGAAAGTAAAAAGGTTAATACAGAGAGAACAGTGCATTTGCCTTTGAAAATAACTTCCATCTCTTGTCAGAACAGCAGCGAAAAGATAGAGGAAGGGACAGAGACGACCATGAATGTGTAGCCTACAGTATATAAGTCCCAATCACACCCGCTGACCTCGCCGGCAGGTGTCACATCAAGCGCGAAGCTGAGAAGAGCGCACACCCCAAAGGCAGCAACTGCAGGCCAATAAGCAGAAGCAATAACACCACTGACCCCCGTAGTCGAATGAGCCTACGTAAAAAAAAAAAGAAAAAAAAAAGAAGAAGAATGAGAAACCACTCCAGGCGACTGAATGACGTCTTGGAAGGCGAGATCATCAGCACAAGGACTGCCCTCGATATACTAACACCTCCACGACACTTCAAAAGATGATCCTACGGTACTCACAGTTGCTGTACTACTGTTGCCATTCTCGTCCACTTGCGGCGTTAAGTCCGGCACCCCGCGCCAAAGCACTAAAAACTGCGCGAATCCACCGACCAAGGTGAAGGCGCGTCCTGCTTTTGCCACTCGCACCTTTCAAACAAGGTTTGGTTTTGACATCATCGTCACAGGCACGTGCGTAGAAGAAAGAGAATATTGATGACGAGAGAGAGATGTGAGAAAGAGGGGCGCAGTATATTACTCTCACGGGAGAAGGGGGGAAATTGCAAAATCCAGTGCTTTTATTGGCATTGAATAACGACAACAGCAGCGTTGTTCTTCTACCTACCGCTGCTTGTTGCACGGTGCCGCCTCTACCCCCACCAAATTGTTTACAGGCGCCTCCTCCCACGAAATGGCCCGCTTTGTACACGTCGCCACACAGCCAGCAGAACTCGTGCTTGCAGCGGCAAACCATGTGATTGCACCCCTCTCGGCGCTCAATGAGAGACCGGCACTTCGGGCAGGAGGCCGTGTCGTTCGACTCACGCCACTGTTGTACAGGAGAAGAAGAAGAAGAAGTATGAAACCATAAGAACACATAAAGGACGAACAGTCCAAAAGAATGCGACGCACAAAAGGATGTACGAGAATAGCTTTATGGCCCAAAGACTTGTCTCTGAGATGGTTGAATCCATTCCTAACCAACCTCTTTGAGTTGGGCTTCGTTCTGCGCTCGCACAGTGGCGCAGCTTTGCCGAGGGTGGCGTGTTTCGTTGCAGTGCCAGCATACTTCCGCTCCACACCCTGTACTGCTCTTCTCCTTGTCGCTCCCCTGTAGTCCATGCTTACCTGCGCACACTCCCTTTAGTCGGCGCTCCTGCCACTCTCGCTTGGGGTCGCCGCATCTAATACAGCAGCGGTAGTAGAAGTATGCGGAAGGGTTTGCTAAACAAGGGGAGGACTGGATTAAATAGAGTTATTGTTTATGGAAAGCATTGCCGAAAAAGAGAGTGTACACAAACCTCAACAGCCAAAGAACGAAGCGCCAAAATCTAGAAACTTCCACTCCTTCCGAGACAGGATTTGGCCTGTAGGATAGAAACACCAATGGAAGTGAGCAGTGTAGATGAGATGGCTGCAGTGACTTTGAGAGAGTTAGAGCGCAGCGTGAGACAACGAATCAGTGCACATGTAGTCTCACACGCGGAGGCGCTCGAGCCGATCGACAAAGATCACTGCCGCGGTCGCCACCACAGCTGCAGCCAGCATATCTGCGACCATTTCATCGGAACAAACCCCGAGCCGACGCTGCCAAGCCCTGTCGTTGTCTTCGTAGTACGGAAATGAGAACAAGTCCTCGGCGAGTTTTAGCCCCAAGTTGAACAGTAAAGCGCCAGCAGCTGCCCTTGATATTGTTTGGCCCTGGAGGATCATTCGAGCACTCTGTGTTTGAGAGGCAAAGGTTGAAACCCATTTGCTAATGAAATGACCGGTCGATATTCCAGGCCAAGGAGACGGAAGCCAGCAGTAGACAAAACTCCATAAACTCCCCAACAAAGAGCACCCGATGGCCAGTGCTGCAGCCGCTAAGGTGGCAACGAGTGCGATTGGTCGAGAATGCGCGAAAAGCACCGCAGGTACCTGTGGCAGGTTGTATTGAACCAAACACAAAGAACAATACATACACATGAGCAAGTAATCAGAACCGAAATAAAGAACTCTCTCAAATGAAAATTATCAATAAGACACCCATGTGATTTTTCAAACATAAACGTGTGCGTTAGTATCGTCATGTTACCGCTCGCCAATGCCACACCACCGGCCCCAATCCACCAAGCAAAGCTGCGCAACTGAGAGCGAGAGCTCTGGAGTACGCTAGCCTGCTTCTCAAGTACCGTCGACTTCGTCGTCGCTGTGAAGGGTGAGCACTACTGGCACTGCTGCTGTTATTTTTATTGCTACTATTGAAGTCCTTGTTCTCCTCGTTCTCCTCCACTTCCTCTTCCTCGTCGTTGTCGTCATCATCGTCAGGAATTGCTTGTGTGATGGGTAATCCGCAGCGAGGGTTCGGGCACCATCGCACACTAGGATCATGACGTAAGGATGCTTCTAGGACCATAGCTTCATACTCTAACCAGGCATTCGAGGAAGTAGAGGAGGTGCTGCTTTCGTCGCTAAGATCATTATTGATTGATGCATCCTGGTTGGAATGCATTGCCGTAGTCGCGGGCGCAGATTCTTTGCTAAAAGACAACACATGTTTCACAGCCGTAGAAGCAAGAGGCACGGGACATTTCGGGCACGGCAACCGCAGAACGTCACGGGTCGACATACGATGACGCACATAAGCGCGCAAGCAACTCCCATGCACTAAATGACTGCAACTGTTGTTTCAAACGAGAGGAAGAAGAAACGATTTTAAGGACACGCACAGTATGGCTAAGGAGCTTGGGCAATATACATGGAAGAAATGCAATACACTACTTACCCGGGTAGGCAGAGAGTCCCGCCGTCTCCTTCATTGTCCTCTGACACTATCATAGTCGACCTCGATGACCTCGTCTTGCTGGTAGTATCTCGGCCAACGAACGAGCAGGCATCAAGACAAATCGGGCAAAGATCAACCGAAGATTGGGCAGTGCTTGGGGTGACCCTAGCCTGCGGTCGACCTGCTCGTGGAGGAGAAGCATCAACTACAAGAAGGGGATCTTTCAGCTCTGCAGCGCTCCTCGACAGAGATGGTGGCCCTTCTGTAGCGGAAGTGCTCCACAATGAAGCGCCACGCATAGGTGACGCCGCTTCTACACCCGGCAATGAGAATGCACTCGGAGAATCATGCTGTGTTTGAGTTGAAGAAGCAGTGTCGCCCTCTGCTGCAGCATCAGTTGGAACAGTCTCACTGGCAGCAGCAGCAGCACCTCTCGCGGCAGTCGAAAAGATGCGTGTGGGAAGGTGACGATGCCGCAGATGTTGCGAAAGGGTGGGTGGCAGGAACAAATCCATAGCAGGTTCCATCAGTCTTGCACCACTGAGATCTAGTCCAATTGTTTAGATCGAACGCAAACGAAAGGAATGATCGCATGAAGGCTAAAAAATCGATAGCAATAAGTGTATCACATCTGTCAGTGAGTTTGATGACTGCACACAGGGACTCTTAAATAAGACTCTAGCCAGGTTCTAGTGCAAGTGTTGATATTTTACAAAAGGAATCTCACGGGCAGCGTATAGTTGTAGGATTGTGGTGGTGAGTCGGCGTGCCTGCAGTAGCAGGTGAGACTGACCTTGTGACGCCCTCGGATCCCCCTCTATCGGAGGTCGCTCGATCCCAATTCCTCCCAAAGATCGCAGCGCACCGCGCCACATCGATGGATTGTCACTTCCATGTGATTGTGATTCTCTAGCTCTATCAATATCGGCGCCATTGCCACTTGAAGCATCTGAAGGTAGGCTACTTTCCTGTGCCCGTAGCGTTTCTGTATTTAGATCAGCAGGTTCACGCCCTAGCGGGTTATTCTCTATAGAATCATTGTACGCAGCCATAGAACATTCAATTCCTTTCCTAGCGCGAACTATTATGTGTCAGAACCTCTATCGCCTAGCGTTTCAAATTGCACGCTTAGTCACAGGTTCCTTGGACTAGTGATGACATTTTCTTCCTTCTGAAATCTGATGAGATCTTTCAGAGAGAAAAAGCTACCACGAAGTCCTCCCTTTGGGGGTACAGTCAAGATCGTCGGTCGGTCGTCGGGATGTCGAAGCGTCAACAAGTCAACAAACAAAGCATCTCAACGTCCGTGTCTGTTGTTGTCTGCAGCGCAGCGAAGATGGCAGCGCCGAATGGTGCATTTGACCCTTTCGGTGACGGCATTGGAAGCTCAAGCTTCGCAATTCAGCCATCCGCTGCAGCCGGAAATAGCGGCTTTGACCCCTTCAATGAGGTGTCCTATACATGTGTAGATAGAATGCTCGTGCGGTCCAATCCGAACTTGACTTATCGCATTGCTTTCTTGCAGATCTCGTGTGCAGCACCAGAGACTCTGAACTACAAATGCTCGCAATTAGCCAAGCTAGCTTACCTTTGAATGCGTATATTAGGCTCATTGATTTAAGCAAATGCATATATTATTGCCTTTGGCTTGATAGAATGATTTTATGTATGAGAACACTGACATTTGCTTGCTTGGCTCTATTGGCTCATCTGCTGTGGATCCATGTGCTCTGATCTAAAACACTCCAGCTAGCTGCACCGCCACCAAAGCAAGCAGCGTCACCATTTGATTCGTTTGGCCAATCAGCACCCCAGCGCCCACAACCTGCCAACCCTGCACCGAACCAACCAAACTTCGATCCATTTGGAGGTTTAAACTCTGCTGCCAGCGGTCATACTAGCGGCAGCAACAGCGGCAGCAACAGCAACTTTAATCCTTTTGACACCCCTGCACCATCGTCTTTGAACCATCAGCCTGCACAACAATCAGCTCCTAGCCCCTGGGACAGTCTTTCCAGCAACGCCTCAGCAACTTCCTCCAGTAATGGCTTTGGGGGGGATTTCTCGAACTCATTCGCCAACTCAAACAATGGTGCTTCGTCAGCAGCACCTCCATTAACACCGGCAGCTGCAGTCATGATCGACCCTTTTGCGTCGCAGGCGACACCTACTCAAGTGCCAACAACGGTGCCATCGTCGTCCGATCCCTGGGCTCTCTCTTCAGTTGATCCTTGGGGGGAGACAAGTATGCCAGCCGCCCAGCCAGCACAGGTGCCACATGTACCAGCACAGGTGGCAACACCAGCACCAGCAGCACCAGCTGACCCTTTTGGTGCTTCCGCTCCTGCAGACCCTTTTTCATCGGCGCCTTCGGCACAGCTACCCGCCTCTTGGCTTGATTCTTCCTCCTCGTTGGCTGCGCCGCCGCCGCCTCCGCCTGCACCCACAACAGCCACCTCCTCTGATTTCGATGCACTCTTTGGAAGTGCTAGCAGCGCGCCCCCTCCTTCACCAGTAGTTGTGGTAGGCACGCCCGTGGCGCACGCACAGCCCCCTCCGGTGGCGAAAGTAGAGCTGCCGCCGGACTCGGGGATCACCCATCTCGTGCAATCGGTTGACGAGATGGACATATGGGGCAATAACAGCAGCACGGGTGCTTCTGCTTCCTCTTCTTCTGGCGCTTCACCTCCGCGTGAAGCCACAGCAGCAGCAACTACTTCTTCTAGAAGCACCGACGAGGATGACGGCCACGATCAGTTGGAGCTCCAGAGCGGAGTGAGCGGAGAGACTTACGAGGTGGGCGTGAAGCACCAAGAAGGAAAAGAAGAAGGAGTTTGGTGTTGAGTGAGAGAGGAACAACGGCTTCCGAAGACGATTGCTTTTCTTCTTCTCTTTTTTTTCCCTGTTCGCGTCATTTGATATATCTATTAATCAGGCTTTGTGGAACCAACCTTCTTTACACCTCCTTTGACTCTATCATCATCGCCATCCCTGAAGGTGGTATTTCCATACGAAGACAAGCTCGGAATGTTGCTGGAAAAGTGCGACGAGACCGACCCCAAGAAGGGGGGAAAGGTGGAGCGGACCATGGTGAAGATGGTGATCGAGGGCGGCGCCGCGGAAATGCGAGGCGTTCAACTCGGCTCCAAAGTGGTGTCGCTCAACGGTCGCAACGCCGTCGGAATGGCCTACCAAGAAACCCTAAACCTGGTCAAGAAGTTACCGAGGCCCTTGACAGTGGTGCTGGAGCAGGTGGCGGCCTTTCGCGACGCCGCGCAAGGCGTGTGCTACACCCGCAAAGACATGGGCCAAGGCCCGCCAACGAGTTGGGAGGCCTGGAAGCCGCAGTACTTTGTGATTGGCGGCGCAGTGGCCAAACCCTTTGTGCTGCAACTCTACGACTCGAAGCGAGACTACGAGGAAGTAAGTCTGCGCGGGGGGGG
>Ga0307979_1003722_pt1 | contig 10150 bp, 11 predicted proteins | sample OrgLakmetage1058_FD_201833 | JGI IMG/M metagenome (GOLD analysis project Ga0307979, IMG submission 201833) | Saline water microbial communities from Organic Lake, Antarctica - #1058 | ecosystem: Environmental > Aquatic > Non-marine Saline and Alkaline > Saline | place: Antarctica: Organic Lake... | reverse complement strand
CACCCGGCCCGAGCAGAAAAACGAAAAGGACGCCCACCCGCCCATTGGGCGTGTGTCGCAAATAGGCCGGGTGGGCGCCCGCCCGGCCCTGTCGGTGGTCCTGCCGACATAAGAAGAAGCCGGGCTTTAGGGGCCTGGTAAAAGAGTACCCCAAAAATTCAAAAATACAGGTAGAAAATTCTTTGATTCTGTAAAGACAGCTAGAGGCCTTGAATTTTCATGGGGGTTCTTGGAGACGTCTATTGGAGACACGGGAATCTTTATGAGTAGTTAGCAAACCAACGCTTAAGCGGCTGAGAGCTGAGAGGCACCGAGACTACAGTTACAGGGGGTAGTGCAATTACAAAAAGAAGGAATATCCCACCCTGTAGTAATTCAACTTTGATTCAACTGCTTGATTCAATACGACTGTCATCTCTGCTCTGCAGTACGCTGAGGTGCTGAGGTGTAGCAGTTCAACACATCACGTGCGTGCCGAGTATAATCAAGAGCGTTTGGAGCTCTTTCCAGATCATATGCCGCGAGTTTCAATACTAACATTATCGGCAAGCACGCTGGTGGCAGTATCTGGCCTAGCGTTTCCCTCTACGTTTCCGCGGCGCCTCCGACCTGCTTCTGCCACTCATGGAACACCTCCCGGCGGGAGTGGCGACAACCTGGGCGCCCCTGACGCACTAGACGGCGAAGCGTGCGACCCACTTGACGCGTTTCCACCGCCCCAATGCACTGATGGCCCAGGGCTAGACACGTGGGTGCGCGCCGATGATGAATCGGTAAGTTAGCTATGGAAATAATTAGCAGTGCTCATTGTTGTTCATACTTGTGATGCCTATTCGATAGTCACATAGATTGCCGCATTCTTCTTCCCACGAGTTACGAAAGAGATGATATATATTTGGTGTATTCAGATGTTGATAAGCACTTCATTTACCCCCTGAAAATGATCCTATAAACTAACTCGACTTCACCTTATATGGTGATAACAACAATTATTCCCCTTACAGGTGGACTATTTCGGGCAATCAAAACGCGGCGATCTAGTTCGCATAGGGCTAGGTGTGCCCCCGCTCTGTGATGACGAGGATGAAGTCGCTATCGATGGTTAGTCTCTTATTTTTGTTCGAATTTGTATTCATTTAATGGTCACTAATAAATAAGTACGGCGCCTTCATGGACTTCTGACATATTAATTTCTTTTCACTCCAAGCAATCGTCCCCATTCAATTCATTCATTAAAGCAGAAGCCGACGAGTGCTTAACACCACTGACGATTGACAGTGACGCCGACATCGACCGTTTGTGCGAAGAAAAAGGCTTGCCGTCGGCCCTCAAAACCCCGTACCCTTTTTCCGACCCTACTAAAGGGGTGTTCTGCTCCCGCACCCTGAACCTCCGCAGCATTCAGGTAGCGGTTTACACGGGAAAGGTTTAACTTGAATTCACAAAATACGGATATCTTAATTCATACTTCTGCCTAGAAAGAGTTTTTATTAAAGGGTTCTATGGATGAATACCCCGCTTCTCTAACATTTGTTTTTCCTTTTTCCATTCCCACTATCTGTACTTAGGTCATTGGCTATGACATGGACTATACGCTGGTGCGGTACCGCGTGGACGCGTGGGAAGAGCGCGCGTACCACTACGCGAAAGAGTGGCTGCGGGCCAAAGGGTTTTGGGTCAGTGGACTGAACTTCGAAGCCGACCTCGTGGTTCGAGGCCTCATCGTCGACAAGGTGCGGTTATTGGTTATATATCGGTGGGTTGGCTCTGGTTTGTTGGTGGCGTGAAAGTAAAGGACCGTTAAAATTAGATGCCGACGTAGATAAGCAAGTTTTTTTTTGTCAAATACTCATACATGATCTATCTTTCTCTCTTTTACGCACACGCACACGCTCACTCTAACTCTTTTTTTTTTGCGTGTCTGTACACGTGCGTGCATGTCTTCAACCCCCCCCTCTCGACCACATTAGGAGCTCGGCAACTTGGTAAAAGTCGACCGATTTGGCTACGTGCGGGAAGCGATGCACGGGACGAGGCCGTTGGACCAGGTGTGACAGTGACGGGGGAGGGGAGGGGAGGGGAGGGGTGGCAGACGAACCTTTGTTGCAGATTTGAAATAGGAAATAGAAGCGGTTTCCAACACCTTTTAATTTTACCCCAAGCTTTACTTTGGTCATTTGAATTAAGTAGAAATGTTCATACCCTAAGTCGGCATCTTAGTCCGATTTTCACCACACCACACTCATCCATCCATTCATCGGATTCCCAGGTGGAGTTGCAACGGCTCTATGGCCGCAGCGTGGTGGATCTGCGGAACCGGCGCTGGTCGTTTTTGAACACCCTCTTTTCGGTGTCTGAAGCCACCCTGTACTTGCAAATGGTAAAAGATTGTGCGCGTGCGTGTCTACGCTTGTTGTACTACAGTAGTACTAACGATTGTATGCTTCCCTCCCCTGTTTTATGTCTTCACCTTTAATAGCCCTTTTTTCACATCGCCGTGCAGAGCACATAAAGCACGATTGTACGATTTCTATCCGAACTTTTCATTGTTTTCATAAAGATTCAACGGCTTTTCACTTAAACTTTTTTTTCTTGTACTTGGATACTCAGGTGGATCGCTTGGACGACGGGGGCTTGCTCGCCAACTCCTCTCCACCTTTTGATCCGACCAAGTGCGACTCGTACGAGAAGCTGTACCAGGCAGCCTCCAAATCGGTGTTTCGCGCCCACGTGACCTCGAAACTCAAGTCGGAGGTGCTGGCCAACCCGGCGAAATTCATTGAATTGGACGACTGCCTGGTGAATACATGTAGACATGTTTGGCTTCCTTTTTTTCCCATGTCAGCAAATGAGCACGCCAGAACAGGACGGTTGTTTCCTCAATCTTTTCCTCACTCTCTTTTTCTCTTGGAAGACTTACTTATGCATGCTTTCATGTCTTCACGTTCTCTTACATTTTCGTCTTCGCCCCTCATATACATGACAGGTGCGCACCTTGGTTGATCAGAGGTTGGCCGGCAAGAAGTTGGCGCTCATCACCAACAGCGACTGGCCGTACACCGACACCATCATGCGGTATATTATATTAGAGTGATTCAGGACCACCGCCGTGGGTCTTTCCTTTCACAACTTTTTCTGTTTTTTTTCTTACTAACAAGGTTAGCGATTTTCTCTTCATTTCGACCTTTTTTATCTCGTAAATGCTGAAATTTGATCGTGCGATTATTTTTGGGGTGTTTCTGTTTACTTCACACAGGTATTTAGTTGGTCACCACCCACAATCGCAAGAAGCGATGCAAGAGCCCAACACCAATCCGAATGATGAAAGCGAGAAATGGGGCGCGCCCCCCCCTCTGCCTCACTGGCGGAGCTTGTTCGATGTCGTCGTAGTGTCGGCTAGGAAACCCGACTTTTTCACCAGCAAAATGCCGGTACTAGAAGGAGACTACTGTTCCACTCGATTACGTTATGCTTTCAATCGCGTCAATTTCTACGTCTTGGATTCACTGGCTGTTGGTGCACTTGAGCTTTCACTTGTTTTTTTTTCTCGTAAATGTGCAATAGGTCTACGAGGTCGTGAGCGCATGGCCTCTGGTCCCCCCTCTGGATGAATTGCAACCTTCACTTGTGGCGGACGACGACCAATTGCGCACCACCTCTTCCTCAACGCACAGTGACGACGACAACAATGACGCACAAGAAAGCCAACTTTATCAAAGTGCATACGCCGAAAGCTCGAACAACAATGACGACGAAGACGAAGAAGAGGACGAGTTCACGACCGAAAAAGTGCTGATTCCCGAGACCAAAGAAGACTGGAACGCAGCAGAAGCGCCCTCTTTGGCGGCAACGCCGGCCACACCGGCTACGAGCTCTAGCAGCACTAGCAGTAGCAGCAGTGGCAACAGTGGCAGCAGCAGCACCCACACTCAGAACACTCATAATGCCAACATGAAAGCAGGAGGAGAAGTCACCACCGCACTGCTGCAAGAAGTGTTTGGCATGTCTTTAGGAAGGGTGTACCAAGGAGGCACCGCCTCAATGGTCGAGAAACTCTTCAACGTGACTTCGACTGACCGTATTTTATACGTGGGGGACCATGTGTTCACGGACGTGAGCATCGCCAAGGTAACACACTTGCTTTTAACCCATCGTTGAATCTGGAAAAAATATAAAAAAATAGGTTTCAGAACATGAAGTTGCGAAGGAGTCAATTTGCTTTGCTTGTATTTTGTGACATCCTCTGATGTTCATTTCTTGCACCTTTCCTCTTCCTCTCACTTTTCTCTCTGCTTCACCCCCTCCTTTTCGGGGTTGTTTGATTGATAATCGCACATTTTACAGGCGTCCAACCGTTGGCGCACTCTGCTGGTGCTGCAAGAGTTGGAAGACGAAGTGCGAGGCTTGGCCAAGTCCCACGGCATTCGGGCCGAGCTGAAAGGGCTCCTCAGCCGAAAGGTAGGTTTACGCGCATCAACAGAGAGTATTAAGAAATAGGAAATTGATAATGAAGGAGATGAGCAGCTGGTGTACTGTAATCACTGTCAATTGGACAGAGTGGGAAAAACGGTATTCTTGTGATCGCCATGCAATTCTCTCCAAGTTTTGGTGCCCCACGTAAACTCTGTCCATGTCTTTTTTACTTCGCATGTTCACCTCATTTCCCAAACCTCTTCTTCAATAAAATCACGTAGGACCGCCTCGCCGACATTTTGAACCATTTGCGCACTTCAAGCCGCCGCCAGCACATGTCTACTACGTCATCATCTCCTGATGGCTCAGCCAACGCAGACAATACAGCTGCTGCTGCCAATACTTCCCCGCCACCGCAGGCGGAGGCGGAACTGATGCAGCAAATTTTGGGCGCATTGGAGGGTTTAGACCACGACATCGAAGAGCGTCTGAAAATGTACGGCGCCAACGTGAACACCCATTGGGGCTACATGTCGCGAGCGGGTTTTAGCGACAAGTCGCACCTCATGCGGCAGGTAAAAAGCGACCTAAGTTAGACCGAAGGCCTGGCAACAAGACTATTGCTCTTCTCTTCTTTGCCTTTTATGTTTTTCTCAAACCTTGCGTGCCGTATATTTGTGCATTAGTCTTTGCTTTAGAGTTTTTCTTTTGTTTCTTTTTGCGCTTTTGCCCGCTTGTTCTCTTTTCTGTTCATGCCGCTACTTACACCACCACTTCTACCTCCTTTTAACCCCTTAGATTGAGAAATACGCGGACGTGTACACTTCGCGGGTCTCTAATTTGCTGCGCTACACCCCTTATGCTTACTTCCGAGCCGGGCAACAGTCGCTCGCCCACGACGGCGACGATTTGAGTTTCTTCCTTGACGGGTATCCCGAAGCTCCGTTCCTTTCGGCCAGCACGTCGAGCGCAGAAGCAGCCCCAACAGCTGAAGCGACTGCGGCTGCCGCGGTTGCTCCTGCCGCGCTAGCAGCGGAGACGGCGAAAGAGACCACAGGGAAACCTGATTCGAGATAATAAGTGACGTGTGTCATTTCAAATACCAGTAAGTAGATTCCTAGTGCATGTTCTAAAAAGCTGAAAAGTAGGCTGCATCCGGAGCACCCAAGATATAGAAGCCAATCACCCCTATAAAAATTTAGCACTTAGCACAGAAAATCATAGCCATAAAAGGCACAAGAGGCAGCCATTGCCATATAGTGGCAAAACTGAGTTCATTCGTGTTTTTATACTCATAACATTCACATCGGAATTCGCAATTAGCGGCGAAATGCAGCTGCTTCTATTGGCTTTTGCTATGCCATTGCGCTCTAAGGAGATAAAAGTAATAGTACATCTGGCATAGGGCTTAGGAGTAAGAAGCACAGTCGCAGTTATCCGGACTTATGTTAAATGTGGACCGCAGAGCTCGTTTTTTTTTTCTGAAGCGCCAAATCGTTACTCAACCTCCGACAAGGGCAAGAGCAGCCCATGCGCATGAAACCGGGGTTTATCTGTAAACTCCCTATTTGCTATCCTTCTACCTCTATTTACCACCTCCATTTGATGCATATTCATTAATTCTTTTGCTTCTTTTCTGATTACTTGTTGGGCTTGTGGTTGTTCTCTGCCTTGTCGGCATTTTTCATGAAAGGGTGCTCCAAGCAGGCACGCACTTGCAAACGCTTTTCCGGCTCCAAATGGCACATTTTCTCGAGCAAGTCCGCGCATTCCGACACCAACTTTGGGTCGTCCGCGCCCGCCTAAGACGAGAGTAACATATAAACGCGAAAAGGAAATGCGCCAACGATTAACACACATATCCTGCTGTGCTCGCGCGTACACAAAACGTAACAATAACAGAAAAGAAAGCGAACGGCAGAGAAAAGGCACGCGTGCATTCACTGAAAAGTGGTGTTTTTGTGTTTGGGTTTTCAACGCTCACTCATGAGTGTAAAGCGAGAGTGAGAGTAGATACAATCTAAGTACAACGACACCGTTATTCTACTGAGCTTCATGAATTCTTTTTACTTTTCTTTCTTATCCTATCAACTCACCTTGGCTTTCGCCAGGGTCTTGGCCAGCGGATTCACCGGACGTGGATTTACGTCAACGTAACGCATGACCCCTTTGCCAGTGACCTACCAAGAGTAGAGGTAGGTGAGTTAGAGAGCCCATGAACACTGATATGAGAGTAAGAAAAATCCAAGGAAATGCAGGGAATCCACAAACTTTTAAAGTTTTATCATTTATTATTTTTTTCGTGGCAAAATGTGTAGAACAGGAATGCACACACCGCTATAGCATTCCGCTAATGCACAACACCACTACGTCACAATCACTCACCTTGTCGATTCCTTGCTGCCGGAAACGGAAGTCTTCGGAGAAATGCGGCAGCTTTTCCATGCGCTCGTAGCTCATCAAGTGGCGCTTCAGGGTTTTGTTGGAAAACTTGCCCATCATGTCCATGTGCAACTGTGAAAAAGAACAAAGACGAGGGTGTAAAAAGGATGCAAAAAGAAAATATAGGCAGCATTCGTAGCAGGAAAAAAATCGAAGTACAAACAAACGTGGACACAAAATCATTCCAAGAAGTATGCACAATTTCAAGGCCCTAAAAACATGAGGCCAAATTGACTTCAGTACAATATCAATCACGCAGTCAATCACTCAAGCAATCCGTCGACTAATGCACCCATTCTCACTACCTGCAGCATGTGGTTGTTGTCTCGTCCAGGAAACATCACATTTCCCGTGAAGAGTTCGTAAATACAATTGGCGGCGGCCCATAAGTCAATCTGGCGGTTGTATTCGAGCCCTAGGGTGATTTCGGGCGCTCGGTAGAACCGGCTGACGAGGTATGGAGTCGGGTCGTTGTCGGTGTCCGTTTCCCGAAATGCCGACCCGAAGTCGCAGAGCCGCAGGGTGCGGAAATCGCTCGACACCAAAATGTTGTCCGGCTAGAAATGACAATCGAAGAAGAAGGGGCAGCGGTGGTTGGTCGTTACAGGTGTGTCATAAGCAACGCAGAAATGAGAGAAAAAGTAATTCACAAGCATACTTAGAAAGTGGAAACAAAACGAAGGAAAAATACTAGACCTGAATAAAAGAGAAGCAGAGAAGTTGAAAAAAAAGGCGAAATTGAGGATAGGGAAACTTACCTTCAAATCGGCGTGCACGATCCGTTGCGTGGCTAAATGCTTGAGGCTAATGAGGAGCTGCCGGGTGTAAGTGCGCACCGAACGAATGTTGATGCCCACTCCCTTGTGATATAGCACAAGACAGATAAAAAAAGAGTGATCAAGTGTCTTGAAATCAAAACTTGAAACAAGAAAAAAGAAAAACAGAAAACTCAGTGTCTCTGAGTAACAGGCACAGCTTCTAATATGGCTTCATCAAATCCTTCTCACACACCTTGCCGAATTTCTTCAAGGTTTCCCGAAGGTTCATAGCAGCAGACGGGAACACGATGCAAGTGTGCGCTCGGTGCTCAAAAGTGGACACTAAGCGAACGCAGTGCTTTCTGAAAGAAGACAAGGATGAGGGCAGACATTGGTCAGTTTGATAGAAGAGGAAATCACAGTAAAAAAATGAACAAGAAATGAAGAAATAAGGCAAAAAAAGAACTTCTGTACTTCGCAAAGCACACAGCCCAGAGCATGAAAAAAAAAGGGACATAAGCAAACGCGAGAAGAGTTTAAGGCTCCTGCATTTATAATCCATCTACCGGTCATCTGGGTCAGTGCGAGTCAGCTCTTCGAGAATGCCAATCTCCTTCATGGCCGCCTAATATGATTAAATAAACAATATCATAGAGCAGGTAAGGTCGCGGTACACACGAAAGATACACAGAGGAAGTAAAAGCGAGAAACACATAAAACCGAGACTAAAGAAAATAAACAAATCAAGAGGACACAGAGCACATTTCCAGCTCCTGCGCCATGATCCGTAGGATTTTTTTTGAACGCGCATTTTAACAGTTCTCTTTATCATACTTTCATACCTTTCGCATCACGTCGTTGTTGCGAATCAGTTTGATGGCCACTAGGGCTGTTGGAGCAGCGGCAGCGGCAGCTGAATAATCGGCGGGACCTCCTCCCTCCGATGAGCTAGGAGGAGCTGCTGAAGGAGCGTTGGTCGTTGGTTTGAGGTCAAAGCACGAGAGCACGGTGGAGAACACCCCTTTACCCAGCTCGCCCCGCACCTTGAGGTAGATACAACAACAACAACATGCGAATGTCAATAGAAAAATAAATATGCAAATTTATGACAGTGCTACTGACTCGACGCCTGTCTAACCCCGGTTGCATCACTGTCTTTTTTCATAGGTTTTGTCATGCATCATAGGGCGTATTGGCACCCTCCTTACTTCTAGACCTCATCTTTCTCTTTCTCAAGGCAACAACAAAGCCTGCTCATTATCATCACCGTCCTTACCTTGAATCGGCCAGCAATCACTTCCCCAATGCGAGTCACGTAATAGCCTTCGGCATCGTTCCAATTGTCCTCCAAATTGCTGCGAGAAGAAAGAAGAAAGAAGGAAGAAACAGCAGCAGGATCTATGTTAGTTCACTAACTGTGAGTTACAGCAGTGGAAGCATCAAAGAGGAATTTCCTTTTATATGCTCATCTCTTTCATTCGGCTCAAGAAAACTCTTTCACTCGGCTCGAGAAAAAAAGAAAAGAGAGCTTGATCGCAACACACGTGGACAGAAGTAAGATACTCTGTCTGCACGCACGTATTTATGCTTTCTTCTGTTCGTACATTTTCAATGGGTGTGCACTTATTATATATATGCATATTTTGTTGTGCTAATTCTCACCTGTCGTCCCCCAACGCATGCAAGTCATCCATCGCTAGTTGCGCCGCTGTTGCCCGCTTGCCTCCACCGGCCACCACCGCAACTGGCGACGCGGAGAAAATGTCGTCCACTGGCACGGCTCCTCCTACTTTAGACCCAGCTGTTGGCGGCACTGGCAGAGGAGGAGCTCCTGAAGAAGTCGTTGCAGGTGCAGATGCTGGCGCTAATGGTGCTGCCGAATCTTCAGCAACGTCCATTGACATGGAGAGCGCTGCAGTTGTTGGCGCAGCAGCAGCGGCCGCTATTGTTGTGGTCGTTGCTTGTGCAGAGGCACTGCTACTGCTGGACGGCAGATGCGCCTGTTGCGATGGCGGTGGAGGAACTGCCGCCCCACTTCCTCCCCCCTGAGAGGGTTTTTCAGCTGCGAGTTTGGCGAGGAGGGCGGCGCGCTTGGCTTTGCGCGCGGCGAGGGCTTTGGCTTCGGCCGCTTCTTCGTCGTCGTCTCCCATCATCTAAGTAGAGGTAGTATAGAGAGACACAAATATCATAACGGCAAATCAATTGGAAGAAAAAAAGCAAAAAAAACACACACCACATGAGATAACCCCACTACCCTACATAATGACACGGCACTAGAACAAGTAAACAGTATCGAGAGATGAAAGTTCTTGAAAGACAAGGCAAAGTTACAAATAATCCAGACCACCACCAAAACCACTATCACACGCACCGCTGCCATCAGTTGATCAGCATCGGATTGCTCGAGCACCACCTCCTCGTCCTTCTTGCTGCCTCCTTTACGACTCGATGCACTCGATGACGACGACCAGTCGTCCGCAAAACCCACCGCCACGCCGCCGATGGTGCCGGCTGTATAATCGGCTTTGCTGCTGCTA
>Ga0307979_1003717_pt1 | contig 10164 bp, 12 predicted proteins | sample OrgLakmetage1058_FD_201833 | JGI IMG/M metagenome (GOLD analysis project Ga0307979, IMG submission 201833) | Saline water microbial communities from Organic Lake, Antarctica - #1058 | ecosystem: Environmental > Aquatic > Non-marine Saline and Alkaline > Saline | place: Antarctica: Organic Lake... | reverse complement strand
ATCATGTTCAATTTCCGCACGGGCTACGTCATTGATGACGGCAGAGATAGTTCCAGTAAGGACGATGCGGCGATCGAGTTCGACCGTAAGCGCGTGGCTTGGCACTATGGAACATCATGGTTTGTCCACCCTTCGCGCTAATCGAAATCATCCTTGGCGAGATGTCGGGGGGTAGTAGTGACGCGGATACCAGCAGCGGCAAGCAACTCAAGTCCCTCAAGTCTCTCAAGCTGCTGCGCTTTTTGAAGTTAGGTCGCTTACTGAAGCTACAGAAAATTATGTCCTCGCTGGACCGTGACACACTCGACCGTATCGAAGATTTTATCAATAATGGGCGGACTCAATCCGTAGCCATTTGCGCTAAGCTGCTTCTGTTAATGACTTTCTCTTGCCACATCATGGGTTGCTTTTGGGTTCTGGTGGGACGATACAGCCTAGAAGTCGGCGAAGTTAGCTGGCTCGAAAGTGATATCAACGGCCCTTATGTCATGAAAGATACAACAGGAGGAAAGCACGTTTACAGCATTTATCTTGCTGCCTTTTACTACTCGCTTACGACGATGACAAGTATTGGGTATGGCGAAATTACTCCAAGGAACGACTCTGAGCGCCTCTTTGCTGTATTTTTGGAGATTATCGGTGCCATAATCTATGGTAGGTCATGAAAGTACTGGCAGTAATGCCATGTTGTACTTTACGTCCTACTCTTGAACTTAACTTATTTCCTTTTGATTTTTCATCTGTTCATATCTACTCTACTAACCTTTGTTATCTTCTGCTTTTTTCGCAGCATCAATCATTGCAAATATCACGTCATTGATTACCTCCACGGATGCTAACACGCGCATCAAGAAGGAACAGCTCGAAATGGTGGCGTCGTTTTGTAAGACTCGCGAAATTCCCAAGCTCATGGCGCGTAACATTCGGCGCCACTTCCGCCATTTTTACGAGAAAAAGTCAGCGATTGACGAGGCTCAAATCTTCAACGAGCTAAGCTCAAACTTGCGAAATGAAGTGTCTGCGTACTTGATTGAAGAACTCATGGGCAGCGAATCCTTTTTCATGGGCCTTAGCCCGACCCTGTGGCCATATGTGCTACCATTGCTTCGCCCCATGACCTTTGAGCGTCTAGAAAAAGTGTGCACGCAGGGAGAAGATGCCTCCGATATGTATGTGGTTCTAACGGGAGTTCTCCGTGCGGAGACAGTTGTACCGATGGAAACGTTTCCGCGTGTACGTCACGTCCTTACTGGCCAAACTGTAAATATCATGCACTTGTTGGGGGTGTGGACTAAGTGCCCCGAAACTGTGGTGGCGCGCGAGATGACCGAAACTTATGCGCTTTCCGACAACGATTTTGCTGGCTTGTTTATCTCAGACGCCGATCAGCACAACCTGGACGAATTGCGCGCGCTTGAAGTAAAGAAGTTCCGAATGGATAAGTTCACTGCCGCTCCAACGAAATTTGGGCAGCCATTGTACGTTTGCTCTTCTTTGCCCATTCTGGCTGTTCGGTGCTTGGGTCTATATACTTGTATTTACATGCTTTATTGTCTGTCATGTCAGGTATTTGAAATGTTTCTCGTCGGTAGAACTGAAGGTAGACCAGGTTTGCATACCTGAAAGCAACCTCATTTCAAAGAAGAGGCGGCACGTCACTTCGAAGGGGAATTATGGGATCACGTGGTTCATTGCAGATCTCCTGGACACCGAGTCTGGAAAACCTCGACACGACGTCTGGCGTTACAAGTCTGCTCCAGTATCCATCAAAGTACGTTTTGTTACTCTTGAATTTGAAGACGATTTAATGCTGTAAGATAAAACAATTACTCGCTATTTTTTTCTTCATTTCCTTTTTTGCTTCTTCCGGTAGCTCAATGAAGATTTCAAGGAAGGAGCCTTCGGTGTGCATGAGGGTGGTAGGCAAATTTGACGACATCGTCCGCTTTGACGATATTAGCACGCGTTTTGATTTAGCAGTCGTTCGTGTACGCATTTACATCAACAGTGACGCAGGTGACACTATGGTGGGGCGGACTCTATTGCCGCTTACGGAATTCAAAGCAAAGCTGCCGCGCGGTGCTGCAGCGTTTGATGTTGAGCGATTGCGAGTTGAAACAGCCCGCCTCGCTACTCTTCGACTGTCGAACAAGAAAAAAGTGGGAGTGTTGCCTGACGCGGGGCGCACGTTGGAGGGAGAACGAACGGAAGAATTAGCAGAGTGCTGGCGACCCCTTGAACTTGGCCAAAAGAAATTTCAAGAAGCCATCAGCACTGCGTCTACTGGCCATTTTCAAGCACTGCAGCATGGAAGCTGGACGCTGCCTGGATCAAACCCTGTTGTACAAAACGCAGCGCTCCAGAAGTCGGACATCGGGTCGCATGCGTCCAATGCTTTCCGAACAATTTCTGACCACAAGGATCTGACGTTCAGCATCAGAGCCAAATTTTGGAAAGCGAATAGCATTTCGACCAAAAATGACATTGGCCAAGTACAAGTCTCAATGCTTGCGCACAAGCCAGAGCGTGAATTGAAGAAGTCCAAGGTGATGGAGCGGAATTAGTCAATCAGCATCAAGCAAGCAGTAGCATGCAAGTGGACCACACCATCAAGCGCAGTCTGAGACGGAGTAGAAGAGCATTCCGGATTCCGGATATCTGGAAGGTCTCTCAATGCACATGCACACACATCACATATATGACAACAGAAACGAGTGCCATAAAGCAAACGCCAATAGACATCCAAGAGCACGCATATTATACAAGGAAACTGTGATGGTGCTTGTAGTCTGGTCGTAAATCTAAAGTTCAAAAGGAAATTGAAATGGCCCTCGGAGCCCGCGCATCAAAAGGGAAAGGGGGGTGAATGCGGATTCAATTTAAAGAGCAGCAGAATGAATTGGAATTAGAGCTAGGTACCGGCGATGGAGACAGTCGGGAACATGGATGTATGAAGGTACAGGCAACAGTTCACCACAACAGCACAACTGGCTGGCTTTTTACTGGTCAGTGCCATAGAGAGAGGTTTGTTCCATGTGCTTGGCTGGCCTTCCTTCCAGTCCGTTGGCTCTGATTCAGGCATTCAAGCGCTTCAAGAACTTGGGGTATTTAGCTTAGAATGCATCCATCCTTTTAAGCGCTTCCCTGTAAACGCCGTTTATCCTTAGCTATTCACCTACCGTATTGTGCCTCAGTTCTTTTGTACACTTCTGGCCTGTCTGCTTTTGGTTTAGAGGTTATGCTCCCGGTATACCGATATAGTTTCCTCCTGATCAGCTCTCTCAAATTCTGATGGTGAATCCACCACGAGGTTCACCTATTCTTTTCGCACTGACAAAGTGCGACCGTTAGTCGCTCTCGCTACAGCAGCATTCTCAGGCGCCAGTCTTTAGACATGCAGGCTCATCGCTGAAATTCAACCTGGGGATTTAGGTGGGACCTGTGCCAACTGAAGTGTTCTATTGCCAGGTCTCGTGCCTCGCAGAAGCCAGAGCGCCTCTCGGGAACACTGACCACCATCAACACCCCAAAGAACCCTACTAAGTTCCCCGAAGACAATATCATGCCCAGAGAAGAACTCCTACGCAAGTGGGGCAGTGGGGCCAAGACAGCGCTCTGGGTTGGGTGACTCCTTTTCTACTCCACAGTAGATTACCTGAAGGACTTAGCTGTGGCTCCCTCCTTGAAATCCTTAACCCTTCACTTGTGCGCTCTTCAACATGACAATCGGAGTGTTAAAGAACAGGCCATTATGGGCTTTAAACAACACCTCATTGCGACTTTGACATGCGCGCAGCGCACGCGCGTACACTTCTGCCCGCAGCATTGGCTTCTATCTCATTTTCTTTGAGTGGATCTCCATTCCCTATTTCGAGCCAGGCCCCGAAGGGCCGGAATTCGAAGGCTAACAGGTAGAGAAGAAAAGCAAAGTAGTGTAAACTAAACCTAGGAAGCTAATTAGGCGCACATGCCTGAGAAAATCTGCACTAGCCGGGAATCGAACTGGCGGCGAACGAATGGGAACAGTTCATTTTACCACTAAACCACTCGCAGCTCTTCGTTGGGTTAAGGTATCCCATCGGTTAGAGTGGGAAGACCGCGGACTTGGAGCAGAGAGGAAGTCGGTTCAGGATGAGCGTGAAAACCCCCCACCAAACACGGATACATGTGAGTCCGAGCCTGAGCACAATCGACTCTTTGAATGACTTTGTGAAGTACTGATGCACAGGGCTGGAGAAACAATCACCGATGGTAGACGGCGTTAAGCCGCACCATACGGCGAGGTGATCCATAATTGGCCATATGCAGCAAGAAAGAGGACAGGTGATGCTGAGAGCGGCTGGCGCCCGCCGCCTGACAAGAACATTGAGCCGGTGCCCTACTGGGGCAAAAAGTAACCCGGGAAATGCCTTGTGTACCTGGGACGTGAAACACATTGGGCTATTGGGCACTCAGACCCCGCCGACTTGTTCGGAGGGAAGACGCCAGATAGAGCCTTCTGGAACGCGCAGATACATGTCACAAGTGCAAATACAGACCACCTCTGAGAGCGTGTTATTTCTTCCCTTGTCTTTCTTTACACTGGGGTATTATCATCTAATCTAATCTAATCTAGACCACTTAGTCCCAAAGCAGGCACCTTCCTGAATTGACGTGAGAGATTGTTGTACAGAAGCTGCACTCGACTTCGCTCTGTATCCCCCGAGGTTATTTTTGCTGACTCAACGAATATATTTTCTCGCACTCTCAGGCTCTTGGAATTCTTCAAGGAGGTTGCTGTTGCTGTACTTATGTACAGACTAATCAGCTAAGTTGAGAGAGGGGGTACGTAAAAGTGAGGAGTGATTTGGGGGTTGGAGCAAAAAATCGAATCCGTGGTAAAAAATCTGCAGTATACTTCGACCAATTAGCTCGAAAGAGCTCCCCTTTTGATCCAAGCCCGTGCTTTTCTTTTCTCGATACGATGCGATCTTCTTGAGATATGAGCCGAAGAACCTACTAGAATCACACTGTGATTGCTAGCTTAAATTAGCTCACGTTTAAAGGTCGTTTTTTTTGAAAAATGATTGAGGTTTCGAGAGATTATATTCGATCGAAAGAGCTCGCCGTCCTGGTCACGCCCGTGCCTTGCACGTCTTTCAACGTTGCGATTGGAAGAAGTTACGAGCCGATGAAGGTTGCGCTGCAGCGCGCTGGGCGCTAGATCTAGCTAGCGATCACAGTGTGATACTCGCTTCTTCGGCTCATATCTTAGGAAAATCGTCACGTCTTGAGGAAAGAAAAGCGTGTGCTTGGATGGTTTGCAGAGCTCTATGAACAAGGGGATTACCTTGCAATGAAATGGTGGAGTCGGAAGGGAGCTACAGTGACATTTTTTACCACGAAGTTGATTTTTTACTAGGGAAGAAACACGAAATCCTCCCCTCGGGGGAGGCGCGAAAATTTGGAAGAAACGAAACAAGGACTTTTGAGACAGGCCCCGAAGGGCCGGAATTTGAAGACTAACAGGTAGAGAAGAAAAGCAAAGCAGCGCAAACTAAATTTAAGAAGCTAATCAGGCGCACAAGCCCGAGTGGCCAACTCGAACTCGAACTAATTCAAACCCAAATGACACAGAAGCCAATGCTGCGGGCAGAAGTGCACGCGCGTGCGTTGCGCGCAAGTCAAAATCATAAAGAGGATAGTGTGTAGAAGTCCCTCTTACGTTTCGACCAGTGAGTCGGGAGGCCGAGCGACTCATACGGTCATAGAGCTTTCCTTTCATCTTGAATCAAATGGCCATGGAAGTGATGGTAGCGGTCCAAAGTGGCACGCCCCTTCAGTCATTGTTTCCCGGGTGCACCCAAGTGGACAAGAAACCGAGATCGAACTCGAACTAATACAAACCCAAATGGCACATAGGCCAATGCTGCGGGCAGAAGTGGGAATGCGCGTGCGTTGCGCAAACAAAGCAAGTGCGGAATGATTCAGGAGGGAGAGAGACATTGGCCAAATTCCTCGGGAAATTTGTAAAAAGCGAGGAACCAGGAAAAGAGCCCGGTATGATTGTTCCGTTTCTCATGAAACGGGCCTGGCATGCGGGCTGCATGTTTCTGTTTCCCAGGTGGAAACGAAACACCTGGATTTCCAATGTTTCTTTCGGGCTTCATTTCAATTCCGCTCCCCAAAGTAGGTGCTCCTCAGGGGAACACACAATTGGGTCGACGGGACGGGACGAGGGGATGGAGGAATAGTGTTGAACTGCGCGAACAAGTTTGGGACACAGCTTGGCAGGAAGGAGAAGAGCGCAACGCCAAGCGCAAAACTACATGGGAAATTTGTCATCAAAAGGGAACGGGAAACAACGTGATCAACGGGCGGCCTCTATCATATGTGAGGGGCAATGTTTAGTTCGTAGCTATACGCCTATACGCCTGAAGTGTAACTTCCAATTTAAGATGATTAACAGATACGGAGCATCTTGGTGGTGCACATATGAATTGGGAAGCACTTATTTGCATCTCCTGATATCATATTGTAGAGTAGCAAAGCCGCCGGAGTTGCGAGGCTACACGGCTGCACAGCGGGTTGCACGAGCAAACGCGGCTCTTTATCAATTTTAAATCGGGGATTTCGCTGAGGGCTGGCCCGGATCGAAGTAATTTGGTGATTATAACGAAAATTTTGATCGAAATCAGAGTTCGCATACAAATACATGGGGATCCAGTGCAACTATTCGCTATTTGCCTCTTCTTGGTGCCTGCCGATCCCACCTGTGGCGCTCCGCGTAAGAAAAAGATGGAAACGAAATATACGGGTGAATTGTGGGAGAAACGTCGCGCGAAGCCCATATGTTTCGTTTCTAAAAACCAGAAACGCCCAGGGCGGCACATTTCTTGTTTCTTGGAAACGAAACACGCGCAAAATCTTGGTTTGTTTCCTATGTTTCCTTTTTCCTGTGTTTCGACTTCGACCCTATTTTTTACCTCAACCCCCAAAAACCGCAAATAATACTGCGCAGTTTTACGTACCCCCTCTCTTAATTACAGTGTAGCGGTCCCAACGTCCCAACGGGCTCCTGGATCCTGATCTGAGCTCAGCCTCTTGAGCTCTTGAGGGAAGGAGATCAATAGTCACTAGTCTACTTGGTGTAATAGCGCTGTACAATTCGATGAGCTCCGTTCCAGGCAACGATTCGAAGAACGCTGCGGTGCCATCATCGTCGTCTAGTCCAGTGTCTACACCACTGGTTGAAGCCACGGCGTTAAGTAGTGGGGTGTCCGAGACACGGGAACCTCATCCTGCGAATAATTCGAGCCAGCTGGAGATGGCATCTCTACCAACATCTCCTAGCGAGCAGCAATCTCCACCTTCAGATTTTCTTGGGGAGGAAAAGGGGCAGGCGAACCCTTCACCTCTAGCTCCTCGTGTATCCATTGAACCTCTCGAGAAAGTGGTTACGAGTCAGAAGCTTGATAGTGGCGCAGCTAGGCCAGCTGAGAGCACCTCCAGTAAGCCTGGTGTGCAGTGGAGCGACAAGCCGAGCAGCATTAAAATGGACACTCAGCTTGTGGCTCTAGAAGAGCGGCTGCTTGCCAAGATTTCCAAAGTCGAGCACCACCTTGACAAAAAGCTCAACAACATTCTCGAACACCTCGACAAGAGGAAATCTCGGCGCGGCGGTAGTTTTCGACAGCATAAAAATGCCGAATCACCGGCAGCAGCAATGCCCGAGCAGTTGAACAGTCCGTCTCTCAATCATGGACAGCCGGGTGATAGTGAGGCTAGCGGCGTCGCTACAAGCAACGCTCAGGAAAGCGAGAGCGAGAGCGAGAGCGACGATGCCGCTGCTTCGGATGGCGGTTCTTCGGTCGCAACGTCGACTCACTTTTCGGGTGAAAATTACATGGACGAAGAATCAGACACCGAAAAACCTCCTCTCGTCCTCGTAGAATCCGACGAATGGATGATCAACCCACGCAACCAATTTCGGATGATTTGGGACCTATGCATTTTACTCCCATTCCTGATGTACCTGACTATCGTCATGCCATTTCGTATGACCTTCTCGAATGAGGCTGAGGTTTACTCAGCAATGTGAGTCTGACAATATTGGAATTCTTGGAAATTTCTTTTGTTGCTATGTAGCCGTGTCATTTTAGTGCTCTAGATCTTTATTCTCAATATTATTTCAAGCTACTTTCTTAAATGATGCGATTCTTTTGCTTTTACAGGTACTGGTTTGAATTCACCATTGACATGGTCTTCATTGTGGACATTTTCTTCAATTTCCGCACGGGCTATATCCTTGAAGGCGTTATGGGCGAAGGGCATGGCAAAGACGACATGCTTATCGAATTTGACCGTAAGCGCGTGGCTTGGAACTATGGAACATCGTGGTTTGTCCTCGACGTGGTGAGCGGCATACCCTTCGCGCTAATCGAAATCATCCTCGGAGCAATAGAAGGGAACAGTGCTGACGCGAGCGGCGGTGGCGGCGGCCAACTCAAGTCCCTCAAGTCGCTCAAGCTCCTGCGTTTTCTCAAACTCGGCCGCTTGTTGAAACTGGAGAAAATCTTATCTTCACTGGACCGTGATACGCTCGACCGCATCCAAGACTTTGCGAATAATGGACGGACGCAGGCAGTGGCAATGTGTGCGAAACTGCTACTTTTAATGACTTTCTCATGCCATCTCTTGGGCTGTTTTTGGGTTCTGGTAGGACGATACAGCTTGAACAATGGATTGGTGAGCTGGCTTGAAAGTGATATCAATGGTCCTTTTATCATGAAGGATACCACTGGTGGAAAGCATGTCTACAGTATCTATCTGGCCGCTTTCTATTATTCGCTCACTACAATGACAAGTATCGGCTACGGTGAAATTACACCGACAAACAACGTTGAGCGTCTTTTCGCAGTGTTTCTGGAGATTATTGGGGCCATCATCTATGGTATAAATGTAGTGTCTCTTTTCCATAGCTTTTCCGTCTTCATCGAGTAATTGCTTGTCGTTTATCTTCTTCGAAAAACTTTTATAATGACTTTGGCATGAAAACACAGTCTCGCATCACTATGCATATGTTTAAATACGTTTCTTTTTTTAACTGTTTTGTTTCTCTTTTACAGCTTCAATCATCGCCAACATAACGTCATTGATTACCTCCACGGACGCCAACACGCGCAACAAGAAGGAGCAGCTCGAAATGGTGGCGTCCTTCTGTGAAGCTCGTGAAATCCCTAAGGATATGGCGCGCAACATTCGGCGCCACTTCCGCCATTTTTACGAGAAGAAATCAGCGATCGATGAGACGCAAATCTTCAACGAGCTGAGCTCAAACCTTCGGAAGGAAGTTTCTGCTTTCATAGTGGAAGAGCTAATGGGCAGCGAATCATTCTTCATGAGTCTCAGCCCAACCTTGTGGCCATTTGTGCTTCCACTGCTTCGGCCTACGAGCTTCGAGCCGCTTGAAAAAGTATGCGCTCAGGGCGAAGACGCCTCCGACATGTATGTTGTTCTTTCCGGGGTCCTAAAAGCAGAAACGGTTGTGCCGATGGAAGTCTTGCCGCGAGTGCGCCACGTCCTAACGGGCCAAACTGTGAATATATTGCATGCCGTTGGGGTTTGGAACAAGTGCCCCGAAACTGTGGTGGCGCGTGAGATGACTGAAACATATGCCCTCTCTGATAACGATTTTGTTGGCTTATTCTCCACTGACACCGAACGCGAAAATCTGAATGAAATGCGGGCTCTAGAAGTGAAGAAGTTTCGCATGGATAGGATCTCAACTGCGCCAACGAAATTTGGCAAACCACTGTACGTCTTTTTTCTTATAACTCTCTTGCTTATTCGAATGTAGTCGTTGCACGCAGTATTGATCTATGTGCCTTGTTGCTCTTCTCAGGTATTTGAAGTGTTTTTCGTCAGTGGAACTGAAGGTTAACTTGGCGCATATCTCCGACAAATATCTTTATTCGAAGAAGAGGCAAAAGTTGACCTCAAAAGGTGGTGACGGAGTCACGTGGTTCATTGCTGATCTACTCGACACCTTTTCCGGGAGACCTCTCCACGAAATTTGGCGCTTCAAGTCATCTCCTATCTCCATCAAAGTTCGTATTCCTCGTGTAGTCTTGTCTCTCTATAATTTCCAAGTCAATGACGATTGACATTTTGTTTGTTTCCCTT
>Ga0307979_1003716_pt1 | contig 10165 bp, 8 predicted proteins | sample OrgLakmetage1058_FD_201833 | JGI IMG/M metagenome (GOLD analysis project Ga0307979, IMG submission 201833) | Saline water microbial communities from Organic Lake, Antarctica - #1058 | ecosystem: Environmental > Aquatic > Non-marine Saline and Alkaline > Saline | place: Antarctica: Organic Lake... | reverse complement strand
TGATCAAACGAGAGTCCCACGGATAATTCAAGTACCAAGCGGTGCTGCAAATTCATAACGGAAGGGTTCATCATCTGTCGGTGGCCCGAAGTTCCTAGGAATCCGTTCCCTCCCCTGATGCCCACCTGTGAACCCAAAAGTGGAGATAAGTTCAGAAATCGAAAAGTTCATTTACGGTAAGTGAAGTTTTTTTTCATCACTTTTCATCACTTCTTCATCACTTTTTCTGTGTATAACACTGGTGTAAGTACTGTACAGCTGTACAGTGCTGTGACCTGACTGACCTGTGACCTGTGACCTGTGACATGTGATAGCCTGCCTGTGATGACAGACATAATATATTGCAGTACGGCATCCGCTTTTATGGCCGAGTCCCTGACTTTCTGCAACAACAGCTTGCTTTGCTGTAGCAAGTGTAGCTCGTAGGAAGTACTGGTCGAACTCTATTGAATCCACTTTCTGTAGTTTGTTGTCATCTGGCAAGTGCCTTCTCGTTTAGTCTATAGTTTGAGCGTTCCTCTGGCTGTAGCTTGAATGTTTCGCGTAGCACGCGTTGTACCGCGAAGAAACACTCGAACCGCGTTGGTGCGCGCAGCACATGCTTCAGCCGAAGACCACGCTCACTGTGCTGCACTATTGCGGCAGAAAGATTATGACTATTGGCTGACCGGGCTAATGATGCCAGCTCCAGCTCGGCAAGCCTTTTATGCGGTGCGTAGCTTTAACGTGGAGACGGCCAGTGTTTTGGACAGTGTGCGGGGCAACTTAATGCCAGGTAAATTGCGAATGCAGTGGTGGCGCGATGCAGTGCATGCATGCTACATGGAGCCTCACAATCTACCTCAAGGATACCCGGTGCTAGCTTGCCTCGCTGATACCGTGGCTACGCATGGCCTCACTCGGCGGTGGCTCGATCGGTCGCTTGACGCTCGGGAGAGGGACCTCGAAGTTGGCCAGCCTGAGAGCATGGAGGTAAAACACAGCTGCCCTATTGCGCGTAGCAGATCTGGTGTATTTCAATGTTCTAGCTTTTCTCTTGACATTAAAGGTATTGTTGTAGGACTAGGCTCATTCTGCCAACACATTCTCGTCCTTCTCCTCTCTTTCTCTCCAGGAGCTAAGCAAGTATTGCGACGAGGCACATGGCTCCATGATTCTCCTAGCCCTTGAGTGTCTCGCCCAACCGGGCGAAGCACCCCCAGCAGCGGCTGATTTAGTGGCCTACCACGCAGGCCAAGCCGTAGGACTTGCCACCTTATTGCGCGGTACTGCCTTGCACGCTGCTGGTGGCCGCCTGTACGTGCCTCGGGATGTGATGCAGCGCCATAGGGCTCGCGCTCGTGCGGTGCTCTTGGGGCCGGAGCCACCGGAGGACGTGTCTCTGGATGCAATGTTGGACGAGTTCGAGCTTGACGCTCGCCGGAAGCGCCGCAAGCAGCCAGTCTCAGCCACCGAGCGGGCGGCAGCGGCAGCAGCTGTAGGGGAATACTGCCAAACTGCGAAGTGGCATTTGACTGCGGCTGACACCATATCGCGCGGCTCGCCTCCGCCTGGGTTTGAACGCACTGATGGCCTGCCTGTGGCGGGGTGGTATGCGGAGTCAGTAGCAGCGGCAGAGGGGCAGAAGGTGGGAGCACCCTGGCGGCTTGCGTTTCTACCGGTGGCGCGAGCAGCGCAGTACTTCGAAGCACTCGAAGACCGGGACTACAACTTGCACCACCCCGACCTCTGGCCGAGCCCCGCACCGATTGAAGGAAACAGCCCCCTGCCTTTCCAATTGAAAGTCCTGGGCTCCGCTTGGGGAATTGCATCACCTTTCCTGGCGTAGTGAAGTGCGCATTTACTGACCCTGCCAATCTTTAATGCGCCATTGCGTTGAACAACGCATTTGTTTATGCATCTACACTTCCTTATAGTACTATTACTATTATCTGGAAACGGAGGGAGGAAAGTAATTTAAGACAATTTATGGAGGGGCGAAGGGAGGGGTCATAAGTTCGTTTGAGATTCTTATATGGCCGAAGTCTAAAATTTTTGGAATTCCCCGGCCCTCCCAACTCCAAACCACCAAGTGAACCATTAATATCAAAAGTAGATGTGCTTTTTACACTCAAGAAAAAGAAGACAGGAAGCACATGCCCATAAGCACTCTTAGCTCACAGGGCTTGATAGCGAACGTCCTCTTTTCTCTTTGCCTTCGTTTACTTCCGTGCTCCGCCCGAGCCACCCAGTGTGCGTGGCATAAGGGGGTTCTCACTTAAGGAGGAGTCGATGGAACCCATCATGGGCGCTGACCTTGCTCCCATGGGTGGCGAACTTAGCCGGGTCTCACTCTGCTCGTTTCGGCTGTTCCCATTCCCAAGAGCGGGAAGTCGCAACTCCAGCCCTCCTGCTCGCCCTTCCCACCGCGCCTCTGCATCGCGTGCGCGCTGCTCTTCCTGCCGCAACTTCTCTCGGTGCGCCTTTTCTCGTGCTCGCTCTGCTGCACGCAGTGACTCCTCCTTGGCGCTCAGAGGGGCCGAGGACTCCTTCTTCTTCTTCCCTTGCCCGCCCACCTTCAACTTCGATGGTTTCCCTTCTCCTTGCGTGCTGTTCGGCAGGGCAGCTTGCGTCACATTGCTCGCGGCTTGAAGCATGTTCCGCTCCGGCTGCATTCCGCTGTCTTCCATCCCATTGTTGCTCAAATCATCAGGTGGCGCAGCATCGGAGGGAGTGTTCTCTCGCACATCCACCACGCACACTGTCTCCACCGTGACCAAGGGCGCTGCACGAGCCTCTGCATCGGCGTCTCCCGGCCGCGGGTTCGCCCAACGGCCCGTGCCCAGAGCCTCGATCTTGCCGCCCGCGTGTACATAGACGTGCCGCACCCTTGCCGACCGCTCGAGCGCCTCAGCGATGGTGCGCAGGCCCTGCTTCCCCACCCGATTGCCCCGGAGGTCCACGGACCGGAGCGCGCTTTTGCCGCCAAGCACGGCCGACAGTGCCCGGGCACCTTCATCGGTGATGAGGTTGCCTCGGAGGTTCAGGTCTGCAATGGAGGTGTTCCCCCGTAATAGGGCGGCGATCGCGTGCACTTCCTCGTCGGTGATCCCCGACTCTGGCAACTGAATGGCGCCTCCACCGGACGAGTCCTCAGCCCCAAGGCCCTCAGTGTTGTTGTTGGCGCTCGCCTGGGAGGCCGCCCCCGCCTTCACCGCGTTCACGTACCTCAGCAAGGTGCGGCGCTTGGCGTCCTCCTCGGAGCCCAGCCGGTCCTGCAAGTATGCGGTCTTGCGTGACAAGTGCTCGATGTGCTCTTCTCGGGCGCCGATTTCAGTGCCTAGGCGCGTGGTTTCTTCTTCTTCCACCATCAGGAGCGCGTAGACTTGGGCCAGCCTCTCAATCGATGCTTCCTTGAACCGGTTGGTCTTTTGCGCGGTGGTCAAGAAACCGTTCACGCCGTGCTTCTCCAGCCACGCCCTGTGAGCTGGTTTCTTGCCCTTGAGCAGGACCAAGCCCAGAGATGGTTTGGACTCCATGTAGAAGCGCCCACGCCCGCCCGCTGCTTTGACTGCCTCCCGGTCATCGCCGCCGCCGTTGGACTCCCCGCCGTTGGTCTCAGGGCCCCCGTTGGTAATGGCGAGGGCATCGGAGGCGTCTTGCTGCACCCGTGTGAGGGCTTCGCAGCGCACCGTCAACTCCTCCACTTCCCCTTGCTTGAGTCGCATGGCTTGCGTGATGACGCGGTTCGACTCTCCCGTTTCTTCCACTTTTCGGCTCAGTTCCTCGCCCCGCTCCGAGAGCGCCTTGATCTGCGCCTCCATCTTCTTCATTTCTTCGTTTCGCACTACTTTGGACTCCTCGTCCGCCTGCATCTTGTTCAACAAGAAACTCAAGCGGCCGCCCAGCGTTTTCACCTTTTCTTCGGCCTGCTGCCTCTCCTCGTGCTCCGACAGTTTCAGCTGCACTTCTTCGCGACAGCGCTGTGAGAGTTGGGCGTTGTGCTTTTTCAAGGCTCGAATCTGGTCCTGCAACACCTTCTTGTCCAATTCCGCCTTGACCCGTGCTTTGCCTTCTTTCGTGGACTCCTTGATAAGCCGGCTGTTTTTCTTCTTGAGGGCAATCATTTCCATTTCCTTCTTTTGCAGCGCCTCCATCGCCTTGGTCTTGCCCAGCTCCGCTAGCTTGAGGCGCTCCAGCAACTGGAACACCTTCTCCGCCATCTCCCGCAACTGCTCCCCGCTGTCGCGCGCCTCGGCCTCCATGCGCAGCCGCTCCTGCTCGGACTTCTCAATCTTGGTTTGGAGCTCACGGTTGTTGTCGATGGTGTTTTGGAGCTCCGCAGTCATGACCTTGTTCGCGTCTTCCTGGTTGCGCCTTCCCCGCGTCTCCACTTGCAGCTGCGTGTCAAGCTCCACGTTCTTCGAGTGCAACTGCCGCAGCTTGTCCTCCATGCCGGACACCTGATCTTCTGCTTGCCGCTTCGCCTCTTCCTGGCCCTGAAGTTTCTCCAGCAGCTGGTATTGCTTTTCCTTCCGCACTCGAAGCTGTTCTTGCAATGCTTCGAGTTCGACCTGAGTCTTCATCTTCAGCTCGGCATTATTGTTCCGTAGTTGCTCGCACTCAGCGCGCAAGATTCGGACCTCTTCGGCGCGCAGCTGGCCTTCTCGTGCAGCGCGAGCGGCCATTTCTTCGTGTGTCTTAGCCGTGGTTAAGAGGGCACCGTACTTGCCTCGCAACGCCTCCAACTCCTTGCGAAACGCCTCGTTTTCCGACGATATCTTAGCCGTCTGCGCCTCCTCCGTCTCAAGCAAGCGTAAGAGCTCTGCATTCTGATCCGTCATGATTTTCAGTTGCTTGTCTTTGTCTGCGTTCTCAGCTTGAGCCTTTTTGAGCTGCGAGTCTGCTGCCCGTGCTTTGGACTGAAGTTCGAAGTTGACGTCCCGCAGACTTCGGCTCTCTTCTTCCACCGCCAGCTTTTCCATCTGGATGTTGTTTGCATCTTCTTCGACTTTGTCTAGGTTGGACAGCAATTGCGCGTTTTGGTCTGACAGGATACGTAATTGCTCGTCTTTCATTCTTAAGGCCTGAAGAACACAATGGGTTTGATAGCACGCGTGGAAAGAGTGTTGTCTTAAAACGCACTCTGCTACAAAGAGTAAAGTTGCTAGATTGAGTAAAAGCCACAATATGGCAGTTTCAACATTATACAGATTTATCTCAAACTTAGGATGAGTTCCGATTGATAATGGGGAGTCCGTGCAATGCGGGGGAGTGTGTAGGGGGGTAGGCGACAATTTTGTATTTTAGGTAACTCACCTCTCCAGCCCGGCTTTCTCTGGCCGCGCGCAAATCGGTGACAGAAGTTGGGCCCCGAGTAGTCCCAGCTCCAGCAGCATTCTCGCTTGACGTCTGCTCCATATTTTAAAGATGCCTCCACGCAGCGGTGGATAAGCAGGTACGTTTATCAGCAACCGTCCACAACGCTCCCTATTGTTTGCGAGCGTGGCCCAAAGAGGCGCACAAGCGTTCCTCCAGAAAATAAATTTACCCCCAGGATCGCTTAGACAGATTTAGCTATTCCTCAGGCCTGTCTATAAAAGTTCGTTGTTGCTCTAGAGGAGAGTGGTTGTCAAGTATCCCCCAAAACCGCGCGTTGGCTGCGATGTCCACAACGACGAATGTGAAATGTGAAGGCTGCTCGAGAAAAAGGGTAACCAACTTTCATGGAAGGACTGGGTTGATCACATTGCAGAAATATTTTTGGAAGGACTGGGACATGCATTTTACAGGAGGTTCCACTTTCTGCTCATGTCCGTGATTGCGATTTGGGAGATTCGTCAAGTTCGAGTTTACAACCTTCGCAATCTTCGCCGCCCTTCCGGTGAGACCAGCGCATAAGCACCCCCCTATTGATATTGTCAAAAGTACATACATATCCACTCAATTTTTGCGTTAATTCCCTCTAGATGGCCCACATTATTTCGGCCCTGTCCGGCGATGCCGCTGACCAATGCAAAGTCAAGCGCGCACTGCTCTCCGTGTCCGACAAGACCGGCCTCGTCGAACTCGTGACCTTTTTAGCCTCACAAGGTGTTGAGCTTCTTTCCACAGGCGGCACTGCAGCCGCCATCCGCGGAGCCGGTGAGTAAGAATTGCCCAACATCACTGTATTGATCGAGATTCTCGGTGTACTCAATTTACGGTAACTCCTCAGGTCTAAAATGCATCGACGTTTCGGAGTACACGGGATTTCCGGAGATCATGGATGGACGGGTGAAGACATTGCATCCGAAGGTTAGTCAGCTATATAATTTTGCGTTCATTTCTGCGACTGTGTCATTAGCTGAACCCACTTGTTCTATATCGTGGAACTAAGACGCTGGCTTCTCATTAAGGTTCATGGTGGCATCATGGCTGTGCGCGGGAACAAGGAGCACGCTGCAGCCGCTGAAGCAGCGGGCATCCAAGAAATTGATCTCGTTGTGCTAAACCTGTAAGCGTCTCTCATATTTTACCTAGCTCCCTTCATCTTCCTCACCTTTCTGAAAATGGTCTGAAGTTGTGCTTCTTTCTTTGAACCCAGCAGCGCTTCTTGTTTTCCGCTTCTTCTCTTCCATACAACAGGTATGCCTTTGAAGCTACGGTAGCGAAAGGGTCGGACTTTGGCACCTGCATCGAGAACATCGATATCGGCGGCCCCTCGATGCTTCGCTCCTCGGCCAAGAACCATGCTTACGTCACCATTGCCACCGCGCCCGCCCAGTACAAGGAGCTCATGGCCGAAATGGCCCAAAACAACAACGCGGGCTGCACCTCCCTCAAGCTCCGGCGCCGTTTCGCATCTCGTGCGTTCGCGACCTCTGCGGCCTACGACAGCGCCATCGCAGGGTGGTGGCAGAACCAGCTCGAGCCTGAGCCAGAGACCTCGGCTGCGGCGGAAGCGGCACCACTGGTGGTAACGCGCGCATACACGCACGACCGCAAGCTCAAGTACGGCTGCAACCCGCATCAGGTAGGCGTGATTGATGCCGGAACCTACTGTGAGGCTAGAAGATGATTAACACTTTCGTTTTGACGCACCCGTAATGACATGTCACTTCTTCATTTGCACATATCTATCAGGCGCCTTCGAACATTTTCACCCCGATGGGCCAGCCCGCGCCCTTCTCGGTCCTAAATGGCAACCCGGGCTACATCAACCTTCTGGACGCTCTCAACGCATGGCAGCTGGTGTCGGAGCTGAGGCAGTCCCTGGACCTCCCGGCGGCCGCGTCCTTCAAGCACGTGTCTCCTGCGGGCTGCGCGGTGGCCGTGCCCTTGACCGAGGTGGAGTGCGCGGCCTACGAGGTCGAGGACGCTTCGGCCCTGACTCCTCTCAGTGTGGCCTACCTGCGCGCGAGGCAGGCGGATCCTCTGTGCTCGTTCGGAGACTTTGCGGCGGTCTCGGATGTGGTGGATGAGGCAACGGCCAACTACTTGAAGGTAAAAAGTAGTGATGCAGGCAATTAATTTCTGTTCACATCATTTCTTTAAGCTGTAGTCTGCTCTCTATGTGAACTGTTTCAAAATACCATCGTATCGTTTCTTTGAACTGTGCGCACTGCGTTGTCTGTCAATCTTGCTAGGGAGTGGTGTCGGACGGCATCATTGCGCCCGGTTACGAGCCCGCAGCTCTCGCCATTTTGAGCGCCAAGAAGAGTGGCAACTTCATCGTGCTGCAAGCCACGGCCAACTACACGCCGCCAGACGTCGAGTACCGCGAGGTGCAGGGGGCTGTGTTCGCTCAAAAGCGCAACAATGCTCTCGTGACTTTGTCGAATGTCTCGACCTTCGTGACGCAAGCGAAGGAGGTCTCCGACGGCGCTAAACTCGATCTGGTGGTTGCCTCCATCGCCATCAAGTGAGCCATGATATTCTGATGGACTTTTGCTCACTTGTTCTTCAAACTCTACTTTTATACTTTTTTTTGTCCTATCTTATATCTGGAATACCTTTTACTCACCTCCTCGTCGTATTTAGGTACACCCAATCGAACTCAGTGGCGTACTCCAAGAACGGTCAAGTAGTGGGCGTGGGCGCGGGCCAGCAGTCGCGCGTGGACTGCGTCAAGCTCGCAGGCCGCAAAGTAGTGACGTGGCACCTCCGGCAGCACCCCAAGGTACTGGGCCTGCAGTTCAAAGCGGGCACCAAGAAGCAGGACCGGGTGAATGCGCGCGTGCGGTACATCGAGGGTGACGTCACTGCGGCCGAGCGGCCTTTCTGGGAGGCCAACTTCGCAGTGGTGCCCGAACCTCTGACCACCAGCGAGAAGGAGGCGTTCATGGCCGAGCTCAAGGGGGTGAGCCTCTCGAGCGACGCGTTCTTCCCGTTCCGGGACTCGCTGGACCACGCCTCCAAGTTTGGGGTGCAGTTCGTGGCTCAGGCTGGCGGGTCCAGCGGCGATGCCTCGGTGACGGCCGCGGCCGACGAGTACGGCATGGCCATGTGCCACACGGGCCTGCGCCTCTTTCACCACTAGAGTGGAGGCTTAAATGCGCTCTCTGCTGCCGTTTTATCGCACACATGGGCGCTAATGGAAGCAGCATGTCCTCTATGCTAAATGCCCAGAAAGCCCTCAAGAACAGGCGCAGTTTTCTTCATTGGTTTCCTGATGTGATGTATTGATTTCCCGCGTGTTTTTTTGTCTCTTGCCTTTGAGCTATGAGAATTAATTGAAATAGGCAAGAATTCGAACCGCACACAACACACAAGGACGCAAGGAATTCGCAAAAGGAAAGGCACAATTCTACATTCGGACATCTGGGAATACACATAAGTACGGGCAACATGCTTGGCTGGGTATTACGGTATTACGATAAATCGTATCGTCAAAATTTGCCGTGTTTTTCGTTATTTCGCTGAATAACGCCCGATTTCGCGTTATTTCGGCGTTATTACGTGCTCTCTTTTGACGAAATCGAAACGAAATCTCGTATCGTTTATGAAAAACGGGCGTAATCCTCAGCCAAGGCAACATGTTGATGTATGTGGGAGGTGTTATGTTATTGAGGAATTTCCCCTTTGTGGGGAAGCTTCGACTTACCGTATCAACGATATTTAGAGAGCGGGCGATACGTTCTTTCCGGACAATCGACAGGGTGGGCCCTAGTAAACGCGACTTCACGTCGCAGTCTAAGGTTATTGTGTTGTAAATATGGGTAAATTAATCGCCAAAATTTGTGTGCCATTTGGTTCAGAAACCGTGGAGAACGACCCATGTACCGCCGGGACGGCGAGAAATTACACTGCCGGGACGGGGAACAGGCAGAAAACTTCAGCGCAAGCCAAGGAGTGGAACAGGCAGGCTTTTCAGCGCAGGATGGCTCAGAAGACGTCGAGGATTCATGTCGCCGAGCGGGCGACGTCCCAGGTTTTTGGAGCCGAGCCGAAGACGTCGGGTATTTCTGGAGCAGAGCCTTGGCTCCGGGCCGCGCTTGTTGCTCTCGAGGAGATGAAGGTGCTTATGGCTCGCGTCACGGTTATACTTCATGCACTTCAGTTTACAGTTCCCTGTGCAAACTCCGAGGTGCCCGCAGCAACCAACAATGGACCCTGCTCTCGCAACAGTAGACATTGCCCAGTGCCCTGACCAGGGCTACGATTCGATTCCCATGCGGGCGTCTAGCTAGTAGCAAGGGAAGGGTTACGAGCGAGGGATAAAGAAAATCCCGCGCCTGCGCCAGCATAGCACGACTAGCACCATCAAATAATTCGAATGATAAATAAGACTAAGACTTAGTACCGTATTTCCGTATTTTGACTATACATGTACGGCACGTGAATTGCGCATTTATCACGCGTAAATCACGCGCGAGGTGAATTTAAAGGCCTAGTAGGGTGTGAACCGCGCGTGGACATTTATCGCAGCCGTGTGCATTGCCTGGCCCTGACCCTGAGGCCTGGTGGCTGGTGGTATAGAAAAAAGTATAGTTGATAGTAGTATTTATTTTTTCCTACTATTTAATATTCAGTTCAATTAAATTTCAATTTCAATTACCAATTACCAAAACGAGGATTACCATCACTTCCATGGCCACTCGGGCATGTGCGCCTGATTAGCTTCTTAGGTCTAGTCTGCGCTGCTTTGCTTTTCTTCTCTACCTGTTAGTCTTCTAATTCCGGCCCTTCGGGGCCTGTCTCAAAA
>Ga0307979_1003712_pt1 | contig 10167 bp, 8 predicted proteins | sample OrgLakmetage1058_FD_201833 | JGI IMG/M metagenome (GOLD analysis project Ga0307979, IMG submission 201833) | Saline water microbial communities from Organic Lake, Antarctica - #1058 | ecosystem: Environmental > Aquatic > Non-marine Saline and Alkaline > Saline | place: Antarctica: Organic Lake... | reverse complement strand
GGCCTCCGCGTTAACTTTTTATTTTCACCATCAACACGTTTGGTAACGAGTTTGTGCAAAATACTCGTACTTTTTGGTTGGTCAACAAAGACAAATTACCGACATATTTATTCAGTCTTTCCGTTAAATTTCTGAAAAGAATCCACCAGCACCGTCTGGGAGCCGTTTGTTCCTCCATCCCTTCCTTGGCGAGGTTACACCGCACCGCTGTTATTACGCTGCTAGGTGAAGCCCACGCTATCGGCTGTAAATCGAGTGAGGCTATGGCCTCCCCGACTCTGATGTTTCGCGTTTAATTCAAAGTATTTTCAGCACTCTTTTCTCGCGTCATCTTTTACTAAAAAAGAAGAGCTATACTCACCACCATCGAGAAATGTATGTAACAAAACGGGCGGTTTCACTGCTTATATCTACAGTCGCCTTGTTCCTAGAAGTTGATTCCCATCAAATTGAGCATAATGCTTCGACGAAGCCATCGATAGCCTTGCCCAGTTCATTAGATTTGCTACAACAACATTACAGTCCTGATTCTTATTCAGCTCTCTCTGGAACGCAGTCGGAGTTTTTACGAGTAAAAAATGCCAGCTATGGATATAGTTCGACAGCCAAGCCACCTATGCATGTTGTTGTACTTGGCGGATCATTTACTGGTGGAGTTGGAGCGAATTGTGAAACAATTCGTAAACGCCCCTCCAGGGACTGCGCTTGGCCACATCACTTGGAACGCATAATGCAGTCCCGCGGCGTCCCTATTGTTGTCGAAAATTACGCGATAGCAGGATCATCTGCTCCTGGAGCACTTCCGATCATTGTCGGGCGTATTGTAGCATCAAATGCGGCAAATCCTGTGGATGTTGTGTTAATTGACTATAGCCCAAACCACGCTGCACTACTTGTCGGAAAGAAAAAATCATTCATGGCGAAAGGTGGCCTAAGCAAGGCACAAGAAGTACTATGTGGCACGGAAGCACTAGTCCGAACCTTGCGGTGCTTGGGCCCACGTCGACCGCATGTGGTGTTTGTCGAAGAGGGTTCGCGCCACGTGTGGCCACATGGTACCTTGGCGGCCAAGTACGGCTTATTGCTTTGGAACTCGAGGAAAGTCACCGATCCGAATCCGCACTTGCCTGAAGCCAGTCACCAGTCACTGGCCTTGGAAATTGCTGACAATTGGAATGAGGTTTACAAAAAATCATTCTCACCTAAACCTCGACGCTCTAAACAGGGTCAATTTAAGTATTGCGACAACCGCCAAGAGCCAGCGGTTGACAATCAAGCTGAGTTGGAAGTGTGCCCTGCTGAGGTGTCTGCCTATCCTGAAGACCATTATCGAAAGGTTTTAAATGTCTCTGTTTCGCGTGAAATTATAGCTCCAAAACAAGCTCCTCCACCATGCTGCACCAAAGGAGTGCTCGAGGGAGTTTTTGCGCATTGCGCATTGCCGCTGAAATTCGCAACAGGATACGAGCTTCAGCAGTCGCTCGCGCGCGCACTCGACCCAGGCGGAATATGGCACCTATTCGAAGATAAACCAGGCAAACCTGGCATGATTGCCGATGATAGAATCCCTTCTTTTGACCCATATGGATTGGTAGATGGGGCCACGAGTGGTCAATTACTGGATTCACCAAATTCACCTCCTCTAGAATTGTCAAGCTCCACAAGTACGTCCAACTCGAGGACACAATCGGACTTGGTTTTCCATGTGCCGTTGACTAAAAGTGGTCTCATTACAATAACCTACTTAATTACCTACTTGCGCAGCTATGAAAACATGGGCCGTGTGCTGGTATGGCTTGATGCGGAAAGCCCTGAGAAAGCCAAGGTAGTGAAGTATATCGATGGCTCTTGGTCTCTCAATGTCAGTTTGACGGACACTTTTACCTGGCTACCGAATCGATTTTTTGTCAAGTCGAAATGCCGTGGCGAAGGAGGCCCACGCACGAAGGACTGGTACCGCACTGGCAATCACACTCTCCACGTGCGCCTCCTCGATCGCGGCAACATAGACTCTTCTTCTTGGAATATGGGCGACAAGATTGAACCTGCAAATCCAGCACCGCCGGGTGCAGGGAACAAGTTCAAGATATTGAGCTTGAGCTCATGCTAACCACAAAAAGTATAACTAGTGAGTAAATAGAAACCAGCTGATCATAAACATGTCCGGACTCGTAATTGAAGCTAAGCGAACTAATATATAAAAAAAATTACGTGCTCTGTAGTAAGTGAATGGAACTGTAAATCCGCTTATCATGCGCCATTCCTGCGCTGTACCGTTTCCGAAAGCCCGAGCTCGAACTTTATAGAAAAATAGAAAGATACACAAATATCAAATATATAAAGCCAGGGAATAAGTAATATCGCAGCTAACGCCAACGCCAACTAGGTGGAACCCTACTTTACTGCTTCTGCTACTCTGCTCTATTTTGGTTCTCAAACCAAGTCCCTGTGCCCCTGGAGAAGTTCCTTGCTCTGAGCTCTCTGGCATTTGAAAGTTTGAAAAGGAACCAAGATCCCAAGAGAAGCTATCGAGTTCGAACTCGAGCAGGGTATATTTATAAATTCACTATTGTGATTTTTACAAGGTATAGTAAACAAAAAACATACCATCCCTGTAAATTCCTGTTCTGTAAATGTCCGCTGTTGTTTCGTGTATCCTTTATATTAAACAAGTTCAGGTGCCCGCGCGATGCGTGATTTCGGTGTAATGTGCTTGCTGCGGAGCAGTAAGTGTTTCTTCTTAGCACCTCAGTGCGCGGCCTTGAGATGCCCGTGGATGAGTGCCCCTTGTGGTGCCCGTGGTGCGTATCCCTTCTTGTGTCTGTGGTCCGCCTTGTGTTTTTATTTTTGAACTGCGCATGCACATGTACAACAAATCTGCACTCCTGTGAAGTAGGTACATAAATGACGACCACCACGAAAGAACGAACCACCGCCGATTTTCCATTTAATATAAAGGATGGAATTTCGTTCGTACGTGGTTCGTTCCACTCCCCATCGTTCGCGTGAATCTACGCACGTACAAGGGTAATTACTTGTACGTGCGTAGATTTACGCGAACGATGGGGAGTGGGTTCGTTCGTGAAGGGGCACGTACCACGGGCACTACACGAAGCACTCATTAACGGCCACCTCAAGGCCGCGAAAAAAGGTGCTACGAAACGGCCACAGACCTATACTTTGTTCCGCAGCGAACTCATTACGCCCCTGAAGCGCGCATCGCGCGGGCACCTGAACTTGTCTATGTACGTACTGTATCTGCCTTCGTGTCACCGAATCTATCACACAGCGAGCGAACTGGTTGGTCACGGGTCACGGAGTCACGGAGGGTCCCTGGTGGGCTGCTACAGGAACGGGTCAAATCAGCACATCGCCTCGTGCAACATCACCACCGTCATCACCACTATTTACTGCAGCTGCCACTACGTGCACACTAGTTCCAACGGCGGCGCTCTAGCTTAGCTTTTCAAGTCAAGCCTGTTGCCTCATTTAGGTTTTCACAGGTACTGTAGATAGATATCCTTGATTGTATCATACACAGTATACGTATCATGCGCCGTCTCCTAGCTTCACCCTGGGCTCGGCGCACAGCATTCGTGGGGTGGACTGGGGCAGCCGTTGCCGCTGGCTATGTAGCACGTCGTTCCGACGAGAAACAGCAACAGCGAGTTTTGCCGAGCGGTAGCCATGCATGCTGTGAAGGTACCGTTGCATTGACGGCCCAGCAAGCAGGCCTCAAGCCGCAGCTCACGCGCATTCTCGGCGCCGACCACGTGTCGTTTGGCGTAATGCAGCGAGGTGCGCGGCTGGGCCGCGGCGAAGCGTTTGCGGTGTGTAAGCCGGGCACGCTTCAGGAAGCGCTGGAGTGCTTGCAGGCATGCGTGGACCACGACTGCGCAGTGGTGCCCCAGGGCGCCAACACCGGCTTGACGGGCGGGTCGGTGCCGCGCGACGCAGACACCACTCCTGGCTTGGACCGCCCCTCCGTCGTGATCAACTTTTCGCGGCTGCGCACCATCACACCAATCGACGACGGGAAGCGACTTGTGTGCCTGGCGGGCGCGGGCATTCAGGATGCGCTTCACAAGGCGAATGCTCTCGGCGTAGACAGCCACTCAGTACTCGGTTCCTTCTTTCTGAACCCCACTGTAGCTGCAGGGGTAGCTTTTGGCAGCGGTGGCACTCAGCTTCGCAAGGTAAGACGAATCATGCACATGCTCGCACGGATGTGTATCGCTCCTTGGTGCTTACTCTACTTTTTTCATTTAGTTTCTTCTTTGACTGAGCCTGTTTCATTCCATCTATTGAACCTCCCATAAACTGTGTACATTATATTTTTTCTTGCTTGGCAGGGCCCCGTCTACACGGAGCGCGTGCTGTACGCCAAGGTAAACGAGCAGGGCAAAGTAGAAGTAGTGGACTCCCTCGGCTTGAGGCTCTCGGCGGCGGGACCGTTGCCGTTGGACAACTCTACTACCGGCGGTGCAGTTTTGCCTGCCACAGCAATTGCCACGTCAGCCGGTGTGGTGCCCCAGGCAGCCACAGCCTCGACTAGCGAGGCCAGAGCCGCGGTGTTCCGCAAACTGGAGCGCGGAGAATTGAGCCCAGAAGACGTGGATGCGTCTTGCGCGCTGCCGGCGTCCCAGAAGGGATACGGCGACAGGGCCTGCGATTGCGAGGGAGCTGCAGGGCTAGAGGTGCGAGGAATGCACCTCTAGATACACCACTTCCCTTCCGTGATCCCTTGTTTCTTGTTGTTTATTATATCGACGAATATTCGTAACTTCTTGGAAACCTAAGTTTCAGCATTGTGTGTCTGTTCATTGACCCCATGCGCTTTGCTACTCAACAGGTCAACCGCTGGAATGCCGACGTGCGTGGGTCTGAACCTTGCCGAAGCGAGGGCAAAGTCCTCTTGCTGGCGTCTTGCCACGACACTTTCCCCAAGCCGCTGGCGCCACCGCAAGTGATCTGGGTGAGCGTGAAGGATTTGGCCACCGTGCAGAGGCTGCGGCGCGCGGTGTGCCTCGGCGGCGGCGCTCAAGACTTGCCGGTAGGTTATGATAATTGCACATGGACAAGGATTGCAGCATGGAAAAGTGGACTTGAGAATGTTAGGGAACAATGTACGAAGTAGTGTATGAGAAAGCGAGCGAATAATATAGGGCAATTATGTGTATTAGAGGTCTAGAAGTAATGGAGGGCTTTTGCTTTCCAGCTGACAATTTTGGTGGAAGTCTAGTGTAAGCTACTAACCTTTTTTCTTCGTTCTCTGCACGCGTATGCCACACGAAGGTGTCCTGCGAGTACATGGACGGAGACGCCGTCATTGCGGTGGACGAAGGCGGCCGCGCCCTGTGCTTCTTGCTCAAGCACATTGGCACCGGCCCCTGGCTCAAGCGGCTGTGGGGGGTGAAAGTCGCCGTGGAAAATTCGCCGCTGCCCTTCGCGGCCACCCTAGCCGACTCCTGCTTGTATGCGATCAATGCCCTGTTGCCGGACCCGCTGCCCCCCAGAGTGCGGGCTTTGGTGGAGTCGGGGAAGACCCACCACGTGGCCATTGGGGTGGGCGAATTCGGGACGGGCGAAGTGAAGCGCCTGACCGAACGGCTGCACGCCTTTGCCGAGCAAGAAGGCAAACAAGGATTGAACGGATCGCAAGCTGGCGCAGACGCCCCACCGGTAGAAGTGCACTGGTGCTCGCCCGACGAAGCAGCTATGGTGGGGCACTTCCGATTCGCAGCCGCGCCTGCATTTCGCACGTGGTGTGTCGGAAAGGTAATGAAGACATCTTCATGACGTAGGCAACAAGAACCTTTGGCAACGATGTTCAGGTTCACTTGTACTTTTGTGTGGACAGTGAAGACCTCTTTCTTTCTAATTTCTTACGCACATCAGTACAATCGGCGAGACCATCGAATCGCACTTTTCTCTGAGATATTCGTGAAAGCATTGACTCACAAAATCGTTCTTTCTGGCGCTCCCCAGGGTTTGGAAGGGGTGTCGGTCGATTACGCGCTCCCAAAGGCGCAAGCGGCGCTGCCTGACCTGAACCTTTCTCAAGGGTCCGTTGGCGGCGGAGGAGTCGCGCTTCGCATGCGGTACAGCCACCTTGGCTGCAACGTGGTCCACGAAGATGTCGCGTTCACGGAGGTGATAGATGCACACGATACTTATCTTTTCCAATGAGCTTTTATCGTAGTCCCTGTCGAGTTTGTGTGTGTGCTAATTCACCGCACCATCAATGACCCGTGTCTCTTTGATCTTTCACATATTCATTGTGTTAGGGCACGAACGCCACCGCAGCCAAGTACGCACTGAAAGGTTCTGTCGAAGGATTGGGTGGGAAACTGCCGGCGGAACACGGCCACGGGACGGAGTACGTACTTGAGTATTTATTAATCCCCTGTATCGATTTTATTTCTGTTTAAATCTTTTCGAGAGGCCTTTCTGCTTCAAGCTCCCGCATGAAATTCGAAATATTCACACAGGCAGTCGTTTTTTCTTTTTTTCTTCGTATGTATAACTGTGCCTTCTTTGACGCCTTTCGAAAGGTATGTGGCCCCACCCGAGATGCAAGCACGATGGAAAAGCATGGATCCATTGAATGTGTTCAATCCAGGAATTGGTGGGCTGCCCAACACCCGCCGCTATGGCACCGCTGTGCCACTCCAAGTCTCACCACCGCGCTCTTAAATTGGCGTGGGTCAAATTACATATACAAGAGAGGAAAAAGGCGGAATTTTGACGCCAATGCCTTGCTAAGCAAGATCAACCCGCTTAGTGCTAAGTTCTTACAATTTTTTTATGTATCCCATATACTATGACTTCGTTGCGCTAAGGCGTTGGGCTTTGAGCACATCTCAGTATATGGTCTATATAGTTATAAGAGTAAAGATGAACATTACATAACGCCAGAGGGCATTCAGCCCAGGAGTCAGTCTTGTTCTGGAGGATTCATCAAAACGAAGCTCTGTGCTATTTGTTGTTGTTGTTTCTTTGGAATTGGGGTTGGGGGGTATATTCTAGTCCAATTAACTCTAATCCATATAGTCAAATAAAATGAGCCTCCCGAAAAGGGAGCTTCGGAGCTCGCGCTTGAAAGACATCCCCTTATTCATTTCTTCTAGATTTGGTGCAGCTAATAGGCGAGATTACCCTCTAAATGGACTTAACAGGCCCCCGTTTTGCTGGATTGTATGCCTGGCCCAGGGTCGATGTACCTATAACTATCGACTATCGCGGTCAATTACTCATGACTCATCAGAGCTCTTTTTTTGCAGCTAAAGAAGTTTTCTAAGGGCCCAGTGCAACTTTCGAGAAAGTGAGCGCCGCATCGAAGAGAAATGGGCTGAAGTCCGAGGCCAAGACCTGTGCCTTTCGTTCGAATCAGCTGGTATATTTTCTTCGGATGTAGCGAACCCACTACAAGAAGTAGTTGTTCCACTGAATGATGCGCGGCGGCGGTGAGACGAATTCAACACCGAGGAACAGTCTGGTGAAGTTGATGATGGTAGAGCAGACGCTGATTGGGGCGATAGCAAATTACCAGTTCGGGTGCTGTACCATTTTTTCTCACTGAGGCGAGATAGGTGTTCTGAATCCGTCACTAGTTGAATTCTTCGAGAGGGCGACCGCCGCGATGAACAGGAATTCTTCGACACTGCACCATTGCTTAAATTATCAAATGTTTCCTTTAAATTACAAGCTATAGATGACAACGTTTCTTCTTTTGAAAGGCAACGTCTCAAGGGCACTTCAGAGACGCAGTCATCAGCGCAAGCCGAGCGGCTGCGAGCAAAACATTGCTGCTCGTTCGATATTTTCAAAGGTGAAACATCACCTGGATCTACCTTGATGAAAAAAATAAACGGTTCAGGAGTGGGTGGTCAATTATTCAATTTTATGCTGTGGCGCACTGCATGCGTTAAATTGCTCAAGAAATTGCGATACTACGGGCACCATTCATGGTATAAAAACAAAGACGTAAAAAAAAATGTGGAGCATGCAAGGTTGCTAGACAATATCTCATGTAAAATTTCTACGCGATTGATTTTCAAATAATGAGTAAAGTGCTCACCGCGAGGTTGCAATCCATTTCGTTGAACCCAAATGTACTGGAAAGGATATAGCCAGTCAACTGATGATCCCCTTCCAAGGAAGAAGAAGTGAAGAATCTTCTTTTTTCGCGCCTCCCCCGAGACTAAGGACTGGCGTTAGTAGCTATACAGGGGAAGGGTGCCATTTTTCTGTAGTAATAGCAAGGGTGATCAGGTGTAATGGGTGTGCAACGACCACACCCTGTAGTGTAGCTCTCTAGCTTCCGGCTGATGGCTTCCTCGCCCTCGTCGAAGGCAAGGGAGAGTGCTAAGCGGATCTCAAGCGCCGAACTCCTTCTTATAAAGGTTATTGAGATGTTCAACGTTTATCTGCAACGATATCCTCTTCACGTTCGCCTTATCTGCGGGTTGTGCTTCTCGTCGTTCTCGTGTCATCGACCCGTGCGAAAACACTCAGCCCTCATGCTAGCCTGACGCGTATGCGCCAAAGTTTAGGATCACGGGGCCGTGAATTTAATTCAAATTAACAGTTTGTGACCCGCTATAAGCTTAGTTCAGCCATTGCTAAGGCCCAACGGTAATTTCTATCGCGCGGCTCAAGCTTCGAACAGCTTCTTCTAATTATTGTTGAAAGGTTCAGCGTTTGTCTGTCACGTGAACATCTTCGTGTTTGCCTTTACCTGCGGGCTGCCATTTTTAGTCAGTCTACAGGGATGTCAGCCGTCACCTTGCTTCAGAGACTTACACTACAGGGGGTGGTCGTTTCACACCCATTACACCTGATCAACCTTGGTAATAGTACTCCTGTACGTACCACCTGTTCTCTTAGTGTGTATGTAGCTGTGTGTATCTGTAGTATGTTAGCACTATACCATGGTCCTGCTTTGTACCACAGAGTGGAAGGTTAAGAACTCGAACTAATACAAACCCAAATGACACAGAAGCCAATGCTGCGGGCAGAAGTGTACGCGCATGCGTTGCGCGCAAGTCAAAATCGTAAAGAGTATAGTGTGTAGAGGGCAGGAAGCACAATACTTCCACCCCCTTCTAAAGTGGAAACTGTTCATGAAATAATTTTGAAACCGGACTTAAGTCCCTTCTACGTGTGCTTCTGCGTTGAAGAGGGCGCGCCGTTGCTCCGTCTCTTGGGCGCGCCGAGCCAAAGACCTCCGCTTCTCCTCAGGCGTAACCCTAGTGTCGCATCGGGGTGGCCTTAGCTGTGGATGTAAAGAGCACTGAATTGGCCGTGTACTTCATGGCACAGTTTCCGAAGGACAGGAATGAGAGGGCTCCCGACTCACTAGTAAAACGCAATAGAACTCGCACACTTTTCCTCTGCGATTTGACTTGCGCGCACCACACGCGCGTACATGTCTGCCCGCACTAGCAACTTCTACGTCATTCGCATTTCTGAATGTATGCGAGTTCGTGTATGCACTTGATGCGGTAGTTCTGGAGTCTGAAGTGCACTAATTTACCAGTGGTGTACAGTGTGCCAGTGTGCAGTGGAAGTGGATTAAATACTAGGTTCGGTTTTCCCGCGGAAAGGGATTTTTTTACAAATTAGACGTGATTTCCGCGACGGGAATTTAGCAGCGCCTTTATGACTACGGCACGAAAATCCCGCGGAAACCCGCGGAAATCCGCGGAAATCCCGCGGAAATGCCACGTGAAGTGAAATTTTCAGCCATCGCGCGGGAATTCCGCGGAAACGGGAATCGCAACCCTGATCAAACATTCAAGCCTATTCCTATTCAGAATTATCTAAGCCCGCTGCCGCCGCAGGCGCAGGCATACACAATTTACAATCACGCAGCCGTATGCTCTAACTTATTAATTCCCATTTCTTTTTACTTCCAAGCGGGGTGTCTTCTTTCGTTTTTGTAGCTGCTTCCGGTTTCACATCGTGTTTGTGTATGTTTATGCAGGTGCTTCCGTTTTCGTACTCTTTCTCAGGTATAAGTTCTTAGACGTGTCTACAAAACCCCCCCACCAAACTCGGATACATGTGAGTCTGAGCCTGAACACAATCGAATCTTTGTTCGACCTCGCTAAGTACCGCTTCTGGAGCGGAGAAGCTATTCCTGGTGTTCGTAGGCCTGTGTTC
>Ga0307979_1003707_pt1 | contig 10169 bp, 6 predicted proteins | sample OrgLakmetage1058_FD_201833 | JGI IMG/M metagenome (GOLD analysis project Ga0307979, IMG submission 201833) | Saline water microbial communities from Organic Lake, Antarctica - #1058 | ecosystem: Environmental > Aquatic > Non-marine Saline and Alkaline > Saline | place: Antarctica: Organic Lake... | reverse complement strand
TGCATTCTTTCCATCGATTTTTTTCCTTTTTTTCCTTTTCTTTTTGCTCTATCTTTAGTGCATAATTTTCCTGAGTGCACGTCCTCCTCACTCTTCTTCAACCTCTTCTTTCCTTTCCTCTTGCTCATGATAACAACCACAATCCTCCAGTTGACGGTGATTCCCGAGGCTCAATTCACCCGAGATCCTCTGGGCTCCATTGATGCAGTGGTCGAAGACTTGCTGTGCTGGACCCACGCAGGTGCGCGCGTTGCCGTCCTTCTTTTTCTCTTGAAGACAGTAGTGAGATGAGTTGAGAAGACATTTTAAAAAAAAGTTAAAGCGGTCTTTGTCCTGCACGCGCATGTTTGAAAAAGCTGTTTTTTTTTCACTTTCTGAGCTCGTATTTTTGTTTTTCTTTTTTAAATGTGAAATGAAAAACTTTGTTTTGGTTCAAATTGTGACTTCCTTTTTTATCTTTTTCTTTTGATCATGATATCCCCGGAATGAACCCTCCTTGCCCCTTGTCTCTGTGTATAGACACACTCTTTACCCCTTGCCTGTCTCGGTACATACACAGAGCCTGAGCCGTCGCCAGATATGGTGGTCCTGGAGACTGAGGGTATTATTCCCGTCAAGAAAGCAGTGGGCAAGCCAAGAGCCAACGTTCAGCCTTCTTCAACTTCATCGCACGATAGCAACAGGGACGGCAGCAGCAGCAGTTACGATAGTAATCGCAGGCGCAGCCGCAGCGCTAGCATGTGCTGCAGCAGCTGCAGCAACCAAGCTGCGAGAGAAAGTTTGGAAGCGGGGATGCTGCCGGGCATCGGGCCAGGGCACTGGACTTTGACGGACAAGGCGCTCGAAATGAGAAGGTATTCGAGCAGCCAAACCTCCGATGGTGTTGTTTGTCAATATTCGAGGTTGCCTCTCGCCTCTGATTTCTTTCATGGTCTTCTCCCCCTTCTCCTCCTTGTCGTCTTGTTTTCCCTTATTCCCCCCCCCCTCATTCTCCCCCTCTAATTGGGCTGAAACTTCCTTTACTCTTTTTTCTTCCTTCCTTGCGACATGTACTTCTTTGCCCTCTCTCTTACCTCCTTCCTTGCCCAGGGCGATGGCGCGGGACACGCACAAGCTCATCTTGTGCTCGGCGCATGCGGCCGTGGGAGACCAACTGCTGAGAGAACTCTTTTTGAGGTACTGGCAAAAAGAAATAGAGGAAAAGGGGAGGTGATGGGAGGTAAAGAGAATGGGTTCATCGGGGGGATCATGGGGTGTGAGTGTAGATTGAAAAAGAGGGTGTGAGTACATCCAAGGGGGGTAGTAGGGAATGTGAGGGGCGTCGGGGAGTGGGTGAGAGGGGTGAGAGAGGGGGAGGGGATTCTATTTGTGCCTCCTAATGACACACGTCTTTACATGAGCCTGTACTACTTACTGCTCTCCTTCAGGATACACCTGCGGGATCAAGCTGCCAACGCGTCTGGAATTGCCGTGCCGACTTTCTCGCTTGACCGAGACGAACAGCCGGATTACCAGCAGCTCAGCAAGCAGCACCACCAGTGCCTGCCCTCCAACGAAAAGAGCTTGCGCCCCTTGTACGCGTCTGCAGTGGACACGCATAGACCTTCACCTTTTTCTTCCTCCTCGTCATCCTCATCCTCTCCCCTGGGACTGAGAGCAGCCACAACAAGAACAACAGTGGAAGGAGCAGTAGCCACACCGGCCGAATGGGTAGCTGCCTCGGAAAGTCGACTGGGGACGAATTGGACTTGGTGTGTCGAAGAAACGTCTCAATTTAGAGACTACGACTACGACAGTTTTGCGGCGGAAAGAAGAGAAAGGAGCTTCAACAACAACAGCGGCGACACGATTTGGCCTTCCGCATTATTGCTGCCACCAGCGCTGCCCGTGGACACTTTGGTGCACGTGGCGTGAGGGATTTTATACTGATTATTCATCAAGAACAGCTTTTGTTGCCGTAGCTACCCTTCGTCTCGAAAAAATCCCTCATCTCTTATACTTGAATTTTTGGTGATTTATATGCCAAATTCGGTGCGCTATTCATTCTGAGCCGCACCGGTAGTTTATGACTAGTCACTTGCGAATGGAGTCCATCAACTTTACACGCCCCATGCCGCTAACTGGAAGCTTCCCCCTTTTCAGTTCGGCATTATCCTGCTTTTCTGGGTCTGAGCCCAAAATTCTTCGCCGCCTCTAGTAACCCCAAGGGCAATGGCCTATTCCGTGCAAACCAGGATTATAGAGAATGGGACTTGGTTTTGTACAAATCCAAGCGACACAACAGCCAGTGCCGCGTGGGCAGAAATATACGTAACATGCAATGCCAATGTGAGATGCGCATTTAAGTCATGATCCTCAAGAATTTACGCAGGATAAAGCGGGGTGCTCCTTGCATAAGCCCTTCGACCTCCTGGAGGACGTCGATAAAGTGATCACCTATTCGGAATGGGCAACCCTGGCGCAGGGCCGTGCTGGCTGGCTGAAGCTCGTTACGAAACACGAAAGCGCCTTTCGACATCGGCAAACCGCAGCAGAGGCCAACCCGGTGCGACACCAGTGAGGGACTTAAATCTGGTTTCCCAAAAAAAATATTTCATGAACATATTCCACTTCAGAGGGGGGTGGAGGTCCCAAGTTTCCTATTTACGATTTTGACTAGCGCACAACGCACGCGCGTAAACTTCTGCCTGCAGCATTGACTTCTGTGCCATTTATGTTCGTATTAGCTCGAGTTCGAGTTCAAGTTCGAGTTCCTTGTAGTGCAACAATGTGCGCCTTGCCATCCTCTTTTCCGCATGGCTGGGAGTTCCGTACTGTACACTTTTCGCGCACCAAACGCGCCAACTTAAGGTTGTAGCAGCTCGGGTGCAGTCCGTAATCGAGTGATCATTTCTTCACTCGAGACAATCAGGGAAAGTTTTGGTCGTTAGATTCGAGTATGTATCAACTTGCGAAAACTTGGATTTTGGGACCCTCAGTTCCGTTCTTGCTCGCTGTGCCTCTGGCCTAATTAAGGGCTGTCGTAGCGCTTGCCATGCGTTATACCTCTGAGTTGTGAACTGACACATTTTCTTTGGGGCGCTTGAAACAAACGCATGTCATATTTAGACTCATTCATAGCAATTCGATTTTGCATGTTGTATGCCTTGGATTATGCGTAGAAGCCCGAGTTTGCTTTAACTCAGGAACTTTAGGGAAATCGGGCGCTTCAGTCGACTTTAAAAGCAGTGTCAAGGCACGCACTAAAACGTAAAGTGCGAATAGATTGCGGTAAGGTATTATTGTATATCAGCGGAATTGTGGATGTGATCGCCGTTATTGCGTCCGAGCACCATCGTTTCTGTACTGTACTTCGGGGGAAGGGTTCACAAAACTATCAGAGCCTCCACTAGAACGCGACCATGGTTGTCGAGAAGGATAGCTCTTTGATTCTTTGCTTCATAAGATGATAAGATATTTAAAGCACCTTCGCGCAGATACGCTTGGATTGGTGCGGTACGCGTGAGCGGGAGTCTGAGAAATGGCCTTCTCGAAATGAGACAAGAGGCCGTTTTCATACTTATTGTAGACCGGAAGCGCCTCTTGACGTAATTTTCCCCACAAATTTCCATGATGCATTGGAACTCCCCTCAAATAAACACATTTCTTGTGAGTATTTTGATATTGAACCTGAGAGCTGCTACCACAAATTGGCCCTCGTTGAGTTGGCTATGTTGCGCGCGTGCATGTGAGCTAAACGCTACAGCGAATAACACTTGACGGGCAGAGGACACCTAGTAGAGGACACGCGCTTCGATGGTTTTTCGCACCTCGTAATCTTCCTGATTGAACAAGGAAATAATGTACCACTGCTATGGGCAGGTCAATGCGGGATTCGCATATATACACTTCTGTAGGAGGTATACATGAGAAAGGCACCTCAAAAATTGATAGTCCACTTAGACATGTTCTGTTGGCGTACTCCTCAAATAATTACGCGGGTCGAGTGTCTTTGCTTTGAAACAATACTGTAGAGCGGAGTAGCTAGCCAAGCTTAAGGTAGCGGCGTCGACTGTCTTATTCCTATCTGATGGGGTCAAGGTTTTTGTACCATCGGAGGAAAAAAAAGAAGAAAAAACAAAAAGCACTAGGCGAGACTCGAACTCGCAATCTTCACCTTAGGAGGGTGACGCCTTATCCATTAGGCTACAAGTGCACACTACCGGGGTTAAAAACCCAAGGAATTTAAAGACTATTAAAAGTATTTGCGGCATGAACACATAGCTAAAGACATTTTCACGCGTGCTATGCCTGCTCATCAACTGGTGGCGACCAAAAGAGGAGACAACGGTGACTACTCTCGGTGCGAAAGTGTTTAAAAAGTCCAGTGGATTCCATTAAGTAGAACACATACATGGAATCAGCTCAACTTTAGTATTGGCGTAGTACTGTGGTAATACTAGAAGACCCTCTTGTGTTGTAGAGAAGTCTAGAATTGCTTGTATGCACAAGTCACATAGCCCCACTTCCTGATCGTCTTCAAGCGGCGTGAGTTTTCTTTGCTTCGCATACCACGCGCGTAATCTCATTAGCCGCGTGGCACGGCAGTCGCAACGTGTGGCTTCTGTGTCGTCTGGGTTAGAATTATTCCACTTCTAGTTCTGAGCTACAGGCTAATTGTAGTGATACAATCTCCGAAAGGCTCGATACATGCATTTGTTCCAATGATTACAAAGTTTAAATATTACAAGGGCAAGGGCAGAGTGAGTTCCAATTGAAAACTAAGGGGATATGGTGGGCGGTATGTGGTCCATCAGGACAGTACGTAGTCTCAAGAACTCATGAGGCTTTCGAAACCCGATTCATATTCCGAGACCGAGTGGGCTTGAAATTCGTGTCCGAGTGCCGAGCAAGCCTCAAGTGCACTTTTTCTCAGGGTCTTTGATAATGCTCGACTGCTGAGTGAACCCCCAGTGAAATTGGCGATGTCGGCGCTCGCTGAACATAGGAACCCCCAGTGGATTTTTACTTCGGCGCCATTCCAGATGTCTCAGGTGCTCTGCTAGCCAACACCAATGATCAGGGGAAAGAATTAGAAGTCCTTCCTGTCTTCAAATTTTCTTACGAATTGCGAGTTGCCTAGTAGACCGAGACCTGTGAATGTGTCAATGGCTGAGTAGAGAGAGGTAACGCACTATGTAGTGAGGGCCTTTCCTGCGGCTCTTGCGGTTCGTGCGTGTGCACGCGAAGCGGCGTGGAGACACCCGTATCCTTATTTTATAGTTTGATTGCGTGAGGCGCCGTGCGTGTCCATGAAGGCAACCCCCCGAATTTGGCGCCATTTATATTTCGTAGGACTCAATTTTGGCCCCTCCTCCTCCTCCTCGAAGGGCTTTTTTGTACGACGACCGTGTTGACGAACTCGAGGGAGTCCTTACATTGAAAGCACAAAGAGACCGAGAGCTTAAAAGAAATGCCAATGCACATTTCTCCCAGATGCTAGAACTATCAAAATAAGACATCAGGATTTAAAAAGTAATTGGGATCCTGCCCTGTGACTCAAGCCCGGGTGGGAGAGGGATTGCGCCATGAGCCAAATGTCTGAACACGAGTGTGAGTTCATGCGGGCTCGGTTTGATTCTTCGGACTCGCTCGGGCATTTTCGTTTGCGTTAAGATGCCTGAATTCGTTCATGTCTTGAATCAAATACTTGCTCTTACCAATTATATCTTCTACAGACACTACACTCGTCGTCGTCTACGCTACAAATCTACAAACCCTTTGCTCATACTCAGAATCCGATCAAGAAGGGTAAAATGGCAAAATCCTTGATCCGACATCCGAGTTCCGAGTTCTGTTGTTCTGGTCCTTCGTTCCCTCGATTTTGCTGCCAGAAGCTACAATAGCTAAGTACCTGAGAATCTGCGAGTATCTGAGTTATTAGACTCAGACGCTGCAGTTCGACAGTTCCCTAGTGCACGCCTTTCAATACTTAGAAGCCAATGTTAAGTTGGTGAAACATATTTTGACAAATTTGAGGAGGTAGCCACGAGCGTGCTCTCAACAGTACATTCTTCTATCGTAGCTTGGTATCTTCGGTGGTACCATGGATCCAGGCCCCCCTCCGGCGGCGATGTGCGAGACTACGAACTGTTGCTTCATCAGTGGCAGCGGCGGAAATTTGCCCAGGTTTCAGTCCATGTTCCACGGCTTTTTGAGCGGGTGGCTTGCGTGCTTGCATGTGAGCCAGCTCTTGGTTCGGGCTTGGCATTTGTGGCGCGGCCGCGCAGTCTTCGAATCTTGCAACCTGCTCAAATATTTGTCCCACGCACAGCTGATTGGGCTCTGCTCGTTGCTGTACGCTGCCATAGACGCTGCTTACTTTCTCACTGGCACAGCCCATTATACTTGCAAGCAACCTACGATGGTGTCGCAAACCTATCCAATAGCATTGCTTGGCATGCCGGGAACAGCAATCTTTACGTCAGCCCAAGCGCTAGTGGGCGCTAAGATGTACGCACTGATGAAGGACTGCGCCCGTGGCAAACAGAGCTATGCGTCTTACAAGCTCACTGAACGGGCCTCGTTTGTGTACGCGTTTGTTTCACCGGTGTTATATATGCTTGGGGCCGTCTCTCTGTCGCCCGAAGACGTGTGGACATTTGGCAATTATTTGTACCTTGCAGAAAGCGTTCTTATCGGAGTGCTCCTGGCTGTCACTGCCCACCTAACCCATCGTACCTCAAGCGTGGGCGGTATTAGTGCTGGCGCGTTGAGTAGCATTTGGCGGTTGTGGTGCGTGTGTGGCGGCGCCACCTTGCTCGGCATCGTCACAGCGGTGTGCGGGTCAGAGCCACTTGTTTACGAACTCAACCAACCCATTTTCGACACCATGTACCTCCTTCAAGGATACTACATGTACTACGTATTCGTCCCGAAACCGCAGATACTGGGTTCGAACGAAAATTGAGCTTTCGCTGCAGAAATGTAATACCCGTAGCTACAATATATGTATGTATTTGATATTCAACGAATTAAACCGCGCGCTTAGTTCTCTCAGTCGATGAAGTCGCTCCTCAGTGATTCCCACTCCAGGAGCTGTCCAAGCCCGGGTTTGCTTATTGTCAGTTATTGAAAGGTACACGGGCGCTCGAGAAAGGCTCAAAGGCAGCTCTAAGCCTGTAAATCCTCTACTTCCTATCAATAATACTTAATACAGATATTTGCAGCTTCTTTATACGCAGCATTGGCTTCTGTGTCATCTGGGTTTATATTAGTTCGAGTTCGAGTTCGAGTTATACTTTATGTACGACATGCGTTTCGAAAAAACGCTGGAGGGCGACCACGAATAGCGTCCGTGGCGTTTGATGGAAGATATATGGGTTAAGCTCTTTGATAGGGAGGGGCAGCTAGGCCACAAGCGGCCCACTTGCATGTTGTTGTCTGTATTTTTGATGGGGGGCTTTTCAATTCACTGCCACTCTGCGGACGTGGAAGGAGTTCCTGTCCCGTCAAAGCCTCTTGTGGCTCAGGGGCAGAACAATAGGCGCCTTGCGCGCTGAAAGGCACACTTTGACCTCTGCCAAGTGAACCTCATGTTCCGCATGTCACGAGCTTCTTTGCTCGCGCGCCTTCCTCTTTATTGATCTGCGGAGTGCGCAACACCCACAAATACCTCGCATTTTACAAATTTTCCGAGGAACCTGGCCAATGCCCCTCTCCCTCCTGAATCATTCCGCACTTGCTTTGTTTGCGCAACGAACGCGCATTCCCACTTCTGCCCGCAGCATTGGCTTCTGTGCCATTTGGGTTTGTATTAGTTCGAGTTCGAGTTCGCTGCTTTATACTTTATACGGATGAGCATTAATTTCTTATAACACCTTTGAATCTACGGTGTTTGTGGGTTGATTGCACTCCGCCGAATACGTACGTATGAGAATATAAACATCTACTTCTACCGGCTTTAAGGGGTCATAGAGGAATTACGCGATTACGGACGACTGTGCACTTCTCTTCAACTCCCGTGAGGATCTCATTCAAGGCTAGAACCATATTTTGAGACAGGCCCCGAGGGGCCGGAATTAAAAGGCTAACAGGAAGAGAAAAGAAGCATAGCAGCGCAAACTAAATCTAAGGAGCTAATCAGGCGCACATGCCCGAGTGGTCATGGAAGTGATGGTAGCGGTTTAAAATGGCACGCTCCTCCGTGCTCTGAGACTGCCAAATTTTCTCTCATCTCCGAAAGTTGGTCTTCTCATGCATGTTAACCATGGTGGAACAGCATAAAAAACTGAAGCGTTGTATTTTTCATCTCCTCGTCAGAGGTATACGTATGGAAACATGTCTAACTTTCCTGTTGATTATACTGGCTCAATCAGTTTTACCGAAAGTTTCAGTTCGAGTTTGAGTTTGGGCTGGCCACGTTGCTCGGCTGTTTGAGGCGAAATCCCAAAAAGCGAAACAGAGGGGTCTGATACAAGAAATTTACTAGAAAAGAGGCCCATCGCCGTGTACAAAAACCTAGGAGGATGTCATGAAATCATTGTGCGGAAAGCGAGCTAAATCCAGTGTTTTTACCGCTAAAAATACAAGGGAAGAGGTAAAACATGCCACATGCATAACCCCAGTGACGAACATGCCAAGAAAATCTCGTTAGCGCGAAATACCCATGAGAAAACAATTAGCATTCGCAAGAACACTCAGGCAATACCAAGCCAAGCAGCTCGTTTTAATTTCGCTTCGTCGGTGGTTGTGATGAATTTTGAAATTAAACAGATTCTCTTGTTCGCGTCGGAGTGCAATGCTCCGTCTTCTTTGGCGCCATTTTTGGCTAGCTCCGCGATACAACCAACTTTCGGTTAAAACTACACATAAAATGCAAATAACATGGATGAAAGTATGAACTTTGTAGCTTCTCTCTTGGCAGTGGTGGTTGGTGTACGAAGTGGCTTCTTCAAGAAGCCTCCTCTCTCTTCCACACTCACCAGATCCAAGTTTGCTACTTACCGTGAAGTGTGAAGCAGCGAAGCGACTGCTTCGAGTACAAGCCATAATTAGAGTAGGAATTGTAGGCGAAGTATCTCGTCCAGAAGAAGTCGTGATCAGCGGCATATAAAGACTTCGTCGTTGCCTCCAAAGAAGAAGTCATTCGAAAATCCTCATTCGCCACTTCCGCGCAACCTCCTTGAACTACCCTAAGTTACAGGCAATCAACGCAACCATGTGGTCGTACGTGGTCGTAAAATTAGAACACACAACGTAGCATATTTATCTCGTTCTGCACCGTGTTCTTCGTCATTGCTTGATTTTGTCCTTAATCTCGAGGTCTTGAGCACGTAACTCGCATGCTGGCAATCGTCTTCGGAACCTTAGCTCCGCAATAACTTGATTTGCATTGTAGTCATTGTGGGAGACAGCACCATATTGATAAACTCAAAATGTGGGTATACAAAGGACTGGCCATGGCAGACTCGGACGTGGACTTCTGGGGTGCAGCAGTACGAAATTGAGAAGGCTTGGCTGTGCTTACGTGCTCCGATGTTAGCATAAACGGCCTAGCAAGGGTTATTCCATTCCACCTCCTCACCTATTGACAACGTAATTTGATTCATCTACACACACAATTAGAAACCCGCCAGGTGGTCGCATTCGCTCACTTGTTGCCTCCAAGTCTTGCAGCGCCTGCTATATATTCCAGAGGTGGAGAAAATCAGGCAGAGGCCGCTTCGGATATGGATAGGACCACTGCATAATTCGATTGCGGTCCTCAGCACGTTCACGGCAACGGTACTGAACTAGATAATAGGGTAAAGCATAAAGGCTACTTTCGACTGAGCTAGCGACGCGCAATAAGGTGCACACAGCGGGCTAAGCGAAAGGTTTAAAAGAGCATCATTACAAAGATACGTGGTGTCTCACGTAGGTTCAAAGTAATGATACTATTGCTAGCGCATGGTTTTTCATTAGCTATACTACAATAGTTCGCACAGTACTGCTCAAATGCGCGGCCGCTATACATTTCTGGTCGCGTTAAAGGATGCACCTCCGTAGCTCAATGGTACATTGCAGCGGCGTGCGCGCCGCCACGCCACGATCAACGTAGTTGATTTCAGTGACGTGACAAGGTGTCAGAACATGGTTGATGTCAGTGACGTGACAACGTGTCAGAACATACATACGTAAGGTGTCAG
>Ga0307979_1003706_pt1 | contig 10169 bp, 10 predicted proteins | sample OrgLakmetage1058_FD_201833 | JGI IMG/M metagenome (GOLD analysis project Ga0307979, IMG submission 201833) | Saline water microbial communities from Organic Lake, Antarctica - #1058 | ecosystem: Environmental > Aquatic > Non-marine Saline and Alkaline > Saline | place: Antarctica: Organic Lake... | reverse complement strand
CTCGTGGAGGTGCCAACAAAGGTGGCGGAGGAGGCGGGAATCCTGTTGCTCGACCCGAACTGACAGGCGGGGTCGCTATTGCAGGAACGCAACCGAATTCGCGTGTTCAGGCGGCTGGCGGAGCTGCAGAGACAAGTGGTACTCCTGTGGACGAAGCCAGCGAGGAGATGCTTCGGCTCTTACCCGTTACGCAGATGCGCAAATTACTTCAGCGCCACGACGAAGATGCCCAACAACAGATACTCCATTTTATATCGAATCACGTATTTCAAGCTTCGAAGACCCCACTGTCGCCGGATGAAGACAACCCAAACGGTGACCACGGAAATTACGCAGATCGTCGGCGCAAAGCCGAAGAAGAAGAAGTGCCTTCAGATATGCACAGAAAGTCCACGAGAGTAAAAGGCGATGTGGGATCATTTCAGGCTCTTCTCGAAAAAAGTCTTGATCTGATTGCTCACATTGAAGGCAACCCGTCAGATGAGGAAGCAAAACTCGAGTTTGATGCCGCTAAAGCTGAAATTGAAACGAGGCGCAAGGTGCAAAATGCTGGCGCAGAAGGCGTCCTTCCGGATCACGGCGCATTTGAGGTAGTAGAGGTTGAACCTTCGGAGCACGTCTACGGAGAATGTGTTTCCGAAGTAAGATTAGATGCGTCCATTCTTGCGCTTCACGACGATCTTGCGGAGTGCATTTTGAATTCTAAGCGGTCGAGTGATGACGACAACCGCGATTCCATCATTATCGATGCCCAGTAAGAATTTCGATACATGTCATATTGCAGTGGTATTTCCCTCATTATAACATCTACTTATTCTCACGTCGCAGGTCATGGGAAGAATTCAGGACTCGGATGGAAATTGCATCGGTCCATATCGAGGGATCTACCAGTGATACCACTGCTGATCAGCAGAAAAAAACACCTAAACCTAAATCTAAAGGGGGCACGCTGAAAGACTTGATCGCCTTTCAAGATAAACTGAAAAAAGAAATGGACAAGGCAGCCTCTGGAGTAGAAAAAGGATTTCGTGACGCTTCGAATGAAATTGCTTGGAGCGCTGCGCAAACACAATACTCAGCTGCCGAACTATTTGGGGCTGCTGGGCCACCTATCCAGCCCTTTATGAACAAAGAGCAGGAGCAGCGCGCACGCATGGCTGTACTGTTTAAAAAGGTGGACCCCAGCAAATTGGCTATGTTGGATGATTTGGTGAAAAAACGCAAAAATTGCAAGGATGCTTTCGGCATGAACAAGGATGGCTTTGAGCAGATGTGGAAATCGTACAAAAAAAAGTGGGGAGCGAAAGCAGTCGACGAAGCGTTCACGGAAGTTCAGGAAAGGAAACATAAATTCTACCGCGCCAAAAAGGTGGCGCTGTTCACAGCAAAGAATTCGCGCATGCTTTCAGAAGTTGATGCTTTGATGAAGAAGCACGAAGGAAAGTATGAAGAGTTGTACAAGTCTTGGGTGTCCACCAAAAAGTTTGATGCTCACGCACTCGCAGCGGCGCACGCCACTGTCATGCAGCAGCTCGACAAATGAATTCTTCTGGTTGAAAATTTTCTTTTCAAACGAGTCAAGCATACTCAAAATTCCTCTGTTCCTTTTAAATGCTCTACGTTTCTGTGCTCGATGTATGCCTCTTCTGTCTTCGTGTATATTCGTTCACTTGAGCTTTCCTTCGTCAGTGCGCCTGGGCCTGCTACATGCCTTATGCGTTAATTCGGGCTTACACTTCCCACTGCCCACATCCGCGCTTCTGTGATACTTCTGCGTTATTCCCGACGGGCCCTCGAGAGAAAGTGATTACAATTGCATTACGCAAAAGGACATTCAGCCCAGTCAGACTTGTTCTGGAGGTTACATTTTTCTGTTGCTATTTGCCACAGTGGTGTTTCATTGTATTTTGGGGAGTATTAACTAGACTAGACTAGTGAAGTCTGAGGAATAGAATTCCCTATAACGTATCTATAACCCAGGATTATCACGTAAACTGAATATTGGATATAGATATGGGCCAAGAACCCCCATAGTTATAGTTACGCGCCCTCTTCTTTGCTGGCGCTGGCAGCTGGTTGGCCTTCGCATATCGCAATATCGCGCATCGCACAGTGCGCTTTGTTCTGTGTGTGTGCTCGCGTATATGTATATGCGCCGTACCGCCGTGTATATGCCGCAAACATATAAGCACCAGGCACGTCAGATTTGCCTCATTTGGGTTTACATTAGTCCGAGTTCGAGTTCGAGGGAAAGATGTCAGACAAAGATTTTTGATGAATAATGAAGGCCTTTCTTAAAAGCCTCCAGCATTTTCTCATGGCTACTATGGCCCTCATTTGATGGCGAAGCCGCCGCCTGCCAACCGCGTCGTAGCCGTTTGCGCTGCTGCCAACTGCTGTTGCGCTTGCCGCTGCCCCAAGCTTTGGCTCCCTCCCAGAGATCCCGACGGAACCACTTGACCAGGAAGCCAACCGCTGCTTCCACCGGGGCCGCCATTGCCGCTGTTTTGCGACGACGCTAACTCCGCGGCAAGCTGCTCGCGGCGCTTTTGCTCGTAGTACTTTTTCTTCACGTCCTGGAGCTCGCGGCTGACCCGCTCCACCTCGTGGCGGCCCTCGTGGGCCTGGGCTTGGTACATGTTGAGTTCCGACGCCATCGCCTTGAGCTGCCTGCCCTTGTTGCGCAAGCTCGCCTGGTACACCGTGAGCTGCTCGGCGACTTCGGGCCCCGGCTGCCGCGCCAGAATCGTCTTCACTTCGCCGTACATTTTCTCTTTCTCCACTAACAGCAAGTCCCTCTCCACCACCTTGTCAGTAGTTTGGGAAAAGGAGCAAAAATCAAAAGTGAGACACTTCCAAAGGCCTCCGTCAACGGCTCATAAAACCAAGAACAAGGTGAAAAAGGATGCAACGTGCCAAGGCGTCAGATCCTTTGACTGTCCACACATGAAGTAAAAACACAGGATAAAAGTTCACCTCTTCAGTTTTCGCAATGAGCCGTTTTTGCAAAGTTTGAATCTTTTGAATCATTTCGTAAGTCGCCGGGTCGCTGCCTTCCAACTTGCGCCACCGGTGCACGTTCAGAGGGTTTTCCAGCTCCTCCGACAAAGCCTTCACTTTGGTTTTCTCCACCAGCAGCTCTTTCTGGGCAGCGATCAGCTCGCGCTTCGAGTCGTCGGCAGTGTTTCCCGTGTTGCGCGCAACTCCCAGCTCTCGTGCCATGTCGCGCACCTTTTGACGTTCAGGGGGAAATGAGGGGTGGGTAAGCAGTGGGTAAAAGGCAAATTAAGGATAAACAAGTGAGCAAAGGGAGCGTTTGAAGCAAAAAAAACAAGAAAAAAAACATGAGGACTATGATAATGCGGCCGAGATGACAAAGAGTGCACAATTGAGGAGATCAAACACTGGCGAGTCCACAGACATGCCACGGCAAGCATCTATACACTATCGGCACCATGTCTGCTACCACTCCCTGTACCTTGAGGCGCAGCACGCGAATGTCGTTGAGCCTCGCCGCGTACTGCGCTTCTCCCGTGCGCAACGTGGACATTTGAATCTTGAGCTTCTCGTAGAGCAGAGCCAGCTCATCGTTGCGCCGAATGAGCTGGGTGCCCAGCACGTCTCGTTCGTTGATGACCTGGTCGTATTCCTTGCGCTGAGTCAACGCTTCGTCGTCCATGCGTTGCACCTATATATATATGCAGCATAAATACAGCAAGAACGAATACTAGACAACGAGCAGGGTAAATTTCAAAGTAGCAGTACAACCCTACGCAAGCCCTTCACTTTGCCAAGCTCTTTACCATGCTGGCCAAGCGCTGAATTTCCGAGTCTTGTTTGTGGATCACGTCCTCGTTGGCCTTCAACAACTTCTCGGCGCGGCTGATCTTTTGCTCCTGTTGCTCGTTCCGCTTGCCCACTTTCTGGTGCTCGAACGACTCCTTCACCAGGGCCGTGTCCTTGGCGCTGATTTCTTCCTTGAGCTGCTCGGTTTGGTGGGTCATGATCTTGAACTTGCGGTTCATTTCGGCGATGGTGTCCTGCGCTTCGGCGAGGGCTTTCGCGGCGGTGTTTCGCTCGCCGCGCACTTGCTCGTACAGGTGGGCTTGGGTCTTCATTTTCTTTTCCCACTCGGCCACGTCCTTAAGCAGCTCATTGATCCGCAAGTCGCGGAGTTTCACTTCTTCCATCGCCTCCAAGTAGAGGCCTCGCTGCGCCGCAGCGTCTACCCCATACTTTTCGCGCTCCTTCTCCACCTGGTGAATCATCGCCCGCTGTTCCTTCGCTTCGCTCTTGAGGGCTTGGACTTCCGCTTCCATGCTGTAGGCAATCCGTTCCTGCTCCTTGGCCTGGTCCGAATTGTCCTTGGCCAGCTCTAACGCTCTCGCGGTTTGCTGTTCTTGCAGTGCCTTTTGCCGTCCTACTGCTTCCACTCTCTGGTTCAACGCCAGCTCGGCTTTGCGATACCCGTCCAGTTCCTTCTCGAGCTGGTTCTTTTCTTGCTGCAGCTGCACCATGGGCGCTTTGGTGTCGTTCAAGCGCTGCTCCACGGCCAACTTTTCGGTGTGCTCCCGCGCCAGCTTGCGCTCAATCTGTGAAAATGAGTGACGCAACAGGATTAAAAGAAGAAGTGAATGAGGTGATAAACACTGAGGCAGGCGAAAGTAGGCAGTGGTAAAGAAGGAAGTGCGAGAAAGAAATGGTACATAAAAAGCGAGCATGCGTTCTATGGAACTTTTCAACCACACAGCCAACATAATAGATAACGTCTCTCCCAAAAAAATAACGCGCTCGTGTATTCGCACCGTGTTTTTGTCGGTCATGAGCCGGCCAATTTCTTCGCGTTTGAGTTTGTCTTCTTTCTCGGCCATGTTGGCCGCCACATGCAACGCTTGCACTTTCTTCACCGACTCCGCGTACTCGTCCGTGACTTTTGCCGTGCGGCTAAAGAAGAATGTTTGATGATCAAAAGTGGAAAGGAAGAGAAAAAGGAAGAATGCGCGTGAAACAAAGAAGAAGGGGAGGTTGTGATGAAAGTGCGCGAAGAAATTGTTCCAGAGGGACCATGTACTACGTGCGCAGAAACTCTGCGTGCTCCGAATGCAGTGCTTTAATTCAAACCTGCTCAGCGCTTCAAAGTCGCGCAAGTATCGCTCAGTCGTGGCCTTGGCTTCTCGGAGCTGCTGAGTCAATGACGTGACTTGCTGGGACGCGTCGTTGTAGGCGCCGTTCGCCTCATCGGTCATTACGCCCTGTAGGGGCAACGGCAGTAGGGAAAATGATAAGGATGGTGACATCATTAAGAAGCCGCAAGAAGAATAAAGGCGAGTACAGGAAATGCGAAAATGCATGGGTTGGCGGGGGGAAAGCAGAGATGAGAACAAGGAGGTTCTGCACCTACTGGTATATTACACCCCACCGATACGCCCAAGTCAGGATACACATGCATTCTGTGCTTTGTAGCTTTCCCACCCCACCTGTTGCTCCAGCTTCGTGCGGGTTTCGCGCAGCTCCTTGTCTAAGCGCTCGCGCCGCCGCTGCTCCCGCGTGATTTCTGCGTCTCGGTTGGAGATCGTCGAGTGCAAGTGCTTGATTTCGTCGCCCTATACAAAAAAAGCAAGCATAAGGACGGATTAATTCATGATAACGGCGATGGCGGGATCTTGCATCATTGTCTGTGTGTATCTGAAAAGCAAGAAAAGCAAACCCATCATATGAGGACGCGTTAACATATTCCCTCCAGTCCGATGTCCGCTCGTGTCCTCTCCTCGATCGCCTCTCCAGCTAGTCCTTCCTCATTATCACCGATTTATACGTTGTCTTAACTTCTGTGCCTCTGTGCGCGCACTCACTTTCGCTTTGTTGTCGTTGTCTAAGCCTTCGCGCTGCTGGTGCAGCTCCATCAACTGGGTCTCCAGCAGCTTCGCTTGGGCCGCCTGCTCTTCGGCTTGCCGCGTCAGGTCTTCCCGCGTCTTCATCAGCTCCTTCACCATAGTTTCTTGCCCGGCGTTCATTTTGGCGCCTTTTTCCACGAGTTTGGTCAAGTTGCCGATTTCGTCTTTGAGCTGGGTGATGGTCTCCTTCGCCCGGGTCTGTGTGATAGTATGTTCGTGGGTTATAGTGGTTGGTAAATTGAGAGACAGGGGCGAGGAGGGAGCATAAAGTCGCGAGGATGAAGAAGGAAGCTAGAACGATGCGCTCATAATGACAACATCAATTTACAATTCCCGCTAGTTTTAGATCTCACTCTGTGTTGACCTCTCGCTTGTAGCATTTCAAGTGAAATAGTCCGAACTAGAACCACTGCACAACCTAGTGGACAGAGCTCTACATAAAACACCTACCTCTTTTTCGTGGGCCACATCAACTAGCTTCCACGCTTTTTCAACTTCTTTGCGCAGCGTTGCAATCGTGTTCTGGTCCTCCTGTGACAGCTTGAGGGCGGTGTGCACTTTGGCGGCGTTGTTCACAATTTCCCCGTTCAGTTCCCGAACTTTCTTGATGAGCTTTTTCTCGTGCTCATGGCTGCGCTTTAGGGCTCGGTGAAGCTTCTCATATTCCATTCTAAACTTTTCGAGGGATTTGTCGCCCACCAGGTTGGCGAGCACTTCCTGGAAGTCGCGCTCGAGCGCCTCGAAGGCCGCTGCAGAGACCTCCGGGTCATCCTCCTTGCCCTTTTCGTCACTCATAGCTCAAGGAGCTTTCAGCAAGATAAAAAGAAGCTTTCTTTTTGTAAAACGTCTGGGCTGAACTCGGCCAACACGAGTAGCAGAGAGCCGTTCGTGCACCAGCTTCCTCTCAGGTGACGAAACGACCTTGGCACCGCGCTAAGAAAAACGTGCACCATACAGGGTGATATACAGTTTAGAGTTTAGTAGTAAATATTTGTCTAAAGTATATATTAGAGACTGAGTGGATTTTTGGTCTCTCGGCGTATCTTTTCACAGCGAGTTGGCGCGGTAAAACATGAATCGTAGCTGCGCTGCGTTGTGTCGTCCTTATAGTCACATAACTCATGATGATAGGGCTGGGTACCTATAGTCTCTAAAGAGAGTGGACGGAGCAGAGCTAGATGGTATTTCAATAGGCCTCTCGTGCTCGTAAAGCCATGCCTCCAAAGAAGCCCAATTATGGGAAAGCGGCATCGAAACAAATCAGCGGTGCAGCCTCCTCGAAAGTGCAGAGCTTAACGGGTGCCAAGGTCACTACGGTTGTAACATCCTCAAAAGCCACTGCTCAAGATTCCCCCATTGTTAGTTTGGAGATTGAAAGCGGTGGCAAAGCAGGCTTTGGGTGGGGCGATGGAGGCAAGGTATGCTTCACCTAACATTCCTGGAGCCTTCAAAAGATACTTCTATAACCTTACTTATACAACCCCTATACCTCAACACGGGCACTCATATTGAACTATCACGCCAATCCGCAGGTTTCAGCGGTGAACCGGGGCGGGCTTGCCGACAAAGCTCGCGTGAAATTGACGCACCGGCTTGTGCGCGTTGGCGCAAACCCAGTCGAAGCTTGCACCAGCAAAGCTGAAATCGAAGCGCTGTTGGTGGCTGCACGTGAGGCCGGTGCTTACTCAGTGACCTTTGCTGCTCCAGGCGCAGATATCAGCTCACTATTACAGGCCGAGCCTGGCGCTCCTAGCAAAACGGAGAGCGAAAGTGATGCTGCTGCTGCTGATACTCGATATTCAACCGACAAAGAAGGTGCGGATAGGGCTGAAGAAAATGCTGACGGTGGCGCTAGCGCTGAGACTGCTGGCAATCTCGATGCAAGCGCTGAGGACGCAGCAACTGCCGCAGTTGAAGAAGCGGCTCAAGTACTTCAAGCTGAGAATGAGGCAGCAGAAGCTGCCGCAAAAGCAGCAGAGGAAAAAGCAGCAGCTGCAGCTGCCGCCGAAATTGCCGCTGCCAAAGCAGCTGCTGCTGCCGAAATAGAGCGGCTCAAACAAGAGGCGCGCAACGGAGATGTAGTTGTGCTTTACAACATGTACAAGGACCCATTCTCAATCAAAGACGGCATGTTAACCGCGGCGGCCATCGATGAGGAGTATTGCTTGAGCGACGCGATGCCTGGTTGCCAAGTACGTGCTCTTGTATGTTTAAGTTTATTCACGAAGGACGCCTTGCCTCAGCTTGAAGTTGAAGTGTTCTGGGATAGGGCATTATCGGGATGGGACAAAGTCAGTTTCTTTCGTTTTTACCCCCTATTCGACTTTCAATTTTGCGTGTGATAAATTTTAGCTGGTTTCTAGCATTCTTTCGTTTGCTTCCTTCAATTCCTCTCCTTCGTTTCACAATCATTTTGTGTACGCTACGCTTGTCGGTACCCACAGATTCACTTGAGCCGCATCTCGCCCGAAGAGTTCACGCAGTTTTCGCAGCCCTCAGAGATGGGCCCCTCCTTTGAAGTGAAATACGAGCGCGAAGAGCCCTGGGGCACCTTTCAGGACTTGGACACCCGCCGCAAGTACCACGTGTGGGTGGTCCAAGACAAAGCGGTATGGACAAAATAAAAAAAAAGCCTCATAGCCATAGGCACTCCATAGTTCTTTTTTCTATCTACGTAGCAATACTATTCTCTTATACGTCGTCAAGTATGGTACAATGTTGAAATCAAAAGGAACTTTTCGAAATTATCCTGTTTTTTTTTTTCCAATCTTGAGTGGAGGTCTGATCGTGCTCTTGTCTCAACAACAGGCGGAGGAGCGCGACCGCGCCAAAATGAAGGACCAATGGGAGCGCATGGCGGTGCAAGCCGCGGCTGAAGCGGGCCCTCGCACAGAGGAAACTTGCAGCTGCATTGAGGGCAACCCTTGTGTGGACCCTTATGTAAGCCTTCGCCGACTCTACTCTGACGACCGCTCGAATCATTCGCAAAACTTCTCTTGGTGTTTCTGCCCTTGTTTTGGTCTCGCCTTCTCCCACTTCCTTTGCTTTCATTTCACACTACAAAAGTTGCGCCTTGTAATATCTTCTTGCGGGCTTGCGGCTGTTTTTATTTCATGTCCGTATAGATTTGCTTGGATTGGTACAATCGAATCACCGTGGCGAAGGCGCATGGTTTTAAAGCAGGCGCTGACACGCGATGCCTTTAGCAGTAGCTTTCAAATATATTTGTTCCGAAGGCTCTCTTGTGGTGCTACTGCAGTGGCAGCGAAATTAAATGACTGGGCGCTTGAGAAGTTTTTGCTGAATCGAACTCGACCTAATACAAACACAAATTACACAGGAGCGCATTCTGAGATGCTCGCCTCCGCCTTTAGCTGGGTCCTGGAGATCGTGGTAACCTACTTACGCCACCTGGACGAAACTCCACTCTGCTAGATGCAAAATCAAGAGTTTTATAAATAAATTATGGTTCTAAATTTCGCCACTAGGGCGATCATACCGGTCACATCCATTGATATCTTACAGCTTACAGACCCAAGTCAAAGTTAAAGTTACTGTTAAGTGCTTGATGGCACATGGCCGATAGCCGGCCTTAACCCAGGTCTTTAGTCTCCGTATATACACTTGCACTTACGCAGAGCGGCCTTTGGTCTCTTCGTCTCTTTGACACAGCCCGCTAGGGTCCGGAATTAGAAGGCCAGCAGGCAGAAAAGCAAAACAAAGCAGCTAATAGTAGCTACAGCCTGCTGTGGGTGATAAGAAAGCAGGAAAACGGCCGAACCCCTCGTTTCTTAGCCCGCTTCTTGGATTCCCGCGTGAGCTCCCCTCAGTTCCCTCTGTGACCGAACTCGAACAAGAACTAATACAAACCCAAATGACACAAAAGCCAATGCTCAATGCTGGCAGACAGGCAGACAGGCAGGGCAGAAAGACCTCGTTTTGTAGAAACCGGAGCCAACACCCCTCATTTTCTTTTTAAACACCACTAAAATTTTGCCCCGCAAATTCTTGACGTGAGTGTTTCTTTTCACCCGCAACTGGCTGTACGTAGGAGAGGAGCCAATGGCACCCCCGTCTCCTTGACTCGGGTTTCTCGGTCTCCTTGACTCGGGTTTTGATTGGCTGATTCGGGTGCCTGTTTGCGTATGAATCAAGTAAGAACCACACGCAGAAAAAAAAAAAAACTGCCCTATGCCCTTAACCCGCTCTCGCGAACGTCATACCTGCGGTGCGCAGCACTGCTGTACAGTTCCTGACGTCAGTGCCAACTCAAAT
>Ga0307979_1003705_pt1 | contig 10170 bp, 10 predicted proteins | sample OrgLakmetage1058_FD_201833 | JGI IMG/M metagenome (GOLD analysis project Ga0307979, IMG submission 201833) | Saline water microbial communities from Organic Lake, Antarctica - #1058 | ecosystem: Environmental > Aquatic > Non-marine Saline and Alkaline > Saline | place: Antarctica: Organic Lake... | reverse complement strand
GCACAAAGCAGCTATCAATAAATACTTTTCAGCAACTGCAGAATCCAACTATGATCCAACCCATGTTTTTGTCTAGGATTCTCACTTGTCAAGTCAGCTCAACTCAACGCAACTCACCTCTTCCTGGTAGGTCGCCGTCGCTAGGTTCATCCCATTGTTGACCCCAAAGAGCTCGTAAGCATTCGCGCCAAAAGCTGCCGCGCAAAGAGCTGACGTAATGAGCGTAACGGCTGCCCAAAAGGTCGACTCGGGGCGCTGGGTCTTTACGGAGGTTGGGAAACCCCGCGGAATGAACGACAACACGAAGTTGGTTGGCAAAATCAGCAGCAAGAAGCCTGCGTAATACATGGACCACAGCGCGCTGTCTTGGATCACGTTGGAGTACCTGATTGGGTTGAGAGATGAAAGAGGAAAGAATGCTCAGAACACGAGTAGTGAAGGACATTTGTGCGCACACTGAAGCAAGAGGATTGTTGGAAGGAGTTTATGGTGCCTTTAAGGACTGCCTGTTGTACACGGTCAAGATACAGGTGGCATGAAGAACATCAGTCAGGTCGAAGGCCCATTATTGATGTCAGTTGACCAGGAGCGTCGCCTCAACTACGAGGGGGGGGGGGGCTATCAGAACAAGCAGAACATACAGCAAAACTCACCACGACCAATTAGAGTCTGGCAGAGTGAGCACGCCCATGAGGAAGAAGTAGACTCCCCGGACTGCGTAATTGTTGTACCAATGGTGCCTTTGGGCACCGGAGAGGTTCACCACCGCAGGCAAGCCCACTTCGAGGCAGATGGCCATGATGCCCATGAGAATCGCAAGTACCCTGTGCAGTCGAAAGGACAGGAAACGATGACGAGAAGGTGTATAAAGTGCGTATTCGACCAATTAATGCTAGCCAGAAAGAATCAAGTGAAAAAAGAGCGGCCAGCTGGAGTGGTGAGATTGACCTGAAAGGCCATCAGTATGCATGCGTTGCGCAACTGAACCAATGAAACGAAACGAGCTTCGGTTAGTTCTAGTTCAATCGTTTCCACCTACCGTTCGCAGTAAAACTGGTACCGCAGCCATTTGGTCGAGCAGCCGCCGTCGCAGTATAGGGCGCCTACGGTTTCGGCCCCGAGGGACATGACGATGATGTTGGAGTACACCAGCACGATGCTGGCTTTGGTGGCAACCAACGAGCAGAGCGGCCAGAGCGCGCCGAGCGTTTCCCGGGGGCCTTCGGTGCCCTTGCCTGAAAGAAGAACAAAAGCAAAGAATCGAGGTGTTTGCTAGACGTAAGGAGGAAGATCATACATGGAACTAGGCTAGGCTAGAAAAAAGAGGGTCGAAGTTGGAAAAGTAAACACCACCATTCCTACATACTAGGTAAATAATTAAAAAATAAACTTGCGAGAAAAGGTAACGCTACGAAAGCCATAGCAAAAGCAAATTGGCGAAGGCACAACGTCGCCGAAGCAACGATAGCTGCCAATTCTCTTTCTTTTATAGCCTCGCAGAACGGCGCATGCAGGGTTTCGAGCTCTTGATTTGTACGAGCATACTTTGACTCATCACTATCACTGATCTATTTTGGATACAGTCTCTCCACCAAGAACGATTGTGATCTGATGTTCCCTCATCTCAGCTAAAAAGCTCTTTGATGCATCCAAGTAGTCAGCATTTTATCATTAAAGAAACTTTCTGGTGTACACTCACCAAGGCCTATGACGACTACGAGCGGCGGCCGCTTCTCGGTGCCAACAGCACCTGGTGCACCGGTACACAAAGGGAGGGGCTGTCATTTTAACGCATGCAAAGTTTACCCTTCGCCCTAGGATGTAAAAGCTAGAGAAAATAAATGGATTTACAATCTGACCTTTTATGCGCGCCTCCGTCGCCATCAGGACGTCCACCTTTTCCTTAGCCTCCTTGCCCTACTATCTATCGAATCCCCCGCGTTGCTGAGTTTCTTGTGAAGGAACGAATCAAATGAAGACAAAGAAATCCGTTGTGCAGCTTTACACGATGATGATTACAGGGTGGTATGTAGTTTTACCATCCAATCAGATTCTGCACCTCGCTATTTTCTGAATTCTGATTGCTCAACGAATCACAAACGAGCCGGTCGTTGGCAAGCCGAGAGCGCTTGCCGAAATATCTCCAATTTTTTGTTTCGATTCCGGAGCTTTGCAAAACACACTTTTCAACCAGAGTACGCGTGCAGCGCAAACAGGCAACCATGGCAGTTTTCAGCCGTGGCGCCAAGCGAACGAAGCCCAAAGTCAGCTTAAAAGTGCGGGCCTTGGTGCTGTCGCTTGGTTTGGTAGCCGCGCTGATGTACACTCAAATTGGTGGTATCGCGGTGCCGGAGAAGCCCGAGGGATCGCCTGACTTCCTGCGCCGTGAATTATTTGACGCTGGTGATGATGGCGGAGCCTATTATGGCGACGCAGAAATTTGCTCGGGGTTAGAGTTCGAGATATTTACCGGCGAGTGCAAGGTGATCAAAACGAACGTTGGCATGGCGATGGTCGGCTGCTTTGCCGGATTGCTTTACCTTTTCGTTGGGATTGCCATTGTTTGCGACGAAGTTTTCGTGCCAGCGCTCGAGATCATTGCGGAACGGAACGGCCTTTCCGCTGACGTGGCCGGTGCGACGCTGATGGCTGCTGGAGGTTCCGCGCCTGAGCTGGCAACCTCCATGATCGGTTCGTGCCCAATAGCAAAAAAAGGTGTTTGCATGCGATGCCGGGATCGGGATTATCCGTGCCGCCCTTTCTCAGCGCCCAAATTAATTCTTTGCTGCCTTTAATCTTATTATCAGGTACTTTCCAACGCAGCGATGTCGGTTTCGGTACAATTGTCGGGTGCGTACCTATACTTTGCTTCGTGTTTTGCCATTGCAGTGCTATCTTTTCTTTTTCGAGAAACTTTCCCGTCGGCATTGAACAGCCGGTGCTCGATTCGCCTCACTCGCCTCGCGAGCCGTCGCCGCTCTTTCGTTGAAATGATTGGCACTGTAAAGTTTTTCTTATTTCACCGTCGTGTTTGTGCCCTCGTCTACTTCTCTGCTGCTCCTCCTTAGGTCCGCGGTGTTTAACGTGCTCTTCGTGATTGGCATGTGCGCCATGCTCACTCCGGCCGCGATTTCGCCGCTCCAGCTCACCTGGTGGCCGCTGTTCCGCGACTGCACGTACTACGTGCTTATTTTAACTTGCCTAGCTACCGTGATGCGCGACGGGGTTGTGGAGCTGGGCGAAGCCATCGTGCTCTTTGCCATGTACTGGCTGTACGTGTTCTACATGAAAAACTCGGAAAAAGTGGAGGCGTGGGTGAAATCGACCTCCTTTGGGAAGGCGATCGAAGGCCACGTCACCGCCCAATCGGGCACCAACGCTGACTCGAAAGCGGGCAGCGAAATGGAAATGGGCGCCATGCAGAAGCAGTCGAGCTTTAGCAAAGTGATGACCTCTGAGGATTGGTCGGGGGACGTGGGCGTGACTTTGGTGGACAACAAGCTTGAGGCCCTCGAGCCCCGGCTGCGCGCCAAAGGCATCAAAAAGGCGTCTGACTTGAGCTTTTTGTCCAAGGAAGACGCGGCGGGCATGGCGGACAAGGCGGTGCCGCGGAAGCGCCTGGAAGAGTTGATTGCGTCGGCGAAGGCTTACACGAGAGAGCTGGAGTGGAAGCTGGAGCCGAACAAGGACTTCGTGCGCGACACCCGGTTTCGGGCGGGGGTGCTGCACCACTTGACCAAGGGCGTCACCATGGCGGACGCCGCGGGGGTGATTGCGGTCTCCAAGATCAGGGGCGACGTGCACGCAGTCTTCAAGGAACTGGACATGGATGGGAACGGCGTCTTGGACAAGGACGAGCTCCGAAAGGTGAGAACAAAAGAGAAAATAAATAAGAGCGCAGCATACACAGAATGGAAACAAAAATGCCACGAGTACAAATCTACGCGCAACTGCTTCACTGTTTCAATTGACTTTTGTTTGTCATGTCATTTGGCCGTTAATTAGTCGTTACCTTCCTTTGTGTACTGTGTGCTCTCTGGTGCCAATCATGCTCTGTACCGTTCTTTGAAGGTGTTGCAAATGCTGGACTCTTTTACCTCGGAAGATCTAGACGACGGAAACATGGCGAAAGTGCTGAAGGAAATTGACCCTTACGGCGCTGGCGAACTGTCCAAGGACTCGTTCATGACCTGGTACCTCAAGTCGGAGAAACGCATTCAGTCGCAAGTCAAGGTATAACAAATGAGAAGCCCCCGTAGTGAGAACAGGCGAGGCTGTTGTCACGGCGGACCAATTGATACTACCGCCGTGACAGCTGTTTAAACCGCTGCTATGGGACACACCCTTCTTTTCGTTTTGTATTTTCGTTGTCGCTGACATAGAGAATCTCTAGAGCTCCATCGGCGCACGCCTCTCATTTTTTTTCCCATTGTATTGTGCCTGTGTTGCGCTCTTCGCCAAAATGAATGAATAAATAAAAAATAGAGCGTCTTCAACGAGTTCGCTGCCAAGAGCGGCGACCATTCCAAAATCACTTCGACCGACTTGAAGCAGCTGCTGCTGAGCCTGGGCAGTGACGTCAGCAAAGACGAGCTGATGGAGGCCGAAGCGGCGCTGGGCCTCGGCGGGGCTGGGAGCAAGGGCGTGGACTTCGAGGAATTCAAGAAATGGTACGATATTGTAGCCTTATTCCCCTAACACGTCGTTATTGTAGAAATACTAGAAGTCAGTGCCTTATTCTCTAGTTTGTTGGTTTGTTGTTATGCAAAGTCAAATCATTCACCTTTCATCCTTTTTTTTTTCTTCCAATTTCTTTGCGTGCTTTCCTCTGTTTTATTTTGTCCTCAGGTACGAGCACTCGCTGTTCTGGAGCGACGCCAAAGTTGCCCAGGGCGGCGACGCGGACGAGGAGGCCACTTCCATGGTCGACACGGTGGCCGAAGGCTGCGCCAAGCTCTGCGACACCGAAACCTCGATCTCGGAAAGGGCCTCGTTTGCGTTCACCCTGCCGCTCCTGCTGTGCTTCTGCACCATCCCCGACTGCCGCCCCAAAGGCTCCGAATGGAAGTGCTACCTCACCTTCTTTGGCTCGATTGTGTGGGTGGGGATTTTGGCGTTCTTCATGGTCAACTTCGCGCAGATCATTGGCGCCACCATTGGGATCCCGGACGTGGTGATGGGCATCACGGTCCTGGCCGCGGGCACCTCGGTGCCCGACTTGCTCACTTCGGTGATCGTGGCCCGACAGGGCGAGGGCGACATGGCGGTGTCTTCGTCCATTGGCAGCAACATTTTCGACGTGGGCTTCGGGTTCCCCGTGCCCTGGCTCTTCTTCAACTTGGCGCTGGCCGTCAACAGCTGCAAACGGCCTGTGGAGGTGGACGCCGGCGACTCGCTCTTCATTTCCCTCGTGGTGCTCCTGTGCATGGTGTTCCTCATCGTGGTTACCATCGGGAGCCAAGGCTGGAAAATGACCAAGACCCTGGGCTTTATTATGTTCTTCTTGTACTTCGCGTACCTCGCCATTGCCCTCATCACCACCCCTGCCGACTCCTTCAAGTCGCCGGCGTGCTAACCGAGAAGAAGAAGATGCAGATGAAGAGGAAGAAGGAGGTTCAAGAAAGAACGTGTGCAGGGCGAAGAAACAGTTAGAAGTGGTGTGAGCAAGCAAGACGGTAGGAGCTGAAGTCGAATGCATGTGGCCAGAGCACGAAGAAGAAGGCGGAAGAGGTACAACGCAGAGAGACACAACAGGAGTGAGCGAAAGAAAATCAAAAGAGGAAAAAGAAAGAACCACCATCCGATATGAAGTGAAAACCGGGCTGCCTGCGGAGCCATTCTTGACTTCGGTTACATATGGAATCGCGGTGGGGAGTTGAAGTTAATGCAGTTGAAACCTTGGGCTAGATGCGTTCTTGCTGCTTTCCTTTGTGGGGTATTTAGTTCTTTTTAATTAATTCGCAGCAAATATATATGTATATGGATCTCGAATTCCAATTACAAATTTTATAATTAATATTAATAATTACCGCTATACGCTATACCGCTGAAATCTAAATCTGAAATGCGAAATACGGAAAGTCTATGGCTTCACCGCCTCTACCCTCCTTCGCACCCGGGTGAGAAGGGAAAGGGCCAGTTGGAAGGGCAAAGCCATCCTGCTTATACGCCGTTTGTAGTTATCCATACCATCTATTATCTATCATACTTTGACTTCCTTGTTCCTTCTTTCTTGTAATTGTTTCCTTGTCTCTGCGACTACAAAAGGAATCCCTTTATTATATCAAGGATTGAAAGTGCATCTAAGAAAGCGAAAATCTACTTCAGAGTTCAACCCAGAATTGTGGCTCCTTTGAAGAATCCGTATGAGTTGAAGCATCTCTGTTTTTCCTGGTGGTGCAGGTACATATGCCAGTGTGACTCCGCAGCACCACGCGGCGTATGTGAACTAGCACGCACTCTCCTTGATTACTTCGCGAGCCGAGGGTCGTCGACTGCTGCATACTTGCACCAGCTCTGCGACGGAATCTTTGTCTTCGGGGGCATTGGCCGCCGCTGTAAGCAAGGGAGAGGTGAGGAGGTTAAAAAGCTTGAAGCGATTTCAGGCAGAGTCAGAGCATCACTTAGGAACGACATCATAGACCGAAGAAAAAGGGCATACCTCATTGGCCGCTGAAAAAGTCGCGATGCACGTGATGCTGCATGCTACGAAACCGAAAGCAATCGCTGTGTTCTGCTTCCAGTTAGCCGGGCTACTCAAGTCAAAAAGACACGACGGGCAAACAAGTGAGCTTATGTAGGACCAAAGCAAGAAAGAAGAGTGGCAATTTAAATACGAAGATGCGTTAAAAAAGCTAAATATATAATAGTTTGAGAAAGCTTACCTTGGCCACCAGCCGCCCGCAGGCGACCATACGTGCTTCGGGTAATGGTAATGGCCGCCAGCGCCCAGGGCTGTTGAGATGAACGCACATCAAACAAAAGCGCATAAAAGGACACGGCCGAATGAGATAAAAGAGGCTTGCCAACGTTTCCTAGCTAAGTCAATATGCATATAAGCCAGCGTGAAAACCACGACATCTCTCGGGCTGAACGCGCACCGTGGATAGTCCGGCGAAATGCGCCTGCGCTCATTGTCCAACAAAATTCGGCCAAGCGCAAAGCTAAGCGCAACAACCAACCAGACGCTTTTAGGTTGACATATTAGAGCATTAGAGCATCGAATACTCCCCTGTATATTAGCTTGGGAAGGAGGCGCGGCGGCTGGCTAATAGCAAGATAGCAAGGGCTGATAGGAACAGGAACAGCTACTCAAGGAAAGAAAGTTTCACAACATCCTAGGTCGTGTGGCTTGCCATTAGAGTCATATCAAGATCAGAGCAGTATTTGAAGCACCATGCGCCTTTTCATCCAAGTTGTGATCATAGCAGTGTTATCTATGGAGGCAGTTGGCCATGCCGGTGCTGGTGGAGAACACTCACACAAGGGGCACGACGATTCTGTCAACGAGGCTACCATTCAACTGCATAGAGTAGCGAATGATCCCCTGATGGAGGATATCGAAAAGGTACAAATAAATTAATTTGGTGCCCTACTCAGACTTTAAATTTTCTTTTCAGGGTTTTCGTGATAGGTTTTCTCTCTGGCTAGGTAGAAAGTAGAAAGCTTCACTTTTGTTGTGAATGACCGGGTGACTCTAGGCAAAGGAGCTCTTGGCAGGTGGTGCGGTTGACATCGACTACCAGCACCCTCGCACAGGTCAAACAGCGCTTATGTCAGCGAGCCTCGGGGGCAAAGCCAAGCTCATTGACCTGTTGCTGGCCCACGGAGCCAACCCGAAAGTGCCGGAAATGGACGGCTACACTCCAGTGCACGGGGCGGGGTTTCAGGGCCGAGTCGACGCGATGCGAAGCTTGGTGAAAGCTGGTCTGGACTTTGGCGACGTTCATAGTGACGGGTAATGCTAATCTCTCGTGTTCTTGCTTCTCTCGTCTATTTGCTTAATGACCGAGCTGTACGAGCATCACAAATGTCACCATTTCACCATCTTGAGAAGAACTCGTACTGTTGAGCGTGGGCGTGGGCATGGGCAGACGGCTGAATACTTTGCTTTTAATGACACGAAGGATTGAGTCAAATTAAGAATTGAAGTGGATTGTGCACACTAGGTACACGCCATTTCACCGCGCTTGCTGGGGCAAGAACGAGCGGCACGCGACCTTGGTGGCGATGATGATCGACGAATTGAATGTGGACCCATCGATGCCTGCTCACCCACCGGGAAGCATGAGCAAAACTTGCCGCGGCATGACCACCAACAAGCGCACGATCAAGGTGCTCGAAGACCGCGAGGCTCTTAAGAAAGGAGCAGAACCGGCGAAATCTGGTAGCTCTGAAAATGAGCTCTGAGCTCTGAGCGAAACTTTGGACGACTTGCTATGTGACATAAGCGGGCACATCCAGGGCTAGTTCTTGAATTGAGGATCAAATTTTCCATCTGGCCTCGCGTAAAGAAATTTATTTTCTTTTGTATTGCGACTTCCCAGAACAATTCGATTAGATTAAATTACGGAATAAATTTCAATTTCAAACAGAAACAGTCGATGGGTACCTTCAGTGGTGTACTACATTCGTACGAACAGCGCAAGGCACATACGGGGCATTAGCCCAATCCTTAATTTGTTCCTGGTGAACAACTCTACAACCCGATTCTTCGCTAATTCAGCTCACACAGAATTATTATCGTGCCCATGGAGACAGCGCGCCACTTACTTGGCTTGTCTGTTTGTTAGTAGTTAAATTCTCTCTCTCCAGTTTACTTACGCGATTATCCTTATATTATACTTAGAGAACCAGTATTTATCTTGAGCTAGTCAGACCTCTTTCTGGGTTATGTAAAAGAAGTGGAATGGGGATAAAAGGCTACGCTGCCTTGGAATGGCCGTGCCGTTTCGGAAGCTCTCACTTGATTAGATATGCTACGTTAATACCCTGTCTTACTTGACGGAGACTGCTTCCGGCGCTTCATTCGCTCGGTGAAAGGCGCGCTTGCCGCCTGTTTTGTGCTCGAGGCGTACGTCCGTAATAGTGATGTCGTGGCTTGAAGCTTTGCACATGTCGTAGACACACAATGCAGCCGCCGTGCAGCCCGTTAGTGCTTCCATCTCCACTCCCGTCTTGTGTGTGCAGGTGACTGTACAAGAAACTACGAGCGCAGGCGGTGACGGGAATTCTGGGTGCCAATCTAGGTCAATGTCTACGCCATCGAGAGGAAGAGGATGGCAAAATGGTAAAGTGTCTGACGTTCGCTTCGCAGCCATTACACCTGCCACCACAGCTGTGCCCAAAATGGGCCCTTTTTTTGACGATAGTGTGCTGACCGCTACCCTCGGAGTATGGAGGCTGTCATTATTTCCATCGCTGACGCCCAAGGCAGCTAGCGTCTCTGGCGGCATCATGATGAGGCAAGTGGCGGTAGCTGCACGGCGCGTCACACCCTTGTCACCAACATCTACCATACGGGGGCGCTCTCCGTTGCCACTCACGTGCGTGAGGACAGGGCTGCCATCTGACAGAGGAGGGGGTGGCGGCAAGCTCGCTCCACCCTGACTACTAGAGAACAATGACGACGGTTGCGATGGGCAAACTGCATTCCACAATGAGAGTCGTTTCAAGAGCAATTCTCCATGCGGCAAAGGGCGCAGCCGTGCCAAGAACTGCATCCTAAGAACGCTACTTTCACCTGAGCTATTGCGTAAACAATTTTCGCTGTTAGAGCCGCGTTTCGGCTATGTATATCTTCACGCTCCTGTGCACAACTGCTTTACGAAAATCGAATGTAAAGCAGGAAGAGTCGAAGCACGCTGTAATTCTCAACTACAGTATCGCAGTTGGTAAGTAAAAATGTGGGCACTTTCAAGGACTAGAAACATGACTCATATGCTGAATTCGAGGGGTGTTTTAACCTAGAAGCGAAGTAAGGAGCTTCAGTAGCCAGAAGTAGTGACTGAGATGATACGGACTGATGATAATAAAATTCTGAGAATTGTATTACCATGATCTGATCGGACAATTTTACTATTTTACTATTTTGCCCATCACAGCGATTTTGCTTTACATGCGTGACAAAAGTGCAAACTCCGACGGTGAATACTTGTGTTCATGTCCATG
>Ga0307979_1003702_pt1 | contig 10174 bp, 7 predicted proteins | sample OrgLakmetage1058_FD_201833 | JGI IMG/M metagenome (GOLD analysis project Ga0307979, IMG submission 201833) | Saline water microbial communities from Organic Lake, Antarctica - #1058 | ecosystem: Environmental > Aquatic > Non-marine Saline and Alkaline > Saline | place: Antarctica: Organic Lake... | reverse complement strand
AATGCCATGGAGCTAAATAGAGTGGGATGAAATACGAATGGCCAAGTCTCTAGGCGCGCTGGCCAACAGTGGCCAACACACGAGGAGGCCTTGTCGCAAGGTAAATCTAGAGCTCACACGTGAAAACGTGAAAACTCATTTCGCCTGCGACGAAGAATTTAGTACTGGAGCTTGCCCTGCTACCCAAGAGTATTAGACCGCAGGAAGCTTGCGACGTAGGTTTACGAATACGAATGATGAGGAGTGTGTGGGCTGCTGTGGATCGATCGTTGCTTTTTGAAATTTTTGAATCACAGATGTACAGGTTGAAGAAGAAGAAGCATCAATCTCAATGTTTCTCTCGTTCCTTGCTCCTTGCACGTGCCACACTAGCCACTGTAGCCATACTTGCTTATACTTGTTAGTGTGTATCTTTACCTGAGCTTTTCAGCTTAATGTGCGCACTACTTACTTAGCTTGCTCAAAAGTCTCAACAATGACGTACAAACGTTCTCGACAGCGAGCGACATCCACGATCCTTGCTACAGTGGGCAAACAGCTCTCTGTCCGAGACGTATCTGAATCTGAGCCTTCTATCGATGCCACCACGATGAACTTAGCCCGAGCACTGTCTAGTGCTCGTGCCCACCGTGATGCTTTGGTGGCCATCTATGATAGCATGCAGGTTATCGTTGACTCCAGTTTTAACACTTCGAATGACCATCCTCATACGCCTGTGCAAGACCCGTTTGATGAGGAAGGAAGGATTGCCAAAAAAGCTGCGAAAACGCGGCGCACTCTCACTTTTTTATCACTCTCTCCGGCTGGCAGTTCCGTGGCCTCAATGGTTGCAGTAACGAGCATGGTGCCAGGAGAACCCGATGTGGTTGTGAATCATGAATTTGGTGGTTCTCTTCCTGCAGCTGCTGGTGCATTTTTTTCTTTCATGGAAGCACGGGAAAACCTGCGCAAGCGCAAAGAAGACTTGCGCCTCCCATTTCCGTGGACCGACGACCCAGTGTTATCAAGCAAGCGGTTCACCAACGTGAAGCGAGAAGATGACGCAACAACGCGATGGATGAGGCTCCACTGGACCGGGCCAAACGCAGCGAGCGCGGATGTTGGCGAGACGATTTTCAACTGCGCTTTGTTTCGGTACTTTGGAACACCGGAGTTGGCTGCACGGCTCACTTGGGTTAAAGACACCTGGTGCCCAAGCGAAGTTGTGCATCAAGCTCTGCAACTAAGGGCCACGGGGCATCACGCTTTTACCAGAGCGTACTGTAAGCCACACTACAACAGCGAATCAACGGATGCGAAGCAGGGTTTCAAAGCATACGAAAAGATATGCTTTAAGTATCTTGACTCCCTCTGGAAGGCTCGACACGAATTAACCCGCGTGGCGACTGAGACGAGATCATGGAAAGCGCTCGTAGATGAACTACGGTGTGGGAAGTCCAACATTGTGGGCTTCGGCGGCGTGGGCTTTATGGCCAAAGAAGTCGTTTGCGATGCCATGCAGTGCCCAGCGCTCGTGGACTTGATCGATGACCGCAATCTGTGGTGCCCATGCGGACCGGGTAAACCTTGTGTTGAACAATGCTAAATTTTAATGCATAGACTACTTATAAATCATATCAATCTTGCTCTACTTTATTTTCAAACCTACCGTGCTCCTTCTAGGCGCTCGAAGGGGTCTCAATCGCCTCTTCGGTCGACCGACATCGTTGTGCGTGAACGAGCAGCGTTTAACTGTGGAGGCGCTCTACATTGGCGAGCTTCGATCGTTGCATACTGAAATCGCGCGAGTGCGGCCAGCTTGGTGCCGCAATCTTAAACTTGAGCTGCATGACGTGCAGTTTATGCTCTGTGAGTTTGATAAGTACATGCGCGCTAAGCTTGGCGAGCGAGGTGCGTCAGTGGCGTACTCCCCGCCCCACCTTCGCGAAAGCCACTCAAAGCTCGCTTTACTCACACAATCTGAAGTGCAGCAGATTATACGGTGCACTCATTATCCAGACGATACCGCAGCCCTTAAGTCGAAAGAGCCGTAATTGCGTATCCAGCATTTTCTCACGTTATATGCTGACGTGGCCACATCGAATGAAACTTTTGGTGATCTCGCCACGCATCACTTAGCACTTGGCACGAAAGCGAAATCTAGCGCCGCATATACTACACATGAAAATTGCAATGAAACTTAGAACAAAAGTATTATCACCCCACACTCAATCTAGACGAGAGTACAATTCACTTCCGATGCGGTTATGAAGCATAATTGGAATCTCAACCCTATCTCAACCCGAATGCAGAAAGCGAACCCAATTGAACTACGAAGTAGTTGCGCACCTAGGTCAAGGCCCAGTTCGAGTGCAAAGGCGTGGCTTGCAATAGACGACAGACGGCGAAAATAGAGTGCCCTGATATGTTGTTATGAATCTGAATCTACTTCTGCACGAAGAACATTAATTAAGCGAGAAGGGGAATAGAATAGGCATATAGTGCTTTGTGCTTTGGCCGTCTCGGTTGATCGGGCGAGACTCGAGCCGAAATTCTCCTGCGTTTTTAGTACTAGTTCGTGCATTTCGGGCTACGTCCATTGACCAGCAACCTGCTTCATTTATATTTACATTTACCCTTTACCCTTACTTCTCTTGGTGATTGTTAATGTATGAAACATAAACAAGTGCACATGTATAAATGCATACAAAAAGAAGGACAGGTTGCGGATTGGCTATTTGCGATACCGCTGATGGAAGTATCATTCCAGTTATTTCATATGAGAAAAAAAGATGTCCTATGAAGCCGATACAGCACGAAGCACCATGGTGCACGTTGCGGCCACAGCCGCTTGAGTCAAGGGCGATATCGGCTTAGCTGCCTTCGGAGTGAAGCCCGAGTTGAGGACCTGAAGAATGTCGCCATATGTGTCGTTATCGAATACACCTATTACATCTTCGCTGAACGAGTCGATCGAGCCAAGCCCAGCCGTAGGCAGCTCCGTTAGCGTTGGTGCAAGTTCGTTGTTTCTGCTATTGGCACTGCCGCTGTTGTCATATATACTGCCGCTGCTGCTACTGCCACCGCTGCTATTGCTCTTACTGCTGCTACTGCTTTTGTTACCGCTGTAAGTACTGCTGTTGTTGCTAAAGCTGCTCGCGTTGTTGCTTCCACTACTGCGCGTGTTGTGGAGGGTGTTCTGGGCGTGGCCGCTGTGGCTGCTACGGTGTTGGTCAATAAGATTCGCGACAAGGACGCGCTGTGCCGGCCTCGAAAGGTACTGGAAGAAAGGTAGCACAGTGGGAGGCGGATTGTCGCTTGTAAAGTTCGAAGCTTGGGCTGAAAGTGTTAAACTTGGTGCTGTTGCTCCTGAAGCGAGAGCGGCCAGGATGGTCGCGAGGGCTAAGGAGCACGGAGACGACGGCGACTCCCCCTTGGCACTGAGCTTGCCATTTCGACTTGGACTATTTAGCGCAGGCGCAGCTGCCTCTCCTGCAGAGGCCACAGGCACATTAGTGTTTATGTCTGGAGGTCGAAGATGCGGAGGCAGTGTTGCCGAGAGGGGTGACTGAACGCGTGACGAGCTTGAAGACGTCGATGACGACGATGACGACGATGACGACGATGATGGTGGAAAAGAGGTCGGAGAGGATAAAGGAGCGGTGGATGAAGTAACAAGAGGAGGTAAAGAGTACGAAGGTGCTCCTGACGTCTGAGATGGCGACTCAGCGCTCTCAGCCACATCCTCCGGTAGGATCATTGCTAATTCACGTTGAAGATGGTCAATAGCGGCAACCTGGGTCCGAAGCCGGTCGCTCACGTCGGTGGCATTCACTAGCCGCAGCATCTGGGAGGCGCACTGTTGGGCCGTTGATAGCAAGAGCGGCAAGTTCACACCTCTCTCAGGGCTCAGAAACGACCCCAAGCCAGAGTAGCCATCGTTCTCCGCACCCGAAGGCGCCCATTTTTTGCGTGCTGACGAATTAAATCGATTTTTCACCTGAGCAAAGCACGCGTTCTGTTGTGAGGTTCCTAAACTTAACCTTCGTGAGATTTTTTCCAATGGACCACAGCGCTTACGACCACAGAGACAACTTACCGAATTTTCGGTGCGGCCCGGCAAGAGCTTGGCAATTTCAGACCAGCGGTTACCAAATTGCTTTTGGGCTTCGAACACAATTTGATCCTCCTCGGCGGTAAAGTCGCCCTTGTTGATCGCTGGATCCAAATGGTTGAACCACCGCTCGCGACACTGAAAGGCACACAGGAGGCACAGAAGTAGAAAATCAATCACAATCAAGAATGACAAGTATCGATATCGATGGAATTATACCTACAGACACAGCACATCTCCCTTTCAATGCTTCAAACCGCGTGCACTCTTTACCTGCTTTCCAATGCGGCCGCTCAGTTGGGCAGCAATCACCGACCATTTCACTTGTCCAACGCCATGCTGCGCGACTGCTGCAAGCACCACTTCATCTTCTTCCTCTGTCCATGGGCCTTTGTGCAGGCCTGGGCGCAGCACCTTGTTCCAGCGGTGTAAGCATTGCACGTCGCTGCGGGTGGAGCCCAGCCGCTCCGCGATGGCTCGCCAGTTCTTGGGGCCGTGCTCCTCGACAATGGCTCTCAGGGCGCTGTCCTCGGCCTTGGTCCACTTCCCGCCACTCGGTGCTTTGCGCTCTGTGCGTGCTTTCACCTCTGTTTTGCTATCCATAGCGGCTAGTGCGCCCTGCCAATCCGCTGCGCTTTCTTCCCCCGACGAGCTGTCGCCCGCATCAACACCATCACCTTCGTCGCAACCTCCTCCTCCCACCGCCGTCCCGCCGTGTGCCACACCACTAGATGTAAGCGGTCTCGTACTTACTCTGAGGGTCAGCCCTGTCATTCCGGACTCCAGGGGTTTGCCAATAGATGAAGCGTCGCCGCCATGATGTTTGTCGCCGCCCTGCACGCCGCCACCCGAACCAGCTTGCACTGCTGGCGGAGGCATCTCGTCGACAATTGTCTCATCACGAGCTGGTAAAGACCGCTTGTGGCGTAAGTTTCGTCGAGTAGCACTTTCGCCGGTTGAGTCTACCTGTACCGTGCCAACCTGGTCAGTCTGCGAGGCACCGCTGCCTCTCTCCGCCTCGTCATCGAGGTCAGTGCGGACGCCGGAAATGGCAGGCCTCAGCAGAGCATCACCAAGGCCCTGAGTTGAAATTTGTGGTAGACAAGCGAAGGCATGACTCGGGGAAGGGGAGTGGGCAGACGTGCTCGAGCATATTACAGTCACCATGTCTACGTGCTCTTGTTTCTCCCAGTTTAAGTCACACGTCCTTGAAATTGTGTCATACCTGATTTCGGGCGCTGGCCGGTGACAATCGTGTGTCGTGCCTTTTTGAAGAAGAGTTTATCATACTATTCACGCAGTCGGTCCAGCTGTGAGCGTGTGCGTCGAGTTGTCTGGTGCTGGCTAACTAGGCTACTGCAGCTCCATTTTCATGCGTACAAAAAAAATTCCAAAAGATCTATCAGCCACCACCCACGGCGGAAAGGTGAAAAGTGAAAGAAAAGAACAAAAAGTGGGGAAAAGTGGGTCGAATCACGGGTCGAATGCCAACATTTCTCAACTGCTCAGCTGCTCAGCAATGGCTGCTACTGCCAGCTCTGTCTCTAGCTACTTAGTAACATCTTCAGACTTCCTATGAACTCATACTGTTTAGGCTAGCCACTTTTAAAGCAGAGTGCATCACTTACCTCGAAAGTTGCAGAAATAATTACTTTACCATTTCACAACCTCAATTCTGTGCATTCAAATTCGCAAGACGTTAGTTGTTCTCTTATTAACCATGACGACATTCGCGAAGTCTCTACGGGTACATCCTCCAGCCAAGTCTGCTTCCACTTTGCATACCTCACTAGCCTCGAAATCAAAATCTAGCCATGAGCTGCGATCAAAATGTTTGCCTATATCGGATGATGCAACGGGGCTGGCATCTCTTGCGACGCCTCCGCTGCCCCCGCCGCCTCCGCCACCCGTGATGCAAGCGGGAACACTGGAATCTTCCGGTGCTCAACTCCAGGACCTTTGCCCTGAAGACAAAGCTAGAGTTGCTCGCCTCATTCAGCAACTTGTCCATGTCGGCAATGAGCACGAAGTGAGTTGATCGTATACATTTATAATTCTTTAATCCTCCTTAGCGCTAAACACATGCCTCGGTCTCAGAAAGCGGTCGAGGAATGGAGCGAGGAGCGGCAGGCTATGGAAATTCGACTACAGCGCCTTCGGGATCAAAACGAAGCTTTGGTTAAAGAGGTGACAAATGAAATGTTTTCTGTAGGGTTCCAACCTACAATGCCTTATGCCATTTCTTCGCCTTCTTTAGACAGCTGCTGTGCGCTCCAAATTTGGCGCAACGTTAACTCTCGTCTCGCAGTACCAAGAAAGGTTGTTAGAGGTACGGAACGCCCGTGATGAGGCGTTGGCCGAAACAATCGAGGCTAAAAAAGAAGCGAAGGATGCCTTTGACAGAGCAGAGCACGCTGAGGAGAGCATCAGTGCCCTCGAGTCGAAAGTACGTACTTGTTCCTTTACTTACTTACATCGAAACAAACCGTGGCATGCTTCTAGCGCATATCTTCAATGACTTGCACCGGTTCTCTCATTATGCTGTACCAGGTACAAGAGTTGGAGTCAGCACGCGCATCGGCACTTTCGGTGCCTCGCGCTCGAGATGGGAATACACGGCACGCAGAGCGCGTTCAGCTCAACCAGATTGAGGCACGACCATCCGAGCCTGCTGCCAATCCTAGTAGTGTGGAAACAACTGCGGCAGAGAAAGCGGCGCCTGCATCAAAAAGGGTTGAAACTGGCTTTGCAGACGACCTGCTTGCTAATTCTCGGCGCAACTCGACGGCATCAGAGCACTTATCAATGCAGCATTTTGTGGACAAAGAGCATAAACATAACATGGACGCTGCGCCTTTGGAAACTGTTAACGTCGACTCGTCTTTGGAACTTGATGCACCCTTACTGGCAAATGTAGGAGACAGAAGCGAGGCAGTCTCATCGCCAGTAAATCAAGAATTTCGAGGACCAAGGTCAACGCGTGAAACACCTGACTTCGTAGCGGATTCTCGAAGAAGCGTGGAAGTTGAAGACGACGGTGTCGACGCTGACATTAGGTTGCTCTTGTCAGAGCAACTTCCTCCCGACTTTGTACCCGACTTTGTAATGAGACACAGAGGCACCGCAACCAGACCACCCTCGGGGAGGGCACTCAGTCGCGAAGAGCATTTACCACATGCTTCAACGCCGCAATCAGCCGCGCCAACACGGCCTGCATTGGCGCACACGACCAACACACAGGAGGTGCCGCGGCACGAGACTGCGAGTTGTCAAGAGGATGACGAACGAAGAGGAGCAGATCCTTCACTTTCCCAATGCATTGCAAAAGACATGACGCGTATCATGGGTTATGGATATGGTGCTGATCTATTTGACTTACTTGACGAGCTTGAGCATACTCCTGTTAGAAATTCTTGATGAGTCCTTACAGAGGTTCGTTTCAGCCTAGCGCACTACAGTATAGTTCTGATAGAAAGCGGACAACGGGCACAAGAAGAGACACGCACCATGGGCACTGACCACTGCACTGGGCACTCATCCACAGGCACCTCAAGCCTCAATTTGAGCCTTAAGGCCGCGAAGAAAGACGATTGACACGGTAATAATCATACGCTGAAAATCTTGGGACTAAGTCAAATGTTCTTAATATAATTACGAATTGTAGTCCTGGATATGTAGAAGAGGTTCTAGCAAATGTAAGCCGTGCTCATTCTTCCTGTGCTCTCTGTGCTCTCTGTGTGCTCTTACCAAAAGGGATCTCTCTTCCTGTCTTCCTGTGCTCTTCGGTCTGCACGGCTTTTTTGAACTGTCACGGCGGACCATGTAAATGATACCATTAGAATGCTATGTATCATACTACTACTAAATCCTACATAATTTCCTTCCTATATTCCTACATGATTTTATTGGGATTTTATTGGAAATTGTGTATGGTATGGGTTATTGGTATTTCTTATTGGTGGTATGGGTTGTTAATGATTAGTAGAGGTGCTACCGCTGCGGCAGAAAGGTGCTACGTTTGAATCGCGCAATTATGCGGGCACCTGTATTTGTCCTATCGAATCGATTAGTTGTTGCTTTGTTTGTGGTTCGTTCATATTTCGACGTACCCGCATATTGGGAAGAGAATTATTTTCTCCTCTGTCTGTACAACAGTCGCACGCCAACGGAGAAGGCGGACCACGGACACGGGGCACGGGTATCAAGGGATGCGCATCGAGACGCAAAGAACGCACACACCTACTGTGTGCCGCGGCGAAATCAATTTCGAATTGCGCCACTGGTCGCCCCTGAATAGCGCATTGCGCGGGCACCTGAAATTATGTAATAAATAAAGTGCTTCGTTTATTCTTGGTTTGTTCGTGGTCGTTCGTGGTAGTCGCAATTCTTTGGTATACAATACAGCCCTGCTATAAATACAAAATAGAAATAAAAATAAAAAGCGGGCCACGGGCCACATGCACAACAAAGACGTACAGATCACAGGTGCAAGAAAGGGCACTCACCACCGCGGGAACGACATGGTCGCGAACCGCACCAAAGTGCTATAACTAAGAACACGCACCTACTGTGTCGCAGCAAATACAATGCCCCTCAAGCGTGCTTCGCACGGGCCCCTGAACTTGCATTAATGAAAGTAACCAAATCGTTCAGAACGGACTGTGGTCTGATTTTGATCTAAAACTCATGACGACTGCTGTCTAAACGATTCCGTTCATTCGAAAGGATCGATGCGAAGCCTACCAATAATTATTAAGTAAGGTATTTTATACTGCTCATGCAACGGAGAGCTATGCATTCTAGTTAGTTGTCAAGATCATGTCGACATGGAGATAGTGCTGTATAAAGCAGACGCAACAAAGATACATTGATCCGAGTCCATAAGAATAAGTACTCATTTGTGATGTCCCCTTGAGGGAGACTGGATTTAGCAAATAATAGAGCTGGGAGCAGGTCAACATCTTGAAGTTGGCTTCAGCGGAATTATTCCTAGGGTTGGACTGAAAATCTGGCTCGGGATTCATGTAACTATCCTATGCGGCCTCTTTGTTATCTATGGTGCAAGCTTTTACACCAACACGTTAGCAAAGAAAACAGAACAAAGGTAATATCTAAATGACAGTGTGCTCGCTTCTTCCTAGCACCAATAACTGCTCACCAAAAAAACATACGGTACAATTATTTAGAGTAGAGCAGGTTATGAGCCTATCAATGCTTACGTAACGAAATAGCAAAAGTGTCAAAATTGTGACGATTGCCTGTCATTCGATAATGCGCTAGATATCTGTAACACCGTAACGATGACCGACCTGGCTGTTTGTACTTTAAGGCGGAAGATCTGACCTTCAAATATGCGCATCACCCGCGTAAGATAGCCCTGCCTACACTTTTCGCGTGTCTTTTCTACACATTGACCAAATTCAAATGACTCCCAAAACCCTTCCGAAGCTTGGTGGCTGAAGATTATTTCGAGAGAAGACGAGTTATAAAATTGTTGTCAGAAAGGGTTACATTACAGACTGCATCTGACATTGAATGCTGCAAGGATACTTCTGTTCAGAGAGTGTAAATTAGACTAGCTGCGGCTCTCTCCGCACTGAATGGGGCATTGCGTAACGTTGTGTGTATGGAAGCACTTATCTGCTCTGTTTTATAGTTTCCAATGATTAAGAAACACCACCGGCAAATTACAGCACTTTATTGATGAAGACGTTATTGGAGCAGTTTGACCCCGCAAAATTCTTAAGGCCAACAATGATGAGCCCTGTGTATTCACGTCTCCATGTGGAACACTCTCCTTGAGGCACGATATGTTTTCAAGTATATAAAATCATCGACGCAAGCTCAATGAGGTGAAAGATTGTGCGGGCTCCATGGATAAGGGTTTTGGTTCATGCTATGTCTACATTTTGGAAATCTCAAAGGCGTCAAGCTATCAAGGTTTCGATGATTCGTCATGCCAGCGGATGTGAAGTTAAAGTATCGGACCAACACGAAGACAGAGGGCAAGAATGGTGGACATGTTTCGAGCACAGATTGGACGAATCAGGGCGAATTCGAATTCAGTTTCTGGGCATCGCT
>Ga0307979_1003700_pt1 | contig 10176 bp, 9 predicted proteins | sample OrgLakmetage1058_FD_201833 | JGI IMG/M metagenome (GOLD analysis project Ga0307979, IMG submission 201833) | Saline water microbial communities from Organic Lake, Antarctica - #1058 | ecosystem: Environmental > Aquatic > Non-marine Saline and Alkaline > Saline | place: Antarctica: Organic Lake... | reverse complement strand
AGCAGCCGAAGAAGAGCGGTTGCGAGCATTGGCCGCTGAAGAAGCAGCAGCTGCAGCAGAGGCAGCCCTAGTTGAGGCTGAGAAGAAGGCAGCGGCAGAAGCAGCAGCAGCAGAAGAGCTTGCGCGCAAGAAGTTAATGCCAACTCCGACTGATGCCCTGGTCCAATCAGTAGGAGTGTCTTCGGATTTTCATGCTGCACCGAGCTTGACTGCTAATGATAATGCCCACAATGATGTCGAGGACGATGATTTGTTTAGCGACGATGCTCTCGATCCATGGGGCTCAAATCAAGCGCCGTCTTCAGTTACTCCGTCGCCAAATCCGGCTCTTTTTTCTTCGAGCACTGCGAATCAGGAGTCATCTCATGCCTCGGAGGAGACTGTCTTGTCGCAACAAGCTAACATCGCTTCTAATAACGGCGGACCCGCCCTGCACAATAGTGACAACGATGACGATGACGACGATGATCTGTTCAACGACGATACTCTGGATGCGTGGGGTGCCGACGTTGGCATTGACATTGAGCCCACTAGCACTGCGCAAGCGCAATCCACTGGTATTCATGGTGGGCGGATAGCTGAAGTCGAGGAATCAACAATCACTGCTGCAGAGGGCAGTGGCAACGATGATATAGCAGCGCAATCTCTGACTGCAACGGACGACGACGTTGACGACGATCTCTTTGCAGACGAAGGGGACAATCCATGGCTAGAAAACAGTGCATCTTCTGCTGCTGGCGCTGTCGCCAGTGATGCTGTCACAGCAACGGCTAATGCTACTACAACCGATACAACAACCATCGAAAGCACTGCAAATACCGGTGCCGGCGACGAAGCAAGTCCCTCAAAACCATTGGAATCGCATCCTGAGCGCTTGTACCGTCTGTCCCGAGAAATTCTTTGGGCAAGCATCGACGCTACTGGCACCTCACAAAGCTACCAGGACATACCGCCGCCACCAGTTCCGCCCACTTTCCAGCCAGCAGGGCTTTGTGTAGCTGACTTCGTCGACGAGTCCACTATCGCAGCGCTCTTTCATCGCCTCCTTGCTGATACCTTAAACGGCGACCATGGTGACGCCAGCACCACACGCGCCAAAATCATAGCGCTCGCTACTCTCCTGTCCATCTGGTGGTCTCCTGCATCCTCTGCAGGTCTGAAAGCCGTTTTAAACACCAAAGACTCTAGCAGCAACAGCAGTAGTGACTGGTCTTCAGCAATCTTTGAATTTGCTCAGGCTAGCGGTTTTGGTGTGCAGTACACCGCTACTGGTGGCGGTGTCTCATCGAGCTTTGCTTCTTCAAGTCCTTTTCATGCTGGTATTACTACTAGCCGAGGCGCAGACCAGAGGTCCCTGGCAACCTTCGATGAGGATTCCTCGGGCCTTCTCAGTGTGAATCTCGGCCCTCGTCGCGCTGCTGCTGCTGCTCGTCGCGTTGCTGGTGCATCCAAGCACGGGCAGCCTAGTGGTGTTGTAGAAGAGGTTTCGCTACCTGCGGGCCAGTCGTCCACGGCCTTGTCGTTAGCACAGAGCCGCTGCTGGCTAGCGCTCCTCGAGGGGCTAGTCACCAAGAGCTTCTGGCAGCCCTTGTTGGAGCTTCTTCGTTGCGGTGCATTTGCAGCTCACTTGACTGAACTGGACGAGCAAACATTGGCGTCTGCGCTCGTGGATTCAGCAGCAAATGCGCACGAATCAGCAGCCAGTAGCTCTACAGGTGATGGTGAAGTTGCGTCACTGGAATTGGCAGCTGCGCAGGCTGTGAATTGCCTCAAGTGTGCCACGCTGCTGCCTCGAGATGCCACATGGCGCCATGCCGTCACTAAATGCGCAGCTGCAGTTGAAGCAATACTAATTGCTGCTGCTGCAGAAGGAGGAGGAAGAGCGAGAGCTCAGATGTTGATTGCTTCTAGAGAGGAAACAGCGGTGGCGAAGTGCATGGATGCGGAAGCAGCAGTATTGTTAGTCGCCTCTGGGGGCTTTGGTCTGGTGTTGCAGCTGTCAGCGCCACGCCTCGAGGCTGCCGTGATCACGAGCAGCCTTGCTCTGACTCAGCGCACCGGCCGGCCAGGTGACGGTGGTTTGATGCTCTTGGTAGACTCCTCCTCCTCGTCAGACAGCGATGACGGTGGCAGGAATAGCAGTTCTTGCCTTCCGTCAGCGCTGCCGCTAGCCACCCTCCTTGCAGTTTCGCTGAAGCGCGCTGGTCGGCCTCGAGATGGAGGTGCTTGGCTCCTGTCCGTGCATAATACGCCACGCACATTGAGGTCTCCTAGAGCTGCAGCAGCCGCTCTTGAGGCAGCGTTGCGCCCTTACGATGTGGAAGGGGTTCCGTGGAAATTTCTAGCATTCGGTTGGTAGTACCAGTGTTTGAAACTTCGTAATCGCACGTCCTAGTGGTGCGATTCTTTCATTGACTTCACGTAGTTCTGAATACGCCAAAAATTTTTTTAGAAATTAAAATAAAATAGGCCGGCGACATCGACATACTGCGATAAAGGATCAGACTGGCACTAGTACTACTGGGGGTGCTGAGTAAGGGTTTCGGGTAGATGGGACTAATTGGCCGACTGGCTATAGTGTTGCGGCTGGAGTTACTCGGACTATCATAAGTCCTCGGCTGTAATCTAGCAATTCACAGACTTATGTATCGAGTATCGTCGCTCGTCGCTTGTCGCTTGTCCTCGTCCTGTTGTCCCTGTAAAGTATTCGCTCTAACATAATACGTTTCGAAACCCTCGCCAAGAATGTGACGTAATTATTCTTCGAAGCGCCACGCGTTTTACAACTTTTCACATACAGCCCGAAGCACGGGCGCAGGAGCCTCAACAGAAGAGATGTTTTTCGGCGGTGATCCTTTCGGCGGTGGTGGTTTCCCTGGCCACGGAGGTGGCGGCCGCCGTGGCGGTGCCCCTGCTGATACTCAAAAGCTTTACGACGTCCTTGGTGTGAAAAAGGATGACGACGAGAAAACTATTAGCAAGGCGGTATGTAAGAAATTGATCTTGCTCTTGTGAATGCGCGTGTGGCGTCTAATAAATATTTACGGTGAATGGGTGCGGCTTGTTGCTTGCCATCGTTTTGGCATGAATATTGCTTCTTAGTAGTGTATTCAAACTTACTTAGTTTCTTCGTGTACTCTTACCCCTGCGCTCTCCCTCCCTCTCTTATGCACTCTACAGTACAAGAAACTCGCGATGAAATTGCACCCTGACCGTGGCGGTGACCCAGCTAAGTTCCAAGAAATTCAAGCGGCATCGGAAATTCTTCTTGACCCGAAAAAACGCGCTTACTACGACAAGGTACTGAAGAGGAGGTCTAGGGGAGGTTCGCCGGCACGCATGATGTGCACTGTGCTCTAAAATCGATGGTTCCCACATCATTTCTACCACGAATCATGAGCAATGTGCCACAATGTGCATTACGAAAAGTAGTAAAGGCAGAGGCTTTGGTCCGGGAACGCAGCTGATCTACATAATGGATCTGAGAGCTAAAAAATATCCATAACACGATCCTGCTTCCCTATCTTCATTCTCTCGACCTCTGCATCTCACATTTTTCCATCATGTTGGTCTCTTACCTTGGCAGCACGGCGAAGAAGGTGCCAACGAGCAGCGTGGCGAGCGGCGCAAGAAAGGCACGGGCTCCAAGTCAAAGATTTCGTGCACCCTGGAGCAACTCTTCACTGGCTCGACGCGCCGGATGTCGATTGGCCGCAAGACCATTGACAAAGACTCCATGACCACGTGCCGCCAGTGCGGGGGGCAAGGCGCCATCGTGCGCATGATGCGCATGGGCCCAATGGTGCAGCAAATCCAGCAAACTTGCGACTCGTGCGGCGGCGCGGGCCACTCGTACAAGAGCGTCCAGAAGACGGAAGTGCTCGAGGTGCGCCCTAACTAGTGGAAGAAAACCTATACTTCGCGCAGACATGAATCCATTCTACATTATGAATTTTCACAACTGCAGCGTAAGCGTATCTTGAAGTAAAGGTCGCGCGTAGTATTGAACCGTATGATTTCTATCCGTCCGAGATTTCAAGCTCGCAATCCTCACTCATGTGGAACGATGTCTTCACTGCTCTCATCAGGTCCACGTGCCTAAGGGCGCCCCTCACGGCCACAAAGTGGTTTTTAACGAAATGGCCAACGAAATTCCAGACGGCGACGCTGGCGACGTGGTAATGATCGTGCAAGAGCAGCCGCACGCGCAATTCAAGCGCAAGGGAGACGATCTGTACGTGTCTCGAACCATTTCCCTCTCGGATGCTCTGTGCGGCTTCGCGATGGAGCTCACTCATTTGGACGGCCGCAAACTGCTCATCAAAACCGCTGCTGGCGACGTGATCAAACCCTGCAACTACGACCCTTTCGGGGAGGACTCAACGCCATCTGCCAACTGGGAAGTCAAGGAAAACTTCGACTGCCCGGGCGTGGAGGACGCCGCCGAAGGCCGCACCGACGACCCGGACACCTGCAAGCAAGTGTGCACCAAGGGCCAGCTCAAGGACAAGGGCATTGGGGCGTTCGTGATCAAGAACGGCCGAACCGTGTTCAAGTCGTGCACCCGCGAAGAAGCCCTCGCCGGCGCGAGGCCAACCCGAGGCGCCACCCTGTACGTGCTCGGGGACCCGGCGGCCAACGCCGCGGGGCGGCTGATGAAGGCTGTGCCGGGTGAAGGGATGCCCCGGTTGAGCAACCCGTTTGAGCGCGGTAATTTGTTCATTCAATTCACCATCGAATTCCCAAAGTCAGGGCAAATGACGGAGGCCGCGCAAGCTGCGTTGATTGCAGTAGTGCCGAAGATGCACAAACCAGCCTCAAAGGTATTTGCTGAATTGTATCATGTCCTCTGCCTACGATTTTCGGTAGCAGAACCATAAGCCAAAATTTATTTTGCGCTGTGAAAGGATGGACCAGTGGCGTCATGATGTTGTTAAGAAATAGTGCGCGTGTTTATTTTCTGTCATCCACGCTTTCGTTCTTGAACTCATGTTCTTATATTCTTGTTTTCTTTCAGGCGACAGTTGAGAGCGCCGAGAAAGGAGAGGTTGATGTGGCAATGCTTACTGATATTGACCCTTATCAATCTTACCATGACCACCTGCCCGAGGCTCCTGATGAGGAAAGCGATGAAGAGGGCCGCGGCGGCGGTGGCGTTGGATGCCAGCAGAGTTAACTGCGTCAACATAGTGACTTACTGATGCACCTGCTCTACCGCAACCAGTCACTACCCTTGGTGTCAGTCACGGGTGCATGGTAGCATTAGATGCGATGAGAGAGAAGAAGTGTAATGGTCCTTGAAAAGGAAAACCTTTGACCTCCGTGTTCCTCTTACTGTTACGAGACAGGTGCAGGTTGCATTTCGAGAAAATTACATTTCCTTTGCTAAATTCCAAAGAACGCCACATATCCCTTTTCGGTAAATAAGCAATACGTGAATGTTATTTGCTTGGCTGGGAATGACGCAGGAGTCAAGTCGAAATGACGTAAATTTACGCAAATTGACGTAAATTTTATTTCGTATAAAACGCCAAAAAAGGCCCATTTCCCATTTAACACTATTCTGAGAGGAGGTCAAGTAAAAAAGCGCAAATAAACGCAAATTACGATTTTACGTGAAAACCGCCATTCCCAGCCAAGGTTATTTGTTATGGCTAGATTAGATTATACTCCCCAATTGCAAAGGGCATTCGGTATGTGAATTGGGAATTAAGGCGAGGTAAATTATGGCTTCTTGCTTTCAGGGACGTAGGCAAGGTGCGCGCTGCGCGGGGCAGCTACGCCTGCTATCACCACCCGTAACCATATATTCCGTGCTGCCGTCAGCCGTCAACCGTCAACCGGGAAGCCTCTTCTGAATTATAAAATGGAGATTTAGTTTACGCTGCTTTGCTTTTCATGTTTACCTATTAGCCTTCTGATTCCGGCACCTCGGGGCCTGTCTCACCCCCCCGCCTCCCTCCTCTCCGAAGGAGAGCAGGATCCAGCAATATAAAGAGAGCAGGGTCCCCAGCGAGCTGAAGGCTTTGCTCGTAGTTCAAGCAACACAAGCGGTTTGATCCTTAGACTTTTGCCCTGTGCAAGTCTAATATCTGCCGACCAAGCCCCAGCGAGCAGAAATAAAGCGGATTTACTCACCATTGGGATCTGCCCGGATGAAGCTTTTATCATCGAAATTGCTGTCCTTTTAATTCCGACCCCTCGGGGCCTGTCTGAAATTGGAAAGCCGGGGCGATTCTTGGGGGCGATTCTTGGTGGGAGGAGGGCTAAGAAGTCCAGCCTCAACTTGAGGCTAGAGGTACCTAGAATTGAGCTATTACCCGGCATGCGACTCCAGTTCGTATTTAAAGGAAGGGATGCATACTTAATTCCCGCATTAGCTCAATGAAGTTAAATAAACTGTCGCGCTTAAGATATGACTTACAAGGTACGAGAGACCACGAGCCAAGAGCATCATGTCGCTGAGTGCGCCAGAGTTTATTATGTGAGCAAGCAAATCCCAACGTGGGGAAATAGCCGGCCGGCGCAGAACGCCGCTGCCCCTCAATATCTGGCTGGCGGGTCGAATTTCCTCTGCAGCCGGACCTCGGTATTATCAGCGAATCGAATCTCATGAGAAAAGAAACCGCCATCAAGCAAGCAGCTGCCGAGCAGCTGCCGTGGAGTGCCATCTGTGAAAAAGTTTCAGCATCTACCATCGTTTGCACAACAGCAAAACTGCTGACCAGAGGTGCTTCCTCTGTCCAAGACCCAAGACGCCCAAGATTTCTCTTCCTCAAGGAAGATTTTTTGAGACATGCCCCGAAGGGCCGGAATAAGAAGGCTAACAGGTAGAGAAGAAAAGCAAAGCAGCGCAAACTAAAACTATGAAGTTAATCAGGCGCACATCTCCGAGAGGCCATGGAAGTGATGATAGCGGTCCAAAGTGGCACGCTCCTCCATGCTCTGAGAGTGCAGCTTCTTTTTTTTTTCCTTTTATACCCTTCGGGAGGGGTGAGCCTCCGTTCGAGAGCCTCTGAAGTTAAGTGCGCACTTGGCTCAGTTGGTTTGTCGTCTGCTTAATCGCAGTCCAACAGTTTCCGCTTTGCCCCCAAATACCCAAGCGTTTTTAGGAGTAGGTAGGTACGCAGATATAGGTGCTTAGGAGAGTTTAAGTCCCCGTGTGTGATACGAGTATTATGATCCTAGTTTTGGTACCACCCTCTTTTCCCCGAGCGCAACAACTTTCGAATATGTTTGTGCCAGTTCCCCTGAGATGGGGAGCAGAACAAAAGAATATTTACGTCAGTACGTCAGTCATGAGCAATGCTTCAAAACAGTAAGCGGTAGAGCGGTGTTAGCACGAAAGAAAGCACTATACAACAAACACGATGTGGGCCCAAAACAACAAATTTCTGGCTTTGCTGGTCACGCTTGTCTCAATGGGGCCAGCTACACCTTTTAACTTGGCAGCTAGGCCCGCCGTTACCCGTCAAATCACTCAGCTCCACAGCGCATCGTTCGAGGACAGTGTCGCTTCTAGCCGGAGGCACGCCTTGTCAGCAATGGGCGCGTCGCTGGCTGCGATTCCATTGCAAGCTTTCGCGGCAGGTGCAGCACCAAAACTTGCCGAGGTCACATCTTTCCTCAAGGAATCGCGTGAGGAAATCTCCGCGATCCCGAAGCTTCTTCAGGTACTTCTGACAAACACAGGAATTACAGGAAGAGTGGATATGCAATGTATGCTCTAGTTGTCTTTTCATAGATTATGACTCCTAGTGAAGTTCTAAAATTGCAGATGTTCCTACCTCCTCACAGGCGGAGAAATGGGACGACGTGCGGACGATCTTGAAAGTCAAATGCGGGCGACTCTTTGCGTTGGGAGAAGCGCAAAACCCTGTCGTGCAATTTGCGAAGAGCTCGGATGAGCCTGAGCTGTTTGAACTGGCAGAAGAGCTTGGCACGGCGTTGCAGCTTTGCGATCAGTACACATGTGCGTTAATTTTTACTTCTAGTCCTCGATTTAATTCGTGTTATTTACTGCGGTCACCTCCTTGAAGAAGTATTTCCGTCCCTTTCATCGCAGTTGTTGAAATGGCACTCACTCCTCTAATCTCTTCGCACCGTGTGCTTGTAAATGCCTTTGGTACAGACGACAACGTGTTCATTTACTTCCAACCAGGCGCCGGTAAAGTTGACATCAAGAACCCAACCAGGCAGGCCGAAGCCGCTCTTGCCAAACTGGGAGAAATTATCGACGTCCTGGAAGGCCTTTAAAATAAGGCCCACTGAACCAATGCCACAGGCTGCTTTAGATTTGTTGCACGCATGAAAGAAAAAGGAGGAATTGGTTACTACTGCTGTCGGTAGTGGCGTTTAAATGTAGCTTCCTGGTGCTGAATGTGTTGGGTGAGTGCAGTTCGGATTCCGAATTCAATACTGCCTAATTGAATATTGATATCGATATTGAAATTCAAAGTTCAAAGCACATAGCAGCAGCACCACATATCATTATAAACCACCAAGAGACAAGTTGCGCATAGAGATAGAAGGGCGGCTATAGCAGGCCACTCGGAACCCTAGTTAATACAGCTATATCTCCACCAGTTCCAGTTCCGGTACAAGTACAAAAGCGGGCTAATGTTAATGTCCGATCGATGCGCAATATGATTAGATATGATTAGTCTAGTCTAGTCTAGTCTAGTTAATACTCTCCCAAAACAAAGAAAGGCAAGTACGCAGCAGTCACAGAGGCACATAAAGAATACACTAGAGCTGCATATGCGCTAGATTATACACATCATAGAAGTATTACCTATCGTTTGGCAAGAAAGTCGTAGAGCTCCTCTTGCGAATATACGAGCGGAATGTTGAAAGCCGCTACGTTATCTCGGTACCAATCAGCCTGCGCGTGCCCGCCGCCCAGGAAACCCACCACTTCCATGTTTGCAGCGAGCGCGGCTCGAATTCCGGCCGTGGAATCTTCTACCACCACACATTCCGACGGGGCCACGCCTAAGCTAGAAGCTGCGAGGAGAAACATTTCAGGGTCTGGTTTTCCTTTCGCAACGTCTTCGCGAGTGAAGATCTTGGACGGGCTGTCTGGCCCATCTGTTGTTGGCACGAAGCAAGCATCGATTTTCGCGACTTCTAGGCACGCGTCTACACGTGAGCGCGGTGAACCAGAAGCTACACACATGGCCCGCCCTTCTGCGTGTAGCTTCAAAACCGCGTCCGCCGTGAGCGCTTGCAGCCTAGCCCGAAAGAGTGGGACTGAGTTGGCAATTTGGTCTCGAAAGTAGTGCTCTGGCAACGGTTTGCCGAATTCTGCGAGAAAGTTCGCGGCGCCTGCTTCAGGCGCAAAGCCAGAGAAGAGGCGATTGCAGTCGTCTGTGGTTACATCGGGGAACCCGGCGGCATGCAATGCCTCTACCTCTGCCTGAATAGATGGAGGAGGGTAAATAGAGTTGCGAGGACATCTAAGTTACCAAAGTAGTCTAATATATGGCTATATATGATTTTGCAAAAGTGAAAGACTAGCTAGCAGTCAGAACTTGGTTGATATGGATCATTGAAGCAGGTCGTAAATGTGTATTGTATATCTTGCATAGACTCGCAATATCAACGATGAATGTAGCATTATCACCTGCTTCAAGAGCGCCTCCGAATCTACGAGGACACCGTCACAGTCCCAGATGATAGCCTTAGCTTCGAGAGCTGCAAGTCGACTTGTCAACCCGGCTCGACGCAAGGGCGCAAATGCCGACACGCGTGGCACCACTAAAAGAACTGCCAAGAAAATTGACTTCACGAATGAAATCATCCTTTGTGATGTAAGCTATGAATGCTGCTTCTCCTGATCTCCGGAGTGGTATGCGAACGAGGTTAGGATGTTGGGATAACTAAAATGATATCAAGGGTATCTTCTTGATGATATTATGAACACGTACACACCCATACACCCATACACCATACACCCACTTCTCGATGAAAGTCCCTCGAGTCCTCAATTCCTAAAAAGTAACTTCTTTGACCTCAAAACGCATTTTGTTCAGGCAGAAGCTTGCACGCAAATGGGGTCACGCAATTGCTCGGGGATGGGCGACTCTTCTTCTGGATCGCCTGAGGGACTTCGTTGTAGTCCCCTCCTCTGCGGGCGGAAGCTCTTCTTTTGAGCTGCACTCTCAGAGCATGGAG
>Ga0307979_1003698_pt1 | contig 10178 bp, 6 predicted proteins | sample OrgLakmetage1058_FD_201833 | JGI IMG/M metagenome (GOLD analysis project Ga0307979, IMG submission 201833) | Saline water microbial communities from Organic Lake, Antarctica - #1058 | ecosystem: Environmental > Aquatic > Non-marine Saline and Alkaline > Saline | place: Antarctica: Organic Lake... | reverse complement strand
GCTAACTTATAGTTGCCTTCAGATATCAATATTAATTAAATAAATTGAAATATCACTTGATTATTAACACAGAATCTATCGGAACGAACTCCACTCCTCTATTTATTAAAAAAGCTCTAATGACTTTAAAAAAGTCATTAGAGCTTAAAAGTACGGGCGGAGAGAGTAAAACCCTGTTTTTTGTTGAATCCAAATGAAACAATTTTATAGCAAATACCGAGTTTTTATTGAGTTTATATGCTTTATAATGTTAAAAGGTTTCATTTAAAATCAATTGAAACTATTAATAAGGGGGATTTATTAGGGGAATACATTATCTTTGAATAAAAATAAATGGCTAGCGGAAAATTTAGAATTAAAACCAGTAATGACTGGAATACAATTTATTACAGGTTCAAGCAAGGGATAAGATTTGACTTAGAATTGTCTACAAAGATTCAGGTCCCAAAAAACAGATGGAGCCAGTCTAAACAAAAAATACTGAATACAGATAAAATAAAGTTCAGAGAATTTAATAATCAGCTCGAAGCTTTAGATAATTATGTTAGGAATGAATATGAAGATTCTAAATTAAAATCTGTTACGATAAACTCTAAATGGCTTAAGGAAAAAATAGCCTTTTTCTTTAACAGAGAAACTGATAACTTGGAAGTTGATGAGACACTATTTTTCACCAGTTATATTGAAAAATTCATAGAAGCTTCGCACAAAAAGAAAACTCGTAGTAATGTACCAGTCTCTAAAAAAACTATCCAGCATTACACAACAACTAAAAATAAAGTAATCGCCTTTGAGAAGTTTAAAGGTAACAGAATACTTTTAAATTCAGTAAACATTGACTTTCACACTGAATTTATAGACTTTTTAGAAAATGAACAATATCTCAATCCCAATACCATTGGCGGATACGTAGATGATATAAAATTATTTTGTAGCAACGCTTCAAAAAAGGGATTAGACTTACCAAGTGATTATAGACTATCTGAATTTTACAGTCCATCAAATAAGACAAATGACGTTTATTTAAATGAGGAGGAGATTAATAAAATTTACGACGGAAAGTTTGAGTATGACCATTTAGACAATGCTAGAGATTGGTTTATTATTGGGCTTAGGACAGGCTTTAGAGTTTCTGATTTTTTGCAGCTAACAATAAATTATATTAAAGATGGTTATATTGAGAAAACTACTAAAAAAGGTGAGTTTCCTGTAATTATACCCTTTCACAATCAAGTAAAAGAAATTCTAAAGAAGAGAAAGGGAGTGTTTCCTAGAAAAATTTCCGACCAACGCTTTAATGACTATATTAAAAAGGTTTGTAAAGAAGTTGGTATAGATAAGACAGTTGAGGGTTCGAGAATGATAGGAATAAGTGTGAAAAACGAAAATGAAAAAGAGAAGATAATTCACAGGAAAAAGTTAGGGAAATATCCCAAATATGAATTAGTTTCTTCTCACGTTTGTCGGAGGTCCTTCGCTACTAACCTCTATGGAAAAATTGATACTCTAACAATAATGAAAATCACAGGACACAAAACCGAAAAGCAGTTTCTAGATTATATAAAAATTACTCCAAAAGAATATGCTGAAAAACTTAAAGAATATTGGAATAAAACTACACTTGACGAGTAAAGCTATTTAAAATGTCTATCTAATTCAACTCTGAAATAGTAATCTCTTCTCCCTCCCCCAAATTTTTTTGGTATTATTTTCTTTTGTTTTTTTAAATTATACAAAGTTGTAGACCCTATACAATATTCTTCCATAACCTCTTTTCGGGTCATTTTTTCTTTTTTTTCTGGTTGTGGTTTTGCTTTTTGTATCCTATCAAAAAAAATATGTAGCTCATCTGCGATAACTTCTCTAATCATATCCTTGAATTCTTCTTCACTCAATCCAAAACCCGTAATTTGTTTACCCATAATTTTCAATAATTTTAAATGTTATTGATTGTTATATGTGTTTAGGAAAGAAAAGTTTATTTTTTTTGATATTTATTTTATTAAGCATGCTAGCATCGAGGTAGACACGCTCTTTTGTTTTTTAGCTTCAAAGCATTCCTAGGGTAAACTACAAACGCTTGTAGCTTCAATCGTTGGCTTCATTCAACGTATTTTCTAATGTTTCCTTAAATTCATTTTCGTTTTCGTTATTGTAAAAAGGAACTCCAGTAATTAAATAATTATCAGAGTCAATTTCAATAGTTTTTTTGTCTTTTCTAATTTCTTTTAAAAAGTCCTCTTTCCATTTATCGTGAGCTTTCAAATGATTTCCTTTCGGCTCAATGAAAACTTGATAAGTCAGTTCTTTTCCAACCTTTTGTTTACAGAATAACACAAAGTCTGGTTCAAAAGCTCTACCTAATTTATTAATGATTTTGATTTCTCTTTCATTACGAATCAAGTAAATGTTTTTAAAAGATTTCTCTAAATTCTCAAAACGTCTTGCGAACATTTTCACAAATTCTTTCTCTTCACTTGTTCCAAAATTTGCATTGTAAACATACCAAGATTCATTAGCGACCAATCCTTCTTGCCCATCAGCTCGTTCGCTATCTTTGTAAACTTTTATTTCCTTGTCCTTAAATACTTCGTGGACATATTTATTAATATACCCAGAGCCTTCATATTCTGTAAGATTTAATTTAATTTCAGATTCAATAATTTGTAGTAAACTTTGAGTAGCTAACAAATAATCAAAATTTGAAATTTCATTAATTCTTGATTGCGTTCCGTTTAATATTATTTCTAAACCACCTAAATAGGCTTTACTTTCTATAAAATTTGAAAGTGAATCAACATTGGGAAAATATGTTTCTAAATTCTCAAAATAATAAAATGGATTTTGGGAAAGAGCATAACGAATAATATGTTTTGAAATATCAGAAACGTTTACATCTTTTCCTTTTATAACTTCGTCATTAGATTTTGGATTTTCCATTTCAAAGAATACGCTACTTTTTTTACCCATTCCAGAAGAAAGTGTAAAAGAAATATTTCGTTTGGAAACTCCTAAATCCGCAAATGACTTTACATTATCATAACTTTTCTCAATTTTTTTGTTAAAAATTACTTTTCCAGTTTTATAAAAGTCAGTTTTCTTAAATTCTGGTTTTAAAAATAAATTGAGTTGTATCGATTTATCTTCATCTTCATAAATACCAGAATCTACCAATGCTTTTTTAAGTTCTGAAATATAGTTATTTTCATTTTTTGTATGATAATAAAGTTCTTCCAGTACTTTTAAATCGTTTGAGATATCTTCATCATATTTACGTTTGTAAAGGTCTTGACCTTCTTCCAATTTGAACGGAAAATATCTTGCGCCTCTACCAATCAATTGAGCTTCTGAAAGCGTTGTTTTACCAACTGTTTTGTTTGTTCCACCTGTATTTTGACCTTCATATAATCTAACAATGTCAAACAAGTTTAAAACATCCCAACCTTCATTTAATTTTTGAACTGCAAAAACTGCTCTAATTGGATTGTTTTCATCTTCCAAAGTGTTTAGCCGAATTTGATTAAGTTCAGCTTCTTTATCATTATTCGCACTAATGCAATTCTCTTCTTTAAAATTTGATTTGATACGTTTTACAATATCATTGGTTGATAGACTATTTTTCTCAAAAAAAGCAAAAGCTTTTTGAACGATTCCTATAGTCGAAGTTTTTTTAATGTTTTCAACCATTTTAGCAGAAAAATTATCGATAAGTTCGTGGAATTTTTCTTTATTTTCTTCTGATTCTTTAATAGTTCTTTTTGCCTTAAAAAGAATTACAGGCTTTAAATTAATGTCGTTTGAAGTAGCTAACTCCTGACGATATAAATTTAAAATTAATGCTTGTATGATTCGTTCTTGTTCGTCATATAACGACCTTATTAAATTAATTTCTTTAGAATATTTATCAATTCTAAATTGTGCTAAATCATATTTATGAATGACTTTGTCTTGATACTTTTCTACAATCGATTGTGTTTCATAATCTAATGTTGCTGTAAACTCTAAAAGGATATTGTCATAATTCTGTTTTAATATTTCTTCAACAGTTCCTTCCCAACTTCCAAATAATTTTCCACTTTTTGTACCAGAACTTAAATGATGTGCTTCATCTGCAATTAGTGCAATCTTTTGGTCTTTAAAATCTTCGTAAGTAACACTATTCTCTTTTGTGTTATTTAAGTCAATATGTAATTGTTGAATGGTTGTGAAATTTATATTGATGTTTTCATTATCAGCTTCTTCAAAATTGGCAACATCTTTTATTAAAACTTCTTTTCCGTTAATTACTATTTTGTCGCTAAATAAATATTTTGATGCTTGAGGGTTTAAAAAGTTGTCTTTTGTCTTTGCAATAATATTATTGCTATTAACAAAAAATAGAAACTTGCGATAGCCTTTTTCATATAGATATAGCATTAAACCAGCCATAACCAAAGTTTTACCGCTACCAGTTGCCATATTGTAGAGTAGATGAAAAGGTTTATTTGGTTTTGCATCAAAATCTTCATTGTAGCAAAGCATAAAACGTTTAAAAGATTCTTCTTGATAAGGTCTTATGTCATATTTTATATTGTCCGAAATGTATTTTGGCACTTCAGTTCTTGCAACTTCTCTTTTCCCAAATTCTTTGATTAATGTATCATATAAATATGCCATAATTAATCTTTTTTAATTTGGTAAAAATCTTGTGTTATTTTCTTTTCTTCTGCTGTACAAGCAAAATCATTGTCGTTTAATGAAGAAAGATTTACATATAATTGGTTTTTATCTAATAACTCTATTAAATGCGATTTTTGTTGAGTTAAGTCCAATTTTTTAAATTCATCAATATGTTCATCTTGTTTCTGAATATCTACATTGTAGTCAAGAAATGATTTAGCTTTCATTTGTTCCCAAATTTTCAATAAACTCTTACTGTCTTTAGTTTCTTCAATTTGTTCTATAAATGTTTGGTTGTATTTTTTGAGTTCTAAATATGTGAATGAGCCACCACCTTCCCAATTTATTGCTTTGGAAATACCAGAAGTATCAGCATTAATTACATTTTGCAATCTAATCACGCTATCATTTTTACCATAATTTAATTGCTCAATACCAATGTATTGTCTTTTCATTTTATGGGCAACTGCTGATGTTGTGCCAGAACCTAAATGGTAATCTAAAACAATATCATTTTCATTAGTAGTCAATTCGATTATTTGCTTTAACAATTTTTCAGGTTTTTTTCCATTTTTTAATTTTACTCCGCCTTCTCGTGCAATACCAGCCCAAGATATATGATTCCAAAAATCTGTTAGTAATTCCGTAATTTCAGGTTTACCATCGATATTTCTCATCTTCTTTGAATAAAATGCCAATGCACCACCTTTGTATAAATACATTGGTTTTCCATTTTCTTTGATGTATTCAATTAATTCATTTGAATCTTTTGATTTTTTCATCAGATTGCTAACAGTTGTCGTTGGTTTATGAGGGTCTCGAATGCTAACAACATTTTCAGCATTTGTATATGCAAATTCTTGTAATAAAACTGGGTAAACTTTTTTCCACATTTTACCCATTTTATCCTTGGCTTCCTTTTCATTTTCAAAACCAGCACTTTCAATAACTTTTTCTCGAATCGGATAAAATTTCCAGTCAGACAGTTTTGTTGCTTTTTCAAGATATAAATTATAGTTTTTATTGTAACCAACAGGAACATAACCTTTTCTGAATTTATAGCTTCCTTTATTTTTTGTGTAGAACCAAATATATTCAGTAACATCTATTGGTCCTGGATTAACTGTTTTGAAACCAGCTGGCGATGCTGTTTTTATGGAAATTAATTGCACCTTATTGTTTTTGCCAAATATGTCATCCATTAATACATTCATATAACCAACTTGGTGATGGTCAATATGAATATAAATACAACCTTCTTCAGACAACAATTTTTTAGCAACTTCTAATCTATTTTTCATAAAAGTTAACCAAGTTGAATGATTGAAGTTGTCATTGTAACCAAAACTGTCACTTCCTGTATTGTATGGTGGGTCGATGTAAATTAATTTAACCTTACCTGCGAACTCTTTCTTGAGTGTATGCAAAGCCAAAAGATTATTGCCTTTGATAATTAAGTTGTCTGTAATAGTATTTTCTGGTAGTTCTCTTTTTCTATTAAGTTCTGAATTTCGATTAAATTTTATAGTGGTTTCAGTACCTTCCTTATTGTATGTTTTTGCGTTAGCAAAAACTTTTGGTTCAAAAAGTTGAGTGATTTCGTCCTGTGCTAAAGTTTCGTTGAAAAATATTTCTTCTCGTTTGTCTTCTTCTCGGCTTTGTCCGCCTTCTAAAACACAATCTTTAAATGGCCAAACCAAGGCAACTTTGTTTCGCTGTTTTAGATATTTACCATCTATGCTCAAACCGACTTTGTTTTTATATTGTGTGTAGCTGTCGTTTAAATAGTTTTTTTGTTCAAGAAACTGTACAAACAAATTTTGGTTAAAAACTAAAGTGCCTTTAATATCAATAAAAAACTTTTCTTTTAGTTCTTTATCTTCCAACAATAAAGCGATTAGGTCAGCATCATAATTTTGTGCTTTATTCATAACAACCCATTTTTTTAATTCTCCGTTGTCGGAAACAAAGTTGTTTTCGGTTTTGAGTTGTTTTTCTAATGCTTCGTATAGTTTCATTTATTGGTAGTTCTTTCAATTAGTAATTCTTTGACCTGTAAATTTAGTATTTCTGCTATTTCGTGTAAGTCTTCCAAACTCGGTTGCCTCTTGTTTTGAGCATAAAAGTGTACCATATTATATCTCTTCCCCAATTGTTCAGACAGCAAGATTTATTTTGTTCCTTTTTTTTCTAAAACCTCTTTAATACAGTTCATTTTGAATTTTTTTAATTCAGTCTACCAAAGTAGAGAACATTTTCAATATACTCACTAAATGAGTATTAAAATTATTATTCCGTTTGAGAGGGTGGTGGGAAAAGGCAAGCTCTTACTATTTTTGAGATACAAAAAAATAAAATAGCTTGAATGTCCTGTTGGCTTTTCAGCCTTCAGCTAACAGTTTGTAGTAGAGTAGACCAGGAAATTTCACACCAAGCCCAATAACGAACCGTGTTTAAAAGTAGCCACTCACACGGCTTCTCTGTTGGTATTTACAAATATAAGCTTATACTCTTTCAAGTTGCTAAGTTATAAATTAAAATAACCCATCACTTTGCTCTAGTTCCGTTACACAACCTTCAATATTACTACGAATGGGTCCACCTTAACTTACAACTTCTCCCGATTGCTACCAGAACTATCTCTCGACTGTTTCGATTGTATATTTCCCTTTGAATTGTGGCGAACCCTAATGCGTTAGCCTTAATTAAATCTATCATCCATGAGCAGATTCCCAAGTTCCGTAACTAGGCACAAGTAAAGTTCTTACCAGCTGAATGACATTAGCCTTATACCTTTATAAAACTACATAATTAGATATTATTTCTAAGCAAGAAACACGGATTTTTATTTAGAAAAGAATCATACAGTATATACAAAAGAGTACAATTTATTACATAAGCTAATGATGACGCTCTTTTCTATTTTATCTTCTATATAAAGCACCAATTTAATAATAAAAATTGACCGAACCTGTGGAAATTCCACAGGAATTTCCAAGTAGGCGAGAATTAGCAATTATTTTTACACAGTGTTAGCGGTTCGGCTTTATTATGGATTTAACCGTATTAATTTTATTATCTATTAGAGTTTAGTTCCTATCAAAACTATTTGTCTTCGATTATTTTAATGAATAAATATTTTGAAATTCGGAATTTCAAAAAAAGTATTTTAAGCTCTACATTAGAATATCTAGCCTTTACCCTTCTAGTGGCGGGCGGTCTTTAGAATGTCTAAAATGATTGCTTAGTTTGCTATTTAGCTTGTTTAAATAATGTCCCATAAACAAAGTGTAGGAACGCATCAAAAAAAAGTGTATAATTCCGTGTTAAGCCTTTATATAACTAGTATAGGTTACCTAACATTGAATCTTTTTTTAGTGGTGTAGGATTAAACCAAAGCGTTATTTAATAGCTTTTTTATTAACCCCCTTGCTAGTATATATAGTTTTGCTTATAGCTTGTTTAAATAATGTCCCATACTCAATAGTGTATTCATTTTAGGCAATAGGTTGTTTAGATAGCCCTCTCACTAGTATATACATTTTAGCAAATATACTGTTTAGACTAGCCTTAACAATTTAAAGCATACGAAGCTGCTTCACCCCATTTTTGTAACTCGAGATAGAATAGATTTATTATAAATTTTAACTTTATCATACCTTATATATTAACCTTAAATACCGTTATTTTCTAACTAAAATAATCTAAAACTTTATACACTTTTTTTTGGATAAACCCAATGAGACCAACCAAACACAATTAATTAAATAGCCCTGTTGTACATATTAAATAATAAAAAACCTCATCGGTATTTGATGAGGTTTAATTATATAGATGTGTATATCTATTGAGTTTTATAGACTAAATAATAAACTACTTGAACGCAACTTCATATTCATTATTTACTTTCTAAAAATGTACCCAAATCAGTAACATCTATACTATAGTTATCGACTCCCAGAATAAACTCGGTCACCCATTTTAAAGCTTCATCGAAGGATATATTTCTTTCTTTACTTAGATGTTCAGCCATTCCAATTTGATGGTTAATGACTAATTTAGTTTGTCTTTTTTCTAGTGTTTCCATATTTAATTTTTTTGTTTTTAACCTGTCTTTACTGTATATATTTATATCCAAAATCGCTTTTAAGTTTAGGATTATTGAAGATGCAAAAGTTGAGAATATAATGTCCAAATAATCGTCATCAAATAATCTAGTTATATCAATATCATACCTAGTCTTAACGTTTCTTAGATTAGTATATTCATCTACTATGTTCTTGATTTTCAGATAGTTAGAATCAAATAATAAGCAATCTTTAGACCTCAACTCTATACCTTCCATATCCTTTATTAAAATATCTCGCTTATACTTACTTATAGATTTAAGAGGGTTTACATTTGAAAAATAAAAGGGGTTAATACTTATATTCAAACTTTCAGTATTTGGGATAACCAGTTCAAAACGGTATATGTCTTTATTAATGTTTAGACCATTTTCTGCGTGATAATCGGTTATATAATACTTAGAAGATTTTAACATTATTTCAGCAGTTTTATTCTCAAATCTCAAACTTGCCTTTTTACATTTCGTATTTGATTTCGTGTAAATACTCACTGGGGCATTTTTATAATATACATTATCAATGTAGTCAGCTTGAACGTTTTGGCTTATGTAGTTTTTGGCAAGCTTCAACTTATCAGTTGTCTTTAGTCGAGTATATCGCTTTGCGTGTACATCAGTATTGAAGTCTAAAGCAAGCTCGAAGCTAGATACCTCATAATCTATGTTAATATCATCTAAAGCCTTTAGAAAGCGTTTTAAAAGGCTTTGATGAGTATAAAAAAGGCTATTGAATATTTCAAGTTTACTCATTATAGATTTCAAATGAAAACCAGTATGTAGCTTACCTATTTCTTTACCTCTATAACTAAATAAAAAGGATTCAGCATATTTTTCTATTGGTGTTAATTCGCTTGTACTTATAGAATTGTTAGCTTGCAACAAAAAGAGTGGCAAGTCTTTATATAAAGGATAGTAAAGTGTTATTATAAGCTTATCGGGTGTTCTTGTTGCGTTCATTCTATCTAGTTATTTTAAGTATATATTATATTCTTAAAGTCTAGTTTGGTATAAAAAGCCACCAGTAGGCTGGCTTTTTCTATATTTTAATGATAACATATTGATTATTAAATAGTTAACTCATATAAAATATTTTAATATTATTTTATTATAGGTAATAGAATAGTTATAATATATGCTTATAGTAGGTGTAAAAGATAGTCAAAGTTTTATATACTTTTTTTTGGATAAACCCAATGAGACCAACCAAACACAATTAATTAAATAGCCCTGTTGTACATATTAAATAATAAAAAAACCTCAACTATATTGATGAGGTTTTAATGATTAAAAAATTACGAGGTGCGTTTTCCCAGCAAAGTATATATTATATTTTGAAACACAAAAATTCAACTTTTCAATTAAAAATGTTCTGAAGGTTCATTAAATTTCAAAA
>Ga0307979_1003697_pt1 | contig 10179 bp, 9 predicted proteins | sample OrgLakmetage1058_FD_201833 | JGI IMG/M metagenome (GOLD analysis project Ga0307979, IMG submission 201833) | Saline water microbial communities from Organic Lake, Antarctica - #1058 | ecosystem: Environmental > Aquatic > Non-marine Saline and Alkaline > Saline | place: Antarctica: Organic Lake... | reverse complement strand
GAGCTTTTGATGCAGAAAAGGCCAAAATGACTTCCAAGGGCGGCACCAGCGTGATGGCTCCGGGAGACCTACGAAAATAGTGGTGCAGACGTTTACGATGAGCTCAGGACCGACAGCAGCGTAGGGCGAACGTATGGTTATTGCGGCCCATAAATAGACTGTTAAGACCAATATAATCTCGAATCTCAGCCTCACACGAGCACTTTAAGGGGTCACTTGCTGCCTGGATACGTGCCGTACAAAAAATCCGAAGGGCGTGTGGTGCCCACGTCGTTGTGAGCTTAGTAGTGCTCCAAAATAAAAATGAATATATGGGGCGGCTTCGCAATGAGCAAATTAGAATACATGCAGCCTTAGAGCTCTTGAGGTAGCGTGTGCGATATGGGCGAGACAAATTAGTGGCGAAGTTGACCTTAGCTACGGGTAGCTAAAATCGAAATTTTGCACCACTAATTTTGACGGAACTACAGATAAGGCTATTGTTGCTATGACTCCGCCCTGTAGTAGCTCCTTTTCTCACGCCAGCGTGCGTGCCAGGCAGGCCAGCCCCCACAATATTAGTAAGGAGCTTGGACTTGGACTAGCTTCAGTGGTTGATCAACTTCATCACATTGTCGCTATTCTACACAAAGCTTCATTGAAGACTAGCAGTTTCATTAAATTGCATTGTTTAGATGTCTTCTTCAGTCGCTCTTACACTCGCACCCTTCAAAAATGAGTCACTTGCTGTCGGTTCCCTAGAGAAGGCTCTAGAGAATGCTGACTGTCCCTTGGGACGGAACGAGTGGTTAGCAGAGGATGGGCGTTCGTTGACGCCTAAAGGCCAGGCTACTGTCGTTGAATACTGCTGGGAAGCCCAAGTATGAATTGTAGCCAACACTTTCCTGCTATCTTTTTACGTTGATCGAATTCTCAATCCCTTCCTCTAGCTTGGAATTAGTAAATGCTACTCCTCATGAATCATACGGCTCCTGCGTTCTTTGCTTGCCCATCTGCGTACAATCTATGGTATTCATGTGCTATCAGGTTGCCGTGCTTCCCTATGCGGGTGACCGCGGAGTAGCAGATGAAGTCTTGAAGTGCCTCGCCAAAGGTGTCAGACCTAGAGAGCTCGCTGCCTTAGCTGCGGAAACCTTAGCGCTCAGCCATGCCCAGGAAGAAGATGGCTTTGGTCCCAGCTTCCAATCACAAGATGCGCCTGCTGGTGGAAAGTCGCTGGCGAGGAGGAAGCGTGGGGCTTTGAGTGCGACTGCTGCTGCTAGCCGTGAACTTATGATCGCCGCACTTCTGCGCACCCCACCCGAAAAAGTGAGCTAATGAAACCACGAAAGCAGAATACCTCTGATCCTCGCATCACGTTATTCACAAATATTTTGTTGTGTAGTTCAGTCTAATCTCGTTTGACTTTCTCATACACCTATGTCTACCCTATTATAGCGCGCGCCCTTCCTCGAGAGTGCTTTGCCACAATTGCGCGCTCTCTTGCGGCGACCTCCGCCGGACGATGACCACCTCGACGACTCACCGGACCTCGAGGACGCGGTGGTATTTGAAGGAAGTCCAAGTGGTGGGGTTGGATACTGCAGAAAACGTGGCTGCGACCCCGGTGCCTTGCGCACGCTAGCCTTCGTAGCTACGGTTGCGCCGCTGGTTGAAGATTGGGCTTGGCAAAGGAAACTTCGGGATCAAGAAGGAGCAGGGACTTCTTCGTCCACGTCAACGAGTGCACTAGTGGGGGCTGACGCGAGGCAGTGTGCCGCCCCCACCGAGTCCTTGTTGGACGCTGCGGCTGCAGCTGGCGCCTTGCCAGCAGGGCCTCCTCCACTGCAAGCCTCTGATGGCTCGGGTTATGAGTACCCGTGGCAACTGACGAGAGAGTCGTCGGCCGTTCAGGTAGGGATGAAGGGAAGAATGACTACCATTTCTGGTTGCTACTTATGGTAGTATTGGTGGGAAGAGTCATGCCAACATTTCGAGTTGAAGGCCTTCCACTTTACCTCCTCCTTCTACTCTGGTTATGATACTTGTTAGGTATGGGACGCCTTGGCAGAGCTCGCTTTAGTGGGAACTGTTCGATCGCCGCCATCTCTAGAGACAGATGCCGATGCATCAACCACATGTGCTTGGACCATTCGAGACTACGGGATTGCGAAATCCGCCATGACAGCTCGCAACGACAGTGAAAGTAGTTCTACCACTAGCAGCAATAATGCTGTCGCATGTTCTTCAGCTCCACCTGTGGATCAAGACTTCCTGTTGTTGCAGCCGTGGCGTTTTGCGCATGCAGCATGGGCTACTCGGCGAAGCGTGCAGCAGCAAGAAGAGGCTCTGCTTGCATTGAGGAAAGAGCGCAGAGATGAACCCAAAGCCTCAGGGTTGGAGAGAGGGCACCGTCATTTGAGGCCTGCTCGCAACAACGACGACGACAAGGGTGGCAGCAGTGCTACGAACTCAAGCGAGCGCGTCGAGCTGTTGAGCGTCGGTTCAACGCGGTGTGCGCGTTACGGCGGCGCCCTTAGTGGTCCTCGGCCTTGGTCAGCCTTAGGACTTGCGCGCCTAGTGTACTGGTCTCTGAGGAGAGAGGCCGAAACAGCCGCCGTGGACTTTGATGCAAGGCACTCGACTCACCAGGCTGACGCACCGACTATACCAACACCATCTTCCCATATTCAGCAAGTTGAAAGTGAAGTCAATGGCAGTGTTCATGCACTTAACGAGTTCGTAGCGCCAGACGCTGTGCAACCCCCACTTCTGACTGGATTATGGGTGCTAGCCCCGCCTGAACTCTGGATACGAATTGCGCCTCATGCCATTACATTGCTCTTGCACGGGCAAGCAGACTCTCAACACCAGTGGAGCGCAAGTGATAGTACTGTGGCGAACAATGAAACAGGCAATGAGTTTGGTGAAGAAGAATCTGGTCTGGTCTATGGTGATGCAGCAGCAGCGGAAGCTCTCTTGTTGTGGTTGGTGCAGCGATTGCCACCTTTGTGCCTCGAGGGCTATGTCAGTCAAGATTTAGAGTCTGAAGCAGCAGCAGAAGAAGTAGCCAAAAAGAAGCGATCTCAGTTGAGTGGTGGACGGAGTAGTGGTGCTTTCGGCGGTGATAGTGGCGATGATGATAATAACGACCTTTCTTCGTCTGTTGCGTCCGCTTTGGGCTCGAAAGGCGATGAAGACTACGGCACTGAACTAGCACCAGAGCTGAAAGCGGCTGCAGGGTGCTCATTGACGAAGAGGCGGTCGCATCCTGTGGAGAATCGCGGTGCTGGCCCAACTGCACGTGGCAAGAAAACCTCGTCTTTATCCTCAGGATGGTGGCAACGTAGGTGGCAACCTCAAGTGAACCTTGAAGCCCTGTGTGTTGCTCTTGTGGACCGAATGGTAAGGGATGAAGCTATTATTGCATTTGTTTGTGATTGCTCGACTGATTAATGTAGTGAATGAGGCTAAGACGAATCAATTAAGTGTACAATTGCATAATCACGCTTTTGCATCGATACAAGTTTCAATCTCTCGCTGCGTTCATAGATTGCTGATGTTCTATGCACCAGGTGGCGTGTGCAGACGCAAGCCGTCGCCGTCGCCTTCGGTTCACGCTCGAAAAGCTCCTAGCCGCCTACGATGCTCCTTCGGCTCACCACCTTTTGAGTGCGCTGTCGTCTCGTTGCCCTCATGCTCAAGCGTCGGGTTGGTTGCTAGACCTAGCAAGGAAGCGCATCATGGTAGATCTAAACATACTGGCTGCAGCGGCAAGGAGCAGCAAAACGGGTGAAGATGCTGAAGGAGTCGTGGTGAACAAGGAAGTAATGCTAGGCCTGCCCTTCTTAGGACCTGGGCTGGCGGGTTTAGTGACAGTGCAATTGGAGAAGTCTGCAGCCGCGGCTGGCTGTGCCGTGTTGTCACAGCGTCTCGATCAAACTTTAGCCGCGCTTCAGGCCGCTCGGATGGTGCTTATGCGCCGAAAGCAGTTGCCATCTAAAGCGTGGCGCGAAGCAGCTGCTGATGAGACGACAGTAGCGGTGTGGAGGCGAGCGGTAAGGGATTTGATTGAATGAGAACTGTTTTCTTCTAATTCAATCAAGATGAATCTCAGAAATTCCATTTTTGATACACTCCTTATCATATTCTCCTTACTAGTGCTTCTCACAGCTCTGTTGTTATTCATTAAAATTCACAGGTCAAACGCCTGCAGCGCCTCCTCACTGCTGATAACCCGTCCCTGAAATCGTTTGGAGCGAAAGAAAATGCCACCATTATATCTCCCGTTCCGCCTCCTCCTCCTCCTATATTGGAGGTCACACAGGCCTCTGCATTTGGTCAAGAGAAGAAGTCGCTGTCTGTGCCGCCTCCTCCTGCCTCTCTCTTGGCTCCAGTTGCAGCGGAACCTACGCCAGAGGCGGCATCCTTTCACCTTGCCCTCCTTGCTGATGCGTCGGCTATGGTGGCAGAGCTCCTGGAGCAGGAGCTGCAAGTTGCCATGGATTTATTGGTCCTATGAAATAAGTTACGTATTTCGATATGGCATTTTTAGGTTCCGTAGGTAGAAGGTAGAAGGGGCCTTCTGGAAGTTAAGATACGTGCGTAAGAAATAGCTAGATATCAACTAATCCAACTAGCCCATTACCCATAGTTTAGCGTTTAGAAATTAGTAATTGATAGACTTATTAGACTCTAATAAACAATGAAATGGACGTACTAGCTCTTTTTTTCCTGCCCTTTAGGGCCCGTGTCAGATGTATGATATGAAATGTACATGTGCCATGTGTTTGCGTTTAATGCAAAAGCGAGTAGCATCGACAAGAAAGGAAATATAATAACTCACCCTAGGACCAACTGGCAGCTAAAGGTGGGCCCCTTTCGAAAACCGCCCTTTTTGGCCATAGTATACGCAATTCGCAACGGCAACGGCAACGGGATTTCCCCTAACCGAGCTCACGGGGCCATTATTTATTCAATTTGGAGCCTAGATCTGCTGGCAAAAATCGCTTGTTGGTTCTAGTGCAGCAAAACTACAATTGTCGTGTGAAAAGGATGTGAAAAGAGCTCCAAAATTTAAATTTGCATATCCAACGGACAAATTTTCGTGGACTCACGGTACAGGACCACGCCATGCATGGCATATGGGGTTTGCGCATACGTCTCAGGGTAGTTCTAGTTGTGGCATGCCTTCGAAGCGCTAGAGCCGAAAAAATCTCAAAATTACCGCTTTTGCGAAAAGTGACCCCCCAACTTGAGCTGCCGGTTAGTCTGGAGGGGGGGGGGCTGCTTACTGTAGGAGGGACGAACCAGAGCCAGCGACACAAACGAGGCCCGCAGCCTAGCTACCTCTTATTCCAACTCGATTTTTTTGCATTCAAGGCGCTGCAAGAAGTAGAGAGCCCATCTTGCAAGCATTTCTCTCTTCAAGAACCAATTCAATCATCAAAGTCTCCGCATTATGCCTGCTTTTATTCTCCATGTTTTCCAACCACTCTGATAAAGTGCCACCAGAATTTTGAATTAGGTAACTCAGAACTACGTAGAATGCATATTGGAAGAGGAGGCACTGCAATCGTCGTAAAGCTTCAACAAAGCCTTGAAGATATTGGACGAACACATTGGCACAAACAATGGAGTCCTCAGCTTATACAGAGGAATAAAATCTCCACTCAATATGTTCATTCCCAGCCACCGTAAATCAGAGCACTCTCCGCAAACGAGGATGGTCGCACGCCCCAACGGTCATAAAAGCGCCAAAGTGGGTACCGGCGCACGCCAAGCTCCGAACCTCTTCGCGCGATCACGCGGCGGCTCTGCGCGAGAGCCCACCATTCTAAAAAGAAGATGCATGCGTTGCATTTGTCATCTTCGGTGGAAAGCTCTCTGAGCATCTCCAAATTATCGCCACCACTTCCCAAGGCAGCTTTGATACCTCTTGCATGCTTACCCGCTGCAAATGTATGCCCACCGTGCGGGTGCCGATTTTCAACCTTGTCAGTAGTAGCAGGATGACTGGTGCCTTGAAGAGTGTGATAATCGGCCTCTATTCCCTGAGCACGCAACAGCGCTGCGATATGCTGACGTGCCATAAGGGACTCTGAGGCCACATAAACTGCCGATGCTCCAAGCCCTTGATTTGCTACTTCAAAGCTCTTCTTGTTTCTCGGACCAATGCCCCTCGATGACATACCTTCAGAGGTGCTATGGTTCAGCACTTGATTTTTCTCAAGATGTGCCTTTATGTCTCTCACGATACCCGCCAATACAATTTGGACACCTGCATCAAGCGTCCAGTTTTTCGCTTCTTCAAAAGCGATAGGGTCCCGCTCATCAAGACCTGCTTCCACAAAACCAAATTGCGTGCGAGCGTGCAACGCTAGTTGCCAAATGGGTTCAGTCGACTTCGCCGTTGCGGCCAAGAGCTTTTTCAAACGTGTCTGGTTGCCACTCCAGTGTTGCTCCAGTTTTGGGTGGAGTGCTCTCAGCTGTGGGTTCACTCCTAAAATTAAGTTTCGGAGCGCGCGACGCTCGACGCAAGTGTAAGCAGAGCGTGTCTCATGCTCGTCTACTGCATTGGCAGCAGTGGCACTTGCAGCATCTATAGTCGCTGATATAACAGAAGTATCTGTGGAGCTCTGATTAATAGGCGTTGCAACGGATCCAATGGAGGCTGTGGCACCGACGCCTGGCATCGAAGGGCACTTTAGCGCTGCACGGTAACATTCATAAGGCCATTTCTTGGGCCGAACGAGCTTCACGTTGTTGCCCTTGGAGAAAACTACGGGGAAGTCACTGGAAGACGAGCGCGTAGCGTTGTGCGCCGTGTTTGCACTTCGATTTTTGTGCTCGTGCTTTGTGGCTAATTGGGCAGCAGTTGCAAACGGCACTCCCAACTGTGAAACCTCTTTCAACTTTGCAATCATACCCGAGTTCTCGAGCATCATTGCACGGCTTGCTCTCATCGCTTCGTAAAATACCGACACGAAGCCGAGGAGTTCGTTGCCGAGACCCACTGGCCGCCGCTGCGCGGCATTATAGAACACAAGGACTCGGCCTTTGGCAGCGAGGGATGGATCGAAGGGGTTTGTAGCCTGGCCGCAGGGCATGGAGTCGGGTGCTATAGATACCGCCTCTTGAGTTATCCGGGGGCAGCGGCACACGGAGGGCTCTTTTGTGCATGTAAGTGCAGAGCACCCATGTTTGGGATGAGGTATAGCCCGGGTAATGTTCTCATTGGAAGACACAACAATAGGAAGCAACGCTGAGATAAGAGCAACAATGATCATCTTCTAGGAACACTACTTTGATGGCTAGCTTACAAGACAACTTACAGCTTTAACCTTCTTGAACATGATATTTCTGGACTACCTCAAAGTTGATAAGATACTCCTTCTCATGATGAAAATTGCACTATCGAACCAGCGCATTTCACCTCTATCTTCAATGTCGAATCAATCCACATATATGTGCACAAGATTGCGTCTAAAAAACACGTTTACACGACTATTTTGTGCCTTGCTACAGATTTGTAGCTACAGTAGCTTGCTAGTTTAAGCGTTAGAGCGCTTCTTCGCGCCTCGCGCTTCGTTGCTTCGTTGCATCTTGTGTTTTGTGGCATCATGACATCATGTCGTCATCAAGGGACTTTCTGAACGAATCTTTTTTCTTCTTCTTTCCTTCTGTTCTTTGTCCCGTTGTCCCGGCGCTTACCTCGCATCTTGACATCGTCGTCCTCTTGACTTCTTGACAAGGTTGATGTATATCTTCGACTAACTGACCAAGGAAGGTGCTGATTATGGAGCCCAGTACTTCAGATGACGACAAATTGGAACGGAAAGTCCGAAGAGACGTATTAGCTCAAAAGATTGCCGGAATAGCAGCTATATATGCAATCGAGAAGGTAATCAAACTTGAAGCAGAATTTACTCACGGTTGACGAGGAGCCCCGATAAGAATACCTGTCCTTCAAAGGAGCTTAATTTGAAGCCAGATTATCCTGTCCGAAGAAAATTTCAAAGTTAATTCTTACATCAACTCATCTCCCTTTCTATTAGGGTGTGGCGAAGGGGCTATCCCGGGCGAAGTTGAAAGTGCCGTCCTCGCTCGTCACCATGTTACTCTGGCTTGGAGGCCTCAAGGTAATCTCTCGGTACATTATGTCACCTCAGTGGATAGTAAACACCGTTGAATTTTGCAAGTTTGCTTGAGCCCATGTGCTTTTGTTGACATCTATCCTGCTGTCTCAGACCCTCGAAGTTTTTGACAGTACTGAGCGAGCTGAAGCGGTGGTTGCCGCGTTTTCTCCTGCCGTCGGATTTTTGGGTAGGCATTCTTCTTTACTGAAGAGAAGAGTTAATCTGATTCATTATTGCACGTTTGCGTTCTCGATGTGGTCTTTGGTGTTCAAATACTTTGTGTGTTTCACTAGCCTCTCTCTCTTTCGGCCTTCGTACTCTAGGGAAATGGATGACACTGTTCTTGACGCCCCCGTTAGTGATGCTGCCGGCAGCAGTTCGAAAGCATGCGGCCAACACAAGTGCAGCGCAGTGGCAGAAGCTCGCGTGCGTACATGCCCTAGGGTGGGCGCTCAGTTGCACTACCTCGGCTTTCATTGCACATGCGCTGTGGCGACCTCCTCGTCGTCGTCAAGTGAAAAATGCAGCACCAGCAGCAGCAAGTGCTTCTTCGTCGGCAGAAGCTCAACCGCCGCCGCCTGCGCCATCATTGACTCGTGCGCACAGCGCTGAGGCTCAAGCTTTCTCCGACACTGTTGATGATCAGGCTGAGAATGAGAAGAGCTTGAACCAAAACAAAAGCAGCAGCAGTAGTGGCGGCGGCGGCGGTGTTGACGATAGTGGGGGTGCATCGTCAGTCAGAATAGAGGAGGATGCCAAAGAGGACGATGCGAAGGTCGAGGCGGCGACTAGTCCACCGGAGCCTATTGGCCCGCCTCTTCCGTCTCCAGCTTGCTTCGACCCTCTCTTGACCCGCTGGCTGCAGTTCACCGCCGCATCGTATTGCTTGCAATCACTGGTGGGGCGCAAGCCAGCGGCCGTTGGGACCACCATCTCGTCTCTCATGGCGGCGTCCACCCTATTGCCAGCAAGCGTGACCAAAATAGCGCACCCCCTAGTGGTGGCCGCCGCTGTCACCGGTGCGAGTGTGGCAGCGACCGGAGTGGCAAACGGCGACTTACCAGCTGATGCGCTGGCGGATTACATGAACGGTAAATGTGTGTGTGCCTTCACAGTCTACTTTGCTCATTCTTGATCTCTTCTTTTTTTTTGCGATACAGATCTTGCACTCTATTTTGTTTGTTTCCTCAAGTATCCGTGTTCTTTTTGTCTTTCTTTCATCGTCGTGAAATTTCTTTCGATATTTTTTCTTCGAATCACGCGCACCTCTCGTTCTCTAATTCACTCTTCCATGCCCTAATATATACCAGGCCAAGGTCCTCTCAGCGGAGGCGCAGGCGATCTCATTGCTGCGCTCATGAACGCCGCCGTCTCGTGCCTCGGGATTCGCGTGTTTGAAGCTCGTCAAATCTTGCGAGCCAACTGGCTACCCATCGTTGGCGGCGGGGGCGCGGGGGCGGCCTTGAGCTTGTTTGGAACGGCCTGGGCCTGCGGTATGGCCAGGCTCCCCCCACCTCTGAGTTTGGCCGTGGTGCACCGCAGCGTCATGTCGGCACTGGGGATGGCGGGAGCGGAGCAGGTAGGAGCAAGCCCTGCTCTGGCGGTGGCGTCGATCATTTTAACAGGGGTTTACGGGGCTTCCCTCGGACCTTCGCTGCTTGATCAATTGGGCTTCGGTGAGACCAAATCTACGTCCTTGAACCAGGAGTTGCCCACCGAAAAAGACATGGCCTCCACTGCTGCGGCAGAAATTGTAAACGATAACGATGCAAGTGGTCAGCATGGTGGTGGTAAAGAAGAAGAGAAAGAAGTCGAAAACAAAGAAAAAGAAGAAGAAAAGGGAAGGGAAGGAGAAGACAACGACGACGATGACGACGATGACGACGACAATAGCCATGAAGTGGTGCGAGGCGTCTCGATGGGTCAGTCGTCGCACGCGATTGGGACTGCCGCCTTGATGGGCCGTGGCGAAGACTCAAGTGCCGCGGTGGCCTCGGTAGCCCTCTGCGCTGCTGGAGTAGTGCATACCACACTCTTGGCGTTACCTCCGGTGCGGCGCCTG
>Ga0307979_1003695_pt1 | contig 10180 bp, 7 predicted proteins | sample OrgLakmetage1058_FD_201833 | JGI IMG/M metagenome (GOLD analysis project Ga0307979, IMG submission 201833) | Saline water microbial communities from Organic Lake, Antarctica - #1058 | ecosystem: Environmental > Aquatic > Non-marine Saline and Alkaline > Saline | place: Antarctica: Organic Lake... | reverse complement strand
AAATTTGCCGTGTTTTTCGTTATTTCGCTGAATAACGCCCGATTTCGCGTTATTTCGGCGTTATTGCGTGCTCTCTTTTGACGAAATCGAAACGAAATCTCGTATCGTTTATGAAAAACGGGCGTAATCCTCAGCCAAGGTAATAAAAGAGATGGCCATGCCGACTCCTTGTTTCCGAACTCGGTGTTAGTGTTGTCAACTAGATATATAATTAATCTAGCATTTCATTCGAAAAAAATGGTTTTCAAATATCAAACAAAGAACAAAGGGCCCCGGGGGTCAGTTTTTATTGCACTTGCCTTGCCTCTTGCTATTGCCCTTGCCCTCTTGCTTGAAATCGAAATGGCAAATGGCTAAGGCTAAGGATGGGGGTTCAAAACGCCTTTCAGCAAACTGCTTTGCATTCATCTTCGTGTTTGTGTCGGCCTTGTTATTGGCCTCGGTCTTGGTCCTGGTCTTGTCCTGGTCTCGGTGCTTCGTGCTTGGTGCTTGTTGCGGCTTGAAAACAAGTGGTTGGTATCGGAGGTTGGTCTTGATGTCTTGATGTTTGTTTGTTGCATCATTTTGGACTCAAGATCGCATCTTGGTCTGAATTTTCAGGGGTCCATGAATGAAGACATGAAGATGGCGCAGAGAATACTCAGAAGTGTGTGCTGGGCTTTCCTACTCCTGCGTTGGACGCGCGCAGAATACACATGCGGCACAGACAATTGCTGGAATGCTGAAGGCAACTGCTGCCGTGATACCAGCCTGCTCTACTCGGGCCGTAAGTCAGGCGCTTTCCTGATGCAACATATCAAACATGAAAAGAGAGTCTTCACTAGGACCGCTGTTGATTGCGTTAACGCTTATCGCGCGCTCTTTTTACATAGGTGACGAAATTGATGCACTGGCTCAGTTCTTCGAGGTGCGAACGCGTTATTGATAGTCTAGATTCTTCGGTCGAAAGGCTTGCACAATTTTCTATCATTCGTTCCAACAGTCGTTGGCACCACACCCCCATACTCCCCCTTTCTCGTTGCCCTAGTTACGACATCTTGAAGTGAATTGAGTCTACACACTCATGATTTCTCCCGTACTTTCCTTCTCTTTTGCTATCCAAATCCTGAGCAGTCATGCAACGGGCAGCACTGGGAGAACTACCGCAACTGGTGCGCAGGGAAAGCCATTCGCCTCCGAACAGAGAGCGACGACTTGGGCCAGCTCAACGCCCAATGCGAAGACGGAGTGATCACTGACCCATGCACTGGAGTAGTGGTCCAATACCCGGACGGATGGACGGGCAACCCAAGTGGAGATGGCAAGTTGTGGACTGGCCTAAGCTGCACCGGTGCCTACGTTGTCGACGAAGTGGTTTTCAAATCCCCACAATACAACATTTCCGGAGACTTGGACGAGTGTGCCGGCAACTTTTCAGCGCTTAGCGCGGTAAGCAACGTGGATTTGAGCGGTTTAACCGCTGTCTACGGTGGGGTGCCTGCGTCGTTTGGTGCCATGCCCAGTTTGACGACCCTGAGCCTCGTCAGCATGGCCTTGGACGGCACCATCAGCGAAGGGCTCGGCAACGCCGACCTCACCACGTTCACGGTGCACAACAACCCGAACCTGCACGGCACTATTCCTTCGGACTTGGGCCTGCTGACGGGTCTGTCGTCGCTCCAGCTCGATTCTATGGCCCTGTCTGGGCCGGTGCCTTCTGAACTGGGCCTCCTGACGGCCCTCACGTCGCTGTCGCTGAAGGACAACTACGCGTTGTCGGGTACTTTGCCCCAAGAGCTGAGCGGGCTCACCAACCTCGCCACGTTATACGTCCAGAACAACGCGTTCACGGGCCCTCTGCCGTCCTTTGCCAATGCTTCCGGGCTCTACGACTTCCGAGCGCACAAAAACCAGCGGCTCACGGGCCCACTGCCCGAGGACTTTTTGCTGGCGGCCAGTGGCGACGCCACGGGCGCTGCTCGGATCATGCTGCACTACAACCGCATCACGGGCACCTTGCCAGCGCACTTGGGCAACTTTGCGTCCTTGTCGCGGTTCAGCGTGAACTACAACAATTTCACGGGCTTTGTGCCGGACGTGGAGGCGACCTCAAAGGTGGAGCTCGAAGGCACCGGCAACGAATGGGTAAGCGCGAGCCAATGAGATTTGCTACTGTACATGTACATAGGTCTATGTATTTGCATTCGTAGTCTGTACACATGTGCTCGTATACTTGATCCTTGTAATTCTTGAGCGCGCATGAGGGATTGTATACTTTGAATGGGAAATGATTTTGTTTTGTATTCCCTTTTCTTTTTCTCCTTTTTTCTCTTCCTTCTCTTCCTTCTCTTACTTCATTGGTGGTATCTGTTACCTCGCGCAGCTCTGCCCCTTTCCCAGCGCCACGTCCAGCGTGCTCGCCAATGCCCTTCTCGCGGTCTCGTGCACGTGCCCAGCGGGGTCTTCTTGCCGTGGAGGCCTCTGCCGCGACACTTGCGCCACCTGCCCCGACGGAGCATTCTCCAACACGACGGACGTGGCCATCGATTGCACACAATGCCCCGCGGGACGGGCTAGCGACACCTTGAATGGAGTCTCCACCAACAGTGCTACCACTACAGGTGGAGAGACGGCTCTCTACAGCGGTGGCGCCACGGCGTGTGGGCTGTGCCGCCCGGGATACTTCAGCCCTTCCCCAGGGCTCGCGGCGTGTGAAACTTGTTCGCCCGGACAGTTCTGCGCTACCTCAGGACTGGTTGTCGCCTCAACCTGCCCTGCGGGGACCTATTCTGGAGCAGCTGCCGTTGCCTGCACCCCTTGTGCCGCGGGTACCTACCAAGCGTCGTCGGGCCAATCTGCGTGCACCGAATGCAGCGCGGGCAGCTACTGCCCTACCACCGGCCTCACCGCGCAAATCACCTGCGCAGAAGGCTCCACTTCTAATAGTGGGGCTACGGCTTGCGTGCCGAACCCCACTCCAGAGCCCACGCCGGTGCCCACCTCGGTCCCCACCATGCTGCCTAGCCGCCCCACGCAAGTGCCCACGTATGCACCTACCCTAGAGCCCACTCTGGAGCCCACTCCACAGCCGACCCCAACGCCTTCTGCCGCACCGTCGTCGTTGCCAAGTATCGTGCCCACGCTGGTGCCTTCGACATCTGACACTGTGGTGCTTGTGGTAACCTTAGCTTTGACGGCTGATGCTGCGTCCTCAGTCACGGAAGATGGTGTCCGAGCAGCTGTCGCAGGTTACCTGGGTGGTGCTTCTACAGTGCGTGCTTTGAGCTTGAACTATGCAGCCTCTAGACGCCGGCGTCGCCTTCAAGACGGTTCTGAAGAAGAGGAGCACCTGGACGAATCGGACCATCTCGAGTCCTCGTCTTCGATTTCTTCTCGTGCTCTTCCTCCCATGATGCCCCGCATGCTGGGGACTTCAACGGCTAGTTTCGAAGTGGTGGGCTCGCTCGCTGCTTTGGGGTACACCGACGCAGGGAGCTTTGAAGCAGCCGTAAGCAGCAGTTTGAGCAACGCAATCAACGACGGCAGCATCACCGCAAGCTTGCAAACGACCTGCGGTTGCACGAGCGTAGCTGCAGCGTCCGTCACAGTGGCGGCTTTGTTAGGTTACCCTACACTGCAGCCGACGCCTCTGCCGACCCCCAACCCTACTCCTGCTTGTGGAGTGGGGCAATACTATTCCACCGCGGATCTGGCCTGTGCGACCTGCCCTGGGGGGCGGTACCAAAGCAAGAGCAACTTGCCGTCGTCCTCGTGCATGCCCTGTGGTGTCGGGGCGTACAGTGCTGCGGGCGCAGCGAATTGCACTCTGTGTGCACCGGGGGCCTTCGCGAGTGACGAAGTCTCGACATCCTGCGCGCCGTGCGCCAGTGGAAGCTTCAGTGCCAGTGCAGGCGCTGCTAGTTGCACTAGTTGTGATGGCGGATACTTCGCAGATGAGGTACGTCAGGGGGGTGTGACATTTTTGTAAAAAAGGGCTGTAGGTGCGGACTTTTTTTCTTCTGTTTTCTTTCAAGCCTATTTTGACACTTTGGAGTATGCTTCGCGTCTAGTTTCTTCTTTGTCATTGTTAGAAAATAATTTTAGATTGACCCTATGCCCATATACATCTGTGTTGTGTCTGTTCTTCCTTTTAATGCATGCAGGTGGGTTCCACGGAGTGCACGAAATGTCCCAACGGCACGGCATCCAGAACCGACAAAAGTGCGTGCAACGTTTGTGCTCCGGGATCGTTTGCGACATCGGGTGCAGCTGCCGTTGCATCCACTGCTACTGCCTCCTCTGGCTGCACGGCCTGCCCCAGCGGCAAGTACCAGCCCGACGCGCATCAGAGCGCATGCCTGGCGTGCGAGTCGAAATCGGATGACGCCACTTTGTACGCGGCTTCGGGCATCAACGCCACGGCGGGCACCGGCGCGACCATTTGTGAAGCCACTTCCGTCGACAACCTTTTCCTAAACGAGCCGTGGGTGCGCACCGCTGCGGCGGGCGTAGCCCTAATTCTGGCGTGTGCGCTGGTGTGCTGCGTGTGCGGCCGTTGCTTCACCTCTACCACCGCGGGCAAACGCTGCGCCCGTCGCTTTTGCGGCTACCGCGGCAATGGCGACGGCTTTGACACGTCCGACTCTTCCTCCAGCGACGAGGATTGCGAGAACGACGACGACGGGAGCCTGTACTTGTCACGGCGACGCGAGGGCCGGTACATGGTCACCTCCAAAGTCCTCGAGGTGTTCGAGACCCCAAACTTGAATGCAAGGCGCGTCGGGCCCCCCAAGGAGAGGGGGGATTTGTTGGTAGTGGAGGCCAACAGCGACGACTGGCTTCTGCTGGCTGATGACGAAGGCTGGGTGTTGGGTTTTCATCCTACCCGCGGCGCGCGTGTGGCGAAGCTGCGGAACCGGCCCTCTCCCCGCACGGGCAAAGCCACCAAGACCTTTCGGAGCACGGTGCACGAACACATTCGCCAACAAAAGCGCCAGAGCCATGCAAGCAAGCTCAACAGCAGCAGCTCCAGCACCAATTTGACGTCCCAGAACGGCAGCATTGGCGGTGGCCGCGGTCCACGAAGCGCGATGCGCCGGGCCTCAGCTTTCGGAGAAAGGCTGCTGGCCCAGAGCAATTTGGCATACCGGCCAGAAGTGAAACGCACCGACGCCACCACGGCTACAGGGGGTGGTGGAAGCGGAAATGGGAATGGTTCCCGGGCCTATTATGCGGTCGTCGTGGAAGACGGCGACTTGCTGACTTTAGGTGGCGCCCCACCACCACCTCCGGGAAGCCGAAGCCGCACCAGGAGCGTTGCGAGCAGCGACCACGATGGTTTGTCGCACTTCAAGAGAGCTGCTCAGATGCGAGCGGCGGCGGCGAACGTGCCGCAGCCGCCAAGTTCAGTCAACCCGTACAAGCTGATGCCCACGCAAGTGTTTTCGGGCTCCGACGACGTGCTGCTCGAAGACGCGCCGCTGCCTCCACCGCGGCCGCCGGGCAACCCGCCTCGCATGGTGCCGCGCGAACTCTTCGAAGACGGCCAACAAACCACGTGAGTGAACTCGAATCCAAATTGTTATCTAGAAGTAACATGCATTGCGGCATGCTTGCGCGGTTGGTTTCATGCTGCTGCACATTTGTTTTTACTTTTCGAGAGGAATCTTTCTTAAAAACATAAGTTGACCCAACCCTTTCATGTCTCATTTGCCCACCCTCACATTCACACACTTACACTGCCTCTCTCTCTTTTTTTTCATGTACCCACAACAGGTACGAAGTCCAGTACCACAAAGTGCGCGTCCGGGAAGAGCCGACTCTGAAAGCCAAACCCGTGGGTATACGCCAGAAAGGAGACATCGTAGTGGCGGAAGCCGAAAACCGGTTCTGGGTGAGAGTAGCTCCCAACCCGCACAAAAACCAAAAAGGCGGCTGGATGCTCCGGGACCAGAAAGGGTTCGGCCCTTTGCTGCAGCTGGTGGCGGTGGAAGTGTGGCGGGAGTACCGGGACCCTGCGTCGGGGAAACCGTATTGGGTCAACAAGGCCACCAAAGAGACCACCTGGCGCCACCCAGACAAGCGCCCGCCGAAGCTGCCCCCGCCCACCACCCTTCACGACGAGGACGCGCTGACGGTGGCGAACCCCATGCTGGCAGCCAAGAGAAACGCGTCCTTTGCCGTTGGCGCGAGCGGCTACCTCCGCCGTGGCAGCGGCAGTGGTTTGAGTACGGTTGGGCGGCGGCGGCTGCAGGAGCAGCAAAAGAGAGCGCAAACGCCGCCACGAGACTCCCCAACGTCGCCGCCCGAGCAAGCACAAAGCACCACCACAGGAACTGGCGAAACGCACAGCGGCAGCAGCGGCGGAACGCGTTCGTCTTTCTGGCCGCAAGGCAGCACTCCTACAGGCTCCGACGGTGGCCTGTCGGAATCTGAAAGCCGAGACAACAATAGAAGTGGCTGCACGTCGCCGACAGCATCGTCGCCGTCGTCGTTCTTCGCCTCGCCTACTTCTTTCACGGCACCGGGACTGTTACCGCCGGCTCCGCCTTCGGCAGTGGCGGAGGCTAACGCAAGGCGCGCGGCTCAAGAAGAGCAGCAAGGAAAAGAAGGAGACGAAGGAGCAGAAGAGCCTCGAGTCATCAAACCGCAGGCGCGGCGGGCGAGCTTTTCCGAGCAATTCACAGATAGTTTGGCCGGTGCTGTGGGTTCTTTGGGCGAGGGGTTCAACGCTTTCACGGCTCAATCGAGCAGCAGAAGCGACGCAGCCAATGAAAGCAACAACGACAACAGCAGCAGCAGTGGAGTTGACTTGGTGTCGAGTCTGTACACGTTCAGTGGACTCTCTGGAGATGGCGCTAGTAGCGCACCCCTGACGCACGGTACAGAAATGGGCGCGAAAACAGTCGAGGTTGCCGGCCCTGACGATTTAGCCAATCAGACTCCACCATTGTTGCCTTGGCAAGCAGTCGCAACACCGGATGGGGCACTGTATTACCACAACACGGAAACTGGAGAAACGTCTTGGGAATTGCCTGGTGCGCGCGAGGAAATGTCCCCGAATACCGGCGTGTCTCTGTGAGATTTCGAAAGCGCTTCACGCGCCACCCCCCTTGATCGGAGGGAAGACGCCAGATAGAGCCTTCTGGAACGCGCAGATACATGCCACAAGTACAAACACAGATCACCTCTGAGAGCGTACTATTTCTGCCCTTGTCTTTCTTTACACCGGGGGAGTATAATCTAATCCAATCCCCAGCGATTTTGACACAAGGGCCATCTTGTTGTAATATTTGGAGCTCCATCGAAGCTTGTGACCAATTGGATCATAAATAAATCGCGTCTATGATGCGAAATGGCCAATAATGCGCAAAATTTCCGCTTATACGAAAAGTGACCCCCTTTAGCTTATTTAGCTGCCAGTTAGACCCACGCGTGATTCACGTGTGGAGGCTTAAATTCACTTCAAGCGTGATTTACGCGTGATTCACGCGCTGTATACATACAGTAGATACCTCAAATATGCGGGGTATAGGGGGGTTTGGTGTTCTTTGGTGCTTTGGTGGTGCTGTGCTGGTGCGCTGTGTGTTGTGTTGTGTCGTTGCGCTGTAGACCTACAAATGTTTCGTGTATCTTCCTACTTCCTCCCCTCTCTTTGCACTCTCCTTTAGAGTGCACTTCAATTCAGCTGCGGTGCTCGTCGCCAGTGGTGTGTGCATTTCTCATTTGGCCTTCGCTCTTCACGCGCCACCAGGTTCGTTGTCGGCAGCCTTCATTATCATGGGGCGCGCTTGAGCACTAGTCGCGGCAATGATGGCAACGTAAGTGGTATCGTTGATGTAGAGCGGTTCGTAAATGGCCTCCATGTTTTCTGCGTCTGAAATTTCGTCATCATGGCGGCCTGACATGAGCTCGCATACAAAAACCCAGCCTTTCATGTTGCCGTAGCCCCTAGTACTGGACCATTCGAGATCAACCACGATGCGCCACTCGTCCAGTTCGGCATCAAACACGACCATCCCAATGTATCCATCCCAATGTATTTGGTGGCAAGTCTGAAGCGGAAAGTGGAATCAGCGGTCTTGGCGGTAGTCAACAGCGCCTCCTCCCAATCTTCGATGTATGCGTGGAAGGCATTCTCATGGGTGTCATTCACTATAGTGCGCGCAATAGGCGTGACGGTCTGGACGCCTGGGTCAACGAAGTCTTCCAGATCCCAGTATTTATCAGGCAAAAAAACCTGTACTGACCGTTTATTTCCAAAAATGGGTGAATGCCGGGAGGTGTTGGGCGGCGGACCAGCACCTCCTTCGAAGCTATAAATGATTCGAGTGCAACCGGGATCTCAAACTTAGTGAGGTAAGGTGTTTAGAGTATCGCCGGTCGTTTACGACCCGTCGTGCAATTTTCACCTCTTCATCACGTTCGAGGCGTCAATTTTGGCGCAGCATCCACCGCACGGGCTTGTAGTTGCGTCGCCTTGAAGTGTAACGCGGCATGCCTTTCCGCTAACACGTTTAAATTAACTCCGTAGATGAGTCTTTGTCTGTGAGTGGTTGTCCAGGATGATTTCGAGGACAGTATGGACTGCAAACTCCGACGGAACTCTGACACCGGAGCTCATGGCTGAGAATCCAGAATCGCGTTGTAGGACTTCAAAAGTGGCGACAATATCCCACGGTCCGTCTGTGAGACACAGCCATGCACGGTGGGCATCAGGGGAGGGAACGGATTCCTAGGAACTTCGGGCCACCGACAGATGATGAACCCTTCCGTTGTGAATTTTCAGCACCGCTTGGTACTTGAATTGTCCGTGGGACTCTCGTTTGATCAAATGCAGGCACAATGGAGGATTGATTTATATCCTCTAGGAGCTTCAGCTCCGTAGGAGGACTCTACAAGATTTAATTGACCCGTATAGTTGCTTTTACACTGTGTTGTAATACAGGCGATTTAGTAGTTCCCCCATCCACTTTTTTAGATAAGTGAGAGACGTATAATTTACCTAATTCGGTTTGACTTATGAGATTAGATAAGGTTGAGATTGCTACACCAGTAAGCATAGTATCCGTGTCATCTAAAACGTATTTAAATATTTCGGTCAATCCTTCATTTAAAATAGAATTATTTACACTTGTATTCGCAGGACCAAATTTACTATTAGCGGTAGCATAACCAGCACTCGAAGGCACACATCAGGATAAAACCCAATAGAAGACCATCTGTTTTGAGTAGTCCATGATTCACTGGTTAATAAACGGAAATGATTGTATATATCAATCAGTTGATTCTGTTGAATCATAGACTGACCGTTTAAATCAACAGTGATTGAGTTAATCGTACTTAAAAAACTTTGTTTAAAAGACACTGACTTCATGTAAGGCATAGCAGTAGATACCCCCGTATTAGTAGCGGTATTACTGGTAAGCGTAACCAGTAAGGGAACAGATAAAAACGCCGAATTTAAATCTAAGAATTGGGAGTTATTCGATAGAGAGGTAGTTTCAATAATAGATGTCCCTTGGTCGTATTGCGTGGTTGTATCGTTGATTCATAACAATTCCCGTTTATTGAAAACCGAGTCATATGGTTTCTCTTGCGATTTCATATGTTGAATGAGGTCGGATACGGAACTCATGATTTGTTATTTATATAACTATTGAATAGATTTTAAATTCGTTTATTATATTTTTTAATATTTTTTAATTAAAACTAATTTTATCATTAGAATTCAATTTACGTTTTTCATTCAATTCTTTCACTTTCATATCTTTCACTTTTTCAATCAATTCATTTAATCCTTTCCCTTGTATATTCGGGGTGATATTTGTAGTGTACTCAGGTTCTGTTTTCTCGGTTTGTTTCGTTATCATAGGTTTGTATTTTGGATTGACAAACAAAATTTTATATAGTATTAGGGAAATCATAGATTTTTCTCGGTGTCGCCGTGAAAATAAGCAACGCTTAAAGTTTTTTTTGCGTTAGGCTCACGTATTCCAAAGGAGGCACTAAGATGGATTTGGTTTGCGCCTAACCCGCTTTATTTTTTTATCCCCGTGCCCCTGGCTGGCACTTTGTAGAGTCGTATACTTCGAAGTTTGATGGCTGAAGCACAACTGAAGGGCAAATGAGCGTTTTTTGCTTCAAGCACAAAGATGCTCAGTCCAGTCAGACTTCTTAGGAGTTACACTTTCTGCTGCTG